>Ga0180217_1000110_pt1 | contig 178061 bp, 78 predicted proteins | sample eDN3rd37CBELigOP_FD_128521 | JGI IMG/M metagenome (GOLD analysis project Ga0180217, IMG submission 128521) | Enriched Organic Plus compost microbial communities from Emeryville, California, USA - eDNA 3rd pass 37_C BE-Lig OP (version 2) (version 2) ... | reverse complement strand
TGGAAAAAAATGTTCGGAACGCTGCGTATTTCCAAGCGTTATATCTCGCGCAATGTCGTCTAAGGCGTCGAATCTCAGTGAAGAAGAGCTCGAAATCGAGACATGGAAGATGAAAAAGCTTGTGAAAAATCTATCACAAGCAGTTGGGTACGTAATATCTAACAAAAAAACCCACGAGCGCCTTGAAACTTGAGAACCCCGGTTAATACACTCCGGGCGTGGGTTTTATCAACTGCGCGGAGGGATCTGACCACCCGCGATAGATGATGCCCGTTGCGGCACACCTGCGCTAGGATCTGCATCCACTCCGCACCCTTGCTGTGTACTCCTTGGTCACCTCCGACGCTTGAAACTTACTCGAGTTGAACCACACTTCCTTCCACCTTCTACTGCGTCCCGACTGCGCGGCACACTTGCGCTGACACCGACTGGCACATTCATCTATTTCCACACTGGTACATTCGTCCTCCTCCATATCCATTGATTTCTGCTCGGTCCTGCCTCGGTGTAGTAATGGTACGAGCATGATCTCGCTGATCATTCCTAAGGGCGGCCAGATCTCGCTCGTGAACCAGATGCTCACGAACGAGTACGGTACGGCCGTGAACATCAAGTCCCGCACCAACCGTCTTTCCGTCCTCTCCGCAATTACGTCGGCTCAGCAAAAGCTCAAGAACTACAAGCAGATCCCCGAGAATGGTCTTGTGATCTACGTCGGTACCGTCATGCAGGATGGTAAGGAACGTAAGGTGGCATTCGATTTCGAACCCATCAAGCCTATCAACACCTCTCTGTACTACTGTGACTCACGATTCCACACTGAACCGCTGCGAGAACTCTTTGAGAACGAGCCCAAGTACGGTTTCGTTATTATGGATGGTAATGGTTGTCTCTTTGGTACTCTCCAAGGCTCGCAACGAACCATTGTCACCAAGTTCTCCGTCGAACTGCCCAAGAAGCACGGTCGTGGTGGTCAGTCGTCCGTTCGTTTCGCGCGTCTGCGTGTCGAAAAGCGTCACAACTACCTCCGCCGTGTCGCTGAAACCTGCACCACCGTCTTCATCACCAACGATCGTCCCAACGTCGCAGGTCTTGTCCTCGCCGGTTCCGCCGAGTTCAAGCAGCAGCTCGCCACCTCCGATCTCTTCGATGCTCGTTTGCGTCCCATCGTCGTTGCCATCGTCGATATTTCCTACGGTGGTGAGCTTGGTTTCAACCAGGCTATTGAGCTCTCGGGCGAGTCGCTGACCAGCGTCAAGTTCGTCAAGGAGAAGAAGCTTCTCAGCGAGTACTACCAGCACCTCGCCAAGAACACCGGCCTTGCATGCTATGGTGTGAAGGAGACTCTCGCTGCACTTGATTGCGCAGCCATTGATACCATCATCATTTGGGAGAACCTCCCCCACAACCGCTACATCCTCCGTGACAAGGATACCGGTGAGTTGATTCCTCGCGTCCTCGATCCTCAGGCAGAGTCGGATGTCAAGAACTTCATGTCAGACGCTGGTAAGGAGCTTGAAGTCGTTGAGAAGGAGCAGCTCATTGACTGGATCACAAACAACTACAAGCAGTACAACTGCAAGCTCGCCTATGTCACCAACAAGTCCCAAGAGGGTGCACAGTTCGTCGCAGGTTTCGGTGGTATCGGCGCTATCCTGAGGTATCAGTTCTGCTCCGACATTACCTCGACTGTCACCGTCCGTGCCTTCATCGATGACGACTCTGATGAGGAAGGCGGCGGTGCTATTGACTTCTGCGATGATGACTTCATCTAAATTACTGACCACCATCAACAACACGTGGGGAAAGCTACCCCCCAGAAATGGAATTCAGAATTACACAGGCTATCAGACAAGCAAGCAAGTGCCCAGGCAACGAAGCAACTTCTTTTTCTCGCCATCCCTCCTTATTCTATCCTTGTATCATGTCTGTAACCCCTCTGAAACTCATCCAGTAACCGCCAAAGCGTATTTGTCTTCATCTCGACCACATCGCCCTTCTATTCTGTCGTCTGCTTCTCCCTAATTGGTAGAAGCAGTAAGGGGACGGGAATGTATTCTTTGCGGTCCAGGTTGAGTTGAAAGTGGGGAGTGAGTGGGTGATGGAGGATGAGGAGCGAGCAACATGGTTGCTAGTAGCAGTTCATGCAAGCAAACGCAAGCAAAGCGCGTCGCTGTTATTGCCAATGTGTATTGAATAACCAAGAGGTCTCGAGTTATTGGTAACAAACAAACTCAGGAAGGACACGGATGGGTTCCTCGACCGGATTGTTGGGAATCCTTCCTGTTGTTTTCACCTACGTGTTTCGATGTTGGTGGTGGTTGTGGTGTTCTATTCAATCTTTGAGACTCAAACTCGACCAAGGAATGACATCCGCTCATCTCCCTAATGTTCAGATCGTGCCTAAAGCCGCGCAATTCATCATTGTTTCTGACAGTCTCGTTTAGGTATACAAGCAATGAAAATCCATCCCATTCGAACAGCCTGATACGAATGATGAATTCGTTTCCCCATCACTGGCTATGCATCAGTGGAGTCAGTTTCACCCTCTCACGGGGACCTGACAAACGCGCACGTCTCTTTGGCCCATAACGAGAAATGCTAGACTAAGCCTCCCTCGGAGGAACTTTAGATCGATTAGCTTTTCGACTTTGATTATTCCGTACACAGACGCAATTGACATTTTGCCGCTTTCTCAGCTACTGTATATAGTTTTCTTGTATTATTGCTACTATGTACTTCAGCAAACCCACACTAAACTTAGTGTCAACCAGCGTCTCATTCGCATCCCCTAAGTTCCTGTAGTGTGCTCTATAGCAACCTCTGCTTCCATCTCATTTTCCCTACCCGTACCATGTGTTCCTTACTTGCATCTCATGCTTTGCTGGCGACACATACGTTGCTCCAATGATTCAGCCATCAAAACATCGGAGTCCGCAAGGCTGACTTAATGATCCTGATCCCTCTTCTATACTTGTTTGTCCATACGTTGTCTCCCCTAACCAAGGAGTTCTCAAGCTAAGGCGCTTGATCACAAAGCCACAAGCTTCTGTTCTGAGAAGGGATATGTATGATGCCCATTGATAACTCGATCAATCCACCAATCGATCAATCATTCTACAGACATAAATTCAGCATCAAATTGAAAGTTCAGGTGAAAAAGTGTTGTGGAGGGGTGTTTCTAGATCTAGACCCCCATTCACGAGGTATATTCTGTTTCTATCTTGGCTTCAGGCAGTTAATCCGCGTCGCTCTTGTTCATCTGGTGCAACCTGGTTGGGTTCTGCATCGCATACTCCAGCGTGCCTTGCCTTGCCTTGCATTGCGTTGCATTGCTGCTGCGACTTGAAAAACCACGGACCGGGGTGACGGAATATCTTTCAAACAGGATACTCAACCAAGCAAGATATTGGCTTGATTGCTGAGGATAAAAGTAGCAATTCGCGAGGTAGGAGTAGAGATAGCGGCTCGAAACTAGTGGCGCCACGTAGACACCACTGAGACATATCTCTCACTCCAGCCGATATTGAGAATTAAGCACCCCTGGGTGCCTAATTTTCATTTTAGCTCTATCTTAACACAGATATGCCTGTCCGCAAGGTACGTTTTCACACCGATTCCACATGAATGCAGGAGTATACTGCACTGACACTAAGTGTATTCGGTGTGCTGTCCAGCATATCATATTTAGATTCAATTTATTGTGCGTTGGCTCCTGGTATACCCGTGGCTTTCTCCTTTTTCCGACTCTATCTTCGACTCTGACGTGTACCTGTTCGAGAACGTTTGAGGCGTTGTCTTCGCAGTGTAGCGGGCGGTTTCGAGTCTCCACCCACCATGTCTAAGCTTGAGACTCTTGATCTAACCCACTGCCACTTCCTATCCTTTCACATCTAGACACGCTCCTCAACGGACGCAACCTCCGAGGGGGGCCTAGAGGACTCCACTATGCAGAAAGTGGCAGGCGGGGCAGCAGCCGCAGCGTCAGATGTGTCCACAACGGCTGCAGGGTCGACGCAGGGCTCGAAGCGATCAGCCGCGCTCGCAGCCATGGCAGCTCTAGCTGGCGGCACTGGTGCACCTCATCATCAACAACCTACTACGACTGAGTTGGTCAAGCCAGGAACAAAGCGCACAGCTTCATCGAGACGCGCGAGCACTGGCGGACCAACGCACGAATCTGAGACGCCGCCTGCGACCCCAACCAACAACCGAGCTCCTACCCGTGCAACTCGCTCCAGTGCAAGGTTACGACTTGATGAAAGCGCCGCCGCCTCAGTTCAGCACGAAGAGGGTGATGCCTCCGACGATGAGGATGGTGAGGACGATCTCGGAGATGAGGACGACGAGGACGATGAGGATGACGAAGACAATGCGGATGACGAAAATCCCGGATCATATGCCTCTAATGCAACTTCAGCGCCAAACGCCGGCTCGACAACCACATCTCGCAGAGCCTCATCCCCAGCTGCTGGAGGCCCAAGCAGTGGACACCGAAATAGCCGCAGCGCTTCAAACCAACAGGGTCAGACCAAAAAGAAGGCTCGCAAGCAGTATACCGTTACGAAGGCGCGTGAAGTGTGGACAAAAGAAGAGCATCAACGTTTCGTTGAGGCACTAGAGCTGTACGAACGTGACTGGAAGCGCATCGAGGAGTACATTGGAACGAAAACCGTCATTCAAATTCGATCTCACGCCCAGAAGTACTTCCTCAAGCTCCAGAAGCAAGGTCGTGGTGAGGTCATCCCAGCACCTCGTCCCAAACGAAAATCAGCCGGTAACACTGCTTCAGTTGGTTCGGCGCCAGCCGGAATGTTGTCGCATGGAGGTCTTCACTCTGATCGAACCGAACGTGCAGAGTTTCGCTCTCATCGTAGTGGAGATGCGTCCTATATGGCGCCCATCCCCAGCTTGATTCAGCATTCCCCATTGGGACAAGCTGCACCGGGACATCATCATCACCCATCCGGTTCAACAGCTCCTGCGGCAGCTGCAGCTGCAGCTGCTGCCGCCGCCGCTGCAGCCGCCGCCGCAGCTGCAGCACAAAGCGTCAACCCATTAGGTACAGCACCGACTGCTTACGGTGCATATGCCCCAGGTCCACAAATGGGCGGTATGGGCCATCTGACTCAGAACTTGCCTGTCGGTGGTGTTCCTCATTCCGTTCTCCAGACGCAGGCCCAAGTCAACGCAGCCGCTATGACCACCGTGGGTATGGGCGCACAACTTGGTCTTGGTAACATGAACGCAAGCCTGGGCTTGGGAGGCATGTCCACATACGGTGGGCTGTCTGCTCCCGGCTCGATTGCACCTATGACTTCATCAGTTCGAAATCCGCCACCACCGATCGTCATCACAAATCCGAGTATCCAATCGTCTCGCGCTGTCAATGCACTGTCACCACCACATTCGGCGGGCTATTCAACGCAGCCCAACCAGAATTCAGCCACAACACCCACTGGTAGTGGCGCCGGCAATCAAATTGTCGCTGCGCTTGCGGGATTCGTGGCGAACATCGTCCCTGGCTTCGGCCCCAATTTGTCGCAGCCACCGCAGTCTCACAATGAGAGCGACCTTGAGGTGAGTCGGGCTCAGCTCGGAACCTCGTCAAATCCGACAACCGTCTTAGGGCGTGTAGGGTCAGCATCAGGTCAGAATGCAGTGGCGCGTATCTCGCCCGCAAGTACACGACCGGGAGGCTCTGCGAATTCTGCTTCTGCAGCGGCCGCTACAGCCGCCGCTGCAACACTCTCTCCACTACCAACTGTTGCTTCGCCAACTGGAAGTGGTGGCGCACAGAAGAAGGGTATGCCAGCAACTACAGCCGCTGTGGGTGCCGTCCCGCCCGGTGTACGTGTGACACCATCGTCAGCAGTCGCGGTTGGATCTAAAGTCGGTCCCCCAGCCCAAGCACAGTCTCCGACCCACTCAACTGGTGCACATTCGACGACTATGGGAGCCGATACTAACATTTTGGGCTTGAATCAATTCATGCCGGCAGTAGCTCGGCTTGGCACTACTTTTGTGCATGGTTCCTCCACCCCAGGTCTTCGAGTGCACGGTTCCGCTGGTCCTTCATCCTTCCTCACCTATCTGTCTCGGCCCACGTCCAGGCAGCGTTCACACCCTCACTCTCAACCACAGTCTCGACCGGGTTCTCCACGTCTAGCTGCACAGAATACTGGAACAACCACGCCGGGTAATCCCGCGCCTCACAGCTCACTTATGGCAGGCGTTGGACTTCACAGCCGAGGAAACAGCTTGATGGGAGCCATCGGTGGAGCTGCGCCAAGTGCTGTGGTTTCACCTGGAGGTACGCTCACACCCAGTTCGAGTACCACGGCGACAGGCATACCTTTGAGTGGCATGATGATTAATTCCTTATCTTCAATCCTTGCCAACTCAAGCGCCTCGGCTGGCCATGCGCAAAATGCGCAAACATCACCGTTGAGTGCTGTCACTGCTGCAAATGCCAACGCACTGCGACCATCTAGCTTCGTGAGTGCCGTGCCGGTCGGAGGTACTGGTGGACTCTCTGCAAGTTCATTTAGCGAGCACGATGATCCTTCAAGTTCCAACTCCGATCTGAAGCGGTTGCTAACTCAAAATTCCAACCTTACGCTCCAAAAAACCGCGAAGCCCGGTCTTAGCAAACCCCGTCCCGCTCAGTCCCAACAATCCGCTGCTACCGGCGCAGGTTCAGTGACACCCAGCAACCTTTCTTCGCCCAACGCGGCGGTGAATGCTAAGCAGTCAGCTACGACTGGGTCCGGGGTTGGGTACGCAGTTCCCCGCGCCATTACGGTCGGAACTGCCTTGAGCGGTGGGCTCCCTGGCGCTACAACTGATGAAGTGAAGTCAGTGGCCGGTGAAGTGAATGATTCGGCAACATGTACTTCCCCGGCTATGCCCGACACTGATGCTCGAGAAGTGCCAAGTATGCGCCATGTGATTGGCTATGATGTTGATCCTGTGGCAGGTACTCCCTTACCGAATGGTGCAAAGGACACGATTTCACCCGTCGGAGCAAGTGGCGCTAAGGCCGGTGGAAAGGATGATGTGCCTTTAGACAAGTCGCGACGAAGTACAGGCGGCACAACGACGGTGAATGTAGCAGTCACTAGTTCAGGTAAACCATTTGTCGGAAGTGCCCTGTCTGCAGCCGCGAAGCAAACCACGCCGTCGCATAGCAAATCAGGTTCAATGCAGTTCCCTACTCCCAGCGCTCCTGGTTTGCGCACCAACTCACTTCGACAGAGTGCACCCGAGCCAGAGACCCTCCTCGCAGGCACCCACGCGACCCAGTTCATCTTCGGCTATGCAGGTTCCCAAACACCGGCGGGTGCGTTGTCCGCCGCAGCTGCAGCTGCACCTCTTCCCGTGACTGCACCGAGTTCGGGACGACGCACCCCGGTTAATACTCACCACGCGCCCAGTGCAGTTGCAGCGATCACCATGCCGAGCTCAGTTTCCGAGTCGAACCCGAGGGGGGAGCTTGGTGGAGCTGACCTCGCAACGGAGAGTGGCATGAATGGTGGGAAGACCGCAGGAGGTAGCAAAATAATTGCTGCGGCCCCGTCGGCACCTCGTCGCGTCGTAGTGGCAAACTCCACTCTTGGTACAGCTGGTGGGTCTTACACGATGGGGCCCTCGGGGGTCTCAACGTCCGGAACTAGCAGTGTTGGCTTGGGCTTCGGTGCGTCTCATCTCCTTGGGCAGTCGTTGGTGACTCACTCGACTCAGGCCCTGCTTGCTACAGTGCATGGCATGTCGCAACCGCCATCCCAATTCCACTCCCGTATGGTTTCGCCGAATGTCTCTGTGCCAGGCTCCCCTTCAGGCACCTCGCGTGGCCAAGGTGTACATCCAACAGCTCTGCAACTCGGTGGCCTGGCGGCCAACACGCCGTCCGTAGTCACGAGCGGAACTGGTGCGAGTGTAGCAAGCAGAGTTCTCCCAAGTCAGCTCGCCACTCCTGTTGGAGTTTTGAATGCAATCTTAAAGGGCACGCCACAATCGATGGGGAGTGCCGCACCAAACGGGGCTGGAGTGAATTCGAAACCGCGCGCTAGCGGCCAGCCTGGATCGACCTCCGCTGAGGCGCCACTAGAAGAAGAAGGAGCCCATCAGTTCGAGGGTGATCAACTCGCGTAAATGTGATTTTTGACAACCTATAACATTCCTAGTATTAGCAGCACGACACCAACAGGTGTACGTTGTACAACAGCAATAACCCAAAGGCTTCTTATTATAGTTGTTCTCCAGTTACACTCCCGTGCATGTTCTGTCATGTGCCTCAGGCCTCCACAACGCTTCCGCCGAGCACGAACGCATATGTATGTCTCTATTCGATGCAGATGATCTTGAAATTCCCTGCTTGTACTTGTACCACATGTCCCAGACCCTACAGACTCGACTGGATATCCTTAACTCCCATGATTACAACATTCTTCTCTAGCTCCCCGAGTTTCGCGCGCTATTTAAGATATTACCTGCATATGCCTAGTTTATTTCCTGCTTGTTCATTTCTTCTTGTTCCTCTCACTGACTGACGTAGTCAACACTGTTGAATCCACTGCTCGGACCTTGACTACCTGCATTAACGACTTTGTATCCAATCAACACTAGTTCCATTTTCATGCGAATACACACATCTTGTATCAGCAAACGAAGCACCCTAGGCTAAATCGCATGTGCAGCCTCGTTGAGTGAACACAATGGTTCTGTGTTCTTATTCAAATAACGTAGTAGCTGGCCGAGTGTGTCTTTCGATCTCCGATCAATTCGCTTTGATTCTCCAATATACCTTCAAGGTGCTCTTAATGTCGTCTCCAGCGGCGTAATACCAGCGCAGCTCCAGGGATTACCAGCAACCGCGTGGCTGCACTGGCCGGGCCAGGCAGCCAGCCATCCTACCTTTCCTCGAGAAAGGTAGGCTTTTCGGTCCAGGCCGTCGGGTTATTCGGCTCCGGGGGTGCTGGAATAGACTGGGGGCGGTTCGAAGTGGGCCAAGACAAGCTCGAGAAGGAGTTGTTTTGGAAGGGAATATTGCGCGTGTGGAGGTATATATCGCGGTGTAAATCATCTCACCCGATAGTTATCTCATGTATGAACTAAACCATAATATTATCACCACACCATTCTAGATGTTCGCTCAAGCTATTCGCAACGGAATCAAGCGCTACTGCTTGCCCCAAGCAACATGTACGTATATTTTGTAGTATATCTTGCAAGCCAGTGGGTCGTGTGGGACAGTGGTCTAATAGAACAAATGCTCATGCTATGACCTTTCATCCTATCCTTAACTCTAGCCTCAGGTGCGGCTCGCACCCTCTCGCACCACATGCACGGCAGTGAGAACCCGAGCATGTTCAAGTGGATGGAGAAGGCTAACCCCTACCCCGAGTACGATCGTTACTACCAGCAGCAGCGTCCTGGTCTGGAACAGTACAACTCCAGCGACGACTTCATTAACCGCTTCCAGCGCTCCGCTGAGGAAGGTGATAGCCGCCCTGCGACCTACCTCACTCTCGGTGTTGCCAAGGGCATCTATGCGGGCATCGCACGTGCTACCGTTATGAAGCTCGTCGCGCAGATGAGCGCTTCGGCCGACGTTCTTGCGCTTTCCAGCATTGAAGTTGACATCAGCAAGTTCGCCGAGGGCACCAACACCACTGTTAAGTGGCGTGGTAAGCCTATTTTCATCAAGCACCGCACTCCTGCCGAGATTGCTTTGGCGCAACAGGACGACAACGCTGACCTGCGACACAAGGAGACTGACGCTTCCCGCGTCCAGAAGGACAAGTGGCTCGTTGTCATTGGTATTTGCACGCACCTTGGTTGCGTTCCCATCCCTGGCGCTGGTGACTACCCTGGCGGTTTCTTCTGCCCTTGCCACGGTTCACACTACGACGCTTCTGGTCGTATCCGCAAGGGTCCCGCTCCTCTCAACCTTGAGGTTCCTACCTACAAGTTCCTTGATGACAAGACCATCTTCATTGGTTAAGCAAGTCTTGGGTGCGTGTAGATCTATCTAGGGATGCGGACAATGCATAGCAACAGGTAATGGACAAGGGTTGTGCATTGTAGAGCGCTGCAGCCGATGATGGACCCACACACGCGAACGAAGAAACGACAACAAGATGCAGACTACATCGTTATGTATGCGCGCACACACAAACACACGCTTGCGCTTGCCAGGAGATGCTGTTTGGGGACTACTGAATGTATAGACAACAAACAAATCGTAACGAGAGTCCCTCAGTTGATCCAGGCCCATCACACGCAGAGCAACGTCTTGTTATCTACTTGTTACTGAAGAGAACGATGGCAATTTGGGTTTCTATTGTTGTGTTGTCGTCTTTGGACTATATATAATATGTGGACAAACGATAAACAGCGATACAGTTATGAAGACATACTTCGCAACATGCAACGAACAGCACACTAGCAGTAGACGCATTTACATGTTCCAACAATCATCGCAGCTTAGCGAATCCGTCTATAGCCACGGAAGTTGTTTGCTGCTACTACTAGCATCACCGCCGTCACCCTCCCTGGAAGCATTCATCGTGGTGTTCATGCGGAGGTGGGTGTGCTTGACGAGCACGCCAGAGTTGCGCTGGCACGGCTATTTCTTCAGGAGGACAGGTCCAACTGCGGGACTGACCGTAAGGGGTCTGTCCATTATACATTACCTATAAGCAAGTTTAATAAACGTACGATTAGAGTAGAGTATTTGAGCTCATGTCTTAACTTGTGCAAGATACATGTAGTAGTCCGTTGGCCCGATTCAAAAATTTGAATTTGGTTCACGTTTGGTTTCATTGTTATAGGCATCCATTTAGGTGGATTGCAGGAATCCGTGCTAATGCATAGGACTACATTGCATTCTGCACGCGGTGTGCGTACTGAAAGTGCTCACGATTCTTCTCAGCACTATCCTGATGAGCCATATAACGACGCTGAATTCGTAGCTTGCACACGAGAAGAGCTCGAGAGCCTGGAGTACGCACAGACTCAAGAGCTAAGCACAGTATATGACACGGGTCTGTACTTCCCTGCTCCACTACCGCCCGAATACGCCTCTCTGCCCGTACGTTCAAACGAGCCGCACCCTGCATTCGATTGGAATAGTGGACCCTCCCCAGATCGTTTCGACTTCTGGTCTTGATCGATGCGATAGCTTGCCTGGCCAGAGTTATTGTATCCGCTGTCCTCGAGTGTCTTCGAGAAGTCATTAACTTAGATGCTAAGATATCACCCTAATGCCTTCGATCTTGTATGTAGACCTTTGCTGACGTCGAGGAAAGGGTGCTTGAGCGCCCGTCCAGCTCGCATCCCACGACGAAAGTCGTCACACTGATACGTACACATTCGCTGGTACTGCCCACAGTCCAACCGGTTAAAGTCTTCCTAAGTCGCGTGCATACCCACGAGAGTATGGTAGTCCGGAAGGTACCGGTTGAGAAATATGTGGAGGTACCAGTGATCAAGGTAAAACACGTCCCAGTGTATTCGTACAAGCCAGTCCTCAATTCGCGCTGGGTGCAGCGCCTCGTGCCATCTAAGTACACGCACAAGTGGAAGGCGCACACACAACTCGAACAGTACTGGGGTGTTCAGAAGATCGTCTCGCAAAAGGTTGTTAAAACTACCTCCACCAAGTTTGAGCGTGTCGCTGGCTGGGATATGGCTGTTGTTCCAGTGCCAGTTGTCGAAGAAACGTTTGGTTACGTGATTCGCGATCGACATGTGTTGCGAAAAATCCTTGTGCACGAAGTTGTGAAACGAAAAGTCCCTATGTCTAGCGCGGCAGGTGTTGAGTCAGTAAGACAGGATTCTAGCTCGGTTTCTGGAGCTCCTCCACCGCCACCGCCGCCACCCCTCCAGGTATCATCAGGAGGAACCCCTTTCAGCGCCAACGATGAATCTAGGACACCTGATACTTCGTCGCCTCATCCACACATCATTGGTGGTAGCACCGAGACAAATAGCCGTCCATGCTCGTCGGCCGATGTACCGACGAGTTCCCAGCATGCCACCGCTTCCGGATCTGAGTCTCAGATGCGAGCCAAACACCTCCAAATCACAATTGAGAGCCCTCACTCCAGCCAAGACCATGCCTCGGCGACGTCTGCCACAGCAGCGCGCGACATTGCGTCACTACATGAGGTTGAGGTACCTCAAGAGGGAAGACCTTCACATCTGTCACCATCCCATGGTTCTCATTTCACCGATGGTCATGGGATCCAGTCGACCCAGTCAGTTTACCCCAACTCTAGAGCCACTGCAATGGTCCGAGAAACCCCGCGTGCGGCAGGCCCAACGCCTCGTCTAGTCTCACGAAATGTCTTCTCGTTCGATCCCACACAGGCTGATCGGTATAACCCTGCGGGTCCTAGAAGCACATATTCTCAGTCTGGCGGCCCCAAGTCACCCTTGTCAGCGATGACTCCAGTTGGCAAGGACCTCCAACAGTTCATTCGACAAAGCGGGCCGAGCGCGTTTATGAGGCGAGGCAGCGAAGTTGCGGGCCCTGGGGAGGTGTTGCGGGAGCTTTCGACGCTCCCAATGGGCCAACCTCCTCTCTCCAGCTCATCTCCCGCGCTTTCGGCTGCGTCTGCGCCACCGTTACCCATGTCATATGGCTCAACAACGGCACTTCCTCCCTATGATGACTCCACGGCTTCCGCTCAACCCATAAGGACAATTCGAGAAGGTCAGCGCAGGCCGAGCACGATAGCAGAAGATACATGGCAGGACTCCTACTTGGACCGAACGACCACACCACGTTCCCCACATAGGCTAAACAAACAAGCATAGCGTTCCTAACTTGATTTGCTGACTCTTGGACGATTGATAAGTAAGTGTATATTTCTTCCACTTTAACCTGCATTCAACTCAACACATACTTCGTGATACATAGTGTATGAATAGACTAAACTACACATGGACTGTATATAGTTTTCTAACGTAGAATAACTTTGCATATGAAAGTAACTAAAAGATGAATTCATAAATGCTAGCTAATATAGTCGTTCCATACCAGGACGTACGTCTGTAGTTCATCAAAAACCTTGGATATGCCGCACCAATGCAGGACGTTGCATCCAACATTCTGAAAGATCATCCGTGGGCTCGCAACGGGTGTTCTAGTCCTCTTCCAGCCATGGTAGAAGTGCAAGTATGGTTTCTCTGGTGGCCCCATTGAAGAGGAATGTTCCATGTATGTGATCGTGCTCGAACAACACACGAGTGCGAATATCACGCCAAGTAGGTTGACGGTTGCTTCCGGTTTTTGCCATCTCTTGTTCGTGCTGATGAGCATAGAAAAGACGAAGGTGACGAACAATCTTCTCAGCGGGTAGGAGGTCGTCCTTGGCACCCAAAAACAATCCGAGCTTCATCTGCCGTCGCATCAAGTTGCCTTGCTGCTTCTTCGGGGATTCGCTCATTTCGTTGCGGGCTGTTAATCGGGGGGAATCTGTAGAGGCGAGTGAGACACCATCCTCGACATGAGCGTCCGCGGAGGCAACGCTGGATTCGAGCACGCTGGCAATAAGAGCATAGGCTGCTGCAGCAGCTCGTTCACCATCCTGGCTTTCTCCCGAAAGTTCAGCAGCAGCCGTTAGCTTGGCAGCTGCAGCACGGGCAGCTGCAGCTGCTGCGATTCGGCGCGGATCCTCGCGGTTACGTCTCCCGACTAGCTCGAGATCTTGCTCAGTGAGGAAAGGAGTTGGCGAACTCAAGCCAGACGCGGTCGGGGACTCGTCAATATGAGCCGAGGGCTCATCCACAGACCCATTAGGTGCGGTAGGAGATGCGCCAGGAGTTATTGCAGACGCAGGCAAAGACTGAGTCGAGTTCGAGACTGTCGAAAGCGTTAGCACCTGCAATGATGGTTGTTGGCTTCCGCTCCTACTTCTGCTTCTAGTCATGGGGCCTTGATATGATGACTCGCGCTTCGACGCTGCAGTACGTCGTGATCTAGTTGACCTGGAAGCAGACTCAGATTGTACTGAAGCCATACCACTCCCCTTGTCCTCTGTGGGGTTCGCGGACCCCGCGGGTTTAGTTGGCAACTCTTGAATAGACACATCACGAGCCTTGTTCAGGAAATACTCCTTGATTTCGTCGGCCAAGCTCTCAAGTCGTTCGAATTCATGCGACTGAACTTCTCGAACTCGGGCGCGCAATTGATCCAATGCCTCTCCCGAAGCATCAATGAATGGAACGAGCACCGAGAGTGGAGAGTACGGGTTTCGAGGCGAAAGCGTTTTGAGGACCGATTCAATACGTTCAGCTGCAGTGTGTGGAGGGGTACTCATCTTCTTTTGGACAAACGCGTCAGGCTTTGAGAGTTTGTCTAAATCGCAACGTGCAGGGGTTTCATATTGTCGCTCCACAACGTTTTCTTTTAGATTCAGGTAGCTGCCAATCTCAGCTTTGTCATTTCCTGAGTGCAAGTTGGTGCTGGGGTCTGTACGGGGATTGGGGTAGTGAGGAGAATGGAATACACCGTAGATATCAACTTCATTCCTCAGAGGCACAAACGCATAGTCCTTTCGTAGAGTGGAAGTTGAAGTGGAGCGTACTCCTGAAGCATGGGTGACAGTAGATGCCGCTACACTGGTCGTCGTGGTCGGGTAGAACGCGCAACGATCGTCGCTGTCGGGAAGTGGGACGTGGTATGGTAAGTCCTGGACCCACAGAATGTTCTCTTGCCACCAGAAGTTGCGCTTCATCACACGTGAGATACCCATTTCACCCGCTACTGTGAGGTATCGAATCCACTTGAAGATGTCGTTCGGTGGTTCATACACAAACGTGTAGCACGTTAGTGGGTAGCACGTGAGGAGCGTGACGGGATCAATGAGCATTGCGGCATGAACCATATTCGGTCGGTAGCGAATGCACCACGCTATGGTGATGGTACCGAATGAATGACCCATGAATACTGCGCGGCGGTAGTTGTGCTCCTGCAAAAGATTATGAATGAAGTCAACAACTTCCGTGCTCTGGGGAACATGCTCCCAGACGCGCGTTGAAATGTGGGAAAGTTCGACCAAAAACACGTCACGATCCTTGATATGGCTCACAAAATGGAGATAATTCATCAGGCCTTGGCCGAGGCCATGAATAAACACAAGTGGAAGTTTGCGTCGCCTTGTGTCATTTTCGTCCCTTAGCTTGTACCAGTAGTGGAACCCTCCTAATCGTTTGCGAGTGAAGCCAAGTACGCGGGAGAGCACCAATTTGGAGATAGAGTTGAATAGCGCAATGGCGCAGTAAACCATAAGTGGGCGATGAAGAGCGTAGAGGGGATCGAGAGAAAGACGCATGCTCTTGATCTTGGGATTGAAGCCGGGCTTGAACTTGTATCCTGTGCGAGACTCGAAGTAGTCTACGAAGGAGCTAAGTTCCAGGCGCTCTTCATGTACCAATTGAGATGGGAACTTGTAAAACAGAGCCCACGATATCCATTGCTCAATGTTACCTCGAGGGATTTCACGAGCGTCGTCTACTGTGTAAAGGAACCAGCCACGTAAGAACGACTCAGTCTCTTTACAATCGCCCCAGGTTTCCACTGATAGGGAGTTGAGCATCTTCTCCAGGAGCTGTCGGCGTAGAGCGGGATCATGGCTGTATATGACAAAGGGGTGAGGAGGGTTTAAACACACGACGTATGGCCAGAGCTAACGCGGGTAGGATGATATACAGCCAGATGACAGTTGCAAGGGTACTAGGTTGCGTGACGCACGGGCAAGGCGGAGAGTATGAGACGTACGCTTCGGAGTGGGGTGGCGGTGTCGTGAACCACTGTAGACCTTTGGTATGCTGGCGGAAGTAGATGTAGAAGGCGAGTTCAACGAAGAACAACAGTGTAGTAATTTCGCTCACCAGGGTGACAATAGGCACTGGCAGCGGCCATATATCCAGCTTGTGAAACAAAAAGAATGTGCACACCGAGAGAAACGCGACTAAGGAAAACATGTGCTCCTGCGGTCGTTGGAAAACGCGGTATGGGCACGATTCGGGCCGGTTGCCCTGCCGCGAGACTAGAGATAAAGTGTTATACCGACATTGCGTGTGATTATAACTAAGAATGCAAGTTTAGACACGTGTGATCATACTCGCAATACCAACTTTCGCAGTATCCGAAACGGTTTTCCAACTGTTTCGTCATCTTTCCAACACGACTGGATTCCGCGAGGTGCGATAAGTGCTGAGTAACAGACACCGTTTCATTGCGTGTTTAACGATATTCTTAATCGCATTCAAGTGCTATCTTCCCTGGACGTATACTGCATCCCTGAGATATGCAGTCCCGGAAACTCAAGTACGTTGAGATTTTTGGTATGTTGCGCGCGTTGATGATGTGTCACAGCTGATACACGGCATTCAGCTCATTTTCTCGTCTCGATGTGTCATTCATAACGTATCTCTGCAGCGATGAAGTCACGAGCACGAACCCGTACAGCCGACTGATGGCACTCAAGAAGCTAGGTGTCGTGCCCAACTATCAAGAGATCACAAGCAAAACGGTAATAGTGATCGGTATGGGTGGCGTGGGTAGCGTTTGTGCAGAAATGCTGGTTAGGTGCGGAATCGGTAAATTGATCCTCTTTGACTATGATACCGTTGAACTTGCGAATATGAATCGATTGTTTTATCAGCCCGACCAGGTCGGTCAATCCAAAGTCGAGGCCGCCAAGACCACGCTCGCGAAGATCAATCCAGAGGTTGTGCTTGAAACCTACTCAATGGATATCACTCGCGTTGCAAGTTATGACCATATTTGCGATCGTATTCGCCGCGGCGGTCTCGACGGAGAGAGCCGGGTTGACTTGGTACTCTCGTGTGTGGACAACTATGCCGCGAGGATAGCAATCAATCGTGTATGCAACGACTTGGATCAGCCCTGGTTTGAATCTGGAGTATCTGAGAACGCCCTCTGTGGGCATATTCAGCTTTTGCTGCCGGGAAGGGTGGCTTGTTTTGAGTGTGCTCCTCCTTTGATTGTAGAGGAAGGCAAATCAGAGAAAGAGCTTCGGCGCGAGGGCGTGTGCGCTGCCTCGCTACCAACGACAATGGGTCTCATTGCTGCGTTGCTTGTGCAAAATGCCCTGAAGTACATGCTCCGATTTGGTGAGGTGAGCTATTACCTTGGCTACGATGGTTTCTGTGACTTCTTCCCGACGTGGCCGATGCGATGCAACCCAAACTGTGCCTCGCCACGCTGCCGTGAACTTCAGGCATACTACAATGCTCAGGGATGGAAGCATCCTCAGGATGCGAATCACAAACATGCAGATAGTACCTCTCGAAAGGTTAAGGATGAAGCTACTGAGCCTGGCCCAGCGGAGATTGAAGCTAGGAAATGGGGCATCACCGAGATTGACGATAAAGACGAACTAAAAAGCCAGCACTCCCCGCAGGCCGCTCTATCACAACACCTACCAGACGCACGACCACTGCCCCCCTCCGAGGAGACCCAGGGAGCCGAGGCAGCATCTGCGTCAGAAATCGAAGACCTCATGGCAAGCCTTAAGAAACTCATGTCACAGTGACGGTTTGCGGCTTGCAAAGGTTTGTGGATCAGAAAAATGGCATTTCCGCTGATTATTTCACATAGTTTACCACACTTCCCCCATCATGCCATTATCCTCCATCAGCTTCTCCGCACCGTTTGATCAAAGGCAAATCACATTGACGGTCGTACACTCAATACATTGCTTGTGACTGCTTATTTATTTTGGTCACTTGCTAGGTTTAAGGCGTCGTCAGTCGTCAGGCGACCACAGAGCCCTAGGACTTGGGCGTTCGGCTTGGAGGAACTGCTGGAGGACGACGTGGCGCGGATCCAAACACCTGGATGCCAAGTTTGTTCGCTCGCTGTGCAAGCAGCTTCTCTTGCTGTTGTGCCGCAGTTAGAGCGCCCTGCTTGGACTCATGTGACGCTCCTGCAGGTGCAGATCCAGTGGCAGTTTCAGATACTCCTTCGATGCGTGAGCGAAGCTTAGAGGCATCGATCTGTTGTGAGTCGACCTTTGACTTCAAGACGCGAAGCGAGGGTGTCACCCATGCTCCACAAGAGCATTGCTCGCCTGACCAGCGGTATTCACCAAGACGCGCTTTGCACTCAGCGCCGGGACAGATGATTGGTCCACTCTGGTCACGCATGGATCGGAATCCAGAGATGGGGCGCGCATCCGTCAGGAAGTATGACGTACACTGTACACCGTCTTCACCAGTGGCGACCACACCGCCCTTCTCACCATGCTTGCCACTGAACACAGGCTTGATAAATCCATACGACAAATCTTCAGGCTTGGTTGAGTTGTGATGACGTTGCTTATACGCTTCGATTGCAGCCTTCATATCAATGTCGTCGTCTTCATCGTCATCAGCCGTTGGACCCGCAGTCTCGGCGTCGTCGTCATCATAAATGACATCGTAGTCGTCGTCTCCTTGCTCTTCTTCCAGATCAGAACCGTATGCCCGAGCAAACCAATCGTCCATGTCATAGTCCTCATCCTCGTCTTCGAACTCCTCATCAAATACGTCTTCGTCTTCGTGTGCCGATGCAGACTTTTCATGTGGATTCACAGTATTGCTTTGGGGCATGGTGTCTGAGTCATCCTGGTTGCGGGTGATAGGCTGAGCCCCAGTCTTCAAAGATAACGCTTGAAGTTGCATCGCAACCTGCTCCTCCAACGACTGCTTCTTCGCAAGTCTCCGCTCCTCTGCCTCACGTTCCAGACGAGCCCGCCTCATCTCGTCCCTAAGAAGCAAAATCTCTTTGCGCCTCGCATTCTCCATGCGAAGCTTGGCGATACGCATTTGTTTCTCCATGTACTTCTGAACGTCAAATGGTTCGTGTTCCACGACTTCATATTCCGAGAACAAGCCGCGTCGGCACTTGCGACACCTATATACGGTCAACGTTGCGAGATCCTTTGACACTGTTCCAGTGGTGGCAAGCTCCTCTCGGATCGCCTCTGTGACACTGGTAATCCAAGCATTAAGTGGGACGTCAGTCTCATCATCTTCAAGCCAAGGCGCAGCCGTCTGTAAAGCGCTTGCATTACTAGCACTATTCGCAGTACGTTTAGCGAGCTGATCCGAAGAAGAGGAAAATAGACCTGTTTTGACAAGCTTTCCATGGAAGATCTTTTCCAAAGCCTTAAACCCACTCTCCTCCGTAAAGATCGAGTAAAAGCTTGGATGCAGTTGGAAGCCGTCTTGCTCAGGTTCAAGGCTCACCTCAGAGGCTGGTGACCTATCCAACTTCTTTTCATTGGATTCTTTCTTGGTCTTAGCCTCCTTTTTCTCCTTCTTGTCTTTCCTGTCCTTCTTGTCCTTTTTATCCTTTTTATCCTTCTTCTCCTTTTTGCTTTTGGTATCCTTCTCGTCAGCTTCAGCTTTGCGGGACTCGTCTTTTTCCTCCTCCTCCTCTTCTTCTTCTTCCCCTTCGTTGTCATCACCATCCGCGGCTGTCGTTGATGCTGCCGTGTTTGCCGACTTCACCTCTAAACCAGCCAGGAACGGCGTCAGAATCTGTTGGTGTGATAGCTCCTCAGTCACCCATGATGTTACGAATGAAGGAAGCGGAGCTGCCAAATCCGAGCGCTCGTGACAAAAGAAATAGATCAACGCAGGAACGGAGAACCATTGGACATCAGAACCACCACCGTAGAGGTACACATACTGTCGGAGTGCACTGATCGGAATATACTCCATGGGAACAAAGTATGTCATACGCTGGAAACCTCCTCCTGACTGATTCTGCTTGGCCACAATGTGAATGCCCTTGCGCATTTGGATCAAGCTCTTCAACGACTTAGTCAGCTTCTTAATGTTCGACTTGGCATCGGCACCCAGCTCGACAATTTCCTGGATCAGCGACGTTGAAGGCGCCTGGAGCGCCTTGGGCTTCTCGTCCTTGGACTTTGCGTTCGCCGCTTTAGCTTCCTTTTTCCATGCCTTATTCAGCTCCTTGGCAATGTGGAATGCCCCGCCGAGTTTCTCACTGAAGCTACGGGCTAGAGTGTCGATGTTTGTGGAGTCGCCTGCGCGACGATCGCAAACGCACTCGCCATACATCGTGTTCGAGTGGACCTTAGACGCCACGTTGGCTTTCCAGAGCAGCACCACGGGTTCGCCGTTCACGGGCGAGATCGAATAGGGAATCAACCCCAACTGCGGCGTGTTTGCGTTTGCGCTCATTTTGGGGCCTGTGTACGGGTAGTCAGGATAACGGATAGCGATGAGATGGCTTAGACCGGCACTCTGTATCGAGTGATTTGGTTTCTTATCACGCGGCCTGATTACCTCGTGAGATAGTACAAACTACGCAAAGTGTCAATTTGCGATTTCTCGGACCTGACTCAACCCTCCGACACTGAGCATGCAACTTTTAGGACTGAAGATCTTGGCAGCACACGGGGTCCCAGCTCACCCACAGCCTCTTGTCGACTTTCCAGCGCACTCTATCCATGCACTCGAGCCAAACCAGTCCAATCTGTGTTGTTGAGAGGGTCTGCTTGTGACAATGCGGGTGCCAAAGCAGACATCCACACCAGTTCTTATGTGCTGTAAGACGATCCAGTAGTTCGAGCTTTGTACCCGCAGCGACATACCAAACCGCAGTGTATATGCCTACTTTGGCAGGCACCTGCACTGGAGCAGTGACTGGACGGTTGACTGCAATTTTTTCGTGACCGCACGAAATTTGAGTTCTGGAGGATAAAACTCTGGTGATTACATGCCGTGCATCGTGACATGACCTGAGTGCATTCACTTGGTTCCCAAGTAATTCCCACTGTCGTGGTATTCCGATTCATATCCCTTGGTCCGAATTGTGGAATCTTCTCGCGGTCCTTGCCATTTCGACCTGATTCTATTCTCTCCGATTGACGTTATCGAGGTTTGATCGGTCATACCCCGCGGGTATCTCATCCAACCGACGCCTTGGTTGCATATTCGAACCTGAGTCTAGCCCTGTATCTACACACAATGTCGGAATCGGCCCCCACCAAGCCAGCCGCGACCAACCCGGCCGTGCTCAAGACACTGATCTTCATCATGAAGACTCTCAAGGATCAAAACGGTCGTGGTAACTTCAACAAGACGATTCAGTACCTCACGAAGCTTCTCTCGATTGTGCTTGCCGAGGGCAATCCCAAGGACCCCTGGGCAGTCTCGTTCGCAAAGGCGTCCGTGTTCATCAACAATGGCCGCAAGCTTGGCTTCCTTGGCATGTTTATGGACAACTTCGATGCTGCTGCCAAGACCAATTGGTCCAATCTCCGCAGTGCTCTCACGGGTGCCTCCAACCTCTGCAATGGTGTCTACTACTTGTTTGACAACTTGATCTTCCTTCAGAAGGCCTCCCTCACCGAGGTCATGACTGCCAACAATCAGGCTAACTACTACGCCATGCTCTTCTTCTGGTTCGGTCAGGCCTTTGCCCTGGCTGGTGACGTGATGGATATGCTCCAGACCACGGATGCAAAGAAGAGACAGGACCTTTACCTCAACCTTGTCATCCGTCTCGGCAACCTGACCTACTCCTCGAACGGTTGGAACCTCTCCACAAATGTCCTCGGCTCGCCTTTCTCCGAGAAGACTTGCGCATATGCTGGTCTCATCGCAGGTGCCGTTGCTCTCTACAAGTCGGCCATGTCTGCTAACAAGTGAATACAGCCGTTCTCGTCAGTGTGTCGCCTTGTGTCGCTGGTGAATATAACCCTGCTTTACTGCATTCCGGGTCTGATATAAATCTGCCCCCCTAACTCGCCCAACGCGCTCGATATCCCACCGAACCCCCAGTCGAACCCGGGTTTCCGACGAAAATCCGTCCAAGCGTGTCACATTTCCAACTAGTGCGGAAACATGGCAAAGCGCGATGGCAGCACGGAGCTGCCGTGGAAAGAAGAAGACCTGCGAGAGATCAGCGTGGTGGAGCTCACTCCTGAGTACTACCACGACGCTGTGGACTGTATCAATCAGGCTTTCCTCATCGATGCGTTTTTCAAGCATCCTGAGTACCACCTGCGAGCAGACTACGACGGTACGTTCACCATTACAGCTCGGTTTGTGTATGTTAAATCGATATCCCACGCCAGCTCTAACCGATGTACGCCACATGTTTGTTCACCACTATCATATATCCAGGCGTAAAGCAGGTCGTCGAGGGCGAGAAGCCAGAGACATATCTCATTGCGCTGTTCACAGATACCCTGCAGAACCCCCCGAAGCCCAGGATAGCAGGCGCGATTCATGTCGAGTGGCAGCTCGAAGAGGTTCCCTTTTCTGAGGCGGATGCAGAAAGCGAGTCCAACCCACCAACCAAATCCCAGGCAGACTCTGAAAGCCCGGAGGCAAAGAGCGTCGAAGGGGCAACGACAGAATCCACAGGCGAAGCTGTCACGAAGAAGCGCATGCAATTCAAAGGCATGTTTGGGTCCGTCTCTGTGTACCCCTGGTTCGAACGCCGCGGCATCGGTCAGGCCCTTGTCAAGGCATGCGAAGAGTATGTCAAGTACAAGGCTCAGACAATCCAGCTTCCTCAGGGCACGCTTGAGCGAGCCTGCTCGGGTCAGCTTGTGAATCCTGTGACACACGCTGTCATGGAGCTTCCAGTGATCATGGATATTCTTGTGCTCAATGTAAGACCAGAGCTCAAGGGGTGGTACAGCAAGCAGGGTTACACCATCTATAGCGAGGATGCACCTTTCCCCTACGACCATATCGTGCTTCCTGGCTGGACAATTCGCGGAGTTATGATGAAGAAGGAGCTGGGCTCAGTGAGTCGCGATATGGCGTTCGACATTGATGTGCTGGCTGGGTTCTGACGCAGTTTCGAGGCCACAAATACACAGCAATGTGCCAAGCATCAGGCTCGCAGCCGGCAGCCCTTTGCATCGGGAGCTGGTGAATGCCACGTTGACATGAAGCTACGTCATGGCACCTCAGTTCGACTCGGCATTTATTAGGCCAAACTATCCAAGTTCTACACACTGTGCGGTGTTCGAAAACGCCCCGTACTTACGAACTCAACTGAAAGTTGCTCTGATCCTGTACCGACTTACGATATGCCTACGCCCCGGGCTTGCTTTCTTCGTTGCACTACACTTGAGTATGAGTTATACGCTATACTCTACAAAAGCCGTGACCATAGTTGTGCAGCGTTCTATTGTAACACATGACTACCTTAATCATCATCCTCCATAGAAACAACAGTCTTTGACAGCGTAACGTAGCTTCCGAGCTTTAGCAGGCCCTGCACAAACTCAGCATCCTCCACTGAACGACCTAGTTGCTTCTTCAGCTTCTTCCTCAGCTTGCTCATCATGAGGGACTTCTTCTCTACCAAGGCCATTATGGCCTTAGAGACTTCGTCGTCTTCCCACTCGGGAGCCAGGGCAGCGGAGCTCTTGCTCTTCTTGGTACCCTTCTCTTCAGCCTGTTCGGGTTGCATCTTACTCTCGTTTGCTCCCTGTGAGCGATCTCGCTTCTGTCCCAGCTCTGCTGTCGCTTCGGCATTTGCGGACTGCACGGTATCGTTGTTTTTGAGACACTTGCCCTTGTAGAGCGAGCCTTGGACCTTCTCGGCCTCAGTAATGCAGCTTGAATGCGCCTTGATGGAGGTGAGGTCGAAGTTACGGTTGCAATCGATGCACGAGAAGGTCGTATTCCAGCCAGAGCAACGGTGCTCTTCGGCCTTCTTCTTCTTGAAGACACCTTGGCACGTGTCACACGAAAATGACGGCATTAGATCGACGATTTAACTTAAGAAATATAATTTACAGGATGATATAAATTGACCTAACCCCTGAGCTATCTGTGGCACAAGGGCTGTACACGAGTTTCACTGATGATGGAAATCTTGCTGAGGTGCGAAAATTTTTTCTCCTTCGGATCGCCAGGCAGTCCGGTCGAGGGGTGAGCCCCAGGCGTCAGACAGCGTTCCCACAAGGGGATCCGACACTGCCTCACACGCAGAATCGTGCACATCCTTACATTATATTCATCTCCTGCTACTATACCCATTACACCCTATCCCGTTTTAAATTCATTTATGGTGAAGACAACAAACAATCGAAGGGAGCGGCTAATTACTAGCCTGCAATATCAAGGAGCGCCGCTATGTGCGGCATGGAGGAAAGGAGAACGCTAAATCGAGATTCAAATGGGAACACAAGTCAGAAACACGACCGAATGGCATCGGCACGAGTCTGGGGTGACCACTAGTCCATACTTCGTAAAAGGCTACGTTAATCATCAACACAATCGGATGTCGCAACCTACCTCAATCTGTTGAACAATAAACAAATAGGCACAACAGCCGGGGTTGGAATCAAGTGATCATGTGAGCAAGTGATTGGGGTTGAAAGTAAAGGAGCTACGTGGGGACAGGACTAAACTGCGGCGGCTTTCCTAAGTCCAAGCTATTACTGATTTGTTGCATTCGCTGTAGGCTGGTCTGTACCTGCTTCTGGATTGGGATTGGTGGTCGCGGAGACGTCACCAGCGCTGGTAGCGGCTTCAGTGGCCGTCAATCCATGGTCCAGAATAACTGGCGATGCGAGTCCGGTATCGGGGACTGGCGTCGCTCCACCGTCGATCTTGAGTTCATGTACAGCAGCAAGCAGAGCTGGGTCGACGTCGTCCTCCTTGGCATCAACGGAGAGCGCTTCAGCAGCAGCAGCCTGCAACTGGGCCGGGGGAGCATCTGGAACATTGAACTCACCCTTTTCATCCCGGAACAACAGTTCGCCGTTGGGGCCTTGACGGGCAATGCCATGCTCGATGAGGATCTGTCGTCGGCCCTCAAGCAAGTTCGCAAAGATGGAGTCGTACTCACCGCCAGATTGGAATGGTGTGACAAAACATGGATTCTCGTCCGTGTAGGTGCGAGTGCCCCCGAGATCCGAGGGCAGCTGATCAGCGTCAATATACTGCAGCAGCTCCTTGACTTTGCAGAACTCAATGCGTGACTTAGTGATGGGGTCAATCCAAGGTGAGACAATGGTCCACACGGCCTTGAAGAGGAAAGGGTAGTTCACAATGAACATCTTGTGCAGAGTCTCAGGGTACTTGCTCTGGTCAATGTTCACGAGGCGCTTAATGGGTTCGTAAAACTTCTTGCTAAAGTGGCTCATTGTGAAACCATCAAGATCCATGATGACGACGTGTTTGTAGTTGTGGCGACCAAGCTTGACAGCGAGTCGATCCTTGGCATCGCAAAGCAGCTCCATAGTCTGGATGTGAATTCGCTCGTACTCCGCAAAGCTAAACATCTGTGAGAAGGTTGAGGGATTCACCTTAGCTGGGCGATCGATGTAAACAATGTGTTGGTCCTTCGAAATACCGTGCAAGCCATGGGGCCAGGTACGAACGAACTCTTCCTTACGAGGCTGTGGTGTTGCCGAGAGTTCATCAACGCGGTTCTCAATACGCCACTGGAGGTATTCTCGGAAGTGCTTGTGCACAGCATTCATGTAGTCCTGCTCGTTAGCATAGCCTCGAATGAATCGCAAGTAGGTGCTCTGTGAAACATACGTGCGCGAGAGCAGGTCCTGATTGTTGTCTTTGAGTGATCGGATGACCTGGAGAGCGATATCAAGAGTGATGTGAACCAGTGGCGTGGGAGGAAACATAAGCTGGGTTAAAGGAGCAACAGCAACGGAAACGAAACCCATGCACAGGATCTTTCACACTATCTACTGTGTCATGCCACATATCCTCCTTTGATGACGATCACAAGAAAAAACATTCCTCGTGCTCTGCAGGTCGACTAACCTCAAGCCGACAACGGAAAACATCACAGGTGGCACGGATGGCGTGCGCCAAACATATAACTCATTATACATATGCTCGTGGGATGTGACGTACCCCTTCCTCAAATTCAGTAATAAGCTGGACTTCAGGAACGACAATTTTAGACATCAAAGGATAGGGCAGTAGGGTGTCTAGATGAAGATTACAGGAGGTATATCAAATGTCATGAGGGAAGATGTCAGGTGCACGGCTGACTTTCTTACGGGACCGGCCGGAAGACACTTGAAAACTCGAAAAACGCGGTTGAGATGTGAGGGCTGGAGCGAAGAGGGTTGAAGAAGATGAAATCGGGGAGAGCCCACGCACATCGGCCACAAACCAGCCGCGCTTTCTGTGCATCTTGGCTTGGTATAACAAAACACAATATTATATCTTGCAAATATCCACTATGCAAGAAGATCCGCCATTCCAAAAAATACAACTTCTGGACCGAAATCTGGAGCGATCACTGCTCTCTGTATGATCAATCCCGGAGTGTGAGTCATCCAACTACCTCGCCAAAGCAGCCGAAGTAGAACAGGACTCTGCGTTGTACGTGGATCTTTGCCATTCGAGTGACTCAATCATGATCGAGGTCTGGGGTCCGCATATGGGCCAACTGACCTCTAAGGGCGAGACATGTTCGTCGGGTGTATCAGCCCCCACCTTGTAATTACTAGCCTACGAGTGCTGTCGACCTCAACTCGCATTAGATTATGACGACGCCATGTACAGATACGTCTACAAACTCAAACTACTGAAGTTTGGTTCGGCTGGAAACCTGTAACCAAACTTGGGTCGCATACCAGCGCTTCAGGCGCCAGCGATGATTAAAGCGACAGCTAGTTGGATTTAGTCCCGACTGGACACACAGCACACACTGGTATTTGGTCGATGCACGGGCGCGTCTGGCCACTACTCCTTAGCAAAAACAGTTGGCATGACGGCTCACTGCATCTCAGTGAAAGGACTTGTTCATTCGCATGCCGACGGAGTATCCGACTTGTATGAAGTGTGTTTTCCTTATCATACATTCGCAAGGTTTCTAGCTCCTCCAAAACACCATATCCCGATGACATTCCCACGAAGGCCGACCGAAGGGCCACCCGAGGCCTCTCGAATGACGCGCGTTTTCTAGTCCAACTCGCTGGACACTATAAAAGCGAAGCTATGCTACTGTGTGTGAATTTGCACCAACCTGCTTGCTCTACCTCGACGGGTGTGTGACACCCAGGGCTCTTGACGCACCCGAGCACGCAGCTCAAACATGCTCGAGCGGGATCAGGGAAGTAACGGAAGGATGAATCTGTGCATGGTACAGGGGCCTGAAAGTGACGATAGACGCCATGCGAGGGCTATTGCAATCATATCATTTGCTATGTAATGCGATGAATACTTATATGCACCTATTCATTTCTCTTCATGCTCGTCACACTCTCTAGCACACCTCGACAAATCCTCCCAGTCCCTTGACCTGCCCTCGTGAGCAACACGTTTTCCGCCGCCAGTTCGATATATCAGCGAGAGCCCCACATTTCCAAGGGCGCACCTTTATCCGCACTCCGACACTAACGCTCCAGCACCGTAAAAAGCTGAAACATGTCCAACCACTGTGTCAACCCATTCTACCGAACGACCACAGGCGATGCCTTCGGTTACGATCCGACCAGGGGGGTGAACAATTCGGCGTTCAAATACGCCTACCGCCACACCTCCGAGCATACTGATCCTGCGAGGGACTCGAAGGAGTTTATCCGCACTGTTGAGCAGATCTCTCGCTCGACCATGCTCAGGAATGCCTCAAGCCTCGAGAATTCCGGCTCCGCCTCACAGTCTGGTCAGTTCTCCCAATCATTCCAATCACAAGAGCAATCCACGGGGAATTCAAGCGACGAAGGCAAGTCCGCCCCTGGAGCTAACGGCACAGGCGCAGGTGCTTCTCAAGGCCTCCTGAGCTTCGGAGCGCTTGGTGCCAAAGTCCCCAAACAGCCAACAGCCAAGGAGATCTGCCCGTACAAGCCACAAGAAGCATTTGCATTCCCAACGGGAGCGGATAAGTTGCCCCTGAGGGTACCGTCCGATCAGCTCGACCGTCATGTGCCGACATATGGCGGGTTTGTTCCCGGTGCCCATGACCAAATCGGTGTAAGCTTCTCGAAGGCCTCCGCCCTCAGTCGAACTGGTTCTCCTGACATTCGGAGATGAGAACAACCGAAACACAGACATATTTTGTTTAGTACTTACTAGTCGACTCACCATGCAAACTACTGATCTGCATGTGAGCTCGCGCATTAGATCCACCCCGACCGGAAACATGTACACTATGCATGAGGATGAAGATCACTCGTAGGATCCGTTGAAGTCTTTGTACTTGCAATCCAACGTTCACTTCATATCAATGCCGAACAGCGCTAGCTATTTTATTCATAATACAATCAATTGGCATGGAGTCTGTAAGTTACTCCATCGAGCCGAGTCAGACAGGCGACTGTGCTTAACAAACCTCGCACAGAGTTCGGATTCAGGTTTGAGCAGTCGTCATAGCATCCATACGCGAATAACCTGGAGTGCTCTAGCATATCCTCGCTGCTGGATGCTCACACCATTTATGTGGATTCGGCATACACCATCACCATCGTGATACAGGGACCTGGGTAGAGAACGGCCTTTCGGACTTTTAGCCGGTTCCGGCTATACACAGCTGTTTGGCGTCTAAACCCAGAATCTGGGCCAGGACGGATACGATATTTTGAAAAAATGTGGAGTGGAATATTCGCGAAAATAAGGGCATACGCGCATCATGATCGTGTAGAATAACCGTCAGTTCGGTAGATACCCGGACTCTGTACGATTATCTCACGATCTCAAGGTCTGGATGCACTGCATGCTCTCAGATTTTGGACGTTTGTGCATCCGGCTTAGCGGAATCCACTCGGCATTCTGCGTGAGAGCACTTAACTGCCGATTTCCGCTGGGTTTCGGCCCGAGGCTGTGGTGTTTTTCAAGTGTTTTCTCTCGCAATCAACATACCCCATCGAATTCATCCCGTTTACCCTTGAAATCTACTCAAATCTTGACGCGTTTCTCGCAATTTTCCCCAGGCCCCATCGCTCGTCAGAATCCTCTCCTCACGTTATACACGTTGTAATTGAGGATCTGTTGGCAATTCTTAGATTTTCGAGCTGGTATCCAATCCAGCAGCCCGAGTGTAAGGCGCCCACCGTTACCTTGAATCGAGGTCTTTCGTGCCGACGTGAGTACGCTGCGACTCTGCGTCTCCTGTGAACACACGCTTCGGTTGGCCGAGCACTGAGCGGCGAGTACTGAGTGGCAATCGAGACAGAGAGAGAAAGAGTGAGGGAGGAAGAAGTGACGAACCAAGATGGAGGATCCTAGCGAACGATCGACGACGAAGGCCCGCTCGAGTCGCTTTATCGACGACGAGGCCGACGTGGGCGCTTCCTCGGACGATGGACGTGAAACCGAGGATTTAAAGCGCACCCGCTCCAGTGGACGTGCTGCGTTTAGCGACGACGATGATGCGGATCGAAGCGACAGCGAGGGTTTGATTCCCCGACGATCGGGGGGTGCGCAACCACGCATCAAGCGCCGACGCGGCATTGCTGATGATGAAGACGAGGATGACCAGACCGCGGTGAAGCAGGAGGTGGGCGTCAAGAAGGAGACGGCATACGGTGCGGCATCAGACTCCATGGATGACTTTATTGCATCCGAGGATGAACCTGCACCAGCACGCTCGCGCGCAGCCATCGTCGATAGCGATGATGAAGATGTCCGTGTCCGAAGGGAACGAAGAATTGGGCCCATGAATGAGGACCTCGAGCTTGAGGAAAAGCTCGCTCGCAACCGTGCCGAGCTTCAGCTTCGCATGGAGCGCCGTATTGACTCAGATACATCCTCAGATAGTGATGACAACGATCGAGAAGCGCGTGCGATCGTCCGTCGTGCCACGCAGAGCACTCGTAAGCGTCTATCCGGCGCGGCATCGTTCCGAACGGATCGAGACTACGAGGATGATGAAGAGGAGGAGGATGAGCCTAACAGCGCTGATGACGACGGATTCATTGTTGATGAAGAGGGTAATCCAATTAGGTATGGTAAGGGCGAGGAAGAGGAAGACGATGACTATGGCGCCCCGCGCCGTCGCCGTCCTGGTGCTTCAGATCGTCGCCGCGGACTCGATGACTACGAGGCTCAAGCTATGAATGAAGGCAAGAGCGCACTCAGCGCACTCTCTGTAGGTGAGCAGCGTCGTCTTGCGATGATGTTCGGTGAGGAGGGTATCGCAGATTTCTTCGCAAGCTCAGATCGCGCGTCGCTGGAAGCAGCTGACAAGGACGCCGCAGGTGTCAAGTCCGAGGCTGGACCCGAAGCAGCTGCCGAAGCTCCGCTCCTTGCTCGTGAACGGCGAGCAGCGGCGATCGAGGCGATGATCCGTAGCATTGTCGAAACCGATGTTCCCGAGCGCATTCAGGCCGTCAACTTGAGCGTGACTGCAACGATCCCAGACTTGTCTCCTTTCGTTAAACCCTACCAAGAAGAAATGCGACAACGACTTGAGGAAGCAGAATCCGGTTTTTTGGGTGCGCAACTTCGAGAGGAGCGGCAGCGCATCACCCAAGCGATTGCTGAGGCAGACGTGGACGATAAGCAAGCTCAAGCCTTTCCTGTCGATACGCGTGGTATTACAAGCGGCAGCTATCAGCCAGTTTGTGCGCATGAACTCACAATCGAAGATGCTGCACGCTGGATCTATCACCGTGCCTTCGAGCCCATCGCATCTGATCCTGCTCGAGTCTTCAACACAAATGGAGCTGGTCATGGCCTGGCTGCCGTCCCGGAGCTCTCTTCAGTGGCGCCTTTGATCGAAGAAGTCCAGCGACAAAACGACCCACGAGCACAGGTGACGCGACCTGCGGCGATTATCCCATTGATTGTAAATGTTTTGCGCATGCTGTGCATCCAAAAGGTTGAGGTCTCTTACATGTGGACATATCGCTCGGACTACTTCAAGTCTCCAGCGGGTCCCGCAGCGTCGCTAGCAGAGAGTGATCTTTGGGTTATCTATGACTTTGCCCAGCGTTATAGTCGTTTGCTTCCTGCACGAGTGCGGTTGCTGGCAATCGCACGTACTCTGCCTGTCCGTGACCCTGGCCTTGAGCAGTTTATTGTACTTGCGGATGCAGGTGAACTCGATGCGGCCCGACGATACTTGTCCAAGTTCGAAGCTCAAGCCCAATTGTTTGTACTTCGTGATGAGGACATCGTGCAGCCCAAGTCAGAGCTCGATCCTTCTGGTTCTCCGAATGAGGAGGTTCCACCGGAACCTACGGAGGCTCATGTGAAGGCGGAGTCATTGGCAGGACCGAGCACCGCAACCGAGCGGACTGCCTCTGATGGCATCGCATTAGCCCCACAAGATGATACGGCCACTCAGCAAGCACAAGGCAAGTCGGAGGCACTGGGCACAGCGGCAACAGATCCAACTGGCACTGAAGCTGGGCCCAAGCTTGCGCCTTCAACGAGTGGCAAAGAGGGCAAGAAGTCCCTTCGCAAAGCCTGGTCCGAATTTGCAAGCGAATTCATTGGTCTGACGACTCAGCAGGTCCGAGAGAACTTTGTATACGGATACCAACGACATCGACCTCGCATTCCTGAAGAACTTCCCTTTGAACGTATTGATGCCATCGCAGCGCCTCGATATCCTAATCGAGAAGCACGCCTAGCCAAGATTCGACGCGAAGCTGCACAGAGAATCGGAGCGGATCCACTCCTGCAGCAAGAAGTGCGAGCAAGATTATTGCCCACCCTTTTCGTGTCAACTATTCCTACCGTACGAGGTGTCCGAGAGCTTGAACCTGACCACAAGCTGTTTCGAGTCCGTCGTATCACTGATATGCCCATCCAAACACTGGCACGTTCTCCCACGTTGTTCGTCATGATGCAGCAGGCCGAGGATGAGGGCTTGGTGACCATTCATCTCCACAACGTGCGCCAGCGTCGTCAGCCCTTGCCACAAGATCTCGCCAAGCGAGATATGCGCTATCAGTATACTACCCTCCAGAGCAAGGCGCAATTGTGTGAGCAGCAGGACACAAAGAACAATGAGCCCCCGTTTGACCCCCTTTGGATGTTTTCATTCCTCCTTGAGGACGATCCTCTCCTGTATGACCTTGTAATGGGAGGATTCCAAACTCACCCGGCAGACACTCCTGTCGAGAGATTTTACAACGAGCAGCGATACGATATTTTACGCATTGCCTTGGTTTCTCACTTGCTGCCAATCGCAGTCGATTCTATTCGTCACAACCTGCTCCAGCTCTCTCGCGAGGCAGTTGCACGAGAAGCCGTTTCCAAGGGTCTCCGACCACTTCTCCTTCAGGCTCCTTATACTCCCCCCGTGGATACCAAGCGAGACTACGTAGTGGGTGAGCCCGATTCGGACGTTGAGGAACTCAGAGATGGTCCGGGTGCGGACGCGTCGGTTGATGCAGCGGAGGAAACTTCCAACACCTCGCCAAAGGGTTCAGTCTCTCGCCGTAGAGGAGGTTCGCGTCGCCGACGCAGCAATCTCTCGGACGATGAAGACGACAGTGATGAGCATCTTGATGACGACGACGGCGATGGTGATGATGATGACGACGACGATGATGATGATATGGCATTGATGTCTTCGAATCGAATGGGTACTGATGCCGATGTTGAGGTTGATGACTTGGACGCAGAAATCCTTCGTGCACGCCGCCGTCAGCGAAAGCTTGAGGCCAAGCGAGCGAGCCAGGAACGCCGCCGCCTGAGGCAGGAGCTGCTCCCCGATGGTTGGTCAATTGGCTCGGCTGTCAGAGGTGAAGTGAATGAGCCACTCGCATTTGTTCTCCTCAGCTCTACGGGTGCCGTGGTGGCACACGAGCTCTTCCATGTCATTAAGCGTCGCGGCGCGGATGCAAAGGCTATAGCAGCTGCCGAGTCGGACCCAGCAGGAGGTCGTACGAAGATGGGAGAGAATGAACTTCAGGAAAGACTACGAACGGAAATCGCCCGTCTGCACGAACTGATTCGCACCTACAAGCCGTCGTTGATTGTAATGGATGCCTCCTCGCCCCACAGTCGTCTTCACAGGCAAGAGTTCCTCGATTTGATCAGCCCACGCTTCCCTAAAGTGACTGTGGAACTCGTAGATCCATCCGTCGGCCGCGTCTTCATGCACTCTCCAAGATCCGCTAGTGAGTTCCCAGAGGTGTCACCTCTCATTCGTCAAGCAATTTCAACCGGCCGTTACGTGTTGAATCCTCTTTACGAAATGTGTTATTTGAACCACACCTCCGGTGGGTCCAACGAGTTGCTCTCGCTGGATCTTCACCCGCTGCAGCACGTACTCCCCGAACAGTTGCTATTACAGGCGATTGAGTACGCATTCCTTGCGACAACAGCTCGACTTGGTGTGGATCTTAATAATGCGGCTGTTCACCGTCATATCGCGGCGTCCTTGCGATTTGTTCCTGGTTTGGGCGTTCACAAGGCTAAGTCATTGATCTCCCTAGTAACGCGCCGCGGCTACATCATTCGTCGTAGCCAGCTCGTGCAGCCAAACCAGGACAAGCCTGTAGACGTGAAAGATGCCCCTAAATCAGAATCATGGCTGGGACAACCGCTGGGTCCGTTGGTGTTTAGCAACTGCAGTGGTTATCTGAAGCTGCTTCCCACAAAGGGTATGACTACCCGCCATCGCACTGCACTTTTCTGGCTTGAGCGCACGCGCATTCATCCTGATGACGCAAAGCTGGCGTGCTATGTTATCACACAGGCCGTTCCACCGTCCTATCTAAGCATTTTGAGTGTTCCAGTCGACAGCTACGTGCCTTCCCCGACAGACAACAAGCTCTCGGAGCGTGAGGCTACTGAAATCAACAAGCTTCTGCGTCGCATTACGCTGCAGGAACTTCATCACAATATCCTCGAGCTTGATCTCAAGGCATTCGCTGATCAACGTCAGGAGGCTTATGGTCTTCTTCAGCACGACTTGCTTGAAATGATCGGCCAGGAAATTCTCACTCCTTATTCCGATCCCCCACTCCACTACCCACAATCCCTTGCCCTTCGTAAGTTCGGTGAGCTGTCTCCCGCGCGTTTGTTCAAGTTGTGCACAAACGAGTCATACGAGACTCTTTTCCCAGGCAAGATCATTGCTGTGACTGTCAAACAGATCACAGTCGCAGGTGTCGTGGTCTCCTACGCGGATGCAGGTCTGCGTGGTTTTATTGCCTTCCGCAACACTTCGGACCAGGCTGCCAATCTCCCACGAGTTGATGATCGAACGGAAGCTGAAAAGCAGCGTTTGGACTTCTTGGCAGGCCGCTTCAAAGTTGGTGCTGTTGTCAAGGCACGAATTCTGCGCCTTGACGAAGCTAAATTCACCATCGAGCTAAGCACTCGATCTTCGGACTTGGCTCGCCCGTGGAGTGCTGAGACTCTGGATGAGATTCAGCGCTCTCCAGAGGGTCGCTACTTGCGGGTTGGCAAGCATCCAGACGATGCCAAGATCGCGCCTGAAATTCGTCAGGATAAGCTTAAGTTCATTCCCCGCTTGATTGATCACCCGCAATTCCGCAATGTATCACGTGAGGAAGCCGAACACCTGGTGATGGAAGACAAGTCAGTGCCTCATCCCGCGGTGTTCCATCCTTCCGAGTTCGGTATTAAGTACCTAGAGGTGACGTGGCTGGTTAGACCTGGAACGGTGATGCATGTCACCATCGAGGAACATGGCAAGATCAAAGGTGATGAACGCAAGCTTGGAGCTACACTCCACATTAAGGATTACGTTTTCCACGATCTTGATGAAATCTTCACTCGTTATGTCGAGCCTGTTGTGCTCAATCAACGAGCAGTGATGAAGCACAAGTCATTCCGCCCCGAGACGAACAAAGAAGAAATTCTCCAGTACTTGCAACGCGAGTCGCAATCTCGACCCCGCCATTTGCCGTACTGCTTGACCTTCCGAGAAGGTGCTCCCGGTGTTGTGGTCTTCAACTGCCACCTCCAAGGCAAGCTGATTCGAGAGTCAGCGACGGTTCATCCGAAGGGCTTCCGATTCGAAGCTGATGGACACATGGTCCGAACGCCAGATGAACTGATCGCTGACATGAAACGATTCTTGACACAGAGATACCAAGAAGGCCTTCAACGCTATCAGCGCACCGCCGAAGAGGCTCGTCAGCACGCAGCCGCCCAGGCCCAATACGGCGCCTACCAGAGCTATATGCATCATGGCGCACTTTCGGGACAGGCTGCAGCAACCGGATACCCTGCTGGTGCCTACCCTGGTATGGCCCCGGCTGCAGCTGGAGCTGCAGCTCCGCATCCAGGATATCCTGCAGCTGGTGGATATTATCCACCTGCACCACAGCCAGCCTATGGTGGTTATACCGCTGCAGGCCAATATGGTGCACCGGGCTATCCCTCGCACTACCCGCAGCAGCCACAGCCTGGTCAACTTCAGGCACAGCAGTCCTATAGTGGATACCGTTAAAAGCAATCCCAATAGACTGATTTTGGCTGGTCTTTGGACAACCTCGTTGTGACCTGAAGTGGTAATAGCATTTCTACCGCCTCTCGTCATCGTGTACCCATTATTTTTATATATGATTTTTTGTTCTCAACTCTTCGTTGGGGAGTAAGCAGCCAAAAACACGGACAAAGCAAAATAACCTCATCAGCATCCCATGCCACTCGGCCACATGGATGCCCTTCCGCACGATATTTATTTGAAACAAAATGTCGGCAGCTCTTTAAGCCCAGTTGATGAACTCGTCAACTTCTCTGCATCCCCGCGCTCGTTTTCTATTGCGTTCTAAGAGAGCTGCACAGGAACTCCCCGCGGACGATCTATCAAGCTCTCATTTTCTTACACAGCCTCTCTAACCAAGCGTCGATATCCGTATCTTAGCTGTAACCAACTTTGTATTCACCTCGCTGCCTCGTGAACGCAATAGGAGGCAGCCCTGGATTGTCACAAATACTCGAAAATCGAAAGAAACATCCGTATCTTCTCATCAATCTCAAGCTACATTACATAAACCCACCAAGTGTTCAGATTTAATAGGGTAACACCACCTAATGACGACGCTCCAGATCGGACACGGCATCCTCTGCAATACAATCCCATCGTTGTATGGTTGTTTTATGTCTGCGAGGATCAGCAAGGTATGCACAAAGATACTCAACAGGCGAAAGTTGACCGTGGGAACAAGCTTGGCAAATCTAGCGTGGTGAAGATCGACCATGCATATTTACTGGATGATCAACTTGGTAAAGGGTTAAGTCTGGTGAACGGCTCTTGAAGCAGAAGCCGTTTCACATTGAAATAGCAGAAGAGAAATGCAGGGGTTGTGTGTGTAATTCGAAAGCAACAGCTCAAGGTCATGGAAATAACGGAGTTATGCGAGTTTGTGTGGGGCTCGTCTGATAGGTGAAGTGATTCAAATAAAGTCAATTATGACCATCCAGCCAAAACAGTGTCTGAGAATGAATAGTTCGAAGGTATGTACTCTTCCGTGCCATAACGGCTTCGAACAGGCCTCTGGTCGAACGTGTGCATGTTGGTGTCACGCTAAGGTGCAGTTTGCAGAAGCGCGCAAAGGACATGCTTAGAGTAAAAGTGGACGAATGGGGAGTCTAGGTATGATGGTGAGAACTAAGGTCATGTATCGAATGAAGTTGGAAGAATCGTAAACGCTTCAATCACGACGTCGACGTAAGAGTGTAAGAGCATCACATTCCCGTTGGAATGATCTTGCTTAGTGGGGACGGTCAAATATTATTGGATGAACGAGACAAGTAAGATTCTGGAATGTGTACCAATAAAGCAAAAAACAAAAGCCATTGAACGGAGTGGAGAAGCAAAGCAATAAAATACCAAGAGATCACCAAAGCGATTATAGAGAAGCACAGTATATAGGCTGAACGCGAGATCAGGTGTGTAGTAATGCGTCTACTGTTTCGGCTGAGGGAAAGCAACGTAGCCCAGATCCTTAAGTAGGGTGCTTCCTCCTACCTTTGCACTTGATTCACCAATTAGATCTCCATCAGCAAGGAGACTGCTACCATCAAGTGAAGAACCCAAGAAAGCAGCGGCCGCGGCAGTAGCAGACGGTGATGCCGATGGTACGCCCATACCGCTTAAATATCCAAGAGGATCGGCTGCGTTGGAGCCTAGCCCACGCCAAGTGCTGAGCGGACTTAGAACCCCGCAACGCTCATCCTTCCCATCAGAGTTGATGGAGTATATGCTTGCACTGTCAGGGCCAGGTCCGCCCAGTAGGTTCGTTGTTCCGATAGCCAAAGCACCCTGACTCATTGCGCCGTTCGAGGCATATGCACCCATTGGTAATCCTGCGGATGGCTGATGTTGACTTGTGGTATTTAAAGCAGGTGGATGGCCCCCTGGATGGTTATGGTGATACTTGACCAAGCGGAGCTCACCATCGTCATTCACTGAGCTGATGCTTGCGCTCGAGGGCTGAGCATGGGAACTCTGGCTGCGAGACGACGCTGACTCTTCGTTTCGGGTCATTGATGTTGGAGCATCGCTTGTTAGCAATGCCTCATTCATCATGCCCACCTCCACGCCTTGATCCAAGTCGGTTTGTCTCCCAGGTCCACCTAAGTCCTGGTTGCCCAGCTTTTGATAGAATACGCAACCTTCAGCGTTTGCTTCTACCGCATCCATTGTAATGTTCGGCATTCGGGAAGCATCCTTGGGAAGGCAAAACCCAACAAAGAAGAGGGGGTGCCCAGCCACCTTGATGGTTGTCAAGATAAAGTGTGTCGCGATTATTCGCCCAGTCGAGGTGATACTGCGGCGACGACTTTCCCAGACGCTGATTTCGTTCTTGAGCATGGCCTTGTACATTGATACCAGGCGTGGTAAATCGTCGCGATGTGTCCGCTCAAAGATCGTTGTTTTGACGAGCTCCGAGCGATCGGCCTCGAAAACATTCTGGAATTCCTTGTTGCAATCTACGAACGTGCCATCCAGCGACAGAAGGCAAATAGCCACATTTGCTAACAAGGGGTGATGGATGGAAAGCAGTGCGGGTGCGCAAACAGGCTTACCGGTGACAATACAGGCACGAACACCAAAAGGGTTCTTCGAAGGGTGCATACATGGGGGCAGTTCATTGAAAGGGCCATTAGGAGCCAAACAAGGTGGTCGCTCGAACTGTGACACCATTGGATCGCGTACTAAAGGAGAGAGTTGCACCTGCAAGGCCTTGACCACAGCGTTGACGACCTGAGTTCCTTGAGGACCAGTTGGGTCAGGAGTATCGATTGCAACAACAGGTTGTGACGAACTGGTTCGAGAAACATCGTCACTAGCCCCTCCAGTGCAGCATTGAGGATCGCATACGGCGGAAGTGCATCCTCCACAAGAAGACACACCAGCGGGTTGGGTGCTGGAGACGCTGCCAGTCGTCGCCGTGGCACTGGCATACGCATCGAAAAGAGTAGGCGCAGAAACCTTGTTTGTCCCCATGCACGACTCAACGTGGCAGTCGCCGCCGCCGCCGCCACAGCACTCCGTAGATTGAGGTTGTTGCTGCATGGCTGCTGCCATTGATTGGGACTGCGGTTGTGTCTGAGGTGCCGCAGCCGCAGACGATGCCTGATACTGCTGTGTCATGGGCTGCAGTGATTGAAGTTGTGCCGGAATGGGATATGGGTGCTGTGGTTGCGTCTGCTGGTGGAGCACAAACTGCTGCTGCTGCTCGTACGCAGAGAGTGGTACGAGACCTACTAACCTTTCACCAGGCACCATGTCGCGGACGTGCCCTGCATCCTGTAAATGCGTGAATTGTCCTGCAAATCGCCCAATGCCAAATCGTGCATCTGGAATGATGACTTCATCTGGGCTAGGCTGGATCACACGCGAAAAGGTTGGTTGCGTTGTAGGCACCATACGATTGCGATAGGATCCATACGACTTGGACACGAAATCGTCGTCATCCTCGGCTTCAGTCGCAGCCGAGTCAGTGCCGGCACTGATGTCACTGCTGCTGAGGTTGGATGCATACTTGGCGTCGCTGCGGCCACTGCGGAAAGTCTTAGTTCCACTCGATCCATCCTGACCCTCGGTAAATGAGTCAATGGTCTTGGCAAGTCCTTCGCTTGCCAAGCCCAAGGACTCGACAGCACTTACAGCTCCGGCACTGCTGGGAAGTTTGAGTCCTTCACCATCTTTGCCGTTCGCATTCAATCGCGCTAGCTCGCGCTCCAGGCGCTCAATGCGCGCTCGACTTTCAGTCAACTGAGTTACTGCACATGCAAGGATTTGGGCGCGTGTGCGTTTGGGACAATTCACTAGTTCGCATAAGCTTTGGAACTGGTCGCGAAGCCGTCCACGGCGTCGGGTTTCGCTTTCACGATGTCGTCTGCGACTTTCCTCGTCATCGTTATCCTGTTCCTCCTCCTCATCATCGTCGTCATCATCATCGTCATGAGCGTTGGGTTGGGTTCGCGAAGGGGAAACTCCACGACCACGATTACTAGCAGCCCCACCTCGTGCTTTTGCTGAAGCTTGAGTCTCAGTGGACGCATGAGGCTGATGGCGCGTCACACGACCACGAGGGGTGGATGCTGTTGAACTGGCAACTGATGATGTGGCATCTTTCGAAGCCCCGCGGCCGCGGCTTTGGGCACGGGCGGAAGCGCGCGGTGTAGGCTTTGAGCTCGCGGAATCCTGATTGCCTGAGTCCGCATCATCGTCTTCAGCTCCAAGTGCAGACGAGAGGAGCGGAAGATACAGGTGCGAGGAGGAGCTTACAAGATCCACGCGGTCTCGCACGTTTGTACACTGCTGAAGCGCTGCAAGGTCTGCAACGGGCACGAACGCCAAAGGGAACTGTTGATTGGAGTCATCTTCGTATTCTCCAGCACCACCAGTCGAGCCGCTCTGCTGATAACGTTGCGCAGCCGCTAGCTCATGTGGATCTCGGCCGTCGCCATGGTTTCCTAGGCCTGAACCTCCGCGTCGTCTCATGGTTCTGTAGTGACGCTGTGGCGCTGTGGCTCGAAGTGGGACTCGGTCTCTAACTCGATGCGATGGAAAACTTTGGATGGGTTACCTGGTCCGAAATACGCGGCGCAGGGCAAGACACTCGAAGGATGCTGTGGATCCAACTTGCCTTGAGTGCGTCACGTGAGATCTCGGTAAAGAAACGACGACGATTGGTCTTTGGTTGCTGAGATGCTTAGTGTGTACACCCTAGACTGGAGTCTTGCTGCGGACCGCGCGTCGAATGGTCAGAATGATGTAGCCGTAGCTTTGTAACACGGCGCAGAGGACCTGTTGGCCAACACGCGTGTTCTGTCTCGAAATGACGCCCGAAAAAACGCCTCAGAGTGAGTTTTTCTAGAGCGCCACCTGAACAATCGCGGGAGAGGGAGAAAGCGGTGCGGAGTGTGCATGGATAAGAGAGTGCATGGAGGGGATGGATAAAGCGGATCGAAATGTACACACCTAAGCCACGTATCCAAGTGGGCGCATGCGAGAAGAACATGAAAACGAGTCCAAAACAAGTCGGGAGCGAGATTCTGGTTGGCGAGCGGGGAGTAAAGTACAAAAATGTCGAGGAAAGTCGAGATCATCTAGGAGTCTGACCCGGTGGGGTAGGTTGGTCCACGGGTTATCTATCCAACTCTCAAATCATCTCGTGCGACGCTGTGCATATGCATGCCATTTTCGATCCCGAACTACAGGACTGTTCTCGGCCATTCGGCCCACGGTTAAACCCTAGTGCTCGTCCCGGCGAACACGGAATATCCGACGCAGGGTGCGACGGCCCCAGAAACCGACTGAATATGGGCTACTGGCGACAGCTATCAGGCATATGAGGTTGAAATCATTTTATCGAATTTTTAGCGGATGTCGAATATACCAGAGCTGAAAACTCCAGCCGCATTCGAAGAAACAAGCGGGCGACGACCTGCGAAATCACTCTGCATGCGGAGCAAAGAGTTGGTGATTGCCACTGACAGCAGCACCAATTCACGCAGCAGCTGGGGTTGAAATTGCAGCGAGAGCAGAACCCTATTCTCCCAGCTGGCCGCGGCAGTCGGACTCCAGAAATCAGCCCGTCTGACCTGGTGACAGGACACATTTTTCGAAAAAGCGCCAGTGCACGCGCCGAGAGCTGGAGAGGAACAAGCTGCACGCGCTGCGAGCGGGTGTTGGGGTCATGCGGGAAAAAATGCACAAAGTTGGAGAATTTTCCTAGACAGTTTGGGACGCGTTTTTGGGTGCTAGAGCGAGTGTGCGAGCGTGCTATCGTTACGATTCCACGCGCGCAGTTGGTATATAACGCTATATGTACCCCCGCGCCCGAGAAGTATCCTAAAACCACCGCAATATCGACTCCGAGTGAAGATTCCAAACTCGGTTTCGTCTTGCGCAGTGCCTTTGTATGGTTATTCACGACACTATGGGTGGCCGTGCGGCCTTTGTAGTGTACCTGTATACACAACTGACTCGGATAACCGAAATAGTCTCGACAGTAGGCCGCTCCGAGAAAGCATTGACGGTCTTCCGCAACGACACCATGTTTTTCCAACCTCACTCATTCGCGTCTTTGGATACTCAATCTGATTATAGAACCCCACAAATGAAGGCATTTACTGCTTTGCTGCTCGTGGCGTTGTTGGGCCTGGCCGCTGCACAGCGCTTCGACTACACCGCGGAGGCTCTGAAGGATGAGATCGTCGACCTCCCCGATGCTCCCAAGGTCAACTGGCGCCAGTTCGGTGGCTACATCAACGTTGCCCCCGGTCGCCGCAACTTCTACTGGTATGTCGAGGCTCAGTCTGATGCTACCAACAAGCCTCTCATCTTCTGGACCAACGGTGGTCCCGGCTGCTCCGGTTTGATCGGTAAGCTCACCGAGAACGGTCCCTTCGTTCCTCATAAGAATGGCACTCTCACTCTCCGCGAGTACGGTTGGAACAAGCTTGCCAACATCGTCTTCATGGAGCAGCCCTCTGGTGTTGGTTTCTCACGCGACGACAATGGCTGGACCCTCTTCGGTGACGATCTCGCTGCCACCGACAACCTCGCCTTCGTCCGTGGCTTCTTCGCCAAGTTCCCTCAGTACAACAACACCGACTTCTACCTCGCTTCGGAGTCCTACGGTGGTCACTACCTCCCTACTCTTGCTCTCAAGATCGTTAAGGAGGCTCCTGAGCTCACCAATTTCCGCGGTTTCTTCGTCGGCAACCCGCTTACTTACATGCCTTACCGTGACTTCGGTGAGTTCGCCTCCTACGCAGACCGCCAGCTCATTCCTCGCCCTGAGTGGGATGAGTACATTGCTGCTGGTTGCCGCCCCGACCCCAACGCACCTGCCACCAACCCTCCCCCGGTTCGCCCCGCTGCATGCTCGAAGATGGAGAGCAAGTTCTCCCAGTACGCCAACGGCTTCGACCCTTATGCTCTTGACTTCCCCGTCTGCAACTCCGCTTACCGCGCTGGCCTCACCGAGCGTCGCCACTTCCTTGCCCACATCCGCATGGCCAAGCTTGCCTCCCAGGTCAAGGGTGCTTTCAAGGATATGTCCCTCGCCACTCAGGGCCCCATTGGAAAGTTCGGTGACTCCAACCCTTACTTCCCTGACTACGATGAGTGCTCTGAGACCTGGGCCACCAACTACCTCAACCGAAAGGATGTCCAGAAGGCTCTTCATGCCGATGCTCCTCAGGCTGGTTCTTGGCAGGAATGCGCTAACATTAACTGGAACTACGACGATGAGATCACCGCTATGATGCCCATCTACAAGGAGTTGATCTCCCGCACCAACGGCAAGCTCCGCATGACTATTATCTCTGGTGATGATGATGCTGTTTGTTCGACCCAGGAAGCCCAGCTCATGATCTGGAACCTCGGTCTCAAGGTCGTCAAGCCTTGGGGTCAGTGGTACGCAGAGAACCAGATCGGTGGTATGAAGGTCAAGTTCGAGGGCCTCACCTTCCAGACCATCCACGGTGCTGGTCACATGGCACCTGCTACCCGCCCTATGCAGACCTTCCACGCTCTCAAGGACTACTTGGATGGTAAGTAAGTGAGCCATTATATGCACTGAGTGACTAGGAGCAGTCTCATGACAGACCCGATAGTGTCGTGAGACTTCGCAACCTAGTCCTTTCTTCTTTTCGTCATCGTGATGGATGGACACGTAGAGTCTCCAGTACGCGTGATTCACGCATTGAATCACGAGACCCATCGCATCACGACCTCTTTCCAGTTTGAAGCTTTATGGAATGCTGCTTTTATTGTGCCAAATCTTCACAGCTCTTGGATGAAGACTTTGCTGATGGACGCGAGCCATTGAGTGAGAGAATGACATTGTCAGGACTAGTGCAGTGTTTCATCATGTACCCAATGGGCCGCCGACAGCAGCCCAGAGAAATAAATGTGCAGAACTTGAGTGCTTCAATGAATCGAACAGTTAGGCTTGCTGGTTATACTACGGCGAGGTCGCGTTACTTTGCAAGCTGACCCTTCTATTTTACAGTGGAGATCATTGGAAACAATCTGAAGATGTGATCGCGTGCTTGCCTGGTTATGAGTAAGTGTTCAAGAGCCCCTCGAGTTCACGGCAGACATCGATCGCGGTCGGACGCTCGGAGGGTCTTCGAGTGCAGCAGCGACGTATTAGGTCACCAAACACTTGTGGGGTGTTTGCAGGTAACGGCTCGTTACAGGGGCTGAACACTCCCTTAACAAGTCCCTCACGCAAGCTCGCCAGAGAAAGCCCAGCAGTATCTGGATTCAAGGAATATGGGATATACTTTCCATCATAAGCAATTTCCAAGAAAGTCACACCCAGGGCCCAAATATCTGCTCGTGGTCCACCGAGCGATACAGTCACCTCCGGCGGACTCCAGAGTAGTGCAAAGTCAGATGCCTCGATGGACAGTCTACCAAAGGTGACTACATGCGTCAGGCCAAAGTCATTCAGCCGAACTCGTCCTCGTTCATCAACCAGGAAGTTGCGACCGGCCAGGTCCCTATGTGCTAACGATTTGGCGTGCAAGAAGGCCACTGCACGGGCACAGTCCAACGCGCAGCGGATTTTTGTCTGCCACAAACGAGCTGGCTCGTGTTTCATGGTACAGGCCAGGGACTGCAAGTAGTCGTTTAAAGTTCCATTGATCATTGGACGTAGGATGAGACTCGCATACGTGATGGTCTCAGCGGTTCCATCGTCCTGATCGACTTTTTCGTGCTCGATTGTGAACGCGAGCAAGGGTACAACAAAAGGAGAGCTGCAGAGCCAGCGTTGAACAAACATCTCAGTGACAACGGATAAGGCTGCGCTGGCCTTTTTGCCCTTGATGATTGTGCTTCCACTTACATCGGCATCTGATCCACGAATTGGAACACGCTTCACAAACACAAATACGCTTCCGGGTGGTGTCGATTGGGCATACTCCAGCATGGATTTTTCAGAAGACGATGAATTTTGTCTGGACGGACCGTCTGACGTCGCGCCAGCTCCAGAACTCTGTTTCGCTCCCTTTTGGTAGTAAGTTTGCTGGTTGGAGAGCGCCTCTGGGGAATCATAGTTCGGAATACTATAGATAACCAGATCCTTTTCATCGTCAGATGATGTCTGAACGTTCTGTTGGTTCTCACCAGCGCAGAGAACCGGTTGGTCATGCGAGGCCTCCGCTAATAGTTTCAGTGATGGAAGCTCGTAGCGAACCCGCATGTTGTCATACAGGGCAACGCACGCCCTCGATGGAGTGACCTCAAGAGACTCGAGCTGATCAAGGGTACTACCCGAGCCTCCGACATTGGAGAGGAGGTGCTCTGGAACACCGATTCTGATGAGCTCATCTTTGTCCGCATAGCACAGAGCAGTCATCGAGAAGTGCCCACCCGAGGACAGACTAGCGATTTGTTTCAGCGCCGATGGACTTAAGTATGGTACTGTCCACTGTACCTCGGAAGACGGACTGGTCGAGACGCCGGAGACGTGAATACTCGATGGATTGAGTCTTGAGGCCAGCTGCTTTAACTTGAACTCGCGCAACACCTGAGGCATAGGGCGAAGCGTTACCTGCTGGTAATTAGCAGTGTTTACCAGGTATCCTGCTTCGGTAACATGGATAAAGCTGTACAGAGGATCGTGGGATTCTGTCGTGACCGCACGACGCTCAACTTGCATCCATGCACAGGCGCGAGCTTGTTCGAAATATTCCAGAACGTGGCTCTCTTCCTCTTGCGATATACAGTCGTTCCAAATGACTTGTAATCCATCAACGTCGTCCCATACGCTCATGGGTACACTGTCCGGGGCATAACCTAAGAGTCTGGTGCTTTGAAGCGTGATCGACGCAACACGCCTCAAGATATTTGCTAACTTCTCAACGTAGGCGTCGCCAGCCTCACAATGGGTGCAAAGGAGTTTTCGAACAAATGCAACATTGACTTGTGGGGCCCGGCCAAGTCTTCTCCCAGTTAGAAGCGGCGTGGGTCGAGTGGGAAGAACATCTCGTCCAGAATTGGTTTCATCATTCTCCTTGCCAACGAGATGTAACAACTCTGATGTTTTGGTGTCGACTTGTACCTCAACGGCAAAATGAATCGTTGCGATTGCGATTTCAACATTATCATCATCACCATATCTTACAGATTCGTCTGAGAAATCCTGGGACCAGACGTCCGCATTTGGAATGAGCACAGAGATCGTGATCGCGCATGGCTTCAGACCTGATGTTGTGAGTCTGCCTCCTTCAGTTTCAGCACGGACTCGGAGTGAAAAGATTGCATTCAGAATTTCCCCAGTCCAAGTCGCATCAACATACGTCGGGTCCCCGCATAAGGCTTTGGCCACCTTTAGCACTTCGCCAGAGTCTGGATGTGCTTCAGACAGCATCGCTAGGTATTGTGCACGTAGTTGCGAATCGTTCTGCAGTCGTCCGACTAGCTCATGCGCTCTGGGTTGCGCGACGATCTCGAAGCATGGATCCAGCTGAGTCATTCGAATGCGAACTCTAGCACCACGTTCGATGTAGCCCTTCTCCGAACCTCGGCGGCTGCGAGCCACCGTTTCAGCAATGCGTCGATTCACCTCCTCACGATCTTGTTCTTGGAAGAGCCACACATACGTTGGGAAAGTCTCCGAGACGTTGACCGTATCAGGAGTAAGTACTTCGATTTCCACCTCATCCACTTGGCCTGCGGTTCGGGATCGATCCTGTGCCTCTTCGAGCTCGTCTTGCACGTCTAGATCGTATGTGGTTGTTTCTTTTTCCTCCTCATATACGGTCTCCGTCGTAATATGAACATCATTGGCCACTGCTGGCATGTCGTATCCGTCATCGGCTGAGTAGTCTGAGGGCACATCATCACCTTGTACCATTTCGTCCTGCGCAAACTGGAAAAAGCTCAGGAAAACTCCTCTCTGTTCAGGGACGGCGTCAAGATCTGGCTGTGCGGTGTGGAGTGCGATAGATTGAACTGGTTCAGGTTCTGGTGTGGTCACCGTGGCTTCTCGAGGTGAGGATGCCGGCACCTCTGTTACTGCTGATTGTGTTGTTGCTTCTTGGTAAGACCGTGGGACTGGCATGACGAGTGGTGCTGCTTCGAACAAAGGTGGTGGTGTTCGTGCGTGCACTTCAGGTGGTGGTGGTGGTGGTGGTGGTGGTGGAACGGAGGTCGCAGATCCTCGCGTGTGTACGGATTGAGGCTGTTGCGCCTGAGTCTGAGGCTCAATCTGAGCCTGAACCTGAGTCCGAACCCGCGGCCGAACCTGAACCTGAGACTGAACCTGCAGCAGCGAGAAAGGTCGCGCTGAGACGGCTCTTGGAACTGGTAGAGTGGGGGGTGCCTGTGGGACGGGGGGGATTCGCGGGACATTCAGACTTGCAGCCTGGTCTGAAGGTGGTCTCTCGGAAGAGGCTTCATCGAGGTCTACGGAGTCCGCTGGGGCAGACAACGGGACATTGGCCTCCTTGCGAGTGGCACGCAACTTTCGAACAAACCGGACCGCCGAAGCGACGGAGTACGCTGAGGGCTTTTCACGTTTCTCCGACATGTCTGCTCTCTTCGACAGACCTGAAATGCTTCCCCGCCTCTCCGCCTCCGTAGCAAGAGCGAGGTCACTCACGTTAGCCGTTCTAAATCGATTCGAGTCCGATTCTGTGGACTTTGAGAGCAACTGAAGCTCCACTGCGCCACCACCCTCATCATGTGTCGTATCCTCAATTGCAGGATCATACGAAACTAATCCACTCCCATTGAACGTCCGGTCAGGCTCAGGCAACAACCGGAGGTTAAACGAGATCGTACCTTTCGTTGCGTTTTCCGCCAGGAAACGTACATCTGTCAGCGCCTTATTTTCCCAAAAGATTGAAGGATTGGATGTCGACACGTGGTATGGTGGCTTGTCTGAAAACGCGAGCAAGGGTCGCAGAGTTTCATGTGCTGCTACATGTCGCCACAACGAAGCTGGAAGGACGATCTGATGTGCAATTGGATCATATTTGCTCGCACCAGCCAACACTGACTGGAGCCTCGATAGGTAGCGGCAATAGTTATGGTAGAAACCACTGATAGTAGTCAATTCAGTGGGACTGGCGCTGCGATTCCAGTTGTGGGGTAGTGCGGCGTCTAAAGTTGGATAAAGCTGCAGATACCCAGGAACTTCAAGTTCCGCGCGTAGCGCGGGCGAGCAGAACCAGGAAGGATCGCTGGTTGCATGAAGCGTCAGATCAACCAGTTCTTGTAGTGCTAGTTCGAAATTTGGCGTCGAATGGGCTCGGAATCCAGTCCAATTGGCTTCCAGTTCATCGGACCGTGTCATGAGTGTAGAAAGGATGTCCATGTTTCTGTACAGCCAGAGATGCGCGGTATTCACATCTTCCACGGATGCGTCGGCAGTCTGAGTAAAGACCTCAAGGCCAGCGATATCCCTTGGTTCGTCCACAGTAACTCGGGATACGCAGCCAGAAGTTTCATGTTCACTCGCAACATCAGTGGCTGTAGAGTACCACTGATGTGCAATACGAGACTCCAGCAGGCAGTCAACAAACTGATCTGTCGCTCCTCGATTCCATATAGCATCTGAGTCGGGGGATAGCCTTGATCCGTCCTCGGGATGGCCTGTCTGGGCCACTAGGTCCTCTATCGCATCCTCCAGAATCGAGGTCATGAGCAAAATATGTGCGGCTAAATACGTGCGGAGATGTGGAAGTGTGTCGCTCCGGAATCGGACTGATGAAGCCTCGGCAGTACGGACGATCAATGATCCTACATAGGCAGCCATCTTGAGGAAAGCCACCACGTCCGAAAGCTCCTGGATTGATGTTCGAACAAGAGCGCTCAGGCGCTTAGGTGTGCCGTTGAAGTGCAATGCGACGCGTTCCATCGCAGCCAAGAAACGTGAGGCACGGCTATCAAGCTGACTGACCTCCGGATTCGAGCAGAACAGAGCCAGAACTGCACGTATGCATAAGCGAATGGAAATGGTGTAGGTCGCCTCAGTGGCTGCGTCCAAATCTTCACTGTCAACTCCGCCTTGTGTGACGGCGCGAATGAGTTTCGTGCATGCTGCAGCCATATCCAGGCAGACCAGTGGTGGCAAGACCTTTGGGATGATTGGAGACAGTGCCAGATACCGAAGATGGCTTCGCCTCACAGGTTCGGTCAAACGAGAGATACGCCTGAAGCACTCTAGGATGCGATAGCCAAACAGCTGGGTGTCTTGGACACGAGCCTTAGAGATAGACTCATCATCCGCGGGACTCTTGCGCTCACCTGCACTCCCAGACGTAATAGGCGAAATTGGCCCTTGTTGGAACTGGGAGTCAATGGTATTCCGTATAAAAGGGTGGAGTGATGCATATCCACTCTGTGTTGATTCGAAGATGCGCTGGATTTGCATGGTGTTGACTCCCTCCTTGATTGGATTTAGCTGAAGCTCGAATTGGAATCCTTTCGTCCAATTGGATGCCGCAGTAGCAGCGTCAGGTGCTTGGCCGCGAAGTAGCTCTGCAAACGCTTCATGAATGTAGATCACGCTGCCTCGGAAGTTAGGAAAAAGTTGAAGTACTTGCGCGAGCATCACAACCTCCTGCGTTGAAGCAAGCATGGTGCAGGCAAATCCGGCGCAGACGTGCGAGACGAAGACTGCGGCGGCCGTAGTGGCAGCACCAGTGGTGGTGGCATCTGAACTCTTCGAGTCTGGCGTGGGTTCTTCGCTCCCCGCCGTCTTGTTCTCGGTCTGTTGCTGATGGGCTGAGTGGGGTCTAAACGAACGCGGAACGATGAAGCTAGATCCGTCCGCGTTGGTCGAGAAGCACTGGATGGTATGCTCAAGCTGTAATATGGGTGCCTTACGTGCATAGGGCTTGAACCCAAGCTAGACACGAGTGCGGAGGAGTAAGCAGTAGGCCGGTACACTAAGTATCCACGTGGTGGCTAGACTGAGAGTCGCATCGAGAGCGAGATATCTCACAAGCGGTGGGATAATTTGGGATGCATTTATGCGTATTATATACAGCGTGCAGGGAGACGTACGATGCTAGAGCTCTTGGTCTCGGCACTCATGCGGCGCGCGAGATACAGGACTCGGACTGTTGTGACAAATGCACTGGATTTTTCGGTAACCACGAGAGAAATTTGAAATGACTGACTGATGGATCTGCGATTCGAAGGGCGCAGCTGGCCCATCGCGCCAGCGGTGCGGGCAGAGACCCAGGCCACAACACCCATGGAGGATAACACACACTCCCAGCACTTAATCAGCTATGTTGCCATCACTGGATCAGTTTAAAACCAACACTAGACTTGTAACCATACTGGAGCTGCTCTGACTGATGCTCTTCTTTAAGTAAAACTAGCGTTCTTACCTAATGTCGTCTATCGAACCTGTGAGGAGATCGTAGTCGGACTTAGGTGGCTGCCCTTTAGCAGATGTGAACGTCCTCGTGCGCGGGGGCGTTCGCTTGATCTTACGAGGGTAAGGCAGAATCACATACTCTGCGGTACCTCGGATGAGCGAGATGGGGACCTGTCCATACCGTCGGGAGTCAATCGACTGGTTCATATTGTCACCGACGGCGAAGAAGTGTCCCTTACGAATGCGTTCATAGACGTCGTTGTTGATGACGTATTCTCCTTCAGTGGCGACAACTCGTTTAATGACCAATTTGGATGGATCATCCGGAGCTGTAAACACCACCACATCGCCTGTTTTGATGTCGTATCGGTTGATGCGATTTAGGAGGATGATATCGGGAATGAAACTCAGGACCGATGATGTGGAATTATTGTTCAATGTGGGCTTCATGCTCGCGCCGGCAACTAGAATGGGGGAGAATCGAGTACAGGGAAGCCAGTTGGCGATGAGAGTACTAATTGAGATAGTGAACGTAGAGCTGCGACGCTGGCAGACGGATGCTATGGCGATAATGGACGTCATATCGGAAGTCGATTCAGGTCTCAAAAGTCAACCCGTACTCTGGTCTCTCATGCTGGGCCAGCGCAAAGTCGTCCTGTCTAGTGAGCGAGTAGGTTAGGTCTTCGGTAACCCGCGGTTGTTCCGCATAAAATAGGTTTAGAGAGACGCATCCCACAGCACGTACCTATTAATGGCGAGCCCAAGAGGTCAGCAATGGTGTATGCCCCACAGAAGGTGGTCAGCATCTTTAGTCCCGTGGAGAGGTAGGAACTCATTCCCGAGATGAGGTGGCTGAAACTCACTGGGTGCAGTGCGAGCGCCTATAAAATGATGTCATTTGGCGTATACAAGTTGGATTGAGTCCATTCGTAACAAGATCCCACGAGATCACCAATAGAATTCCAAGATATCAAGACCCGAACAGTGTGCACAAACTGACCTCTTCCAAGCCCGAAATTTCGAATTTGAGTCGCTAGACTGGGTTGGCCACTGGTGCGGTTTGCGAGACCACATCACAATGTGAACACAGTTTTATGAGGGATAATGGTAGCAGCCACGATAGCCTCGATTATTCGGCTGTCACTTCGGTGATTCTCTGATAATTTGGGCTTGTTTACATTACATGGTGACGAGTGCTTACATCTGCTGGATCTTGGCTTGGCAATGACGGCACGATGCCGAAAGCAACTTCCAGTCGGGTCCCGCGCCCTCCGCAATCGATGCCTCGTAATTGTACTGACTGTCGCGGAGAGCGTTGAGGAATGCGCTCTGACGAGCGTGGATGAGCGATGGAGGTGTGCCAAACACCACAAAGCCGTGAGACTGCAATGTGACCAATGATCGTCCATCGGAGCCGGCCGCGAACAGGTAGTGGTCGCGGAGGTACTCGAGGGTGGGATCGTATTCCGTCTCGTGCAACGAGATGACACGCAGCGTCTTTGTTGTCGAGTTGCTTGTGACGGTCAATGTGGCATTCAGGATATTGCGGTTCCATACCTTTGTCAGTGCCAACTCCTTAGTTGTCATTTCCTCTCGCTTTCGTTCTCGGCGCTGCAGCGTGCGGTCATCATCCAGATCACTGTCTTCGGCATCCGGGTTGTCTCCGGTATCCTCTTTGGGATCTGGGGGGAGTCCTGCCGCCTCTAGCACTGCATTCATCAAATCAGACACTCGAGCGTTTGACTCGAGCGAAATCTCGACCACTCCAGAAGTCTGCTCATGGGCAGGGATGTCTTGCCATTCATAGAATCCGTCGTCAGGGTTCAGTGCCCAGCGCTTGACTCTGCGCCAGGTGAATCGAATAGGAGGAGTTGGCTCCCTGGGTGCCTCCACCACGCGCTTCTCGCGTCGCAAACTGACCACTCGGATATCGAGTGAAGCACCCTTGCCGACGAGACCACCCTCGTCATCAAGAAGCAGACTGTTCAAGCGCTTCAAACGCACGATACGGGAGAGAGTGGTCTCCACGGAGCCGAGCTTCTTGGCTCCCGAGCCCGGCCCGATCGAACCATCTCGATCGGCAACGTCCCAGATATCGATTCGAATGTGCTGCTTGCGTCGGAAGAAGTAGTCCACAGTGAGGACAGTTTCGTACTGCGGCCTATTGTCGTCAATCACGACCTCGGTCCGGCCCACCAGCTCAAAGTCCAGGTCGTTGGACTGCCGTACATACACGTACGCGCAGGAAACGGCATTGATGTTTGGGTAGAGCTTGGGCAGTCTCTCGCAGCTCAGGGCAATGCCCAGTCGCGCGTTGTAGGACATGTGGGAGAGGTGAGTAGTAGTTGTTCGTTATCAAGTCCTATTCTCTTTGTACGCTCCTAGCCAACGCGGATTGGTGATACGAGCCTATTCGAGAGGGTTCGAAACGGTTTTGGGGTATTTCAGGTGAGTTTTCATCCGTACGGGTTGGATGTATGGGGTTAAAACTGAAAGTAGTGTGGTATAATCGGGTATTCTTAATTGATTTATATCATCATATTCTCCACACAGTGCACCATCTCGTGCCTTTCACCACCCTTCCCATTGTCTTTCCACGTCTGATTTCGAATTTGGGGCTCCATCCGTCCTGGCCCGGAATTTGACCAGCCCAGCCCAGCCCAGCCCAGCATTCCAGAGATGGCATTCCTGCCGCCACCGGGGGTGACGGAATACTCGCCTGTCCAGAACTCAGGCTATTTGGTGAGGGATTTGGTCGCATTGGGATGCGTTATAATGGCATTCAAGTGAAGATTTAGCTGTGAGGCACTTGGTATTTGACAAATGTATGGACTATGCTGTGTCACCTCTCCTGCTTAGATGAGATACGCACACTTGGAACGATCCAAACCACTACTTACCAGGCCTGATGACACGCTCACACATATCATCTTCTCGTTTTTACCTTGATTTAGATCACACGGGATATCTCGTGAGAGTCTAGCGCGGAGAGCACTGCCCACTCAGCGCTTAGCAGCGAGAAAAGGCCCCCCAACGCACCGGCCCTGGCCTGGGCGCGTTCCCACTCAACTCGAGACACCAACAGGTCGACCAGGATAAGGGAGTGGCAAGCACGTCCCCTTGTCTCGAGTGTAGCAGGTCGCGTAATCCCTGCATAGACCGCGTCTCGTGTGGCAGAGTGTTTGCAGAGTCCCATCGGTGCCTCTTGAGGGATCACTGCCAGCTGACTAGGTCGTGGCAAGTGCGCCCACGCGTAAGCGGTACACTGGTACAGCGTAGCCACGGTGGACAACGCACGGCTTCTATAGCACGTATCGGGTGTGACCTCAGCATTGGAGCCCTCCCTACCTCAAGTTCAAGTCGCGTCTGAACTCTGAAGACCAACGTCAACACGATTCAGCAGACGAGCGAGCGAGCCAAGAACAACAGACGACTATGAGTCAACCACCTAAGATCGTGTTGACAAGTTCGGTGCAGAATGTCAACACACCGCAGACCGTAAGCATGAGTATCGCAGGAAGCAGCGGTTCAAGTGCGCCTGGCATTAACCCACCGCCAGGGCTTCCCCCCGCGCTGGCACCATTGCCTCTCTCTGGCGGACAGAGTGGTAGTATGGCATCGCTTCCTCCCTCGTCCGCTGCTGCGGAAGGCGACGCGGATTACTGGAAACAAAGGTATGCAGAGTTGGAGCGCAAATTCGCTGAGCTGCAGAAACAGGCAGCCAGCAGCAACGCGAACTCTTCTCAGCAGAGCTATGCCTCGCCCAAAGTGAGCAAATCTTCACCGAACGCACCAGAACCGTCGAGTCCCTTGCCCAATCTTCCTCACATGTCCCTTCCACCTGGAGCTGTTTCTAATGGAAACCAGTCCCCGATGTACGCTCACTCTATGTCACCCTCGCAGTCCCAGCCTGCCCCCATCCCATTTGGCTCGCCCATGTCGCCCCTCGGTATGAAGACCGAACGACGAAGATCCATGAGCCGTATTGCATCGGCAGCGCTGCGCCGAGGGTCATTTGTTTCAGCACTTCCGCCAATTCCTTCGGCAAACACATTGTCTCCCTCGCACGGTGCGCTGATTGGTACGAACAATATTCCCGCATACTCCCTAGGATCCAGCAATTCCCCCAAGGATAGTGTTTTGCAAATGTCTCCTAAGCAGGCTTCACACTCTCCTAGGCAGCCTTCCCACTCCCCGAAAGGCTCGGCGTCAACTAAAACCAGTATGTACAGTTTCGATGAGGTGTTGGGACCGCAAAGTCCAATGCAAACAGCGCGGCCACCCCAGACCCCAGTGGCAGCGACGCCATCAGCATCTGCCCCGACCGCTCCACCGCAAATCGTTGTGAGTTCTCCCCCACCTCCTCAGGGACAGGGCTCAGCGGCCTCTGGACAACCAGCATCTGGTGTGGCAGGAGGTTCGTCGGCAGTCGGATCCACCGCGAGACCCGCACCACCTGTTCCCCCGCCTTTACCTCGCCGCAATAGCAGCTCGAAACCGGCACCCATGCCTGGCGCTGCTGCAACACTAGCCGCTCCACCTCCGCCGCCTCCACGAACCTCATTCAGCGGTGCTCCGCCCACTATTCCCACTGCAGCCCAACAGCAGGCGGTCGCAAATGCCCTAAGTCCAACGTCAAGCCAAAGCTCAGCTTCAGCTCCAAGCGCTGCAAGCACTCCAAGCACCGGCGGCAGTGGATCTAAGCTTGAAACTTCGGGTCCAAAGCCTGAATCCTCCGAGAAGCCCACTCAGAACTCCCAGGCCTCGTCTGAGTCAGAGGCCGAACGTGTAGCAAAGGCGAAGAAAGAACAGTCGAGGCCGAAGAGAAGAGAACCACTCACATTCAACTTAGGACGTGTCTACGGCCGTCTCCTGGCTCAACAATCGGGCTCAGACGAAGACGAAGATGAGTTGGATGATGAGGATGAGGACGACGAGTACGACGAGAGCGCCTTCATCACAGGGTTGTATCATTTCGATGAATCTCAAGACGAGGATAGCTCTGATACTGATGGCCACACTGAAGGCAGTGCAGAGCAGTCTGACTCTGGCATCATTCGCAAACTTCCTTTCCCGAACGTCGTCCGCTCAGCCTCCGTAGATCGCATCCCTCCTCCGGGAGCCGACACTGCTCCAGCGACCGAGCTTGTAGTAGAAATCGACCCAAGCCTAGGAACCGATGCACCAGAGCTTCCTGGATGCGAAGGTACTACGACCAACAAGGCCAGCACGCCTGACGGCTCTCACGGTGGCGGTCATCACTCTCCAAGCACGCGGTCCTCCCCACCAGCGCCAGGCGATAGCAAGGATGGCGGCCCCATGCAGACACCATCTGGTGGCCCAGTTCGAGTTCCCCCACCGAGGCCTCGACGAGGAACACGGACATTGAAGTCGAAGGGTGGACAGACACCGCTCTCGGGGCCTGCATCCGCGGCTGCCGCCATGGCCGCGATTGAGAATCATCTCAGGGGAAGCGACGTATTATCCTTACCTCCTGCGGCGCAAGGCGTGTACTCCTCCCCGTACTTTGGAAGTACAGCTAGTGTAACATCAACACGTTCGGCACAAGAAACGGGACCAGACAACCGACCTAGTGACAGCGCTAGTCGACGCCGACCTGGTGCACCACCTCCAATCCCTTCGACGGCAGCTAAGCACGATTTGCAGCTGCATCTCCAAGTTATTGCACAGCAGGTCCAGCTGCAGCAGCAGCAGATGCAGATTGCGAACCTCCAGCTTCAGCTTCAGCAAGCCCATCAGCAGCTTCAACAACAGCAACAGCAATTTGAGCAAGAGCAGCAACGACTGCAGCAACAGCAACAGCAACAGCAACAGCAAATGCCTTTCTTCAGTCGGTTTTTCTCACCTAAGAGTGCCCCACAGCCTTCACCTGCTCACCAGCCACTAACTAGTGGCAGTAGTGCCAGCGGCAGTGGTAGTACTAGTCTTTCCACAGCCCCATCCAGTTCCACTAGCTCCAATACGGGTTCGATGACACCGCAATCGAATCCTAATGATAACATTTACGATGTTACGCTTGATCGAGAAACCACCGCGTTGCCATTTGTGGAGGACTCTCCCTTCTTCAGGCAAGCGCTTTCCAAGCAGCTCAGTGCTGTGAATGCAATGAATGAGCGCTTGAAAACGGTAGCGGAACAGACAAATGCTTTCCACAGAACATTACAAGCTTTCGCTAGGGCATGCCGAGACCTGAGCCACACTCTTGCAGAGGATTGGTCCACAGCCGACATGCCAACGGACTTGGTCAACCCGTATGATGTTGATGAGCCTGTCAAGAACCTGGAGCAGCTCCAGGCGTTTTTGGCACGCAAGGCTGCCGATGCACAGATTCCAGTACTTGGTCGCTTTAACACAGCGTCTGAACTGACTGACGAAGATGTCGAATTCAAGCGTCAGGTTGCCGCAAGCATGGGTGGGCTCAATGCTCCCATGCAAGCGCTGGCTGCACTGTTTGCATCAGTTGAGAATTCACTTGAACACCTTGGCAATATGATCGACAATTCGCTTCATGTGGCTGTGTCGGATTACCGCAACCTATACATCAAGCCTATTAAGAAACTCGTCGCGGCGTATGAAAGTGATGCCGAGGCCTACGAGTCTGCGCTCGAAAGGTACTTGTCGAAAAAGGCTGCAACCTCTGTTGCTGCATCTGTGGGTTCGGCGTCAGCGGCGGCTCTCTCTGCTTCTATCATTGCAACTTCATCCTCATCTTCGGGCACTAGTTCATCCTCAATTCAATCGCCTGCGGCACCGACCGGATCCGAAGCCGCATCGACGAGCGCAGTGACCGCGTCACGCTCGTCAAGCAATGCAGATGGTATCGAACCTCGCGGTTCACTAACCACGCCCGGATCGTCAGGATCAGGTGCATTCCCAGCTTACGGCTCTATGCATACCTCGCATAGCTCGCACGGTTCCCCGCCCCAGCCGTTTGCCAGCGCCCTCGCAGGCATGGTTCAGAGTGCGGGTGCACTGGTACCTGTACACCCGGGTGAAGAAGAGCGTCAGCAACTCGCAGCAGCACGACGCGCGTTTGAGCTGTCAAGGTTTGACCTCATTCGAGCCGTGAACGAAGCTCGTGGACTACGACGACTGCAGCTGGTTGGAACTCTGCTGCTCTCGATCTCTGCCTTCAACGATTTCTTCCACGAAGGCTCGATGATCACAGACGACGCTCGGCCCTTCGTTGAAGAGTCTTCGGCGGCCCTGCAACGCCGCATCCGTCATGAGCATGAACTTATGGATTCAATTGCTGAGCTCCGTATGCGAATTGAACGAGCCCTTTCACACCCTCTCCCCGCTACCATGGTTATCGAGCAACCTATTGTTCCACTCTACGACTTTAATCCGCTCGCACTGAACGTTGGAGCGGCTCTTCGGCCTCATGTTACCTCTTCCTGTGGTGTAGTGCTAGACATCCTGATTGAATACGCAAAGGCGCATCCAGCATCACCGCCGTATGTGCTCGACGCGATTAACGCCGTATGCCGAGTGTACAACACTCAACCGGTTGATTTCAATCGATCTGAGACACCTGCACCAGGAAAATCCCAAGAGCCGACTGCGCTGGCGCTGCCACAGAGGATGATGAGTGCCATGGGATACCTGCTAGAAAAGACAGATGCGAAAACGGGGCTCATGCCTGCTACTGCTGCAACCTTTTTCGAATTGTTACAGGGAGCGATGTATGGTCCTGCTGGTCCAGGAGCCGTGGGTGGTATTGCAAAGGCGGGATATCTTCGCAAACAAGCGAGCCGCTTCGGCGGAGGATGGCAGCGCCGCTGGTTCGTCCTCAGAGGTGGTCAGCTGGTGTACTATCGCGATATGCGTGAACGCGCTGCTCACCACGTGGTCGACGTCGTTCTTTGCACCGTTCGCATTCCTCCCAAGGCCAAAGCTGAGCTTGATTTCATCTTCGAAATTGTTTCGCCCGCGAAGCGTATCTATACCTTGCAGGCACAGTCTGATGCAGAACGACAGGAGTGGATAAAGGCAATTCAGGACTGCACGGCTTGCATGCTTGCATCGCTTCCGGCAGGACATCAATCCTCGAGTGCCGAAGCCGACTACGAGGGAGGCAATACGGGTGCTTCTGATGCATTCGCAGCAACTGCTAGTCCAAGCCGACCTCTGATCGCCACGCCTGGACGATCTGGTAGGACGCGTAGCGGAAGTTTGTCGGGCGAGTCGGGCGAACCAGCCCGTCTCTTTGCCTTGGGCAGTTCACCTATGGCTCCTCCGCAACCATCTCAATCAGTCAGTGGAGTGACTGGTATGGCATTGTTTGGTAATCCTGCCATGGGCTCAGGAGAATCGCTCCTCGATGGATCGGGCGACCACTTGTCCAGCGGCCCTGGCTCTGCTATGACAGCCAGTGGGCATAGTCGCCAAATGCTAGCCGCGGTCGCGCTCAACAAACTGGTTACAACGAACACCACATGTGCCGATTGCGGAGCTGAACGGCCAGATTGGGCATGTATCAATCACGGCACGCTCATCTGCATTACGTGTTCCGGATTCCACCGTTCGCTTGGTGTCCATGTGAGCAAAGTAAGGAGTATCACGCTGGATAATTGGGAGTTGGAACTGCTTGAATTCATGAATGCCATGGGTAATGAGAGGTTCAACTCGGTATATGAGGCAGGTTTGACAGAGGTACAGGCACAGGCACAAGTGGCTGGCCTGCCCCTCACGGGATTGCGCAAGCCAACGGCTCGAACGTCGGTGGAAGAGCGTGAAGAGTTCATCCGCAACAAGTATGTTGCCAAGAAGTTCATTAGCGCGCAGCTCCGAAGTGAGTTTGAGGCAAAGGGTGCCGATGATAAACAATCAGCCCTAATGGCCGCGATCGCGGAGGACGATATCTTGCAGGCACTTCGTGCAATTGCACTCGGTGCTCAGCCTGCGGGTGTTGGCTACTGGTCGGCAAGCAGTACGCTTGCGAACGCGGAGCCAGGAACAGCAGTTGAGGGCAAGATGTTACGTACAACACCGTTGCATGTGGCAGTCGCCCGCGGATCGATTGCAATGGTCGAGTTCCTGCTCCAGCATGGCGCCTCGCCAAGTGCGACTGACGAGTGGAATCGCACGCCGCATGCTCTAGCCCAGGGCCTGAATGGACCCGTCAAGTCACGCATCCTTGATCGCTTGCAGCGTCGAGGATAAAGGCTAGTACCATACGTTACAACTAGCTTGTAAGTTACGCAACTATGCGGCCAAAGGCAGCCTCATTAAGCCGCGAAACTGTTTACGTATCAGATATGGTCTTGGTACATCCATTTATTCGGCATAAAACATGTTATGTACAGATAACTTACAATCGGCCTACTTCGGTTTGCACTAGTATTTCCTCGAGTGTAAATGCTTCAATTTGATTTCAGTTTTTGAACGGACTTTGGCGTTGGAGTCGCTGGAGTTGCTGAACCCTGAGAACGTGGAGATGGAAATGGTTGCGGATGAGCGCCATCACCGTGACTTGCATCCTCGGATGTCACTTCCGAGCTCTTTTCTAAGATGTTACTCGACTCAGTTGGAACTTCGTTTAAAGTCTGGGTTCGAGCAGCTCGAGGGAAGAGTCGTTGACTCACACCAAAATCAGTGGCTTCCTTGGTCCGAATCTCTTCACCAATTGAAGTCAAGCTTGCGAGACCTGCCTCTGCCAGAGCGATCAACTTCATTTTCAGGTCGGAGTACGGCATGGGTAACAAGTTCTTTTGAACTGAGTAAGGATAGACGCACGTTTGCGCGACAGCCTCGTCGATCAGTCGCTTGAGGGTAGCATGGATATCAATGTTGACAAGCTGCAGTGAATCCCCGATTACACTAGCAATTTCGAAATCAATATGAGGAGGTGAGGTGAAGCAAAACGAGAAGTGTGGCTCTGACACCGCAAGATCGAGGGCTATGCGCGCACGACCTGCGAACGTAAATTCGCCGACTGCAAGGCGCACAGGGAGACTTATAATATCTCCCACAACGGGCAACGACACTTGGAAGGCGGTTTCAAGCTCAATGCGTGTGTCCGAGACGAATGTGAAATCAACCTCAAGCTCAAGCGGCTCTTCACGCCGCCACGAAATAAGCTGAACGCGGTGAATTGTCGGAGCGACTGTGCCGAGCGAGAATGTGGTAACGGTAGTTTCGTCAATAACATCCTTTGCAGGTGAGATTTCACGAATGGTTTTGATAGCTCGATTGAGCCAATCGAGGATGAGCGCGGAAGAGTTGGATCGCACAGTTTGCAGTCGGTCTCGGGACTCTGCAGTGGTGGAATCGCCGTTCTCCTGACCAAGTGCAACTGGCGATGACGCTTGTATCGGCGATGCCGAGGATACTGCTGCGGACTCAGTAGAGTGATGGGAAACTTCGAGTTCGGATGGTTCACCCGCGGTTGGGATAGTCGAGTCATGAGGGGTCGTCAGCTCCATCACATATGCCGCGTCCTGGATATAGCGGATCAGCCGTCGAATCAGGATATTCCACCAGATGAGTGTTTCCCCGTCTTTGTTGCTGCATTCGATCAGGTCAGCCGTGAACGATTCAAAGATGTCATCCAGATGTCGAGTCTGAGGGTTCTGAAGTGAAGGATGCAGTTCGACCACTCGCTTGACTGCCTCAGGATCTACCACCTCGCTGCGTGGTGCAATCTGCTCACTGAGGTACGGTTCGAAATGCGTGTGGATGGGGTGCAAAGTCTCGGCTGTTGCCTTCAGCCTGCGGTGAGCCTGGAAGCGATCGCGAAGGAACAGTTTTGAGCGCACCTGGCCTTTGTTCGGGGACTTGAACCGGAAAAGCAGGTACAGCAGCAAGACCACGGAGGTCAGCATGCCTGGATGCTCGACGAGAGGATACATATACGAATAATGCCAGATGTAAGCATGATGACACTCAGCAGGGGCAAGCAAGCGTTCACGTGTGCCAGAACAAGTCACACAGCAGCAGGGAGGCTTATTCGACAGAAGGATCCAGGGGGCCTTAGCTATACGCCGCTGACCGAAGGAGTAGGTGATGGCTGCCCAATAACTCTTAACCATCATCACACCCTGGATCTCACCGGATGCAACGAAACAGGCTGAAAAACAGACGCGCACAGAGCAAAGGCCGAAAAGCGCACATAGGTGTCGCTTTGGAGCGTTACATACCTGCGAGGAAGGATGCGAGGTCCATTTGTGTGACTTAGCGAGGTTTCGTGCGGAACGTCAGTATCTCTGTGCTTCCAACCTCTTCGGATGCTGAGATATTCAACAGTGAACTGTGTGGTTAGACGAAAGCTGGAGCTACTCCCACCAGCCAAACGTGACCATGGTCACATTTAACCGATCAATTCCGTGAGATTCGCTCTTTGACACGCTTCTGCAACAGTCAGCACCTAGGCAGTGCGCAGAGAATCTGACACTAGAGACAGATAGATACTACTCTGGAAAGCTAACTTAGAGAGCACAGACCCCAAGCATGAGCGATTCAGCCGAAACTACTCTCACCGACGATCTACAAGTACACCTCAAGCTGCCCAAGGCCTCGGCAGAGGTCAATGCGCTTCCGGGCCACCCATTCTTAGGTATGTGATAGTGGCCAATTCAATGCTAACACTCAATGCGTCCTACCTCGGTCCAGTTTTCGTACCTCATGGTGTCACTCGAGCTGACTTCGCCCACTTCCCAAGCCGAGCTTCTCACGATCTGACCACACCGCTTTACTGCCTTGTGGTCTAGTGCTGTGAGAAGAGGCTCCGGTTGGGTACCTTGTTTGCAACACCTAGCTTAGCACACCTGTCCAGCTCGCCTACTGAAGGGGAGACCTCTCAGTGATCACGCCTCACCGCATTGCATCCACTCTGATCTCCCATCTAGACCCTCACCAGCAGCGCCAGGTGAGCTTTCAAATGATGTTTGAGGGCTATCCCACCAATGTTACTGTGACGTCGTTCAGTGACACGATCATGATCAACATCAGTCAGACAAACAAGATGGGCACAATTCTGAGTGCGTCGAGAATCCTCCCTGCTGATGTATCAGGTTCAGGCCAGGGATCGTTCAATGTGTACACGTTAATGGGGTACGTAGTCGTTTCAAACGCCTTGAATCTGTCCATTGGTGGATAAGTACGCGTAAACTGTATGAACCTGGACGTCATCCTGGCTTTCTTACTGGTGCTCACCAGGTACACGTTGAATCCCACACATTGCAACTTTTTAGACGACGGGACGATATCATGTACACTGCACTGACCAGACGCCTTATCAAGATCATCTCAGATACTGTAGACAAACGACTTCTCCTTTCAATCGCACTCCACCCGCAATTGGCCAAGGAAATTGGAAAGAAGGTGATTAAGGACGCAGAAGATCCCGCTGAACGTTTTGAGGCGTACACCGAGCTCGTGAAGGCGATTCTGGAAAAGGGGTTGAATGCTATTGGTGCACACAGGTCGTAAAATGCAAATACAACTGTACATAGCAACGAAGTTTATTAAGATTGGCCTTCTAAGTGAATACCTAACGGAACTCTATACATCACGAACGATAGACGACCTCAAATTTCATGGGCGTTTGGCCTGGCCCTACGGCCTGATACACTCGTTTGGGGCTTAATACCTCACGAATTGACTTCTGTAGCAGAGCCTGGTCGGTCTGGGACACGGCAAGATAAACCTGAGCCTTGACTGGATTTGTCTCATAAAGATCCATTATAGATACCCGGTCGAACTTATACTCGTGATTCAACGCCGACACGAGATCATTCAGGACTTCGGTTCCATCCAACACGAAGAGCCTTCGGGGACTGCAAGCTTTGCAGTCCTCTATCCGCCTGTACTTATACGTCTGACAGTTCACACCTGTAGTGTAGTGATCACCTGTGTACAAGAAGTAATTGTCTAGAATCTGTGAGCTGCAAGTGACGAACTTGAAGGCTTCTTGGACGCAGGCAGCACTTATAAGTGCGTTCGTTGATGAAATGGCTGGAATGATGTTTTTGACGACCTGTAGGGTCATAAAGTAAGAAGGCTCTGTGATCGAATATTCACGAGCGCGCTCGCAGGCCCGCTTCCAGATCCACATCATATGCTCCTCATTGTCTTTGTCCAGAGGAATGTCACTTACGTTACAGTCATCCTGGGTTTCATCCGCTAATTCGAAATCATCCGCATTTGTGAACCTGCGAAGCCTAGGCCAGAGTAGAATTTGTGCATACATAATGCAATGTTCTGGTGTTCTGGGCACATTCGCAAGCGTGCAGAGATGGGCATGAACGGCTTTGGGATCTTGGGGTGCATCGCTAGCCCCCTCTCCATCCGCTGCCATGCATTGCATACAGGCTGTATATCCGGGGAACATTACCCTCGCGTGGCCGTTCCATCCCTCGGTTCCACCGTCGATGCACTGCACGATGGTATCACGATCTGCATTCTTCACGGGTATTGAATTTGGCAGCTTCAAATCAGGTGGAAATGGACCCTGGGCTTCCTTATACCGGACCGCATTCACCAGCGCCTCATTGATCCATAGTCGAGCCTCAATGTTATCGAGGGAAGAAATGACAACATCAAAACTCGCTAGCCATTGGGGGCCATAGGATTGGATTTTGCCAGTCAGGGGCGTAATCTTGACACCTGGCCTGCGTCGCATGATGAACTCAGCAGCTACCTCTGCCTTGAACCTGTTTGTATCCTTCTTTCGGAAGAGGAACTGTCGGTTGAGATTCGAGACATCGATAGTGTCCATATCCACAACCGTAATATCCTTGAATCCCGAAAGAACGAGGTTTTTCAAAGCTTCGCAGCCCAGCCCACCTGCGCCCACAACAAGCACACGTTTCTAGAAGGTCGATGAAATGATTTGATATGTTGTCAAGCAGACGGTTAGCTTGACTCAGGAATATGGGAGGACTGTTTTCAAGTTGATCTTCGAAGCCGACTTATTCAAAAGGGGTGTACATACCTCCGCAAGCAAATCAAGTGTATCACTGAGCGGAAACACCTCAAAGCTCGCCGGGGAGAAGGGTCCAGACCGAGTGAGAATTGGACCTAAGTCAGCGAACTGACTTGTCATGTAGTGGAGGTGGTGTCTTTAGGTAGGAGGGTTGCAAGAAACGCATATTAGTTAGGCGTCGTATTTGTGAACGCTACTGCTCGGCCAAGTGACGACTGATTCGACAAGGCTGCACGAAAACCTCTCACAACACTGATTCGCTTTCGTAGGTTGTAACTCGGCGAGTCCAGATCCAATGCTTAGCACACTCTGCAAACCAACTCAGGGTCACTGTTCCGAGTGGAATCCTGTTCGCAATCGAGATTGCCCGCTGGACTCCTTGTTTCTCACATCTGAGGTTGTAGGGTCAGACGGACGAGTGAACCAGAGCATCCAGCTTGAAGCTCATGGGACAGCTGCTTAAGTTGCGACTGCACGCTGACGAGTACGAGCCTTATCCCACCAAATACAGATAGTTATGTCCCTAGTCGCTGGGGACTCACTTGAACGCGCGCTATCTTCCAACTCTCCCCCTAAGAGTCGGGTACCAGAGTGTGATTTGGGAGTGTTTCAATCACTGCACGCATAAGGAAAACAGGTACGTGAGCATACAATTCGCTAAAACACCATAAACCGGCACGTATAGTGCTTGCACTCTGGCACCCGGCCTAGTCCAGACCTCCCATAAATGTGGAAAAACTTGTCCCAAGCGTTTTTGTATTGAAGAGTATTTCTCGTCTCCGTGCCAGGACAGGTGGAAGTAAACGGTTCCCATTACTTGGCAGCGCGGTTACAAGCCCCGTTGCATCACCCCCACCTCCCTGCGCAACCCGAAACCTGGTACAATTGACCCCCTGACCTCTCAGGATGTCTCGAGAAACGAAAGACACTGGGCATATTGAGGCTGAGGGTGGCGCGCCCGTGTCGCCTGACGTCATTCTATTCGATGAGTGCCAGGAGGCACCGCGCTGGGTCTCAGTGCCGCCACGTTCTCGTGCAGTGCTGCCTTGGTGCGACCAAATGCTCGAAAGGAGGTACGCTCCAAGACTGTCGGAAGTGGTCATACCTCCGGTGAAAATGCCCCGTAGCAAGTTCGCAAGGCAGCCACCCTCTGCCCCGTGTCTATGGTTTATCCGGAACGACGAGGTGTACCTTTTACCTGTCGGTGGTGTCAACATCCATGTCTCGGCCCACCTGACGACCTCGTTCTCGCGCGTTCAAGTGAGCTTCGTTAATACGTGCAAGTTTCCCGTCAATGCCATGTTCTCGCTGCCCTGCAACGGCACCGTCTCGTCCATTTTCATCAGTGTTAATAACCGCCGGTACTGGGCAGCCGATGTTGTGGACAAAGCCGAACTTTCGAATCTGCCAACCAAGCCGCGGACACCAACTCAGGCTGACAAGAACTCCTACATTCCGCTGCATGAGTTGCACGGCTACATCCCAGGCTATTTCCGTCACCCTGTATTTGACATTCGACCTAAGGAAAAGGTGCATATCCAATTAGAGATCATTGAGCCACTCCAGTGCAGGAACGGCCACCTAAGCTACACATTTCCTCTCAGATTTCCTCCAGGTTTACTACCGACCAACATTCCGCCCGATGAAACCGTGGTAGAAATTACTGGTGATGTCTTCTGCATAAGGCCACATACGCGAATCACATCTGAGACCCATGCATTGCAACTTGTTGACTACGGCTATAAGCAGACGTTCCGAGCGTCCTTAGCCGCGGTTCCAGCACCATCAGCAATTACGATGAGCATGTTCCAGGCCCAGCAAGTGCAGCAGCAGCAACAACAACTCCAACTACAGCAGGACCAACAACAGCAGCATCAACGACATAAGCAACTACAACCACAAACACAGCCGCAGCCGCACATGCCACCGCAACAGTTTGCAGAGCCTGCGCTTCCACCCCACGAGATGACCTCGATAGTTGCTGCGCGAGGATCTGCCTCAGACACGTGGGGCGACTCTTCATCAGCAGCGTCGCCGGGAACCGTACAGGTTCGATTAGAATACTCCAAATCGACTACGAGTAGTGAGTCTGAACGATCCCTTGGTGCAGACTCACCCCAACACCAACTCCCTCCAGAAGTCTCAACGCCAAACGAAGTCATCCTGCTCCCCGGCGAAAACATGGAAACGGCACTTCAAGCTATCCAGCAATTGCATAACCGGTTAAACGACACCATGGCCGAGGCGACCCTCTCAACCTTCCCTCGAGACGCGTTCTTAGATTTGTTCGAGCTGTCAATTGAGTTGCCGCTGTCACAGATCTTCGGAGCGATTTTGAAGAGCACAGACAAGGTCGAATACGGTCCGTTCGGTGAGGTAATGTCCGAATCCGGCAGTTTCGTTGCAATGGTACTTCCACCCTCACCCGAATTCTCCAAGCGTACCTTCCGCAAGAATGTCATATTTTTAGTCGATCGCTCAGGTTCAATGACTGGAACCCCATTTTCTTCTGCCATTAGCGCATTAGAGCTTTCCCTGAAGTCTATGCAGCCTGGAGATTCATTCAATGTCATGTTCTTCGATCATCAAATGGACGCTATGTCCGAGAACCTTATCCCCGTTACTCCTCAAACCATTCGCAAAGCAAGTGAATGGTTCGCCCAAATCAAACCACGAAGTGGGGGTACCATCATTCTAGAACCCATCGCCTGGGCATTGCAATGTCTATCAAAGCAACGAGAGAGACGCGACTCACAGCACGGCAAGGCTGAGACGCCCAGTCTCGACTTCATCTTTCTACTCACGGACGGCGCGGTTGAGGATGAAAAACGGATTTGTGACTTTGCCCAAGGCCGAGCTAACGGCGTACGCATCCTCACTCTTGGTGTTGGCATGTACTGTAACTGGCAATTTTTGCGCATGCTGGCTGCTACGACACGAGGCGCGTCTTCCCAGTGCGTCTTCCCACATGACATTGCATCGGGCGTTACCTCCCTCTTCCGAGCATCTGCCGTCGCTCCATTGCTTGCAAGCATTGATCTGGAGGTGCCCGGTGTTACATCACTTCAGATTATTCCCAACCCAATCCCTGATTTATTTTTGGACCAGCCATTGGTCTTTTCCGGTACGTACGCGACCACGGGCCGACCATTCCCTTCACAGGTAACCTTGCGAGGACTTACCAGTGATGGCTTGCCGCTAAATCTGCAGTTGCCCGTTGGCGTCGACCCGACAATCCCTGTTCACAGAATTTGCCTCAAGCACCAGCTTGACGTCCTGTGTGCGATGGCATGGCATGACGGGACCAAGGAGTCTCGAAATGCAGCTGTGCGAGTGTCTCTTGAGGGTGGTATGTCGTGCCTTTACACCACCCTCGTGTCTTATGAGATCTCTCCCGAAGAAAAACAAGCTCGAGACGCGATCTATCGTATACCACCATCGTCTGTCATTAGTCAGACGCAAAAGCAACTCCTAGGCGCAACCGGGCTAAAGCTGTCGCTTGACTCAAGTCAGACGGCCGACTTCCCCGATACGAGACGTCAAGTTGGTGTAGGGAGAGGTAACCTGAAATATCCTGATCGAGCACCTCAGCGTGATTTAGGTGCCGACTCCGCCGCGAATGTGGAGTCAGAATCGGATGTGGAGAAAGATCCCGACAGGGCGAAATCCAAGGATAAGAGCAAATCCAAAGACAAGAATCGACGACAGCCTGGATCACCCTCTCAATTCAAAGGCACATTCTGGAACTCACCCCAAATGACCGTTGCCGACCGCGCGGCCGCTGAGGCATCTAAGTCATGGGCTCTCGCAAAGCAGAATCGTCGAGATCCCCGGACGATCGCAGCCGTTGCAGTTGGTGGCGTGGTTGCCGTCGGTACTGTGCTTGCTGTAGTCGGCGATGTGTACGCAACTTCGATGAATACGGCATTGGAAGAAGGACTATCGAGTTTCTTCGAAGCGTTCGATGGAACCGGCGATTGCTGTGGGGGATGTGCTGATGGGTGTGACGCTGGATGCGATGACTGCGGTGATGGCTGTGAAGGTGGATGCGATGGATGTGACGGTGGATGTGACGGTGGATGTGACGGTGGATGTGACGGTTGTGATGCCTGCTGCGATGGCTGCGACTGCGACTTGACATGTTAGTCAGCACGGTCAGCAGCTTTATCAGTCCCAGTCGAGGCAATCCAGTCTTCACGAGCACAATCTTAGAACCCGTTCCCTCGTTCATATTCATAGCTTCTGTGCTTACTTCATCTCTTTTGCGTATATATATCTAGCACAGACAGGCCCGCTTACAACACTTTCACATATGTTTGCGATTCCTCATGCCTATTTGATCCCCCGCAGTGATCTAGTTACCCTCGCTTTTACCACTCTTATCTCTTTTTTCTCGATCATGATTGATTGATCTTTCTAACATCGCCACCGTGTGCTCGTGACCCCGCACACAAACGATGGCAGTCCTTTCCCTTACTCCACTGTTCTCTACACTACCTTTCTTGCCTTGCGTAGTGTTCGACCCACACGCAGAACCGCCGCAACGGAGTGTCCCGCATCATTTTCGATCTGGACTCTTCGCTGTATTCACATGCCGCTTTAGAGCGCTTCTGTCCCCAACTATTCTGTTCTCGGAATGTAAACTTCCCTCAGATTTAACTTTGACTTAACATGGATAAGTTAGAATGTTCATCGTCAGTTTACACTTTACCCCGTGGCCACAACCACAACCACGGTCATAACTGCACGAAACTTACTAACCTAGACGCTTTTGTAAACATTGACCACTCCGCATTCTCGTATTCTTCCATCGAATTCACAACAGTTCAATCTCCCTGTAGTCGACTTCAGTCCGTTCGACTCGCCTTGACTCGTCTTGACTCACCTTGACTCCACTCTATCTCTGTCTGTACCAACACATTTGCATCAAATTAAAACGTTCCCTACCAGTTCTGCACGTCTTCTAGAACCTACAGAAGAGCTGTCGTAAACCATACTCTTGATGCTCACGGCTCAGCCCGTCTGCTCGGTTCTTTCATTCATTCATTCAGGATATACAGCATAAACTAGGATTAGATCCCTTTTGTATTATTTTTAACCCAGAGCCTAAGCGGTGGTGGGGTTGTAGTAGTCCAGTCACTTGTTGCTGTCAGCAGCATGAAGAGTCTCGCTTGCGGCCAGCCGGCCAGCCAGCCGGCCCCGCCCGCGTGCCCGGGTCCGGGGTGCCGGAATAGGCCGAAAATTTGAATTTTAACCCCGGAAAAGGCAAAATGAGGAAAAAGAGGAAAAATTTCCAACTTGAAACAGCAAGGTTTGTATCGATTTATTCGCTATTAACCGTAATATACGATGCATCTGGCCAGAGTACGTAGATTAATAACACTACATGTATACATTCATAACATATTTTAATCGTATCATATTGAATATGCATATCAAATTTGCCTTAAAAGTTTATCACGTGCCTTAGCGCACTCTATTCTACCCCATTTTGACCCAACCCGTACACACACACGGACTGGATCGCAATTATAATTTCAGTCCCGTGTGTATCGGCGTTTGTGTCAGCGGTTTGTGTGGTAGCTCCGGCTGGCCCTGACCGCCCAGCCCACCCAGCGTGATCCGAAAGAGGTCAAAATCTCGTCAAGAAGAGTCGGTTTTTCTCGTGATCCGGCCTATTTTGCGTGCTGATACCGAGAGTGTGTGCGTCCGAGAGTGGTTTTTCTCGATAGCCCAACCGTTACTCATCCTAACCCACTCTACATCTCCCCGTCGCACTTGCTGCGTCTCTCGCAAAACTCTCCCACAGTCTGTCGTTCGCTCACTCGGAAAACGCGGTTTCCACACTTCGGCTGCATTGCGTGCGGCAGCTGAGGCGAAAGTAGGCAATGGCCCTAAGTCCTACCCTATCATTGATCACGAGTACGATGCTGTGATCGTGGGTGCCGGTGGTGCGGGTCTCCGTGCCGCATTCGGTCTTGCTTCCAAGGGCTACAAGACCGCCTGCATCTCCAAGTTGTTCCCTACCCGCTCGCACACCGTCGCGGCTCAGGGTGGTATCAACGCTGCGCTTGGTAACATGACCAAGGATGACTGGCGCTGGCACGCTTACGACACCGTCAAGGGTTCCGACTGGCTTGGTGATCAGGATGCCATCCACTACATGTGCCGTGAGGCTCCTCAGGCTGTCCTCGAGCTCGAGGCTGCAGGTTTGCCCTTCTCGCGTACTCCTGATGGTACCATCTACCAGCGTGCCTTCGGTGGTCAGTCCCTCGACTACGGTCGTGGTGGCCAGGCTTACCGCTGCGCTGCTGCTGCTGATCGTACTGGTCACGCCATGCTTCACACCCTCTACGGTCAGGCTGTTCGTCACGAATGCATCTTCTTCATTGAGCACTTCGCGACTGACTTGATCATGCAGGACGGTCGCTGCCGCGGTGTTATGGCCTTCAACATTGAGGATGGCCAGTGGCACCGATTCAAGTCTCACTTCACCATCTTGGCTACCGGTGGTTACGGTCGTGCCTACTTCTCGGCTACTTCCGCTCACACCTGCACTGGTGATGGTGGTGGTATGGCTGCTCGTGCAGGCCTTGCTCTTCAGGACCTCGAGTTCGTTCAGTTCCACCCCACTGGTATCTACGGCGCTGGTTGCTTGATGACTGAGGGTTGCCGTGGTGAGGGTGGTTACCTCAAGAACGGTCTCGGTGAGCGCTTCATGGAACGCTATGCTCCTAGCTTGAAGGATCTCGCTTCACGTGATGTCGTCTCGCGTGCTATGACCATCGAAATCAACGAAGGCCGTGGTTGCGGTCCCAACAAGGATCACATCTACCTCCATCTCGACCACCTCCCTGCTTCTGTCATCCACGAGCGTCTCCCTGGTATTGCAGAGACTGCTAAGATCTTCGCTGGTGTCGATGTCACCAAGGAGCCCATCCCTGTCCTTCCCACCGTCCACTACAACATGGGTGGTATCCCTACTAACTACATGGGTGAGGTCGTCCAGAAGACTGAGAAGGGCCCTGACACCGTCATCCCTGGTCTCATGGCTGCTGGTGAGGCTGCTTCCTCCTCCGTCCACGGTGCCAACCGTCTCGGTGCTAACTCACTTCTCGATATCGTCGTCTTCGGTCGTGCTTGCGCCAACCGTGTCGAGCAGCTTATCAAGCCCAACGCTCCTCACGAGCCTCTTCCTGCTGATGCTGGTGAATTCTCCATCGCTAACTTCGACAAGCTCCGATATAACAAGGGTAGCATCTCCACTGCTGCGTTCCGCCTCCAGATGCAGAAGGCCATGCAGAAGTACGCTGCTGTCTTCCGTACTCAGGCCACCCTTGACCAGGGTGTGAAGGAGCTTGAGGACCTCGCTGCTCAGTGGGATCAGGTTCAGGTCACCGACAAGACCCTCACTTGGAACTCCGACCTTGTTGAGACTCTTGAGTTGCAGAACCTCCTCACTCAGGCTCGTCAGACCATTGTCTCTGCTCAGGCTCGTAAGGAGTCTCGTGGTGCACACGCCCGTGAGGACTTCCCCAAGCGTGATGATGAGCAGTGGATGAAGCACACCTTGTCGAAGGAGAACCCCAAGACCAAGAAGATCGAGCTCGACTACCGTCCCGTTCACTTGCACACTCTCGACGAGAACGAGATGCCTCACACTCCCCCCAAGGCTCGTGTCTACTAAAGAGCGTGGATGCAAGTCGTTTCGCTTTCTCCTTCTCCTCCTTCTTCGTTGCCTTTACCACCCCATGTTGTTACAGAATAGTCACAGGCATTCTGGCGATGATGGCATCGTGGCCCCAGCGTGGGCTCCAGTGGCGAAAGTCGTTGGATTGGCGGTGTTGTCGTCGTCGCGTTGCTTTCACTGATCGATAGTATAAGGAAGCAGAACCCCAACCGAGTAGCTCGCACAGCTGAGAAGTTGACTGTTTCAGCATGAGCGACTACACATCACACACAGTGGCCAGTCTCGTATAGGCGAAGCCAATACGATCCATGCATGCATCGCACTTAGACTCAATGCAGCACTTGTGTTTTATTCGTTATTGATCCCTCACATCCGTTCATATTAGCCTCGTCACAAAAACTGACAAGCTCACAATACACGAAACTCCTATCATAGACACACCGAGCAAGGAGATCTCGCAGCAAGGCTGCGTTCAGCAGCTCCGAATCCAATTCGAGCCAAGTGAGAAGCACTGAGTCGAAACCAAATTTCGGCTTCAGAAAACGCTGCTGAGCGGCATGATCATCACGAGGTTCGCTTGGCCATATATTCACGCTGTATCACTGAATGTAATCGGCGGCACTCTGATCGTATACGCTCGTCACTTGCCGAGTATCACCCCGTTTTGTTGCGTGATGAAACCCCATCCACCCGTTCGCGGCAAGGCCAGAGGCTGGAAATCCGTACGAAGCTCGTGAGCGACTTTGATCGCGAATATCTCGCGTGGTGGTACTTGATTGGCCTCCAGAAATTATCCAGTGGTAGTACACCGCAGGCTTAGTAATATCACCACAATGGGCCGCAAAGACAAGAAGAAGAACGACGCACAGAAGAAAGAACAACGCCAACAGAAACAGGCGAGCAAGGTTGCGAAGGCTGCTAAGAAGGCCGGTAACGCGCTGTTTGGGAGCGAGGACATCGATGCGCTCTTGGCTGAGTTCCAGGCACTCACGGCTCGCCGCACCGAAGTTCAAATTGAAAACGGAGTCGCTCCTTCGCCCCGCGCAAATGCTTCCTTCGTTGCGCATCCGAGCAAATCGGAACTGATACTGTTTGGTGGTGAGTACTACAATGGGCGTGAGGTGAAAACCTATGCTGAATTGTATTTCTACAACATTCCCAAGGCCGAATTTCGACGCGTGTTTGTTCCCAACCCTCCACCGCCTCGCACTTCCCACCAGGCCGTAGCAGTACCCACGGGCAAGGGAGGACAGATGTGGATCTTCGGTGGGGACTACACGTCACCCTCACAAAAGTTCAAGCACTACAATGATCTTTGGTGTTTGGATTTGGATGCCTCGGGCAAGCTTACTTGGCAACAATTCAACTTGCCTGGAGCACCCTCACCTCGCAGTGGACATCGCATGGTTTACTTCAAACGCAAGATCTATCTCTTCGGTGGTTTCAATGATGCCCATGTCACTATTCGATACTTCGATGATATGTATATCTTCGATTTGGACAAGATGGCGTGGTCCAAGGTTACTCCCGCACCCAACGCACCCTGGCCTCACGCCCGAAGTGGCTTCGGTTTCGCGCTTCACGAGAGCAGTGGTTCTATCATTCTCACCGGTGGCTACTACAGTCAGAAGAAAACGGGTCAAGATCTCGTTGAAACTGGTGAGGTCTTCTCCGACCTGTGGTCTTTTAACACCAGCACGAACACCTGGACCTTGCTGAAGAGCTCCATGGGCAAGGGTCGCTCCGGCATGTCGCTGTTCTCTGTCAATCAGAAGGTCTGTGCCTTTGGTGGTGTCGTCGACGGTAGCGAGACTGAGGATGAGATCACGACTTCGGAGTTCTTCAATGATATTCGTGTTTTGGGCATTCGTCGCAAGGCCTGGGAGGGTCTTGAAGTCTTTGCGGGTGTTGAGCCAGCCAAGCGCGAGCAGTACTTCCAAGAGCAGAAGCAAGCCGAGGCTCGTAGACAGGCTGCCATCCAAGCCGGCCGCGAGGCTGAGGAGCAGAAGAAGCGTGAAGAAGCCCAGCGTGCTCAAGCCTGGCGATGGGGTGCCAGCAAGGACAAGAGTGAGGGCAAGGAGAAAAAATCGAAGGAAGACTCTGACGACTCCGATGACGATGGTGTTGATTTGCTGAAGCAGGCTCTCGAAGAAACTAAGGGCGAGGATGAACTCGAAGAGAAGGATGAACAATCCGAGACTCGAGGTCTGACGTACGTTTGGCCACGACGAAACGCGATGGTCTGTGTCAAGGGGCCCGTCGTCTATGTCTTTGGTGGTGCTTTCGAGCACGATGACAAGGAAATCACTTTGAATGACCTTCACTACTGGGACACCCGCAAGAATCAGTGGTCTACGATCATTGACAACGATCTGCAAAACGTTGTTTGGCTCAAGGAAGACGAAGAGGAGGACAGCGATGAAAGTGACGAAGAGAACAAGGACGATGACGAGGAGGACGAAGATGAAGACGAAGATGCTGAGGACAACGTTGAGCCTGAAGTCGGTGAGGATGACGCTACCGCTGGTATTTTCTTTGCCCGAACCAAGGAGTACTGGCTCAAGACAGCAAAGTCGCAATTGCCCAATGGCGAGGATAAGGACATCCGCAAACTTGCGTTCCAACTCGCAACGACCAAGTTCGGCAACGCCACGGGTGGCGACAAGAAGTAAGTTGTCCTCCCGATCTTACGTCTTCTCACGCGAAATGACTCATTAACGGTGATCGATACCTGGCAGAACTATTTATGCGTTGAACAAAACAAACAAGAGATGCGTACTATCATCGCCCTGGACAGGGCATGCACGAACTACGGCGACACACAGTAGATGCAGTAAAATAAAGAAGTGCGTTCCGAAAGCGCATGACAAGTGATGAGTTGCCAAAGGAAAGCAGATGGGTTACTATTATGTCATAATGTGCCAACTGAAGTGGTTGTCCACGACTAGAAGCTTTAGGAAAAAGCACAAGATCAAACGGTTATCCAAGGGTTATCCAAGGGTTGCAAAGGAATATGAGTATGGGGACGATGGTCTGTACATGGGAAGACTTAAAACTCGGGTAGGTCAAACGAAACGGTTTGAATAAATGCATGATTGCATTGCAGACAGCGGGCAAAGAAAAGCGCACGAGATGCGTACAGAAGATTAAAAGAGCATGAGTAACAATTACACATGAAGTCCAATCACCATCACTAGGCATTGGGACTTGCATTCGGATGAACTTGGTTAGGCACATTACGAGGTACAATTGGGGGAAGTCGGTTAGGGCCAATCGGGAGTCGCATGTGATATGTCGGATCGGGAGGTGAAGTGGGACTAGGAGGGACCGGATTTGTGTCAGGTCTCCTAATAAGTCGCGTCTGTCGAGTCGTGTTCTGTACAGACAACGCGAGTTCATTTAGCTGGTCGTCGAAGGCTTGCGTGACGAGGCCACGGGTCCGTGGAACCATCTGCTCCGTGGACTTGGCTTCTGGTTTGACAGTGTCCGAACTCAGGTGGATATTGACTGGGAGCCCAGAATACTGCTTGCCTTCGGTGGATCCGCTTGCGGATTGCTCCAGACTCTGTCTCCTAGCATACATCGCCCGCTCATTCCGGTTGCTCAGAGCTGCAAGAGTAGGAACCGGTTGAGCGACGGCAGTTGAGGTCTTGTCATTTTCCATGAGGGCGGCTTGAGTGAGCGCTTCTTCTGGATCTGCATGAACCTGAATGCTTGCCTTTCCGAACATTGCCCCACGCCCCCCTAATTTCGTGGCTTTGTTTCCATTCGAGAGTTTATCAGCCAAAGAGCGCATAGACTCTCGTCGGTCGATAGCTTGGGCACGACGAGTGGCGTATTTCGCCAAGTCCTTGGAGTTCGAGAGGCTGAATGGCGCGACTCCCAGGGACTCTGCGATGTATGGGTTCACAAAACGCATATCGTCAAGGAGCCATCGTCGGTTGAAGCGTTTGTACGATCGGGCCGCGCACAAAGCACCCAGCGTTGCAAAGATGGCCTGAAGCAAGACCATGAACGCAGAGAGTGCAATGGATGGGGCACTCGTGTCACAAAACGCGTCTTTCACTCGTGTGTATATGTCCGACGTAAGTGTGCAGTCCAACTTGGCCCGAATGGACATTGAAGCAGCCTCGGCAGTGTTTTGATATGCAATGAGCTGATTGAGAATGGTCTGAACTGAAGTCGCGAGGGTGATGCCCTCAACAGCTTGCATCGAAGCCGTAATGCTCTTCACGTTGACTCCGAGCTGATCCATAATGCCAGTGGGGGTTGCGAGTGCATTTAGGAAAGGTGGACGTTGGGCATCCGTGTCACCCTCGCAATGGAGGAAATAGGGCAGTGTGGCGGGAACACTCAATATAGGTTGATTCAAGAACTCACCTGGACCCCACGGATTGTAGACGTATCCGGAGAGATGGTACGTCAGGGCTTCAACTGGATCAACGCACTGATCACCTGTTACTGCAGCAAGTGACAATTCAACAGCAAGCAGTAGGAAAAGCAAGATTGCTGAAGTAAACCAGATGAGCGCAAGGAATAAAGCCCAGCCATGCCTACGCTTCCAGCCCGACCAAAAGGTAGCGACTCCAAGAATCATAGGTAGCATTACAATCAAATTGGCTGCGAGAAGACGCACGCCGTTCCAGCGCTTGAAGTCACTATCGAGGGTATTGCGCGTAGATTGATAGCTCGCATACACGCTGTTAAGCGCATCACGGAATTCGAGGCCCTTTGCAATCGAGCTCTCGTATTCCGCCTTCTTGTCAAAGACATCCCATGGGATCACGTTATGCAAATCATCGAGGCGTGCGAGCTCTTGGTCAATGTAGGTTATAGCCGGTGCGCCACGAGCGTTTGTGTAGGGCTCTGGGGGAGGCCCAGTCGATGGTGTGTAATCGGGTTGAGCCAAGACGAAGCCTCGCGAATCGATCGCGGCAGCGTAGGCACTTAGACCGGTGCTTGCAGCCGCCTCTGCATCTGTACTGAATGTCGTAAGTGCGTTTACGTCAACCAGAGCACCTGGACCGGGGTACGAACCATCGGCTTCGAGAGGCAAAGGCTTAGTCGTTGCATCGAGCTCGGCCGTGAGAATGCCCAGGGGCTGTTGAGCTACGCTTAACGAGGAAGGTGCCATAGCAACTACGCGCTGGTACAGTTTGGGTGAGGCCTGTGCACCCGCAACATACGGCAGCAATTTGTTGAGATCGGCCAGGAGATCGTCCTTGACAGAGCTGCTGGGAACTTCATCTACCACCGCTGCCCACGCCTTTTGCGCCGACGTTGCGATTGTGTTACTGAGTGATGTGATGGTTTCTACGCGAGTTGCGAGTGTGGACAGTGATGGAAGTGAAGAAATTGCACCGTCAAGCGCTGGCAAACATATCACGAGTGCGTCCTTGGTCTCAGCTGGGAGACCACCGATAGATGGATAAACTGCTTCTGAGATTACGTCGAGAAACTCAACGGCCTCTTCAATGTGTGGCGAGCAATCTTCGATGGCGGAGGCAAGCGCATTCAAAGGTGTGTAAACTTCTGTCTCCAGCCCGCTCGGATAGTAGGTAGTGTCCAGCTCGTTCAATGCTGTTTCTAGATTAGTCACCGCGGTCTCCGTTTCATCGACGTAACCGTTGAATGAAGCGGCCTCCATGGCTCGTGTAACTACCGTGGTGTAGGTAGTTGCCGCTGAAACTGCGGTCTGAAGCGAACGTACAAGCGTTGCCAATGACGCTCGGTCGGACTGCGCTGCGGAGTGGATTTCAGTGTCAGTCGCGTACAAAGAAGGGGTACCAGTGAGCTCTTTTCCAGAAGCATCGAAATCGAACACGCGCTGATAGTTATTCAGGAGCAACGGATCCTGGGAGATTGCATCGGACGAGGGGAAATTTACCGTCGAAGAATCTCCTGCGTCGGCAAGCAGTTGTCTTTCATCGAGATCCTCATCTTGAATGGGGGATAACACCTGAGTCAAACTACTACGAAGTTCGTCAAGGCGCTGCTGAACATCGCTTAGGTCAGAATCGTTGATGCCTGAACTAGTTCGTGCCGCGTCAATATCAGCTAAGCTCTGCTGAGCAGCACTGGCTTGGGCGGTGAGTGTAGTAGCATTTTCAATAATCGTGGTTAGGAAGGCGCCTGTATCAACAATATGTTTTGTTAAACCATTCACCTTTCCGAGCGTATTTTGAATCCCCTGCAGACGGGTATACACCTCTGGATAGCACGTTAGCGAAGTGAGGTCATTGGTTGCACTGTTTAGATTAGCCACAAGTGTGGCACCGTCTTGGCCAAGTAGCGTGCTCAAACTGGTCAGGCCCTTTCGCAACTTTACGACATTCAGCTGGGCTGAACGGGCTTTACGAGCCAATGTGCTGATGATCGAAGCCAAGACACCATCGGCGCCGATCCGCGTGCCCAATTGGGATGCTAGAGTAAATACAGCTTGTAGTTTGGTAACCGCATCGAGGAAGTATGCTGCGTCGGGATCACCTAGCATCGTCGTCATTTCGCCTTTCACTGATGGTCCTTGCAGAACTGCTTGGAGATTGGCTGCTGAAGCTGCAATATTAGCGCCGTATGGCGCAGATGCTCCAAGATGCTCCCGAAGCTTGGAGTCTAGCGCACTCAAAGATGGGAGAGTCTTGAGTGCTGTGTTGAGCTCGCCGAATGCTTCTTGGAAATAGTGCATTTGGTTCACAGTGGCGAGTTCGTACAACTCATCCGTTAGGCTGGTAATATCAGGCAGGCCCGTCAGTGCTTGGGCAAGGATCTTTAATGGATCACTGACTTCGTTCTTTAGAGACGTTGCGATGAGTGTCTCGAACGACGCGAGATCGGACGAAAAGCTTGCGTGCGTCTGAAGCACATTTTCTCGTATTGGTGCATGTGCATCAGCCCAGGCGCTAAAGGAGTCCGCGACATTAGTGGCGTTGTACTTCGCCACACGTGCGGACTCGTCGGCGGGGGCTCCATCATCCGGAACTGTGACATCTAACAGTGCAGCCCGTAACGAATCAGTTGTGGTGGCCGCCTGTGAGAGGAGAGTATGCGCGGCGTTACGTGGCGTTTGAAGTGCAGTCAAGTCCGCGACTAGTCCTGATGCGGCAGCCGGGGTCAATGAAACGTCCACAAGTGGGGCAGCTAACGCTTCCATTGCTTGCAAAGGCGCCACCACTGAACTCAAGCATGAAGTGATTTCGCTTTTAGTGCCAAGATGCGTATTAAAGCCCTCTTGGAGCATGTCAGCCAAGTTGCTCATCTTGTTGACAGCCAACTGAGCCGCTTGCGCATATGCTTGCGTCAACAAAGGTGCAAAATCTGAAAAGTGCTCCATTCCGTAGTCCGTTGCCGCCAGCGAGTTGTCTAGGGAGCGCACGAAGCGGACGTGACCTGTCCACGCAAATGCGCACGCAAAACCGCACAGAATGGACAGTACCACAAACCCGAACATGTAGCAGTGGGTTTCTCCTTCTGGATAGAGCTCAGTAGCCCAGCGCTTGCCGCATCGGTTGCAAAAGGCTCGGGCAAAGAACCAAACTGACCAGAGCAGCAAGATGAAGCCCGCGAAAAAGACAGGGACAAACCAGAGCGTCTCAAGGGACTTTACATACTTGTTGCTCGAAATGCTATCCCAGTTCGTCTTTGGGAGTGGATCCGGCCACTGATAGAGGGACTCCCCTGACGCAAGCGCATTGCGGGGCATGCCGTGGAGAAGCGTCATGAACATTCTTGACACAGAGACACCTGAATGAATCCATTCTCCACCAATGAACGCATTGCTTTTGAGGTTTTGCGTTGTAACGTTCGAGTCATATTGGTTCTTCGTGGGTTTCTTCGCATCGACAGGGATTTGAACGGCTACAAACTGGTCGCTTGCGGGAGTTTGCCTTTTGTGGGCCCGTGGTGACGGTGTGGATTCGTTTGCAACTGGCCCCACTCGATGCACAAGCCGTTGGATGCGCATCGGGCTAACGACAGCAAGCCGGCTCTTCATTGGAAGCCGAGCCAGGAGCCGAATGTCATTCAGCTTCCTCCATTGCCATACAGAAAGTTCTGCAAACGCTGAGTCAGTGGACTGGCTGAGCCGACTGGACTTGGTGGTGCTAGGTTTCCCCGCTTCTAATGTCGAAACGGTTGGTACACTTGCAACGATACACGCAAACGACAGAACACATGTGATCACAAGCAGCATCAATACGTGGCTCCAGCTGCGCCGTAACGAGTAAGACATGTCATATCGTCGCGTAGCGAGATTACAGGCATCGGGCGTAGCTGACTGCAGCCCTGCCATCGCAGCTGCACCTATGATCGTATGTATCCGCCTCCAAAAACCCACGTACGGTACCAGTCGTGGGTGCGGTTCTTGTGTCAATGCTCGTTGTGATCAAAGGCCTTCGCAGTGGAAATCGCGCGAGGCACTCCCCACACCTAGTGGAAGGTCACACGTGGCCTAAACAAGAACCAAGGGAAGCACGCGCAAGCGTAGCCGGTGCTAAACCGAGTCGGGGGTGGTCTGAGAGGACACGGAAGAGAAGTTGTGCACGATATTGTGAGGCTCAAAGTAGGTTAGTCCAAAAGCATCAGGCACATACAAGTAGATATCGGTATACTTTATCGATTGGCAACAACACATTCCCGAGACACTCCTTGTCCAAGTCATATGACCTTGTTTTTCCCCACAACCTCTGGAGGCCAGAATTCGCGTGTGAGGAAACGATGGTCTAGCGTGGGTATGGGCACGACTCTCAAGATGTAACTGCGCGTGCAGCATATTGGGCGCAGGCCACACTCGATCATACGGTAGGATGTAACACAGGGCTCGTCCCCGTCGCTGGGCAGGTATTTGCGAAAACCGCTCTATGAGGCCGTTTCTCGTCTCTGCAGGACCATGTAGCGAGTGCCTCGGTGCGGGACACCTGCAACAGGCGCGGCAACCATCCGTTCGGAATATATCTGCGTTTTACTGCGAGACATTCAGTCCCTGCAGAGATCCACAGTGGAGATGTAACAGCGAAATCGGTCGATTCGAGAGTACATTACATTAGGTGTATTTCAGGGCCAAGGCAACTGTCGCAGTTTCCGACAACGCATATCAACTTCAATTGTGACGCCAAGCTGGACTGGTCTCGAAAGGCGGCATCACATCCAACACGAAGCGAGATTGAGCCCACACCACCTTCCGACAACACTAGCTGACTCACAGTCATGCTACCCATTAGTACGAACAAGCAGCTCGTGGACAACCTTGTCATCGGCGCGGGCGTGGTCGGACTCGCTGTTGCCTCCAAACTCCTTGGGAGCACCGTAGTTGCTGATCTACACGACAAAGCCGGGCAATCCACTTCCTCGAGAAACAGCGGTGTGCTGCATAGTGGCATCTACTACCCCAGCAATACCCGCAAGTCGTTCCACTGCCAGAGGGGGCAGCGGTATATGTACGAGTATGCCAAGCAGCGCGGTATTCCCCATCGGCGAACTGGCAAGCTCATTGTTGCATGCACGAAGCATGAGGTCGACGAGTTGGAGCGACTGGCAAAACACGCTGCGGTCGTGGGTATTCCCAAGACAGACATTGAAATGATCACGGGTAAGGACGCAGAACGAATCGAGCCTCTTGTTTCTGCTTACGCGGCTCTCCATGTCAAGTCCACAGGTATTATTGACGTGGCTTCGCTCACTCGCTCACTCGAGCAGGATGTGCAAGGCAACCAAGGTGAGTTCATCTATGGACATACTCTGGAATCGATTGAGTACTCTCCGGCGGCGAGGTATACAGCCAAATTCATACCCACCTCGTTAGTCGCCCGTGCTGTCAAGTTGGTCCTTGCAAAGGATCATCCGTGCCTAGAACTGCTCAACGCATTGGCAAAGAGAAGTACTTCGTTGGCAGCAAGTGGGGGCTTCAAAGCGTTTGTAGACGAGATCAACAAGATTAGGATGACCAAAACAGAAAATGAAATTGGGAATGAACTTGACGCACTCAAGAAAGCAATTTCAACTCAGAGAAAGACTATCGTTTCAGATACATTTGTCAACTGTGGCGGGACCTATGCAGACGATGTGATGAGCCAGTTGCGACTGCATCAGCGATTTGACTCGATGTATTCCCCAACGGAGCCAAATACGTCCTGGACTGGTATGGTGCCTTCCAACTACCTCCAATACTGGTGTAAAGGTCGATACATGGAGCTGGATCATAATGCCGCTTCGCAGATACTTGAACAGGAGTTCCAAATGAATACCCTGGTGTATCCTTGCCCAGAGAAGAACCTCAAGGGTCTGGGTGTCCATTCAACTCTTGACATGCGTGGACGAGTGCGCTTTGGACCGGATGCGGAATATATCATGCCATACGCCACTCAAAGTGTCACCAGCAAGCAGGCAGGCACGCATGAGCACCAAATTGCGGCGGAGACATTGGACGACTTGTACAAGTCGCTGGTCCAGGAACTTGATCTTGAATGTTCAGTACCAACCACACCACGTCTCGCGAACACTCAGAGGTACGCGACTCTGCTCAAGCAACTTGAAGATCAGTACACCCAACATGCGAAGGGCTCATCCACTGAGTCCAAATTCAAGAGTCTGCTCAAGAAGTTCAGTGAACCATCCAAGACTCGACAGCAAAGCCTAATGTACCAGCATCAGAGAAGCTTAATCCTGAACTCCGCACCCGTGGCCCCAGTCTTTCGATCTATTCTAGCCTCGTTGCATATTCCCATGTTCGTTGAGCCCCGGGAGCAGCTTCTTGGAGAGCATCCTGAAGGCTATGATCTCTACGCGGAGCGAGCAAAGTTCGGCCATGCCATCTCCCGGTATCTCCCCAAATTGTTTGGTTCAGTGGAGGGAACAAGCTCGAACTCGGGAATTCTTCTAGTACCTGGTTCCCAGGGAATGCGATCTAAGCTCGCCCCACTCGGAGGAGCGTTCCGTGACTTTGAGATTATTGACGAAGGCGAACAAGAATGGACCAAGGTGCGTCCAAATATCGAAAAAGAAATCCACACTTCAAAGCTCAGCCGCAAGTCAAAGATGACCGCACAACAAGAGTACGAAATGCCCGAGCCCATCATTGACCGAGCTGTCCACTTGTTAGGCATCGAATCACCCGGCCTCACGAGTAGTTTATCGCTGGCGCAAGAAGTGCGCGAGCGATTAGATGGTGTAATGTAGTATTCCATGCAACGTGTTAGAATAGAAGACGAAAAGTTTATGCGATCGTTAGATCTCGCTCGATTTTGCATCCGTGTCGTTATCTCCCAGAACCTCGCAACAGCACTAGGTTACTGCCGAAGGTGACGACACTCTCTGGCCGTGCAGACGATGTGGAGACGCTGGTGGACTGAGCTAAGTCAGGCGAACGGTGCGTTGAGTACAACTAGACTCCCTGACTCGATATCCCTCAAACCAGCCACCGCCATCACCATGATCCAACACGAGCCTGAAAACGGCCCATTCGACGACGTCAAGTCCAAACAATGTGGGGTGTGGAAACAACAAAATCCAGTCGAAATCCAACTCGGAATAAAATACACTAGGCTAAATTACAGATCAGGTCACGTATACAATTCAAATCGAGAGAGCGCGCAAGTGAGACGACAACTGTTCTGCTCTGCACTACAAACGGCCATTCGTCCCTCAACGTGACGAGTAGGCGTGTGTTTGTGGTTCAGATATCGACTGCACTTTCTGCGTGCCATATCAGTGTATCGTTTCTGCCGCAAGGCATGTCCGAACATGCCTGCTTGTGAAAAAGAATCGGTTTCGCTGTTGTCTCAGCTGGTTGGTCAGACTGACCCCATTGAGCGCCCATGCTCCGAGTTGCCAAGGAGCGGGTCGGTCTACGGTTGGGGTGTTGATTAGTCTGAGTTTGTCTATGTATACATACTCGTGGTAGTGGGTTTTTTGTTGACTATGGGGTATGATGAGAGGAAGAAAGAACCATGCTTACTGGGGCTGACCTCCCTGCTGATTCTGCTGTGCCTGGCTTTGCTGTAGTGCCTGGAGTTGGTACTTAAGTGACGCAATCTCCTCATCCTTGAGTTTGAGTTGGATGGTTTGCTCCTCAACCAATCGCTTCAAACGCTCTGTATCCTCTTGCACGGGTGCGCCAAGATACTCCTTAATGAAATCAATTGCATTCGCAGGCTTCTCAGGCAACTCATACAACCCAACCAGCACCTTGGTGATGCTATCTACCACGCCACTGCGCTCGAGGTACCTCTGGAACTCCTCCTTCTTTGCATCGCTCGACTAGATGTGTGTGGGTATGCAAGGGCAAACGCGCGTCTCACCGTGAGTCATGCCAATTCGTGTTGGGTATGCACGTTTCGGACCTGGACCCCCACCAGATGCGGGCCAAACCGCGCCGGGAGTTCAAATTTCAGGGTTGGAAAGCGAACTTACCTGCATTTTGTGTAATTTTGGTTAAAATGCGGGGTGTCCACCGGGTGTCTAGAGGTTGAGATATGGATGAAACAAAACAACTAAGTGGAATAGAACATATCATGTCATTTTTAATCCACCACACCGGTCCATTCGCGAGATATTTTGATTTGAAAAATCAAGTAACCGTCCATTTATTTCTGCACTTTGGATGCTATTCCATCACCCCCGAGTCGGGTCAGAGCTTACCCTGAAATTTCACTCTTCCCCTCATATCGACTGACTTCGGCAGGCTCCACTGGCACCATGGGCCATGAGGTTGCGTAAAAGCGCGCTCGAGCAACACGTCCAGCGCCGGAGCCGCTTATCTGACCAAAGACTTGCCTCACATGGTAACTGTACATTGCCGCTAGGCGGGTTTATTGTAAGAGAGTTGAAGAAACCAGTTGTTACTGTATCCTTTGCTCCAAATCCGACAAGAACATCAAGTCGCTCTGAAATGACATGCCCGACACACCAAACTGTGTTTGGGGCGCGGGATTTACTAGGGGCGATGGCGGAGCGTAGATCCCTGAGGCGTCCAGGAAGTCCCCTCTCGACCTGCGTCGGCTGGGTGGTCGTGACACTCCCGACGGTGGAATCATGTGCTCCGTTACGGATGCCGTCGCAGGCGGGGCCGAGGTGGCCACTTGTGAGAGTCCGGGTGCATGCAGACCGCGATCCTTCACCACAAAGCTATAAATCGCGTCGATCTCTCGTAGGAGTTCGTCAGTGGCAGAAACATCGGCGCTGGGAGCTGGCTGAGATGTACATTGTTCTATCCTTGGTGGAGGCGGCTCTCTGCGAACGTCGCTGGTTGAGGCAGGCTGGGGTGCACCGGCGCTTGTAGTTCTGCTTGGGAGTGTCACGTTGGTCGTGGTTTGCGAAGGTTCTAGTTGGGACACGCTCAAGGCACCTGGGGCTTGAGGTCGGGGCTGATGTGCACTGTGCCCTGCCCCAGCACCACCCACCCTTACCTCATGAGGCGTCAAAGGCCGTGGGTGTGCAAAGGTCAACTGGTGTTGCGGTTGCCGCTGTGCCTCGTGCTGCTGGAGCACGCTCGTTCCTTGAGCAGTGCCGTCCTCCCTGTGAGCCAGCGAGGCCTGAGACACCCTCGAGTCGTTCTGAGATCCTGTCGTCATCAAGAGCGAAGCTGAGAGCACATTCTGGCGGGCGACCTCTTGAAGGCCACGCTCATGCTCAAGTATCTGAGTTCGTTGGAGCCATTTGGCGTATCGAGTCATGCGATTCGGTCGCTCAAAGGCAAATGCCCGAAGCGCACTGAAGCGAACTGACTCTGTTGGGAAGTCGTTCATGTGCTTAGGAGAGGGTAACGGGCCAGTCTAGTCGAAAAGTTGAACTCTGAACTAAGTCGCGCGGCGTCGCTAGGTCCTGCACACTGCACCGGAATGCGTGCCTCCAAACACTCGCTCCACCGTGTCTAGCCGTTGGACTCGAGTAATATAATTTTGTGCTGCGTTGTTTGCAGGGTGTGTGGATTGGTGAGAGAAGATCGTGTGTGGTATGACGTATGCTGACTGGATCTTGCCAATGTTGCGCACGTCGCAGGTGTGCACTGCGTGTATCGCCCGTGGCACCGATCCGAGCGAGTTTGAGACAAGTTTGTGAAAAAACTGAAAACTCCCAAATTTTCACTGGCCAGTCCGACAGTGAAGTTCAAAGTTGGGTTGAAGCTCAAGTTTACGCGCACGAAAAAATTCCTTCAAACTGCCCGCGCTTTTTGACACTTTTCACCTGCGACAAGATCTCTGTGCGACCCGCTCCCCGCGCGTCTGCAGCGTCGTGCACACTTGTGTCGTATGTCGGATTCTCAAGAAGACACACGCATCGATCCTATCACCGCTGCATCAATCCAACATCCACTCGTATTCCAGTGTTCTACTGCACCCAAAGATGTATTAGCTGGAAACAGAGAACCACTACACCTACTTCCAGTCAAGATCAAGTACCGTGGACCCGCCCCCGTGTCGAGATATTTCGTCCCCGAGCCCCTGGACTCGCTGCAAGACAAGTCCGCGCCTCCCAAGTCCGTGAAAGGCAGTGTTGACCAGCCAGCCGAGTCTTCAAGAACCTCAGGCAACGACTCGAAAACACCTACTTACTACAAGTCCGCGTTTCGTGGGCGACAGGTCACGGGACGCAAACTCGATCTACCAGAAGACTGCTTCGGCCTGGTGCTGCAGGAGGCGCTCCAGAATACCCCACATCCCTCCGATGAGTCAAGTGTAGGAGCTCCCGAGAGCAGCTCGACAGGGAACTCTGAGCTCAGGATACCCAACGCCAACGTGATTCGAGTTGGAGGTGTGTTCAACTCGTTCTACGTATGGAACAAAGACGATCGCAAGCACGACTACGACCACGTCGTGCGCGTGGTTGAGGAGTTCTTCCCCTTGGCCGCAGCGCTTCACGGGGACGATGAAGACGAGTAAGAAGCTGGTAGAGTAGTTTCATCAGACTTGAAGAGCACCGTCCGTCACACATGGCTAGCAGACACACGACGCGGATTAGAAGTTGCAACAGCGAAATGACACTACACTAGTTTATGTATAGGCATATATTTTATCTAGTTTACTGTACAGATTTTTGAACTTAATACACAACTGAGTTGCTTTTGCTCAGATGTCCACTGGACGCGACGCACTCTGGCTTGCGCTCACCTCTGGGAGTGAGAGAAGAGAGCCATGCGACGAGTAGAACAAGCCGAGACCAAGCGAGACGAGGAGAATGATCGTGCCTCGAATCATAAGTGCCACGCCCTGGGCTTGCGTTGCCGAGAGACTGTACTGGGCGAAGCCCAACATCACCACAGGTTCCACAGGTTGCTGCAGATCAGCGCCATCAGGCTGCTCTGTCTCGTGTTCGTGACGCACCAATCCTGGTGATGAGACGGTTGAGGCCGAGGTAGAGGCAGAAGCGGATGTAGAGGTCGCAGTAGTCGTCCCCTGTGATGTCCCAGCGGCTGCAGACTGTGCCCCTGCTGCTCCACCCTGCGCACCGGAGGAAGTAGACGCCGGCTGCTCCATGACCAAGTCGATGCTACGAACCACGATCTCAACGCCTTGGGCGTGCGGGTGCTCAGGCATATAATATGGCTTGCGGCTCGGTTGTTGGCTGACGTGTTTAGGCTGTCGGCGCGCATGAGGGGGTTTAAAACGCAGCCGCGTCCCACGCAGCAGAATCTGCCTCAATGGCGTCGGGGTTGACACGAGGCAACCTCGCGACTTGCTGGCGCAGCCATTCGTTGAGAGATGGTCGTCATCTGGCAGTGATGCGTCAGTGGCAAGACCTACTCGGGCGGGCGAGTAGGCAGGGATCTGTGCTCCAGCAGGGAAGGCCTCTTCAACGATCACCACGTACTCTGAGCCCCCACGCGGGACATTAACTGTTCTACGGGCCGAGAGCTCCTGATTCGAGCCCGATCGCGGGCCTGGGGCCGTGCTTGTGACGTTGTCATAGTGCTGATAAAACAACACCGGTGAAACGTTCGAAGAGGTCAGAACCAAGGTCGCGTTTGCAACTTGGACTCGCTTGGATTTGTGGGTCTTCGGACAGTACTGAGATTGATAGAATTCCAGTTGAATCACGCCCTTCGCATCAAGGGGCAGAAGCAGGAACGGAATATACTGGAGGTCTGTGCGAAGCATTTCGGAGTGGACTGCTATGCTTGCGCTACCCTGCGCGCCAAAGATTGGGTCCTTCAGGTAGTTTACACCATGATTGTCGTAAGTTCCCAAATACGAGTCCAAATCGTCAGCCAAGGCTGCCGAGTCCTTCATTCTCGCCTCCCAAGCAATAACAGCATCAACAGCCAATTCCACCGTATTGTCACTTGGAACTTCAGCGGAGAGGGATGGTTTCACGGTGATGGAGTCATCCGAAGCTCTCATGTCATCTGGTAATGGTGCAGGTAGCTTCGTTGCTATCAAAGTTCCCAAGGGCCGTGCTCCATGTCCAGTGGCAAGGCCGTTACCGCTTGTGCGTGTTGGAAGGCCCACGCCAGGATCGTTGCGCTGAATTAGAGACTTGTAATCCAGGCGTGCAAACTCACAAGGAATCTTGGATGACATGTAATGTGTGGTAAACTTAATCGTACTGATCTCTAAGGATGACAGGCCATCCTGTACGGTTGCTCGCGAAGGAATCCGCACGGCACATAGGGGAAGCTCCAACAGCGGTTCAGGGATGACCGCGTGGGCCGTCTCGAAACGCATAAAGAATCCTGGGATCAGGAAAGCCAAACCAAGGCCGATCAGTAGCACGATGAGTACATAGAAGGGTGTCAGGTGACAGTGCAGGTCTTGTGGCAGGCATGCAGTAAGACATACTCTCCTTGCTGTACCATGCTTTGCCCCGGAGTCACCCGAGCTATCGCGTTTCCTTCGAATGCCGTGTCTCAATTGCGTTGCCTCATCAAACAGCTCCTCATCGCTCTCTTCGTCACCAAGTTCAGCCTCGTCACCCTCTCCAATGTCAGGGCTGCTTCCTCGGCTCTTGTCATCACGTGTCTCACCGTTGTGAGGTGCTGCTTCGCCAGAATGAGAGGAGTGGTATCTCCTTCGAATACGCCTCTTGGCCGATCTTGCTTGGCTGCCTGGAGCGTCTGGATCCTCCGAGTCGCCCGATTCAGTCCCCATCTCTCCATCTGAATCTAATAGCCTGAGGTGATCGCGTGACGCACCTGTCGACAGCCACTGGTCTGGATCGTCATTGTAGCCTTCTTCGGCATCTGCATTATCGCCCCTCTTTCGGCGAGACCGGCTCGTCTTGACACTGCTGATTCCCCGCCCTGTACTACTTCCGCAGAGCCACTCACTCGTTCCGACTAGGGCTGCAGTAGCGCTATATCCATGCGTGGGTTCCGTCGGGCTAGTGTCTGCTTCATCTTCGCGGTCTCCTTCGCTCAGGTCTGAATCTACCGCTGCTTGGTCCTCCAGCGAGCTTGGTTTCTGTGGCTTAATCCAAATCTGCCCTGACTGGTCGACATACTGACCCTCCTTCGTCGCGAGGGAGGGGTCAGGCGCAGCATATGGGGTGACATTTGTAGGATGTGCCGCGTTCGCCACCACCGGACGGGGTCCGATTTTATCATCAGGCCCAGGGAGACTCCCAGCGTGCGATATTTCCACCCCGGCGAGTTCTGAGTCATTCAGAGGGTTGGAAGCGGGGTGGCTTTGTGATGCGACGGGGTGTGTCGCAGAGTTATGCTGTTGAGAACTCATACCTTCCAGTTATTTAGAATGTCATACTATGGCCAGTTTGACGCGTGCAATGGCGGAATGCTCTAATTCAGATTAAGTACTAATGTAGTTTGGAAGCCCATTTTGGAGTTTAAGGGCACGAAAAAATTGTATGCAACCCAAGTTTGCCTGCCGCCATCCGCACAGCGCAGAGGGCTTTGCAGTAAAGACCAAGCACACGTGCTTGGAGTGTCAGGCTGCGAGTCAGGGGCGATTCGCAAGTAAAGACACCCCACGATGGGGCGATTCGATTTCATGTTTGGTTTCGTCACGCTCGACGTGAGGTTTCTGACCCCATGGACCAGCCTGAAAGCGACTTAATTTCCGTATTAAATCGATATATTACATGAATGCCGTCCTAGAATGCATTATTCCGTTATTTGCGGCGCAGTCTATGCAGGTGACGCGACGTCCCGTGGCGGGTTTGCCAGTGGCCGCAATCGCCCAAGAAAAGGTAGAGTTGGCCTGTGCACACGTGAGACCATCCACCCGCTTGCGGAGACTCGGCCGTCAAACCGGTTTGACGGAGAGAAAATGACAAGAAAAGGGTATATTTCGAGGGTCTATTTCTCGGCGCCTCGCGAGTGCCGCGGAGTATACCTGCTACGGTTCGGTGCAGCGACTCGTTATGAGGCAATATATTCCAGTTTGAGTGCGATATACACCTCATATCACGTGGTATTCACGGGGTTTCTCCCAAACTGCGTTTATCCACAATCACCGCTTGACATATTTCGCGTCGACTACATACCTCACACACGGCATACTCGTATGTTAACCCTTGGCACAGACACATTACCATGACCAGCATCCTCCGTGCTCTCCGCTCCTCGTGGAACAAAGTTCACAAGCGCCTTATGGAGCCTGGTTTGAAGGAATATGGTACGTCCTCTGTTTTCTTGACGCGTTTGGGGGCTTATTTGCTCTGCAATAAGGAAGCCTGTGCGCTTGACTCTCCGCTCGTTGAACTTGCACTCACCAACTGCACATTATATGCCACTCCTACCGCTCCAATACCTTCCAGGCCTCTACTACGAGGACATGATCGAGTACCCCGAAGATGTCGTCAAGGTTGCTCTCTCGCGCCTGCCCGAGGACATCCAGATGGACCGCCGCCGCCGCCGCTTCCGCGCTAACGAGCTTAACCTCAAGCACGAGACCCTGCCCACAGACCTCCAGGACTACGATCCCTTCGTCTCATACGGTCTCTCCCGCGAGTACCAGCGTGCTCTGAAGGAGAAGCAGGAGATGCACCGCTCGTGGTAATTGCCGCCGCGATCACTCCGGCTCTGAAGTCATAGTGGCGATCCCTTGCTCACTGTGCGGTGGCAGACTGGTCCGATTCGATTCAGTTGATTGCACGACGAATCAAATCGAACAAAGAGGAAGTCATCCAAGAGAAACCAGCAACAGACAAGCAACTTACTAGTAGGCTTGATACACACAACGCGAAGAAGCCAAATAATGGTCGATATGACACGATGGGCAATCACATGTAACAGAAGGGCAGAAGCGCAGCACAACTTGATCTTCGAAGATAGATTATACTAGCCAAGTGCTTCGTTCCAAGCCTTTTGACTCTGACCCCAGGCTTCACCTCGCAAGCTGCTTCTGTCGCTGCGCCGCAGTTCGGGAGGCATCACCATTGATCGCCGACCACCACTCCACGCGCCAGCTCGCTCTGTATGTAAGGCTTTCAGCGTGCGGCAGTGGAATGGAGTGCTCGTGCGTACAATGAAACAAACGGTTATAGAAGCATGTCGACATGTTGGTACAACGATACAACCAAGTGGCCAGGCGCGCTGCCAACTCAGTCTGTTTGTCATCCGGGCTGTTTAGCGTAACGTGCTTGTGCCCGGAGAGAATAGTGACTCGCGTGCCACACAAAGGCACGGCCAAGTTACTGAGATTGCATTACAATCAAAATTACATTTATCTTCACTTCACAATAAATACACATATTCATTCGAAAACTGAAATGTGAGTGGCCTTGTAAATATGCGCATTTGGAGCATAATCGCCGTCTCTTGGTGTCTGCACCTCGCAAGGCTTCCTTGATGTGTGTACCCCTGAACCCATATCCCCCAGTGCGGTGAGACCGAGCGAAAGACGAATCTTGAGGTTTTCACTAGGTCGTTTGGTATTCCAAAGCGTGCGTAGCAGCGAGTGCCTCTGAGTGTCTCAAGTTCTATTATACCTTCCAGACTCGGTACATGTCGGCGCTTATGTTAGCCTCACAATGCACTCACTGTATCACCCAAGATCCTGGCCTAGTCTAACGACAGTATGCTCAGAACCAATCCCGCCTGATATCCGTTTCTCCCTGCGTTTCTAGTCCCGACGCGAGACATTCAAGTCCTGCCCCGGCTCCTCCAAGTCAGTACCGTTGCCTAGTAGCGTCTTGCGTCTTTAGAAGGCCACTAGACACTCGGCCCGTCGAGTATCCCAACCGTTTCGTCTTGCGGCGGGCTGACTCAACTCGCGTAGATATTGGTATCGGACTGGGTCCACACATCGTGCAACGTGGATTAACCGTTGATTCGACGTGTATCCAAGATATTATCACGAGTCATGTCGACTTCACAGTGCTGCACAAACGGCGACTGCAAGGGCCAGCGCCACGTCTCACACTCCGAATCTACTTCGTCATCGACTTCGTCACCACTGAGGGGTTCTGCAGATGAGCATCCAGGTGATGCGTCACAACGTCCGGCGACATCTGGCTCTGGCGTGGATCACCCTACATCGAGCGGACAACCAACTGCAGGTGCTTCTGCCTCGGGAGGCTCGAACCCAGCCGTGACCTCGCTGACTCTGGCAATTCAGACACTGCAGAACAGCCTCACGAAATTGCAGGAGAACCATGCGCTATCGACTCAGATGCAACACCAGTTCCAGCGTTCTGGTCCAGGCTTGCACCGCGTATGCTCCTTCTGCGGTTTAACTGAAGACTCGAGCCCCTCTCTCGTGGTCGGGGGAAAGGCTCAGCCTTCGACTGTGTCTCGGAAAGACAACTCCAACTTGTGTTCCGCACGAAGACCTGAGTCGCCGGTCTTTACTCCTGAGCAGATGCAGGCAATTCAGCAAGCGCTGGAGCAGTTGCAGGCAAACGGCATTACGCTGTTCCCACATCCGGCGTCCCCAACTGCGTCATCTGGCGGTTCTCCACTTCCCCTACCGTCACCAACGATCCGCAGAGACTCAATGACTCCAGATAGCATGGATGGCTCACCGCTTGGACTAGGTTCACATCCACAGCACGTCCCCCACACCCATAACTGCGTAAAGTCTGCTATTGTGGCAGGCCTGCGTAACTTTGCAGCTGGAGTGGGCGTGAAGGCCGCGGTTGCACTTGTACCTCATCTCATGGCCTTGAAATGGCCGAAATTCACGGCACTATGGAACCGAAGCACATTCCGCTTCGGACTGTTCCTGGGTGGCTTCGCCTTCATTTACAAAGCATTGAACTGCTCCATTTCAGCGACGCTAAAGGAATCAGGCCGCATTCCCAGTTTTCTTGCTGGAGCAGTCGCCGCATGCAGCATCTTTGCGCTGGAGCCTCGCGACCGCACGCCAATCGCTGTGTACCTGTTTGTGCGCGCCATGGTCATTGTGGGTCACGCTGCTTCACATCAGCCCTGGTATCCGAGGTCGCTTGCACAGTTCAGACACACCGACATTCTTTTGATGTGCTTGTCAGCATGCCAAATTCTTTTTGCGTACATCTTTGAGCAGGATACGCTACCCACCTCATACCTCAAGTTCTTACTCCAGGCAGGCCGGCAGGACCAGCGAATCATTTCTCTAGTTGCCCGCACCGGCCGTAATGAACCTCAAGATGTAGCAGCCCTGGATTCTTACGTCATGGAGCGCAAGATCGTTCCACCCTTTACTTCGTGGAAGTCTGTACTAGACAAGACAGCTCGAGTGCTTGACCAAAAGGAACCAGGATGTTCTCTTATGCATCCGGGTCAGAGCTGTATGACACATTACTTCTACTTCGTCCTCAAGCACTTTTTCCAGTACTCCCTTCGCTTTTACGTCCCCCTCAACCTCGTTTCTGCAGTCCTGTTCCGATCTAAAGAGATTCGCAAAGACCCGTATGCAGCAGTGAAGAGCGTCATTCGCAGCTGCATACGCAGTTCAAGTTTCTTAGCCCTCTACTGCGGCAACGCCTGGCTGATGTGCTGTCTGCTGCGTCAAGCGAACATCCTGAACGGCCTGTCGACTTGGTGCCTAGTAGGTCCTGCCGCTGGTGTTGCTTTGGGACTGGAAGCGAAGTCTCGGCGACTTGAGCTTGCCATCTACTGCATGTCTCCAGCGCTCCAGAGCCTGTACCGTTGCCTGCGTAAGTGGAACGTATTACCCAAGATTCACTACCTTGACTATTTCTTCTTCGCGATTGCTATGGGAGTCATCATGTCAGCCATGCAGAATGATCATCACCATATGCTCTACTATTATCCGTCATTGTCCAAAATTATGAAGTCATTAATCGGTATCGATAGCACTGAGCCTCTAATGCCACCTGGAGCTGTTATGTAACCTGTGACTTGCATCTCATATTCTCGAAAACGTCAGACATCGCCTGTGATGACTTCTATCATTGCTATTCCAGTGTCACGCCGCTACACTTAGCCCCTATCATTTGGATTCCGTGATCATATCCCTCGTTCGCACAATACAAATCTTCACTCAGTTGCACACGGCGCTCACGAGCCTGTGCAAACCTTGATACCCACTCTCACCTTCCAAGGCACTTGCGCCAAGGTTAGCCTTTGGCTTGCATCCTATGGCGTAGTCTTCATTGGGTGTAGTTATTGTCGCTCTGGTTTTTTGAGAACAGCTGATTGACCGGTTGTACTCTGTATTCAATAGATGTAGATACACGCCGCAAGTAAGCTTGTTGAAGCTTGGTCGGGTTCTTCTTCCTATTCGTACCGCTTATGCGACAGGGACGCAGATACCACCAGCCTTCTCGATCTTGCGCTCAGCAAGCTTGGAGAAGAAGCGAGCCTTGACGATAACAGGGGTGCTGATGTGACCGTTGCCAAGAACCTTGAAGTAGCCAGCCTCGACGCAGTCAATGACGGGGAGCTTGCCCTCCTTAGCAGCCTCCTGAACGGCCTGCTTGTCCTTGATGAGGGAGTTGAGGGTGTCAACGTTGATGGTGGGGCAGTAGTACTTCTGATTGGTCTTGTGGAAGTAGCGCATACCAATCTTACCGAAGAAACCGGGGTGGAACTTGTCGAAGTTGGTGCGCACGTGGTGGAAACCACCGGCATTACCACGACCACCGGGGTGGCAGCGGTGCTTGCCTATACATTGCAAAGGATAGATTAGATACGGGAGTAGATGCGGCGTCGAATGAGTTCGGTTTTGAATTGAGTGCTGTACGTCACGTGTATCAAAACCGCCTCCAAACCAGCAGCGAAGGCGATCATGCTTTCTGCGAATGGGTGCTTTCCGGGCTACTTACCGACACGACCGTGACCGGCGGAGACATTACCACGCTTCTTGCGGTTAGCCTTGTTACGAGCAGTCTATATGTGATGGAATTGACAGCACCGGAGCATGAGTCAAGGCGAGAACGCGGGTAAAACGGGGGTAAAACAGGGATCTCGAGGCATCTCGGGGCGAGTGCGAGGTTATAAAAACGTCATTTTAATAGGCTTATAGGCATCTTGGATCCATATAGCGCATTCCAATCGATTGTTTAGCACCTTTACAATCAATATAATCAATATACACCACCACCACGATGCTATATACGTACCATTTTCTACTGATGTACTTAAGGTCAATTGCTTGAACAGGTTCCAAACAGGTTCCAAACGGGTGCCAAATTTGGAACCCGGAGTTCCAAATCTGGAACCAGGTTCCAAACCGGTCCAGACCCCGCCCCTCCGTCCCTGTCTCTGTCGGTCGACCAACGCAGACCAAACTGGGATTCGGGAGCTATACAATTTCGACACCCCCGAAACAGAAAGAACTCCGTGCCAGACACTTTCAGATCGGATATTCGACGTGGTCAGGGGAGTGTGGTGAGTTGGACACGCCAAATGAGCTTTCCAGGCAGTGGTATATAGTGTGGAGGAATACAAACTCCGGTGACCTCCACAGCGCTTTCGGGGTCTCAGCATGGCTCAACTTCGCCCCATTGGTTCGCAGCGGTTAGGATACCCTGGTGGAGGCCGAGGTGGGGTATTGGGCACAAAGTCGTGGTGTGGGCTCCGGCGACCCTGCTGAAGCCAAAGAAGCCTCCTGGAGGTCAGGGCCTTGCTCGGTGGCATCAAACACCTGGGGAGGATCACACTCACAGGGCCAGAGAGCGTTCAAGATCACTTTGGTTGGCTTCTTGATAGAAAGACCAGGTCGGGTATAATCCGTGTGAGTAGTTCCTTCACCAAGGTCTTACTAGACTCGATCATTCCACCACATTTGTTGTCTAGCGCAGCTCCAGTCTCGCGAGATAAACGCATCAAACAGGTTTCCACGAGTCGCATCGCACCCTACACACAAACCTCCGATCCGTCCAGGCCAAGCAACATCGATCAACCATTGGTTTCACGCGCATTGATTGAAGCGAGATGTCAGCCATGACCGCATCGACCGAGGTCGCGCAGTCGCAGACCCAATGGAGCGCAGACGTCGAGGCAGGTGCCAAACATCAGCTCACGGCAGTCATTGGAACCGAGTTGTATGAGCGGATACGCGCGGCCAAAGTGCTTGTCGTGGGTGCAGGAGGTATCGGCTGTGAGGTCCTCAAGAATCTCGCCATGTGTGGGTTTCAGAACGTCGTCGTCCTCGACTTTGACACGATCGACGTGAGCAACCTGAACCGTCAGTTCCTCTTCCGTCGTGAACACATAGGCAAGTCCAAGGCCGAAGTCGCGCGTGAGAGCATTCTAAAGATGAATCCCAACATGAATATCACTGCTTTGTACACACGTATCGAGGACGACATCTTCTCAGGATCCTTTATGCGCACGTTCTCGTTTGTCCTCTCAGCTCTGGACAATGCCGAGGCGAGGCGGTATCTGAACACACTATGCTTCGGAGCCGGTGTGCCACTGATTGAGAGTGGCACACAGGGCTACCTGGGCCAATGCCAACCCATCCTGCATGGACATACGGCCTGCTATGAATGTGTCCGAGCACCGGCACCCAAAACCTTCGCCATCTGCACAATTCGCAATACCCCAGACAAGCCCGTGCATTGCGTGGCTTGGGCGAAGTTGCTGCTTAGCCGTATCTTTGGCCCACTCGAAGAGGACGGTAAGGGTGAGAGCACGAACGCGCTCAGTGATCTCATGCTGCCTCGATGGGAGGAGTTCGCCTCCAAGACAAAGGAAGAAGAGAGTGAGAGCAAGAGTGAGAGCAAAGAGGAGCTGGCGGCCGAGTTCGCAGTTCACCTCTTCGAAGCAATCTTCACGATTGAGACTCAGAAACAAAGAGAAATCGAGGGCCGCTGGGTTGGACGTGCTCCTCCCATCGTTTTGCATGCCGAAGGCGCGCTTGATGCCAGCGTTGCGATCACGGGCGAGGAGAGCGCGCTAACTCGAGAACTTAAGGCCAGAATTGCTTCCAAAGCGGAGGGCTCTATGGGAAGCTGCTCAACGATTGCGTTCGCTGACGAACCACTGATGTCTGTTTCCAAGTCGGCCAAGCTCCCTCCAAACTCTCTTATCGCTCGCGCCGAGCGCGACTCTGCCCGTAGAGTCTTGCAGGACCCTGCTTATTATGCCGTCATCTTCATGCAGACGGTCATTCGATATGTCCTCGAGCGTGAGAGTGAAATTGGTGCCGTGAGCTTCGACAAGGACGACGACTTCTGCATGGATCTTGTTGCAGCCGCAAGCAATCTGCGCATGGCAGCTTACAGCATTGCCCCTCTCAACGAGTTCGAAATCAAGGGTATTGCAGGCAACATTGTTCACGCCGTTGCGACTACCAACGCTATTGCCGCTGGCCAGATGGTACTGGAGGCCATTAAGCTCCTGGCGACACAACCTGCAACTACAGACGAGCGCGACACAGCCATCACCAAAGCTGCTGAAATTGCTCGTGATTCTTGGTTTGGCACTGCAGTGCCTCGCCTCATTTCAAGCCACCATTCGCAGCGCCCTGCCGACACCTGCGTCTGCAGCAAACCATTGGTGACAGTAGAATGCAATGTAGATCAGACCCCAATTCGAAGACTTGTCGGTTGGATTATGCGGGACTTGGGACTTAAGGAGCCCGTCATCGCCGTGCTGACCAAGGGTACGAAGTACATTGGACTGTTAGAGGATTACGATGATGAATGCGATTCAAATGACCTGGACGACGATCTTTCGGTGGATATCGAGAGCTTAGAGAAGTGGCAACAGGCCCGTGTTGCTCGAGGTCACAGACTGAACTACTACGACCGTGCGTTATCTAGCGCTGGCGTCATGATGGGCGACGGCTCCTTAGCGTTGGTGCGAGATCTTGCTTGCGATGAGAATTCATTTTTGCTTCGGGTGTGCCATAATCCGTCTCCATCTCTGCGTGCCTCCGAGGTCAAGCTAGTTGTGCGTGGTGGCATCGAGGCGTATGAGGCATACCGTCAAAAGGTCCGAGCACAGCTCGATCGTGAGCGAGAAATGAAAGAGGAGGAAGCCGAGTTACAAAAGCAACAGGCCCAACGCGAGCGCGAAGAACGTGCTCAGCAACTCGCGAGCGCCGCAGATGACGTGATTGAGCTGTAACATTGACTTACTGCTTTGAGGTATGATGTAATAAACCAAGTGTATGTATACTATCTACATAACATGTACGGGTTGCTGGACCCGTTCGTAATTATGCTAACGCTGCGCCTTAATCATAACGAGTCTAAGCTAAGTATCAGATTCCTCCACTTACACCATTATGAGCGCATGGGCGCAGTTGTCGAGGAGGTCGAGGGTGTTGAACCCGACGCAGCGGCGGCGACTCCTGTTGCAGTGGCAGGAGACTGGGGGGATGCAGGTGGCATCTTTGCAGTTACTGTTCCATCTTCGTTCAAGTATCCCTCCTGGATAAGGATCTTCTCGCGGAATGCGCGGTGGACGTCCTGCAAGAGTTCGGTCGTGCCACGAGGGAAGTTGTAGCCAGTGTGGATACGTGGAATGTGAGGAATGGGTGAAGCGTACGTCCGGAACATGCGAGCCTCGCCGCTATCTTGTCGGATGACGCAGATGTCAACATTACCACCAGAGCCGAGATCGTTGTAGATACCGCTCTGAATAGCCTGGTTCACAAGTTCAACTGCCTCCTTCTCGTCCATGTCATCACGGTAGCCTGCTTCGAAGACAGCCATTGCACAGAGAGAACCAGAGCCCATGGTAGCATAAGGCAGCTGGTCAACGGAACCGTGGGGGTGAATGGTGTAGAGATAAGAGCCGGTTTCATCAACACCGCCGAGGACGAGGGCGGCGGAAACGTGGCCCTGGTACTGGAAGAGGTACTGCTTGAGACGAGTCATGGCGCTGACTACGCGAGGCTCCTTGCCCGTCGCCAAGCGCATGAGCTCGAGCTTCGAGGCAATCAAAGCTGTGGTATTTTCTGTGTCAGCTGAGGTACCAGCACCGCAGCACCAAATACTCTTTGAGATGAAGTGAATCTTTTCACAGTTCTTGTCGCAGACAGTAGAATCACTGGTTGCCCGAGTATCAGCACCGAGGACAACACCTCCCTTGAAGACACATCCAGCAATAGTTGTACCAGTCTTCTTGGCCTTGGGGGGCACCCGGCCCATCTTCTCTAGGAAGGCATTTCTAAAGTTGAGTTACAAGCGGAATGTAGTGCAGTAAGCGTGAGAGTGTGTGTACAGACGATTGGCAAGTCAGTTGGGATCTGGGATTGCAGGCAGTTTGCGGGTCGAGCAGCCCATGAAACACCCGTAACAACCCATCAGCAAGATGGCTTCGTGTGGTTACACGCAGGCAACTTGACAAGCTCCTACGTGCATGACGGATCGTCGACGATCTAGAGTGTCTCGCCAGGAATCTGCCTCACTTCAGGCTCCCCTCTGCTGGTGACTTTGGGCGCGATTTTCGGGGTAGATCCGCGAGTGCTGCGAAGTGCAGTGGGGTGCATTCGGAAGATCTATCGACGGTGTAGATAAATAAGACCTGAAACTGGGGAACGCACGAGTGCGTCTTCCGTAAAACTTCGCTGATATGGGTTGAGATCCATGCCTCGACGAAGCTAAGTCAAAAAAGTAGAGGAACACGCATCAAATGGTGATGAAGAGACGTACCTGGCGCAAAGATCGAATGAGAAACCACCCTTCTCCGACGTAAGAGCCGGGAGATACTCATTCGACACAAGACTTTTCAACTCGTTGGCCTTAGAATACATTGTTTTTAGCCTATCAACCACGATGATCTTGATCTTGACTTGGCAGTGCCAGGGTTGGGAACTCGCAAAATTCTGCCAAGTCCGCAAAATGCTGCGATTGAGCCATTTCAAATTTTTCTCCACTCAAACAACACTCGGAACAACCGAGATATCCAACTCTTTCGAGCTCAATTTCGCGCGACACCTGCACGGGATCGTAGTGCCGGAAAAACCATTGGGCACCCCATTGTGTACTGCATTGTATGCCTCGGGCACGTCCCCGGAGCACTCCCGGGAACCCAACTTTTGACCGTTTTCCGTGCTGTGAGAGATTTCAAGTTGCTCATCGTAGGGTGAGTTGCCCTTTCCTCACGCGCAGGGGTGCCTTGTGACACCGGTCTGCAGGGCATAATGTGCATTGAGCAATGTCATGATCGCTGCCATCCGATGGCTAGCACCTGAGACCTCAGCTCCGAGCAGAGTGCACCAAGGCGATCCCGGTGCTAGCCAAGGACAGAGAGCTCAACGACAGTGCATTCTGTCTGTCCATATGTAAGCGTCGGGTATACTCTGCTGGTGGAGTTAAAGGCTCTTGCCGGATCCACTTTCATTGGGCCCGCCGAACCCTACCATGACTCCACGGACTAAAGATCGAGGCTCACTCCGCGCGTTGAGGGTGAAGGTTTCAGTTGGTTTGTGTTCTGACCGAGCGTGATAACGATGAGAGTGAGATTGAGTGAGAGATGTAGTGATTGATGATATGATGTGACGCCATGCTTTGCCGTATGCTCTCATTGCCCACCGACTTTAGCTCATCCACTTACCTTTTATAACCCCGCTTCTTTGCTTTCTCCAACGTCCAGCTTCTTTCGGGACCGCCGTCTTCGTCATTCCGAGCTGCTGAAGGGTCCTGCATAGCTCGTGACACCGTAGGCGGGAAACGGCGACCAGAGCGTGATAAATCGCGGTACACTCAGTCAAGTCAATCACGAACGGAGGACTCACTACGACAAGCCTAGCACCAGAAACGAAGAGCCGTTTTCGCAATGGGTCATCTCTTCCGGAGTGAAGAGATGGCAGCCGTCGAGCTGACTGTGCTCGACGGTGCAAAGGACCACGTTATACTAGAATTAGGGGCCTTTGGCAAGTTTCACCCCATTGATTTGTCGCTCACAGCGGACCTGGAACAACAGAGTCGCTACATGATTATCAAGAAGCAGCTCCACGAGACCCTCCTGGTTGAAAAACAAATCGAAGACCTGATCCACTTGAGTGAGGAGTACCGAGTCACCATTCCAGAACTTGAAGTAGATGAGAACGCGCTCGAGTCTCTCTCTCTCCATGACGTGCATGTTTCACTCCAGAACTTTCATGAGAGCCTCAAGGTCCAAATGAACATTGCTCAGCAGAATCGAGTGGCCCTCGCATATGCAATTGAATATTCTCTAGTGCTCCACTATACCAAGGCTATCACTGAAGAGGCTGCGGTGATTCGTCAAAAGCACCGAGCTCTGTTGCAGCGCCAGGAGCGCGCAATCCGTCGATTCAGTACACAAAGCGGAGGTGCGCGGGAGGAGGTAGTAGAGCTCTCACCACTTTCGTCTACATCACGCTCCTCAAATGGTTCCCCATCCTCATTGAGCTCGCTATCCCTCTCGCTGGGAAGCGCTACTTCGGAGGAAGAGACTGCTCCGACTGAGGTGCGTCCGCGACTCACTCCACTGCGCTACGAGGAGCTAGCTACTAGGACTAGGGCAAGCACCGCCGTCTATGTTAGCTCAAATTCGCAATCAAGCCATTCTGCATACTCTGACACAGAGGCAAGCGATGGAGAGGGTCTGCGCTTGCGCCGAACTTTTACCGAGAATGAGCCCCAGGTCGAATATATCGCGGCTATGGCCCGTACCGAGGACTGTGCTGCAATTCAGAGGTCAATCTATCGTATCTCACGTGGCAACGCGTATGTACAAGCCATCCCCGTTGAGACACCGCTACGCGACCCGATCAACGGCAAGTACATCAATTGCACAGTGCTCTCTGTAATCGTGTTTGGTAAGGAGATCACGACACGCATTCAGCGTAGCATGATTCTGATGGGAGCACGAGTATATGAAGTCCCAAAGGGCCGATATGAACCTTACCTCAAGGCGGCCGAAGAAGAAATTGACGGTTTCCGATCAATGCTACAGGCGACTGAGCGCCACATTGTCCGCCGGCTGGAAACGCTCGCTCGACGTGTTGGTAAAAGCCACGAAGATGCCGCTGCTGCCAGCGCCCGAGATCTTGGCTTGCTATCACCAGTGGGGCGACGCAGGTCCACCGTATCGCTTGGGGTGGATATGAGCCCAGAGCCCTCAGCACTCAACGCCGATGAATCGCATGGGCTCTTGCCAAACTCGTCTCCGTCGTCTGATCAACAGACGTCAGAGGATTCGCAGGCACAGCCAATGACCTCCCCCATCCGAGACTTCTTGTTTGTGGCGCGTCGTGAGCGTCTGGCAGCCCAGCTTCTGCTAAAAGCTGCATATACTCGTGATGGTATCATTCTAAGAGGGTGGGTTCCTACGAGAGACCTGGACGAGCTTAAGGAGCGCATTAACAATGTCCCGACAGATGGCGTGGCAAAGCCCTTGGTGAGCGCACGAGCCCCACTGCCCAACGAAAAGCCACCGACCTATTTCGTTTCCGACAAGTTTACCACCGCTTTCCAGGATATTGTTAATACGTACGGTATCCCTCGGTACCAAGAGGTGAACCCGGGCCTCTTCACAATTGTTACCTTCCCATTCCTCTTCGGAATCATGTTTGGTGACATTGGTCATGGGTTCATGCTCACAATGGTTGGTGTCGCGCTTTGCATCGCGGAGAGCGCGCTAAAGCGCATGATGGACCGAGGCAAGCTGGATACCTTTGGTCAGTTCTTATATCATGGTCGTTACATCATCTTGCTCATGGGTATCTTCGCGCTTTACTGCGGATCCATTTATAATGATCTGTTTTCGCTCATGCCTGACATTTTCGGAAGTGGCTATAACCGCAAAAAGGTCGACGACAAGACGGTTATGGAGTTCACCGGGAAGGTGTATCCCTGGGGTATTGATCCAGCCTGGGGAACGGCATCCAATTCTCTGATCTTCCAGAACTCCTTCAAGATGAAGATGAGCATTGTGGTGGGAGTAGTTCACATGCTCTTCGGTACCCTTCTTTCAGTCCTCAATCATCAACACTTTGGTAATACTGGAGCCATTTGGTTCGAGTTCGTGCCTCGCCTGCTCTTCATGCTGTCAATCTTCGGTTATCTCGTCTTCCTTATTATCCTGAAGTGGTCGACTGCATTTGCTTCGCCGTCTCTGGCACCCAATCTAACGCAGACCATGATTAATATGTTCTTACGATTCGGTGACCCCGGACCGTATCCCTTGTATCCAGGTCAGGCAATCGTCCAGAAGTGTTTGGTGATTGTTGCCATGCTCATGGTTCCCTTAATGTTCTTCGGTATGCCGCTCTATCTCAAGTACTCCGGCAAACTCGGAAAGTCGGCACATGCTGGGGCAGCTCATGAAGCTCATGACGACGTACCTGGGCCTGGTGGGGATTCAGAGTCACAAGTCGCATCCACGACCACACGCCGAGGCGGAGACGCGTATATTTCACTCATTGGTGATGATGATCTCGACGAGGACGAGGGAAAACTTGCAAAGATCGTGCCCAGTGACGATCACGGCGGACATCACGGTGAAACATTTGGTGACGTGATGATTCACAATGCCATTCACACAATTGAGTTTGTACTCGGTGCGGTGTCCAACACGGCGTCATATCTGCGTTTGTGGGCGCTTTCACTCGCACACGCTCAGCTCTCGCATGTTTTCTGGGACAAGATGCTCGCTGAGTACGGTTATTTGAAATCAGGACCATTCCTTGTCATCGGTTTTGCTGCCTGGTTCGGCGCTACAGTTGGTGTTCTTCTAGGTATGGATAGTTTAGAATGTTTCCTCCACTCACTGCGTTTGCATTGGGTTGAGTTCCAAAACAAGTTCTACTCCGCGGATGGCTACATGTTCAAACCGTTCTCAACCAACGAAATCGCGCCTACATTGTATCATACTGGCATGAGCCGAGTTCTCACTGAGGAGGAGGCCGAAGCGGCAGACGAGGAGCGTGAGCGTCAGCGTCAAGAAGATGAGCAGTGGCATCAACAGCGGGTTGCGATGATGAAGAAGGACCCCACCATTCCCAAGTTGAATGAGCAGTCAGTAAGCAACCTGTCAACCCCGCATAATGTGAACATCCACGGGCAGTCCGCGGTCCAGGATGAGCCTGATGCTTCTTTGATCGGCGCATCTCTCATGCGCTCTGACACAGCCAACACAAGCGGTGAAGAATGGTAGGCACCATGTGTTCAGTTGCTAACGCCCTTGACGGGGCTTCAAAGGGCAGTTTTGTGACATTTATCCGTACACCTAGTCAATATACGGTTTTGTTAATCCGAGCGAGTACACCAGTGTACCCTAGTTTATATCTGCTTCCAACAACATACAGTGACCACATTATCTAGTTGACTTGTGTGCTGCGCGACCGATTGATTAACCGAATGCCTCGCTGAGCCAACCCAGATTCATCCAGGCTAAGGACTGTGATCACAATTCCGATATCTTTGTATCTAAGATCTGGGTTTGTGCACACCTACACAAACTTGTATACTGGTCTAATCAAGCTGCGAATGATGAATGGTACGTCTCGCTCTCTCGTAAAATACCTCAGTGCCCTATATTCACAGCACATATTTTTCTCCCCTCTCGAGGCTGACCGACCTGAGCCTGATTCCATCCCGTAATTCATGTGTACAAACGACCCCACCTGCCTCAATACCATTAGATGACGGCCTCGGCTTTTATGATGCTCCTACCAAACCTTCAGGTGCGTCAGGAGCCCCAATTGTCGTCCCTACCGACTCCTCGGACGATGCGAGCGCTCTCCTGCAGCAGCTTCGCACAGACTCGGCTCTGGAGGAGCTGCGGGCGATCGGCCAGCGCAATGAGTTGCAGCATCTGCGAGAAGAGAATGCCCGTCTTAAGGCCGAACTAGCTAGCAAAGATGAAAAGGTACGGCTACCGGCTACTCAGCCCCTCCCCAATGAGTTCTCTCTCAAACGAGTTAGTAAGCGCTTTGCGCACTCACCACCACGCTCCATGCTTATTGCAACCCGAATGCCACCCCTCTAGATTGAAGAGCTCATGAAGCAGTGTGCTATACTTGTGCGGAACATGTCCACTCTTTATGTCACTGCTCGGGCAGAGATCTCTCGCCGACAGAGTGGCTCTCAAACTGACTCTCAGAGCCCCGGACAAACAGGTAGCCCAAGCTCTACTGGAGTGACAACGAGGCATCATCATGTGAACACGTCTGCCGTTCACGCACGACCTACCAGCGCCCATGCTCTTGATTCACAATCCTCGAATCAGGTCTCACAGACACACCACCCCCGCGATTCCTCGAATGATCAAGGCCGCAGACCACGGTACAGCAGGAGCCATAGTCGTAGTCGAAGTCGCAGCGCTGAGCGGGAGCGAGAGCAAGACAGAGCTCGCGAGCGACGGCCGAAGCAAGCCGAGGGTTATCGTCAGGAGCGTGATCACTACCGAAGTTCTGACCATGATCGAAGGAGATTCAGGAACTCAGATCGAAGCCGAAGTCCAAGTAGAAGCCGAAGCTGGAGCCGAGACCGGTGGGAGCGCAGAAGTTCGAATGGAGACCGTAGCGGTCGGAATCGGCAGAGTCGGAGTCGGAGTCGTAGCTGATCGAGGTGAGGAGTAAAACTAATCTCAATGTATTCTGATATCGATCAACGTACTTGAATTGCGGTGTAAAAAAAGGTGGCAAAGAAACATGATGGGGTGGGGATTTGGATGTAAAGTGGACGGCGAAGAAACATCAAAGGGGATGACTCGTAAGGAAGGAACTAAATAACATGACGATGAGTTCACGAGATGCTCTTCCTAAGGGACGGCGCAAGTTAGATTCTAATGAATGTACGTCGTCTTGTTCTCATCGATTACCGCTTCAAAGACGACTGCTGGAGTACATACCAATGGCTCAGTCGCTACGAAAGCTGAGTCATGCGCGCACGCAGGATTGCTACATTAGCAAGTTGACGGCATAACGACCGCGGTGACAGCTTGCGGCGTCAAGGAAGCAGCTCAGTCATTGGGACGTGACACCCTAATACTGTGAGCGTTTGTTTCCCGTGCAAATGAGACCGACTGGGGAAAACTGCATCGAAATTGGCTAGTGCCGGCCGGTAGGAACCCTTTCCGCGATAATAACGCTGACGTAGCAGGACTAACGGTGTAATGCTGACCTTGGGACGCTCGTATAATTGAGGTTGCGGAACGGCACCGATGCTCCCATCAACACAACCAACCACCGGCTTGTGCTGCATTATGATGCACAAATGTGGTAAGTGTGGGGCTCTGAGAGCGATGCCTAGGCGGTCTGTTAGGCAATCAGGACTAGCATGCGGGGCTTCAAAGCGAATAGTGTAGTCGTTCCCACTCTTTGTCGCAAACGCTACGAAACTTTCATTCTATACCGTTCCTTCTTCGTGAGGGCGTGAGTACTACTCGGTCCCGTTGCTGTCGTTGGGGCATGCAACACCATTTGATGTCAGTGCAAGTCATTGTGGTTCAGCTTCAGTCCTTCCTAAGGCCAAATGCACACCCAAGATCGATGTGATCTAAACAAGGTATTCGTGGTTGCCGTGTCGAGAGAGGCATCGGTTACAGACCTCCACTTCAGGTAGAGGCCAGCTCCACGTAGTTACTTGTGGCGACTCTGGTGCCGCGAGGATTGATGGGACAAACAAACAAACCGTGAGTCTTCAATGCTAACGTTCAAGTTCACTTCTGTATCAATACAAAGTAGCGTTGAATTCCCACAAAAATGCTGATAACTGACGCGAGTACATGTGTTTTGTTGCGATGGTATGCATCTGCAAATTAAGAAACAGTCGGATGGGAGGTGGGTGGGTGGTGGTAGATGGTGGGACTTGGGTTCGGAGTCAGAATCGGGGAGGATTTGGAGAGCATGGTCCAAGTTACGGTGAAGGCCTGGGTGCGCGTGCCAACTACGAGTAATTGAATGTGCCCTGTTTTGAACCCAAGTTCCTATAACATTTGCTACTAAGCTAGTAAGGGTCTGGACGCCGGGGGCGCAGCAGTTGACATGGAGTGACCAGCAACTGCCATCGGGTCTGATGGAAAGGGATACAGTCCTCGCTTAGAGGACAAGCGCATGGAAAGAAGCGGCACCAGCTTAAGGAATCCGCCAGCATACAAGCCTGCCCAAGTGTGCTCACGCCTACTCTTGGGTCAGATGTCTCTTCGATGCTGTACGCTTGTCCTTGGCTTCTGGCCAGTGGTGCTTGGGCCGGTGAGGAATTAGCGCAACGGAACTAACTGGACTGAGAAATTATGATACATCTTGCTCCGTCATTTATTTCCCTCCAGTTTGCTTTTGTCCAGTTCGCTTCTTCTCTGCCGGCTTCAAGACCTGGAATGAGCACATCAAACTATCATCAACAGACATCATGGCACCAGCATTGTCGAATTCACCACAATAGTTGGGCGCCGAGAAAATCGTCACCAAACGTCGCTTCGCGAAGAATTCATAACCATCTTCAACAACTTGGTGCGCTCGGCACACCAAGTCCAAGTCGTGCTTTTTCAAGAACTTTGTGACCACGTCTGAGCCGAATGTGAACGAAACACCACGCTCGTTGTCACCCCAACCATCAATGTTCTTGTCGGGATCGGACCATAGCAAGTCGCATAGAATTCCAGAGTCGGGGACGTCGGTGGGTCGTGCAAGACGTCGAATCTGATCCATGGTGTGGTGCTCAGGCGAGAGACCACCGTGTACGCAGAAAATCTTTTCATCAATAACGGCTGCCACAGGAAGGCAGTTGAAACAGTCAGTGAAAGTCTTCCACAATTTAGTGTTATATCGACGCTTGCATTCGTCAAAGAAACCATAGATACGATTAATAGACGCACATTCGTGGTTACCACGAAGCAGGAAGAAGTTCTCAGGGTATTTGATCTTGTAAGCCAAGAGCAAGCAGATCGTCTCCAGGGACTGCTTACCACGATCTACATAGTCTCCCAGGAAGAGGTAGTTTGCATCCGGAGGGAAACCACCATATTCGAACAGTCGAAGCAAGTCGTAGTATTGGCCGTGGATATCACCAACGATCTTGATCGGCGCCTCGAGCTCAAGGAGGATTGGCTGTGAAATGAAAACTTCCCTCGACTTGAGACACAAGTTCTTGATCTCTGATTCAGCCAAAATGACTTCCTTTCCTGGTCGCTTTCCTCGTACCTGTTGTAGTGTGGAAGAGGGGAAGGCGAGGGTGAAGTGAGGGGTATGCAGTAAGCTGGACGAATACTTTAGGGATGGGTTCTCAACACGAATTATTCACGGAGTGACTCCACGCATGTTGCAAATACAGCCCAATGACTCCGCTGAATGACATGGTCCTCCACTTGAACAACGAGCGTAGGCTTCGGCGCGTGTCCTGCTCCACATGCAGATGATTGCACTGATGCACGACGTGCACGGTGTGTCGCGGCCAGGAACTAAGTGCTCATGCACCGCCACTTGGTATAGCGCATGGCACGGTCACCTGAACGCCTCGAGTGTCGAGTAGAGTAACATCCATGCCACGGCGGGTCGACTCTCCATCCCCAGTTTCTACGGCATGCGGTCGTGACCCAGTCCGAGTGTCGGATGAAAATAAAAGCATATCATATTCTAGACCAACCGTTGCATCGAACGAAGCCATCTAAATGCGCAGCTGGGGCTAGGAGTCACCCTAAACACGTACCGCAAGGAGCTTCTCGATGATGTGATCCACATTCAACGAGTTGGCAGTATTCCGGGCAGGAGTCCCTGCGGTGGCACTGCCAAGACCTTTCCTCTCCTCAACACGACCAGAAAGATCGGACATTGATCTTCTGCCCTGGTGTCTGTCTAAATTGGGAACAAGCACAGCCCGCGCGCGACTTATTAGTCCTTGAACTTGTTAGCACCACAGTCTTTGGTTGATGCCAGTGGCCTGGGGCCGGTTTGGACTGACGTTTCGCGCGAACCTCGCGGTTCAGGCCACATGCGACCCGTGTCAAGCTACGCATCACTGGGCACCTCACACACTGCGCCTAGTTCTGCAAGCATCGGCCGCGTGGAGTATAGGATAATACACAAACCAACGACTTGAGGTCGTTGAGGCCAAACGGCCGAATTCCAGCGTGGCTACGAGAGGTAGTTCGCACTCAAGACGGGATATAAACGCGCGCTATGGATATTACTGGTATTGGAATAATGCAAATTAAGCATTCTGACCCCATATGAGCGCACCCATACAGCGAATTACCAACTTGAAATAACGCATTTTTGATGATTTTTCCTTGATTTTTTCAAACTTTTTCAAATTTCCCCCGTTTTTTTCCACGATTTTCCCCACACACTCGCAGCATGTTGCGAGTCGCCCCAGAGCGGTTTCTCCAACCTACGGTTTCACGATATGCGGTGAGGTTTCACTGCAGCCAGTGAGTGCATTCGTTATAAGATATTATTGCCGTTGATGGACGGGTCTGACATGGCCCGTGAGCCGACTGCCAACCGCGTGCAGTGCGTGGCTGCATCAAAAGGGTACTGTCCAGGATTCGCGCCGAGACCTGCTGAGGCATGACTGAGTGACCGTGCGCGGGGGTGACAATGCGACATTCTCTCACATGGATCTTGCTTCATGCTCCCATCCCCCAGTCTAGATCGTCCCTCTCGGGCAGGCAGCGGTCGTACAGTCTAACCCAGAGGAGCAAGATGGGTTGCGGTGGGTCAGTTCAAGTGGCTCCTGTGGTGGGACCGATCAATCCGGTCGAGGACGCACAGCACAGCGGAAAGAAGAAGCGCCGAGTGTCCCAGCTCAGCCTCCGATACGAAGTCTACTACCAAGACATGACTGCTGATGGTAGCTCTTATGATAGCGAGAACCAACTCTTCACACCTTTCCAGAATGAAATCCGGGCTGCGTTCCACAGTCCCAAGCTCGACATTAAATTTGTCAAGCTCAAGACGCCCGAGTTGCGTGTCGTACTGACGTCACTTAACGACACTCCCACAGGTGATGTTGTGCTCGTACATGAGGATGCACCTTTGGCGCTTGAGAGTTATTCTCGTCAACCAACTGCAACGCTAAAGACAATCCGAGCGATTCGTCGGCGAGTGGTGCCAGCCACGTGGCGGCCATGGCTCACGCCTGCTCGCATGATCGATGCCTTCAAACGCGTAGTCATTGCGCTGTCAAGCGAAATGGAGCGACCAGGAAGTTCAGAAGGCACCAGAAGTGGTAACGCCACGACAGGTGAGCCGTTCCTCGAAAAACTCAGGCGCATGACCATCATCATGGATGAGCTGTATTTGCTTGAGTTTATTGTCACACCATCTCCTACGGCGCTGATGCGTGAACATGAGATGAAGGCTGGGCCCGGGGCTGGGGCGAGCCAAGACATTGACTCGAAAGTAAGCACCAATCCGCAGGCAAACACACCTACGATCACCACGTCGAACATCGCCAAGCCCGCCACTGGTGCAGGCTCATGTTCGGCCAGTGCAACCCCGAACACGAACGTGCAATCACTCGGCACGGCAAGTGGGCTGCATAGTCTAAACAGTCATCGCTCAACGCGTAGTGAATCAGGTGTGAAGTGTGAACTCGAATCCAAGTCATCGAAGCGTGCACGTGAATGGCAACATCAATTTGCACGCGCTGTTGACGACTTGCATGACGCAATTGAGTTTTATACGCGCGAACAGCACCCGCTTCCTGCCTTTGAATGGAGCCAAGACGCAACTTCGTGCATCTCTGCTGGCCTTGCGACAGAGAAGTGGCTCGCCGAGATGCCCGAAGAGCTGCTTGAACTTCGGACTTACTTTACATTGTTCATCATTCTGTCCACAAGTGTATTCCCACTGCCTTCACTCTACTCGTTCATCTATGGCGAGAATCCTGTTCAAGACACGTACGCCCTACCACGGATTTATGCTGCGCTCACATCGGGCAGCAATTCCAATTTCCCTCAGAACCTCCTAAACTCGCCTTTGGTCAAGGGGCGTTCTTGCGAAGTCAGGGTTCGACAGGCACTGGCGATGTCTGCAAGAATCAATCAGAACCGTCGCGCAACCTTGACACTCAATGGATTCCATTCGGTCTGGCGCGACATAATTAACCATGTGAACGTTGGAGACTGGACTCCTGAAGTATGGAAGCTGTTCGGAGTAGATAACCTTGGATCCAGCCACGACGATATCTCTACATTCCTGATGGCGGGTTGGTCGCTTTATTCTGCAGGTGTGGTAGAGTACCTCACTCGCCAATACGCATCAAAGCCCAGCAACCTTCTTGAGTTTAGTGAAAGCAGTGTGTTAGGCACGAAACTCATCAGGTTCCACGCATTCAAACAAATCAAGGAGTTCAAGAATACTGTGTCTGACTTCATCAATATGGATGCCTCGATCAGTGGTGCACCGAACATGAACTGGTACAAGTCCAAATTGCTACGCCTCGACCCAGCCAAACAGTACGTCAGCAAGCCAGTCTTTAGGTATTTCGTCGTGATCAACTGCTACTGCGTCGCAGAGAACATCCCAATCTTCATCAAGCATGTACTGGACATGTATGAGAGCGAACACTTCATGTCAAGCATTCTGCCGGTCCTCACCACACCGCCCGAGCAGAGGATACGTAATTTGTTTATTAAGTTGCTTGGTCCAGACGCACCCGAGCAACCCGGAAGCGCAGATGCAGAGACTAAGACTGATGCCTGGTTAGAGCAAGTAACATTGCCATGCTCGGCAATCTCGCCACAAGTCCTGCAGGTGCAGAATCCCCCAGAGAAAGGTGGATTCACGCTGGCCGAGTTCCACAATGCAATGCGGCTTAAGGGTGTGCTCAGCGATCCGAATGTGGCTCGCGGAGTCGAGCGTTACTGGTATCAAATCTACCACAAATTCCAGTGCTAAGCAACCTCATTGATGCTATATACCGTCGAATAAATTGTTATTATAAGTTGTGTTAGCAGACCAACTCGCACTTAATTCCAGCGTTTCGTGTCGATCTGCGGTGGACCAACCCCAGTGTCATATCTCCACCACAAGCTTCTCAGCCAGAATTTGGGCGGTTTGGCAGAATGAAGGAAGTCCTGGAAACATGGCAAGGCGGTCGTGATGGAAGAAAACAGCGACTTAGTTCGACAGATTGTTGATATTAACGAGCATGCCGCCGCATATCAGGAGGGGGCATTCTATGGATTCGAAGATTATCTTACCCTTAAGATTTCCCGCCTGCAGGAGCAATGGAATACGCCTTTCCTCGCCAAGGAACTGTTACGGGCGAACAGCGGCGGCACAATACCAGCGTCTTCAACTCGATCAGCGCTCGAAGCTCCTTCTGGCACCGCCTCTGGCTCCACAGATCACTCTGATGCCGATACCCAGAACGTCTGCCAGTCAGCAGGCCAGCTTGCTTCCTCTGGCAAGATCTTTGAAGGGATCATAGCGTGGATCAATGGATTGACGGTTCCGACCAATGCAGAACTCCGTGTCATGCTAGTCTCTCATGGCGCTAAGGTGGTTATCGGCTATGCTTCCGGTGTGACCCACATCATTGCCTCATCTTTTCCCATCACCAAGTTGCGAGAGTTGTCACGTCTGCGGAATCCGCCCAAGGTCGTCACGGGCCAATGGGTTGTGGACTGTGTTCGTAAGGGTAAGCGTCTGCCGGAGTATGACTACGGACTCGCAATTCTTCAGGACGTTGGACACGTCAACCGAGATATGGCAACAATTCTCCAACACTATCGACGTACCACACAGCCTCAGCCTCAACAACAGGAGCAGACGAGAATCCAACAGCTGGGGACACAGATTCTAGGCGGAGCTACCATTACATCGCCGCCATCCACGGCACCTACGGCTGAGTCCGGGTTTTCTACCTCAGCGTCGCCATCATCATTGTCATCAGCACCAACAGAATCAGAGTCAAAAGACAACATCGCAAGAGTACGCTCGTCTTCAATTCCCTCTGCGACGCTCCCACCGCTTTCTGCACTGGTAGCGGCACTTGATGAAGAAGGTGCGCTTTTGCGACCAGCTACGCGCGCCAGCCTTGTCCAGGCCATCGAAGCAGACGGTCGGAAACTTTTACGTTATCTCTCCAGCAGTCGTTTGCATCTCATGGGTTCCTGGAAACACAAGGTGTGTGAGCTTCAACTGTGGCCTGCATTGCGCCACTTTGTGCACAGTTCTCTGGCGCAGGCAAACACAGCCTCTCCCGACTTTAGCAAGGTCTCTATTCTTCCTGTGATCGCTTCACCCATATCTAGGAAGGGCTACCTGAAGCATCCACTTACTCACAGACATCGAACAGTCTACCTCCACGTCGACTTGGACTGTTTCTTTGTATCAGTTGCCCTCATCCACAATCCTAACGTTGATCCATCACGGCCTGTGGCAGTATCCCATGGCACCAGTGCCACACTGCTCCCTCCCAGCGAGGCAGAAGATTCTGTGACAGCAGCGAACCGTGCAGCCGCCGCAGCAGCATCGATTTCGTCTTGCAATTATGCGGCACGTGCCTTGGGCATTCGTGCAGATATGTCTGTCAAGAGGGCGCTGATGTTGGCACCAGATCTCGTCGTCTTACCCTATGACTTTCCACGCATCCTGCAAGCCTCCAGTGCTGCGTTCTGTGCCATGGCATCGCTCTGCGCTGGAATCACGCCTGTAAGTCTGGATGAAGGGTATATCGACATTGACATTGATTCACTGCTGCGGGTTTATCGCTCTTTGAAGCAGGCCCAGCATGTGTCTGAAGGTGAAGTGGTGTTAGGGGCACGCTCTGCAGCCAGGCGGGAGAGTATGGAAACTCCCCAATATTGGCCAGCCCAGGCCCAGAGCGCCGTTGTGAAGTTTTTGGGCACCCTTGACCCATATTCTGGCACGAGAAAACACATGCTTCCTCATATGTGCACCAGTACATGGGAGGATCAGAAAACAGGCCTAGGAACCATGCCAGGATCTGGAAGGCTGGTAGAAACACACACGCCTGAAGCCTCAGCCACAAGACCGGACACCCAAACCGAAGAAAGCCTGATCTCAGAAGCACTGGCCTGGTTATGCACTGAAATTCGCAACCGTATCAGGCTGGCAACTGGCGGATGCGAAGCCAGTATTGGTGTCGGTCCAAGTCGTGCTTTAGCGCGCATGGCAACACAACACGCAAAACCAGCTGGAGTTTTTCGTGTTACTGAAGAGAGCAAGGTCGAGTTTATTGCGAACCAACGGCTGGATGCATTGCCGGGTGTCGGTCGTCGCCGAGCGAATAATCTTGCCAAAGCCATAGGGCGGGCAGTTGATTACTGCCGTGACCTCTACCCAAGCGAAGATGGTACACAATCGAAGCAGCAAACAATATTTGCGTCTCACAGGCGTGCTACTGAAGCAGTGGTTCTGAAGACCCTTGGCCAATCACTAGGTGGAAAGGTGATTCAATGGATTAAACAGGGATGTTTGAATGAAGATGAAGAATCGGTTATTCTTAGAGCCCAGTATAATGCTGCTAAGCAGTTTCTCTTGCCTTCATACCAGCCACCCGACGAACAGGCTTTGGTTTCTGCCAAACGACCGTGCCTAGGCTCAACAACCGAAGACCCTGGGCAAACACGAGAGCATGCACTTCCGAGCCTCGAGAGTCTGGATGAGTCTGTTGCACTCGCTCCAGCAGAAGTCGACGAATTTAGTAGCACCCTTCAACAGGAGGTCAGTGATGATGAAGGCGATGAACAGGTCGAGACGGGTCGAAAGATTGTAAGCGTGGAGATGAGCTGGGGTGTCCGCCCTGATTCAATTCAAAGGGTTATCGCATTGATAGGTGCTATTTCAGCTGAAGTCGTGCGGCGACTTCGGAGCGCCCGAGTTGCATCAAGAGCTATTACGCTCAAGCTGTATGTACGCGACCCAAACTCTACTTCCCCTTCGTGGTTTATGGGTCACGGCGTGTGTGACGTCTTTACGAAGACGGCAGAAATTACTCCCTCCTCATCAGGAGCGGATCACGGTGCGCCGTACTGCCCGCCACAAAATCAAAATTCAATTGATCCTGGGCCTCCCCCGCCTCGAGTGAGAGACAGGAACCATGGTGATTTTAGTATTCCTCGTTCGCTATTTCCCACCCTAGTTTCGACAACTAACTACGATCAACAGGACACGACAGAGGAGGAGCCGGACCAGCCTGAACTAGATCCTGGTTTCATGTCCGCGTGGTATACCTTAGCAAGAGTGGTGCTAACGCTATTCCGTCATCCAGATCTGAACTGCGAGCCGAAGGACGTACGTGGTATTGGTATTTCATGCAGCAAACTCAGCAGGTCCTTGCTGTGGACCAAATCGAGTGCTGCGGATGCCCAGACTCCCAACAGTTCTTCGGATCAGAATAGAGCCATGGAACAGAGTTCTCCTATGGCGAGCAACAATGCGCCTAAACACACAGGAGCTGAAGTCACGATCCACAACTCGCCAAATCAGCCTGTTCGATTTCTCACAGCACTGGACCCGATTCCGCTCGCCAAGTCTATTAGGGATAAGACGCCAACACTTACAAGCTCAAAGGCAAATCGTCTCGCCAGCAAGGTAGTCGCGGTTTCGCCCCCAACAAAATCCGTGTCAGCTCGGCAAAGCCCAGCAAGCTCCCCTAATTCGAAAGAGTCACCCACGTCAAGTGGTGGTCGACGCAAGCAAGGCGCACTAGCGAACTTCCTGGTACCAAGTCCCTCACCCACACCCGATGTCTCACTGTTTAATCGCGATAGCCCCTTCTCAGGTGACGGCAGCGCTCCAAATGCTGGGGTCCACCTTAACTCCAGGTCGAAACCGAAGTCTTCGACCACCCTGACAAAGAAGCTCACTGGTAAGCCAAGTGAACCGAATTTATCATATCTCCGAACTGTCGTATCAGTGAGTCCATGGGAGGGTCCCAAGATTTCACCAGAACTGAAGACCTCTGGAACGGCACGCACACCCCTTTCTGCACAAGTCCTCGCCGATTCACTGCTCAAACGAAACAGCAGGGAGGCTATCTACATTAAGATAAATGAGGACAAACCGATAGAACTCGATGCCACACAAGAACCCTCAAGCCGATTCGATGAACCATCCGTTACAACCGACCCTCAGAGCGGTTTAGTTGCTGATCACACAGTGCATATGGTCGATGAATCGCCTGTGCGCAGAGTTTCAGAAGCAATAACCCTACGATCCGAAGTAGAGACAGAGCCTGCTGTATTGACTGTAGATGGTGATGACGCCATGATGTCCTTAACTGCTTCGCAGTCTATGCGGATGAAAGGATTTCCAGTTCAGAAGCATCGCACAAACGACTTGGCCGAGACCGGAGTTCCGGATCACGAGGGGGTGAGTGACCAGAGCGTGCCCATAACATGGCATTACTCGCCATTCCTCGAGGATGAAGATGAGATTGAGAAACTAGACACCATTTCCTCAAACGAGTCAGACGGCAATGAAGAGGATGGTGTAGAGTTTGTGAGTGCGTGTATCCGCCAACACTCTACCCTGCCACCTCCATCACAGCGAGATACCCAAGCTGGGCCTAATGATGCACTACGAGCTGGAGCGAGTACTGATCCAGATGACATTGTCATCATCCTAAATACCGATCACCTTTCGCAACAGGCGTTTGCCGGCAGTATGCCGCTTCGTTCCCTGGTGAACTTCAGAAATGGAAACGCCCCTGTGAAAGCGGAGTCACAACAGGGTTCTGAAGATATAGAGGCAGACATCTTCGCCATTATTGATGATCAACCTAGCATCAAACAAACCTCGAGTGAGTGCTCAACTGCTGAAAAGGACTCAGATAGCCACGTAGAGCCCAGTTGGATCCAAATCTTGATTGAAGAAGACATACCCCCATTTGGATATGAGCCCTCGTTCGACAAAAAGTTTGGTGTGCCGATTCTCTTTCCCAGCGATTCCAGTCAAACTACCCTCGCTGCAGAGCTTTTCCCAATCTTGGCAGGGGCATTTGATGTTCAGGTGCAGGAGTCAAGCAGAACAGTCCCTCGTCGATTGGCAGCCGACGACCCAAAGTATGTTGAGGGCTCCGCTGCATTGGATCTGGTCCTTGCAAGTGTTCAGGCAGCGTGGTGCCAGAGCAGTAAGGCCGACGTCCCACTCGAGCAGGACGCTGGATTTTGGCACAATGCTTTGTATCCACGCGATGCCCCCCTGCGGCGATTGCTTGGCCTTTTGCTCACACTTCTCATCGCTCGAGGTTCACCGCGTGCCGCATTCTATGTTGTATCCACACTTCAAAATTCGCACTTGAAATCACCTGCTCTCAGTTTGCTGAGGCAAGACCTTGAAACACTTCTTCAGGTGTTGTATTGGATGTATGGCGGAGTCGAGATATAATCGACGACATATACGCCGACATGTAGTTATCTGAGGATAGCCGCGGATATCCGAGGATTCAAACTTGTACATAAATACTAACAATCTGTACATATTATAGCTTTATTATTCTTTCTTCTGCTGGGCGATTTTGAGGAGTTCTGACCACGTCGAGACCTTCGCTCGAGGTCGTCCAGTCTGTTCTCCACGAGCGATCTCTTCGCTGTCAATGAGCTTCCACTGGTCGAATGAAACGATACTAGTTTTGCTGCGGATTCGGTTCCACAGCCCTTCGCGGAGTTCATCTCGCTTTGATCCAGACGACGTGCCAGTTTGTTGTAAGTACTGCAATACGCCATCAGCGGTCTCACGTGCATCTGCGATGTTAGAGCCGATTGTACCTGTAGGACCACGCTTCGCCCATCCTGCAACATACACTGGGCTTAGCGTTGTATCAGAAGAGTCCCCAGGTGCCTGCTGGGCGGGCAACACCATACCTCCCACAGAACTTGGGAGTACATGCTTTCGGTGGTCAAATGGCACACCCTCCAAGGGTAGTGTGCGATATCCAACGCTGGTAAAGACAATTACACGACGTTCTGCAGAATCTGAGCCAATATCAGGGATTGAATATAGCTCTCCAGTTGGACTAGTCTTTTGTTCAAATGGAGAGCCTGCGAGGCGGGTGCGCTCAAAGACTACCTCTCCCAGGACCGGTTTCTCGCCGGGCTTCCGACCTAGGTTGTTCAACGGTCGCAAAGCAACTGGACGCGCCAAGAAATTCAAATGCAGAACACGATCATTGGACACAGGTTTGGGCTTCGAAGGATCGCTCACATCAACGCCAGTCATGCTCGGGACAGCAGGTGGAGTAGTCGAGTCCGTTGGTTGTACCGCACCAAGCTCGGCATCCATGGTTGCTGCCTTCTCACAGAGTGAAAGAAGCAAGTCTGTCTTCCGCTTCACAGCGCGGTTAGACTCTGCCTCCTTGCGCGAGACAGCACCACTTGAGGGATCTAGATAACCTTCGTTGACGTCTCTCTTGGAGATGCGAAGACCACAAATCCACTTGCCATCTTTGCTTGATGCATCTGCGCGTGATCTTGGCGGAACATGAACGGGACGCATGGCGTATGTCGTGATTTCTCGAAACTCGGGGATAGTCCAGGCTGCCTGGGCAGGGCCTCGGCGGCCAACGACGTAGACATTCTCAACTTGAGACTTAGCAAGCTTCTCAAGTACGTTGGCTGGAATATCTGTCTGCTCTAAATCCTTGACATCGCGAATGAGAATTCGTGCCACATCTAGTGCAACGTTACCGTTACCTATGATCACTACATCCGTTGCCTGATCCAGCATGAAGTCAGCGTCAGCGTGGTCTGGATGGCCATTGTACCAGTTGACAAAGTCTCGAGCATCGTACACGCCCACCAGCGAATCCTCACCTTCGATTCCGAGATGGCGAGCACCCGCGGCGCCCGTAGCCACAACAACAGCGTCGTAGGCTGCGCGAAGCTCAGGCACTGTCACATGTTGGTCCACTGCGACGTTGCCGCAGAATTGGACACGCGGGTCCTCGAATACGGACTTGGTGAAGTCCTGGAGCACGACTTTCACCTCGGGATGGTCTGGTGCCACACCAAATCGCACCAAACCGAAGGGGGTTGGGAGCCTTTCTATAACATCGATTTTCACGTCCTGGCGATCCTTCAGAATGTACTTCGCTGTATAACATGCCGAGGGTCCTGAGCCAATCACGCACACCGTAGGCGTTTTTGTTGCTTTTTGTGCATCGTCGGCAGCCGTGCTGAGCCGTAGCGCAGCGAGATGGTCCCGTAACACAGAGGTGGATAGATTGGTAGTCTTGGATCCGTTGCGCGCCTGGGTGATGGTGCGCGAGAGCGTATTGACGAAAGTCCGCTGGATTGACTTCACCGCAGCGAGCTGGTTAGCGCGGAACATGTTGTTGTGCTTCGTTTACAATATCCAATATCGATATCGCGCTACTTGGACAATACAACGGCTTCAAAAGCCAGTGCAAGATGTCTTCAACGGGACGAGTTATACTCGTCTAAGAACTTGTTCGAATGACCTGAGTTTTATGTCGTCCGGGCCCGGTTTTGCGCGACGCAGCGATGAGGCAGGGCACGCACAGGTGCAGGAGCACCGCATAGCGGGTATCTCAACATGCACACACCTGCCAGCTCTGGCAAGCCTGAACCGATGGCTACCAAGGCCTGTTCCGAGTTGGAAAGACATGCCCAGAAATGTCAGCCCGGCGCATGTTTGCGTGTAGGCGCATGATACGCATGCATGAAACACTGTCTACAGAGAGCCCATATAGCAACATACTACCAAATCACCTAATAACGCCCTAGTCCCTCTGGCTGCGGATATTCAAACCCTATCACTCTTGCGTCGAAGCTGCTCGAACATGAAGGCCTCAGGTTTCCCGGGTTGGTAAGGACGCGCTGATAGGTCCAATGGGACGTATCAAAACATAACACAATTATGATCTATCAGCCACCGAGATCGTCCGCGATTGCACGCAATGCACCCACTTTCTGGGCAAGTTGGAGGTTCAAATTAAGGTTGAATATTCTATCTTGATCTTAGTCAAAATCAAGACAATGAGCAGTGAGAGTGCGCCAGCATCCACTCAAAATGACTTTGACTGTACGTATACTCCGATATAATGTATTGCCTACTGCATGACACCCCGGCAACATCCCCAAAATGACACCAAACGACACCTTGATGCGGTGTCTGAAATTTCAAATCCGTCCGGTTGCGTGATCTTTGCGGCTGGTTTCTGGGATATAAGTCGAGGTAAGCGGGGATGAGGTCTCTCCATCCTATAGCCTGCTGTCCGATCTTTAGCCTGGCATTCGACGCAAGACTCGATTCATGCGGATCCCGTGTAGGGACCCACTGATCCAGCCCTCGCCAGTGAGTTTTGAAACCCGTTATTGAAGCATGTCTTGAAGGCTGCGAGCTTATGCGTTATGAAATTTACACACTGTACCCATCGTTTTATAGTCGAGGAAGCCAAGCGCCGCGCACTAGAGCTCGCTGAAAGTGTTGGGCTGCGTGCCAAGCGCACTTTCGAAGAGGGTCCAGGCAGCTCCCCAGCCGCCACGACGGAGTCAAAACTCGACACATTGCCCGAGATCGGGGCCGATGAGCGTACCGAGCGGGTCTACTTCCCGGGCCAGCCAGGTGTTGACTGGGTCGACACGATTCGCGCCGCGCGCGCCCACATCGAGAATGTCGTTACGAACTGCGGCGCAAAAATTTACGTCCAGGCCGAGGGCGAGCAAATCTATGCCGTGATTGTGTCCAAGAGCGCAGAGCATGAGGCGCAAGCCAAGACGGCCTTGGAGGACTTGATCTTCAATCCCTCGGTGCGCGAGACTATGACAAAGCGTGTGCAGCAGAGCGAGGCAGGACGAGGAGCCCCTCAAGGCATTCCCACAATCAACGGCGGTGCCGCAGCGGTCGCAGCACCAGCTGCTGCAGCACCAGCCGGCAATGCTCCGTACATTATTGCTGCAGGCGCACCCATGCCTGTGCCCGGTGCGGTGTCAGGCGAAGTGATTGTCGAAATCAAAATTCCCAACGACAAGGTAGCTCTGGTGATCGGCAAGGGAGGAGACAACATTCGAGCAATCAACAATCAGACCCGTTGCCAGATTCGTATTTCACCTGAGACCACCCCACCTGAACCTTTCCGATTAGTTACATTAACAGGTACCCCAGCCGCTATTGAGCAGGCCAAAGTCATGATTCAGGATAGCATTACTCGCTACGAGGCACGAGCAGCGTTCCAGGCCCAAGGCCCTGCGCTTGGTACAACAGAAATCGTCACATCATCGGGAGAGAAGCTGTATCAGGAAACGTTCCAAGTCCCCAGCGCTAGCATTCGCCATATCATTGGTCCTAAGGGTGAGACGATCAAGCAGCTGCAGTTGCGTTGTCGCTGCACCATCCAGGTTCAGCGTGACAGCGAGACCGAGCCTGGCGCGAAGTATCGAAATGTAACCATCATTGGTACACCTGAACAAGTCACACAGTGCCGTAATGAAATCATGTACATTGCGCAGCAGGCTGAGTCAGGTGCATTCCAGTCATCAGGTCGTAGCAGCGGCTCAGGCGGCCCTGCTCCGGGTGGACCTCTTTCTGTGACGATTTATGTTCCAAACGAGGTAGTCGGCTTGCTGATTGGTAAGGCGGGACAGACCATTCGAAAAATCCAAGACCAGAGCCGCGCCTCAATTCAGGTTGCGCGTGACGATCGAACACCCATGCGACCCGTGACAATCAGCAGTGAGCGTGCTGAAGACATCGAGTACGCGAAGCGTCTTATCCACGAAGCGACTACCGGCGGCCGTGAGGGCCAGCGTCAGCAGCAGCAGGGCGGACAACAGGCATATGGTGCATACGGCGCCCCAGTCGCAGGAGCTTATGGAATGGGCGGCTACCCTCAGGCATACCAAGGTTACGGTGCATACCCATACGGACAGTATGGTGCCCCAGCGGCAGGCCCTTACCCATACGCTGGCGCTCCTGGAGCTGCACCATATGGTGGATATCCCGGTGCAACAGCAAGTGCTGACTCTTCATCGAGTGCTCCTGCCGCAGGCGCTGCGCCGTCATCCTCCGCAGGCAGCGCTCCCACGAACTTCACATGTCCAGATGGCCTGAACCCGAGCCTATACACGTACTACAGAGACTATTACGTGTCACTTGGATACTCCGTTGAAGCTGCCCACAATGCGGCAGTAACCTACATGCGATCGCCTGAGGGTATTTCTGCGACATCGGGAGCTGCGAACGCTTCCAAATAAGACACAGAGCTGCCGTCTATTGTTCTCACCCGTTGACGAACTCTCTCGACAAAGGCACGACTGTGGAGATACACGAGCTTAAATAGTCCAACGGCTGAATTGTTTATTGCTAATGTGTCTAGTTTACCATGCTATTTATATTTCATAAACCCAGTTGTGGTACTGCGTGGTGCCACATTTGATTTGCACGAAGGTGGTCGACTTACATTCGGTTCTCTTCAGATGCTGTGGAGCTGGCATTGCTTGCGCTCGTAATATCACTCGTAACTTCGATCTTACTCTGAGCTTGCATTTCCTCTGAGGGTCCTTGCTCCCGAATATCAATGCGGCCCTGTTGTTTCTGTTGCTGTCTTAGCTGCTTTTCCGCGCGTTGTTGTTCTCGTTGCTGTTCTTGAAGTTGTTTGGCCAAAGTGCGCTTCTTCTCGGCTATTTCCACGATTTTGGCTTCCGTCTCGCCTCCCAACACCTCATCACGCAGTTGCTCCCTAGAGGCAACGTAGCCAAAGTTGCCACCACCAAAGAAAGTCAGGTAGGGAGGGAGGTGGGGAATGCGTGGGGCAAAGTTATTCGCTGCCCAATAATGCTCTCGAACAAATGCCAGTTCAATAAAGCAGAACAGTGTGAGGTGATGGGGAGTGCCGGGTGAGTGGAAGTATTCCATAGCACTTTTGACCTGGCGTGTTGTGGCGTCTGTTCGAGATTTGGTCTGGGTAGCTTCAGATTCAGATGACTCAAGACTTGGTGATGTAGATAGACGACCCACTTCACGATCAATTTCACTGGTACTACTCGTGGCTTGGAGCTTGCCCCCCGAAGCTTCATCAGTCGCAGGGAATTTCAGAGTATGAGCGACTCGGCACACCAAATGTGCAATACAATCTGCCAACGCAATGTCGCCAAACTCATCGCTATTGGCTTTGGCAATTCTCAACTCAGGGAACTTGTTGTAAAGTGCATCTAATGCGTTCCCCTTAGCCCCCTTGTTCTTAGGGCGCGGACGACTAAGAGGAGGCTGCGCTTGAGCTTCCATACAGTCAGAGCCGACTGTAGGTGCCCCACAGACTCGTTTTGGGTTTGGACCTGCCGCCGCATCGGCAGAGTCCGCATCCCTCTCAGTTGCAACCCGAGCCTCGGCTGTCATCATTGGCGCGTCGGTCGCCGTGGCTGCAACAGACGCGAGCACTGACGAGGGTAAATAATACTCTGCTGGCAGCGGTTCCCAGCCAGGTCGGCAAACACGCACTCCGACTCGCTCCATTTTCGACCTCCAAGCCGGGCCCTCCCATTTCCTTTCTGTTCCAGGTTCGTCGGGTTGCTTCTCATCGAGCGCGCTGGGAACGTCAGATAGATCGGTGTCTGAGCCAGATGATCGTCCAATGCGCCGTACAGTCTCCTCCATTCCTCGCACCGGCACGTTCAGAACGAACCTTCCAGTCGCCTCAACCAACTTGGCAGTGTGCCGTGAGCAGTTCATCGACATCACGAAACCTCCCGCAACGTTAGTCGTAGCGGTTAACCAGCTGATGGTCATCACATTCACGGGAGCTCCTGTGAAGCCTTCAGGCTCCGGATCTTCGCCTGTAACAACTCGCTTCCCAAGAGTCGTAGTGAGCAGGCAAACGGGATTTGTGTATAGGAGTCGAGCAAAGGCTTGTGGTGCCACTAGCACGGGCTGGCCATACAGATCATGGTTTCCTACGTCTGTCATTGCGCTTGGAAGCTGCGTGGCACTGCGGTGTCGCTCCGGATCAGGTTCGCGGAAATGTGAATCAGAATAGCCTTTATAACCGCATCCGGCCAGAGGCTATGAGACAACAGTGACCAGCTGTGTATTGGGGACATGAGGTGAAGTCAGAACCTGGGCTCGAGACAGTCGAGAGTGGAAGAATGTTTACTGCCGACTCCAGTTCAATGACAGGAAGAGTGCAGACTAGTGTAGCTTTGCTTATGTACATTGTCAATCTAACGAAGGCTTGTGAACCCTTGGATTTCAATTCGAGTTATCAAACCATCTAGCGTAAGGCATGTAGGAGCCGGATCAAGTGTCGCGGACGTCCCTGAACTACAGAATTAGATAAACTACAACAGTAATATCGTCTTGCTTTCCTCCCAGCGGCACCTCCTTGTGGGCAGCGCGAGCGGTGATACCGTATGGAGACAGGTATCGAGTTTCCTTTGAAAACTCCTGAGCTTTGCGGGCGAGGTGCGCGGCAATTGAATTTGCAAGCGCTGGTAGAGAAAGCGCCGGGATATTGCTGTCAACAACGTCTGGCGGCAACTCCCCATCAGCGATGGGCAGCGCATACGGGAAAGGCCGGCTACTGTACGGGGGTGGTGGCAGACTCGCTGCACTTAGCTCGTGATCAATGATTCGGTGAATCTGCGCATCGTATAAATTGTCAAATATACCATCCGAGCCAATGACAACAACATCACCCTTGCGCAAGGGGATTTCAATATCCTCTGCAATGCATGGATGGTCATCACTCATCAGTCCGAGCTGGAAAGGGCAATTGAACCTATGGTGCTGCTGACCCGAACGAGCGGCTGTATATCTACGTGCCGAGCCTGGACCACACGCTTCATATGGCTTCCCTGGGGCCTTGTCCACGCTGTCGGAAGATAGGGCACGCATCGAGGGAGGTCTGGGATAAAGGCGAGACTCCCACAATGCGCACTCACATTTGGTACTTGCTACGGGTTGGGCACTTGATTGCTCGAAGAGACTATAACGATTTAAAATGCGATAAGCGTTCGCGGCCAGACTCGTAGATGCTCGCGGATTCTGTGATTGATGACAGATAGAGCAGGTTCGACGGGGGAAGCGAGTCCCTTCCGAGGCCTTGCTACTATCGAGGACCACACGAGAGACTAAGAAGCCCGAGTCACCCAAATTTGCGCATCTCAACACAGGGTTTCCGCAGTCGATCGTAACAATACAGGCCGTTGTGGATCCCTGGACATACGTTGGAGGTAGCTTGTTCACGGCCTCGTAGGCCGATGTCAAAATGGTTTTGGGATGCGGCAAGGGCGGAACAATCTTCGAGAGATCAATATTTCGGTAAGACCGCGCTTTTAAAAGCGACGCGAGCTGGGTTTGAATATGCACGATATCGTGGCATGCATCGACCAAGGCCGTGGAGTAGCATGATCCGTCTCCTATGGTATTTGACCAGCCGCCGACACCGTCTGCTACCGCCACAAACGCGTAAGGAAACGTGATATCGATTCCATCAAGTTCCAAGAGCGCCTTGCGTGTTGGAAGCGTAGCCTGTGATTGGTCTGGACGGTTATCATTGCTGCATTCCCTGCTATCTCGCGAGAGGAGGTGCCTCTGAGCTTGTTTGTTTTTAGCAAAAGCTCTAGCCAGCTGCATCAGCTGGTCATCGAGGTTCAGGCAGCTCTTCAACTTGTGTGCAATTCTAAGTGTGACCGCTCTTGCTTCGGTGTCAGACTCAGGAGCTGAAGTATCTGTACGAGTAAGATTGCATTCCTTTGTCACATCTCGGAGTAATCGTAAAAGTTCTCGTTCCACATGCTCGAGTTGGCTTATTCTGGAGTTTACGGCGGACGTGACTGAGAGGGAAGTGAGGAGAACGGTCCGCACGGTGTTGGGGACTTTCATCGCGGCAGCAATTGCAGTAGCTTGTAGGGAAGGGGACACAAGACGTCTCAATGAGAGTGAGAACGGTGACCCGTTTCCAACATCACTCGTTGACGTAGTTCGCTGGTGTGTTGGCTCTGACTCCGGCAAGCCCTTCTCTTCAACAGAGCTAGCAGAGCTTGCTCGGGTCAGAGGGTTGTTACCATTGGAGGGGTCTTGGACAGCTTCGCTGACCCAAAGCATTGAATCAGGGAAGGGTTGCGTCGCCACAACAAATGAGTCAGAATAAACCGTGTCCTCTGTCTGTTGCTGAGACTGCTGTTCATTCGCATCGAGCGCTGATTCGCTTGAGACTTGTCGTGGCGGATGGTTCTCCAAGTTTGGATCCACGTAAAGCCAATCATCATCGGCTGTGGCATCTTCCATCGAGTCATTTTGATCGGTTGTTGAGGAGAAATCAAGTAAACTAACGCGATGCATACCCCGGCTCCGACCTAGCTTCACTAGGTACGTATCCTTGGTGTTTGAGAACCTGTGCACGTTAGGAATAAGACAATGTCGGTCCTCTCCCAAGGCATTTTGTTTTCCAGGTCGAGGGATGTAGCATACACCAGGGACAGCAATGCACGACTCGCCCTCTCCGAAGTTCGTATCCAGCGCGCCACTGCGAAGTTCCAGAAAGGCAAACACACCGGGCGTGATGTTTGGCGGCGGTGGGGGGACGTAGCGCTTGGAAGGCGCGTTGGAGAATGGTTGCGAGAGACTCATGCTGCGGGGTCTTGGTCTGTCGACGGAGCCGCTCGATGCTCTCGTGAGTGCTAAACGACTTCCAGTTATTGAAGAGTCGCCAGACTCTGACGGTGAACCGATTTCCGGCACCATTACTGCCTCACCAGCCACCATGACATAGTTGGTTACGACGCTGGTTCCGCTAGCACTTTCGCCCGAAATATATGGCAATGATGTTAAGATTCGTTCTATCTGCGGCTGACTAGTGGAGTCGCTGGTGCGAGATGACGTTTGCGGTTCTTCTGAATGAGGTTGCTGGCGCTTCCCGGTGTCATCGAGGATGTCTGAAGAAGCGGGGTTCCGTGGTCTGAACACGTGAGTGTCCGACCCAAAGCGCTTGAGTTTGAGGCGGTCGCCCTGACCTGTCTGGGATGATCGAGGGTCACTGTGTGGAAGCTCATCCGTGGTAGCTGCGCCAAGCTTGTTGCGGGTTTGTGTCGCAGTCTGATCTGCATTGTCTGACGCTGGCCATGAGGAGTCGATCGGGCTCGGTGAAACCGAACCGGCCTGTGCGCGTTGTTCCGACCTACTCCACGTTGTTTGTACTGAAAGCGAATGCCCAGTGCTGTGTTGCCTTGCGCCAGCGGAGGGAGGCAGCGTGAATTCCATATTGGCTCCATTGATTTCGTTTGATGCAGTAGAAGAGCTGCTACCCGACTGGGACTTCGATTTTGCTAGCCCAGACGCCTCCAATCGGGTCGAAATAAAGCGTGTGAACATCGGGAATAGTGGGTTTTGAGTGTCCAGAGCTCTAACGCGATCCCGAGCTTCATCCGGATCCGGTGAGTTGAAATCAAGCGTCGCATCGTCACGTCCCGGAGACGCGGGTCCATCCGACAGTACGACTGAAGGCGATCGTGCAAAGGCTCGGATCGAAGGAATTCCATCAACCATCGGGACTTCCTGTCTCCCCTGCTGTGACGGATCTTTAGAGCAAATATTTGTATCATCGACTGTGTTCGAAAACTTTCTGAGGAGAGTGTTGAGTTTCTGAAGCAATCCGAACGGCGAGGTTAGCGAAGGAGGCGCTTCATTGCCGGATGTTACCTGCAGAGGCGCGATGCCGGAGGGTACCGGCTGACTTGTCGACATTGTCGATGCGGAAGTGCTAGCTGGTGTGGGACTGAGAGGGCTCGTTTCAGAATGGGTGCTTTGCTTGGCTTCATGTTTGTAGTGATAGTCTCGCCACGGGAAATGATTCGCACAATACCCATTTTGCGAAACGCCGCATTGTGGACAACGCTCATGTTCAAGGAGTAGATAGTTCTCAAAGGGTGTGACAGTAGAGGATGTAGAGATCACGGAATGTTGACGGACACGCTGTGCAGTTGTGTAATCGGGTGAGCCCACAGGCAGCGGTGATCCTAATGAGGGTGTTCCAGGCACTGTTAACGATCCTTCTCTTTGTTGTGAACCTTGCGGGGCCAGACCTCGAGGACTCGTGAGTGAAGAAGATGAAGAACCCGATGGCGCAGATGGATCGGGCGTTACTGGCTGCAAGGCTGATGCATCCGCAATGTCGGTATGCGACATCCGGCGTGCCACTCGGAACGGCAAGTCGACAAGAAGCGAGAGCCCGGATTTCAGCCGGGCAAGTGACAATGCTGCGAGGGGCTGATCCGGCTCAGACGTGGAAGGCCGCGCAGACTCCGCTGGGAGAGAGGACTCTTTGATAGGATCCCGGATATTCCCACTGGTGTTATCCGTCGGATTTGCTGCATCAGCTCTCAGTGCGTCTTGGCTTTCCCTCGACTTAGGTTCTGCGCATGCATCCTTTCGGGTATCCTGCTCGCTCTCCCGAGGGCTTTCCTTCAGGTCCTCTGGCCGGACCTGCTTGGAATCCTTCAGTGCATCCTCTGGCGAGGCTGGCTCTGGTGTGTGCATTGGGGGAATCAAATCCGGCACCTCTTCGATTGTCTCTGGAATGAACAACCCGGTTCCCCCCGGTTGTCCTGGCACGGATGGTGGGGGCAGGACGAAGGCATCAATACCAGCTTGGGGATCATTGGTGCTAGGGTGGCTTAACGCACGGTCCGGTGTCGAGAATATGAACGGCGATGACATGCGTCGTGCCGAACGCGTGGTCTATCGGGGTTTCTCTGTCAAAGGCCAGCTTCGGAAGCGGTTTTCTCGAGACAGACTTGCACCAGCTCGGGGTGCTCCGAGTCCGATTTGAATCAACCTCGACGGCTGTGTCGAGTGCACCTACTCAGACCGCGGCGTGCACGGCGTGTATGCCTAGATCAGAACAGATCGGACATCCGAGTCGGTAACAAGTGAATTTGCGTCGTTTTAACGAGTTTGAAGTGGGTGCTTGTGCGACCAAGGTACAAAAGTAGTTAGAGATCAGCGTAGTACATGTATAAAACCAGTTTTAACCACCACACCACTCAGCTTTCCCCGCTAGATACACTATACGAAGTTGCTCAGTTTGGCTTTTGTCGGCCTTGGTTTAGTGTCGCGTTGGCGTGGATAGCTGGCGAATCCCGAGAATCGACTGTGGCTGCACGACTTACAGGGCAGGACGCATCTAACCACTCCGTGTTCGCAGTCGACCCTCGGACGACCCCAGTGAGAGTGCCCCTCATGACTCGATTTGAGTGCTATTCCACATAGGGTAACAAGTTAAAAAGCAGTATGAGCGTGTCCCCACGCGAGTACAAATCGCGGCAACGTGTGTATCTCAGAGCTAGATGTGTATTACGTCAACAGATTTAGCGCCACTAGGGCCCACACCTTGTACATCACCCCTGTGAACATCTCATATGGGCTTCAAGCCTCAACTTGATACTGTTTTTCGACGCTTTGACTTGTATATACTCCAGGTCTGCGGGTGCACGTCCGGTGACCATGTGTGTCTCCGCGTGATCCATGTAACTATCCCGGATACGCATGAGTTCCATTGCGAATATATGAGCAAAAGTCGCCCTTCTGCCTCAGAGACGCTTCCCGAACTAATCTTGGTGGCGCTTCTTTAGTGTTTGATTTCCTCTCTAGAACGCATATCATCCCGACTATAACCTATCCCGATCGATTAACACTTGGATATACTACCTGATTAGAATGTCCTCGGGACTGGCTCTACGCGTGAGCAACCTGAAGGGAGTACAATGCATCGTCCGCGTTGACCCAGAGAACGATACAGTGGACGACCTTCGTCAGAAGATCTGCAAGCAGATGGGGTTCGGTGAGAACGAGAAACTACTACTCGTGTCTGCTGGCCGGTATCTGCGCGAGCCCTCGGAGCTCCTCGCCAAGTATCGTCTACGAAACAATCAGGCAGTGGTCTTCACTCGGGGCTCTCAGGTCCACAAGCGACAGGAACGCGATAGGGATCGAGATGGCAGTAGCCATGCTGCCCCTTCGGCCGCTGCTGCTGCTGCCGCTGCTGCTGCCGCCGCCGCTGCTGCTGCGGCTGCAGTGGTCCCTCCTACGCCATCGTTCATCACTATGGGAGGTGGAATGCCTCAGCCGCTGGTGCATGAAGAAGCCGATGAACAGACCGTGCAGGGTCTGGTAGCGCTTGGTTTTAGTGAACGTGCGGCCCGTGATGCATACTTCCTCACACAGAACGTTGACCGTGCTGCAGAACTCCTCTTTGAAGCGCCTGCGGACGAGATCCATGGCAACGCACGCGCTCTTCGCTCTCGTGTTCAACGCATTCGCCAGCAGTTCGGTGAAGCCACAGATCCATCGCGTCTGCTGAACGAAGCAATCGCTGCGGGACCCGCTCACCAGCTTCTTCGCCTTATCACACAAACCATGGGTCAACTCGCAGCGAATGACTCATCAGGAGACCAGGAGGGTGGAGAAAACGAAGGCTCTCCAGCTAGCCAGCAGCATTCGTCTTCATCGCGTCGTTCACGATTTCCCAGAAGATCGAATGACGACAACGCGGGAAGCGAGAGCTCTCCATCCAGCGTTGTAAATCAACAAGACTCGACCGCAAGCTCGTCCCGACGCTCACGACCCTTGAGGAGGATTGATCATGGTTCTTCGTCACGAGGAGGAGATGAGGACGTAGAAACATCCTCAAGCAGTAGCAGTGAGCAGGGTAGCGATGTCCCTGGTATCCTTGCCGGACTGTGCTCTGTCCTTGACCAGGTGTCGCGAACTGCTGATGGAGCGGAGCGAGATACCAGACCACGTAGTGGCAGTGGCGTCGGCAATGGTGGCGGCAGTGCTAATAACACCGGTGGATCCTTACGGAGGTCCTCCTCAGCAGCTGCAGCCGCTGCAATGTCCTCACCAGACGCCGGGCAGCCAAGCACTCAATCATCATCACAATCTGCTAGCGGCAGCGGTGGACTGGCAGAAGTAATCCGTAGCGCGGCTGAACGATTCCGCATCGATCTCTCGGACAGTGATATTCGACAGATCGAGGGTATCTTTACTGTGGTCGACGGTCATGACATTGCGGAGGTTATTCAAGCGTACATCGTTTGTGAGCGAGATTTTAGCCGAACCCTACGCTTATTACAAGAGATGTAAGCAATATAATATGGACTTAGAAGTATAAGTATTTAAATGACACACTTTATGTTGTAGAAAACTTGCACAGAAGTCATTAAGTGTACTCGAGGAGACCGGTTCACGCCTACATGTAGTGCTCGTTTGGCTTACGATCCCTGCGTTGACGGATTTCTAGAGATGGAGAAAAGGGTCGAGCAAGAAGTTGAGAGTAGTAATGCTGATGATGAGATGCGTACGTGTTAGTCTCTTTGCATTATTCTCGAACTTTCATGTCAATAGATAGCGACAGCATCCCGTTCCCATTACGTACTGTTCAGCAGCTGTGCTCTGTAATCGCGCAGTCCGCTAACCCCAGAAACCTGAGCAGGAAGGTTGTCTGGCTGCTCCTGAGCAGCTTCATTGCCATTTAGACGCGCAGCAAGTGCAAGGCGTTTCTGTGAAGTGCAGACAATGGAAGACAGGATATGATAAAACATTATCAGTGACGATATAACTGATACAACACATTCGGCTCATCACTGAGAGTTGGAAGGAGGATCTACACTGGGTTAGAAGCAGTAGCAGCGATCTTCCCTATCACTGGCTTCACCTTCGAACTGCTCCCCCGCAGCTATCCTCTCGGCCAGTTGCTTTTTAACATCCACATAAGGAGATTCGTCGATTGCGGCAGGCGACCCAGATGGGAAGTGAACTGGTCCAGAAGTTGTCGCTTGCTGAGAATCAGTACCAGCATTTGATGGCTAGAACAGAATCGTTCATTGGCAAGTTTGGCCGAAGTGATCGCGGTTCCCGACAACCACAAGATCGAAGATTAGGTGAATTGTTGCGTAGGGTATGCGCAAAGGAAACTCCAAAGAAACTCGTTGCACTCATCTGAGGAAGTCACGCTTAGATTGTTTGCCTCCGCATTGATTAGGGGATTATCACGAGAACGTGGGAAGGTGCATGCACGGTTTCAATTCGTTGACTTACCCTGGTTTCAGACTCAAGTAGTGACTTTGCCAGCTCGTGCTCGATGAATGAATGGAACTTGTAGAAGGGAATCTTTTGTTCCACAGCCTAGATTGGGTGCCAGAATCAATAATGCGCGCTGAGTCCGTGGTCAAGCAAATACAAATATGGGAAGCTGGCCAAACCTCCATAGAGGTGTGAAGCATACCCATGAGCAGACAACGTACCTTCTCCCAAATCTGACTCGTGGATATCAAACAAGCATCTTCTTGCCAGTTGTGAGTCATCTTGACAGCGAGGGCTGTCAGGTAGAAGAATTCTTGCTCGGCGGACAGCTCAAGCATAGAGAAGCGTTGCTTGGAAAGAGGACGGACTGGATTACCAGGATCAGCCTCAGTGACCTCGTCCTCACCTGGGCCTACCGCAGCGGTATCCAACTCTTTGAGCCCTGATTTGTCGTCCTTGGATTCCTCAATCTTCTCGGAACCACCATATTCAGCCTGGATTGCTTGTTCTACTGCATCAGCAGCAGCTATACGAGAGACGATGACATGGGGTGGGGTTTGCAATTCGGGTGGCGCGCTTGCGGCCGAGGCGATCGAAGTCGTGCTCAATCTGGTGCTGTCGCGATCATCGACTGATCCCTCGCTCATGGCAGGTGAAGCCACTGCTCCAGGTACACCACGCTTGCTTCGAGATGGCGCCCTCTGAGATGGGGACGCTTCGCTGAATGCCAGCTCGGTAGTCGTTTCAGGGTCAAGACCAAGGACAATCTTTTGCTGAGGATCCAGGGTGGAGTCTAGTCCTACAGCCTGCACAATATCTGTTAGCAGTGCCGCGCCCGCACCTTTTGCGTCAGGTGACGAGGTCAGCAAACGCTGGGCGTTCACGCTGCCTGAAGCGACAATGGCAGTACGCAGGCACGCAGCCAGTGTGCTGTCTGCAACAGGATCCGTTCCTTTCAAATCGGGAGCTGGGAACCCGTATCGTACATGAGCAGCTAGGGAGAACGAGAGAAGTGCATAAACGAGCTCACGCTCATCTCTGCGATGCTCAGGAACGTTAGAAACGAGACAGGCCGGATCAAAAAGCTCTCGTGGATTCACTCCCAACTGAACTGCTGCATGCAAGAACGACTGGATGTTCTCAATTGCGAAGAGAGACCCTGGTTGGGCGTTTCGGTGGATCTTGGGGATGGCGCGGGCTGCGTCATCGCTAATACAAAGGGCTAACTCACATAGAAAAACGCCTGATCGCAATGACTCTACGAGCGTTTCAGGTTGTAGCGGGGGGTCGGGTTGCATGACTTTGTTCAACCATTGAGTGACTTGACGTTTTACAGCATTAGTAAGCTCTAGGCGGGCCTCGCCGCGTCGCAAAGTGAAAGAACCATACTGAGAGCTAAAGGGGTGTATAGATGTATAGGCGAGTGCATGAGCGACACAGAAACTATTGGAATCGGGCTGCAGATCTCTGATGAGGGCACTTTCAGCACAAGTGTGATAACGTACTTGTGTCTCGGTTGGGGTGATGCCTTGGGTGCTTGGGCTGCCAGTTGGGCTCTCAGTGCAGCGACCTCTCGCTCGAGCTCCTGGACGCGCGCACGCAGCCGCGCGGTCTCTATATCACGGCAAATAGAGCCGAACGTCACAAGAGGGTAGAAGAGAAACGGCGCTTAGAGATGGAAAATCTGTGATTTTGCGTTATACCACGAGTTAATGTCGCAGCGCACACCGGCGATGGATACAGCAACCAGCATTGAGTATAACAAATGAATCAGCGTACCTGACGCATCCGCCTCAGACGACATTTGCGAGACGTGGAAAAGTGATTTTTTGCCGACACGCGCCACCCTGGGAGCCAGTGAGTGAGGAGGGGTATAGAACACGTGAGTGGGATAGGATAAGTTTATGGTGACTACATATACGAGCACACTTCAGGGTCGAAATGCCGTGCCAGTGAGATTGGACATACAGCCAAGCATTATTCCATGCTGGTCGCCTCCGACACTGGATTCTCTACTCCTGCAGTCTCGTCTGGTTTGATGCTCTCGGTGACTGGTTCTGCTCCGGATTCACCAATATGGCTCAACTCTGCACCTTCTGTAACCCCAGCTGTCATGGTGCCGTCGGTCTCTGTTGCGGTGTCAGGTTCCCTTGTCTGTGCAACGCAAACACGCTTGGGTTCATTCCCAGTGCCTTCTTTAGCGTCCCCGGTTGCAGCTCGTGAACGGATACCAAACAATGACTCTTGGGGCTCACTTGCTTCATCACCGTGTTCCTCGACCTCAGTTTGCTCAGCTTGATCGGCTTGCTCTGGGGGCTCGACCGTACCCATAGAATCAGGTACTGACTCTGCCACCGTTGACTCAATCGCATCCGGGTGTTGTGCCGATGACGATGATGGTATGGAGGAGGCAGGGTTAGATGAACGCTTTGGCGTTGAGACAACTTCCTCCTCCTCATCAACAGTTTCCTCATCGTCAATGACTGCTTCACCCTCTTCTTCCTCATCAACTGTGGCTTCGTCCTCAGTCGCCTCAGAGTCGTATTCTTCTGTTCTCGACTGCGGGTGTGACTTGGCTTGAGTTCGACACTGCGCCTTAGTCTTCCCAGATTTGCCTGCCGAGGATGTAGTTGTAGGCGCCTGCTTGCCAGCGGCAGCAGCAGTAGCAGTAGAAGCTCCCTTTGGAGTTGCGGCTTTCTTTTTGTTCGCGCCTTTCGCAGGTGTCGCGGGAGATGCCGGAGATGTGGGAGCGGCTGTGGAAGCGGAGGCGGCTCCCTTACCTCCCTTGCCCTTTGCGGATCCGGCTTGGGTCGTTGATGCCGCAGCCGTGGCAGGTGTAGCTACTGCACTTGCAGCTGCAGCCCCTTTCGCACCAGATGACTTGCCTCCCTTTGCAGCAGCACCTGATGACTTCTTACCTCCAGCGTTTGGAGCACGGCCTGCAGCAGCGGGAGTGCCACCAGGCGTTGCAGCTGCCTTGTCTGCGGAAGATGTGGAGCTCGCCAATTTCTTTCCTTTTCCGGTACTTGGTGTTTTTTCCTCTTCCTTTTCCTTGTCTTTGTCCTTGCCACCCTTTGACTTTGCACCAGCAGCAACAGTAGTTGGAGGGCGTGGTGGGTTCGAATTGGACACAGCAGTTTCTGGAGGAGGCGGTGCCACTTCAATCGGCTTGCGGTTTTCCAGATCCTCTGGTTGTAGTGGCAAGGATCCTGGGAAATGCCGACGCTCGTATGCATACAGTTGATTGACGTACAGGTCAAGCAGGAAACCAGTTGATTCATTTGCTGCGCTCAAAGCTGCAGGATTCTGGCCGGCAGGAGTATTCGGGTGGGTATCAGCAGCCGTAACGGGAATCTTCAGTGCGGTCTTCACGTGGGCCCAGCTGCCATTTTTGAGCATAGCTGCTATACCTCCCTGTCGGATGACTTCGAGATACAATGTGTAAAGATTGATTTCTGCCTTACCGTACACGATCTTCTGCAGGATAGGAATGCCCAAACGACCTTGAAGCACTGCCAACCGTAGGCTGAACGCCTGGGCACCTGTAACACGGCTGCGGGGTTGACCACCTTGCTCTTTATCAAGACATCGACCGCACATGAACTCGTTCACACCTAGACCTAATTGACGATCATGCAACCTACTTGGTACGTGGGCGCGGCAGAAACTCGTAGGACATGTTGCGCAGTAGCACGCTGGCGCCGGTGCGCATGGCTCAGACAGGTAGGGCGCGCATGAACCGATCTGAGGCTCCTTTCCGCGATTTACACTAGGAGGTGGCGGTGGTAGCAGTCCTTCGCTTTCAGGTGCAGCCATGGGATCACCGTTCGGTCGTAGCGTATAATGACCAGGCGGCCGGTGAACTGAATAGGTACCTTGACCACGAATGGGGCCCAAGAAGGCACGGCAGGCGTTGCAGAAATGTAGAGGGCAATGCCAGGTACCTGCCGGAAGTTTGTCTAGCTTCAGACACTCAGGATGATACACCTTGAAGCAGCCTGGGTTCTCACAGAGCAGGATGTTACCACCATCACGACAGATGAAGCATAGGTCATCACCTGGGAACGCATCTGCTGGATCTGAAGTGTCCTCCTCGACTGGTGGCCGCGGTGGTTTGATGAGATTGACCGCCTCGTCACCATCGTAATACAACCGATGCAGCAGATACATGTAACGAGCGGGATCTGGTGCAACGATCGGAGCAAGCTCTTCCTCAAAGTTTGTACGAGCAAGATGAAGAATCTTGCTCAACACTTTGGGTTCAACCTTAGTTGGATTCCATAGCTGGTATCCGGCCATGTGGGGACCGTAGCAAGGCGGATCCCATCTTGTGATCGGGATAGGTTCGGAATCCTCGCTGTCGTCTGAAGCAGCATCAGTCATAGCATCCTGGCTACGCTGCGTTACATTGCTAGGTGTGCCTCGGTTGTTACTATCGCCACCACTGCCATGGTTCGCCGAAGGCGTGGACACAGAACCTGTCGCACTAGGTCGACGAAGAGGTTTCCGGAGAGGTGGTAGCTCCGCTTGGTAGCGGAGACCGATTCGAATACCGCAATCTTTGCTTAGACACCATGTCGGTAGGTCTGTTTTCAACAGTTCCTCGCGGTGCTTCTCAATGGCCTTGGTGAAATCCTCAACTGTGTTGTCCGCATCGCCTCGGCCTGTGAATCTCTCGGTCTCTTCCACGCCCGAATCCGAGTGGTCGCCGGGATCTGAGGCCGGAGTCTGATTCTTCACTCGGCTCATACTGACGTGATCTTTGCAAACCAGGGGCTCTATTCCCTGGACTTTCCCTGCGTGTCACGCTTTCAGCCAGTCTAGATGGTCAAGCGCCAGAGTGGAATCTGAATCCAGCCAAATGACCGGGTGAACTGATAAGCCTAGAGAGGGATCGAGGGTGTGACCCGATTATCTGAGTGCGTGGAGATATTCTGTATAGGGATATGTAATTTATATAATTGGTCACTTCCGATATACTTCGATTTCCATACGACGGGAATTAAAAAGTCGGCTTTGGAAAGTAATCTCATCCACCTGCTGCTGCTGGTGCACTAGGTGACTGTACGGCAATCGCTGTGTCTCTGTGTATACTCGCGAAGACCCAGTGGAGTTGCATTTATTCGGCCTTCGAAGCCTGGGTTTGCAGCTGAAGATACCGCAACGTAGCTTCTCGGAGCTTTGCAAGGCCCGAGGATTTAGCTGCATGCGAAGAGTCAAGCTCGACAGCTGTTAACTGCTCGAACTCCTTCAGCCACTTACTATAATCAACATTCTGGTGTTGGGCAAGCCGCTCACGCCTTGGACACATTTGCTGCTGGACCCAACGGCGCCAAGGAGCAAAGCTCGCATTCATTTCGTCCTGCTTTGCCTCGAGCACCTCAGGATCATGGTAAAATACGTAAGGGAAATTTGTGCTGGTGACTGGAATGTACGTCGATGTAGGATCGAATGCATTCTTATATCCCGCTTCAAGGGCCTCTCGGATGCCTTCTTCGTGTTGAGAGTGTTTAAAATTCGGTTTTGCACGGTCAGGGTGAGACCATGAAAATAAGTTCTGCATGTAGTTTCGTGCCCTGAGGGTGGCGGAAGCATACACCTCATCGATGCAGGGACGCAGGCCATCGTCAAGATCTTGCTGCGGTGTACTCGGCTTGCGGTCCCGACGAAGTAGATACTTGTCTACCAAGTCGGATATTGAGACATGTCCACCTACCTTCACGCCAAGTTGCTTGAACGGTCTGGGAACCGACATTGAGCCTGGCATCACGTCTGCCATCGAGTTATGCACAAACGGAACAAAAAGTGGACTGGGTCCGTTGGACTGCCGCTGCTTCAGTTCTGTATCGATCATGAGTCGACCGATACCCCAACGGAATGGAAGCAAGTAGTTTTCGGCTCTCGAACCGAGCCTGCCAAGTTTGGAAGGATCGTTGAATCGACTGTCCGACCCGCCTAGCTTTGCCAACCTTCGCCGGACCCACTGCTCCACGTCGTTCGCAAGACTCGTACCCTCATCAATCTGGAGCTTGGGGCTAAAGTTTACCATGCCTTCGGGATAAATATGCACCCAATCGCCCTTCGCCAACAGTTCGACGGACCGCAGAATGGTGTCCTGATGAATGCCTGCTCCCCTGCGAATTGGTAGCACTTTGCCTGCGTAAAAGAAAGAGGCTGCCAGCCTGTTTCGGAAGCAGACATCTTCCGCACATAGGGACCATCGTACTTTGTCGGGCTGCGCTGCTGTAGACAGTGAAATGAGGTTGGCTACAATCACCGGGTCGTCCAGTGTCGAAGCGTGATTTGAAAATGTCAGGAGCGGAGTTCCGGGTTTTCGCCCAAGCGCGATCTTCTCCAATAGATGCTGATCTCCATCGAGGTAGTGATAGTCCGAAAGTGCGCCATACATCTTACCAAATATGGTGCCGCCAACCACCGTGATGTGTCGGTAGGCACGCGCAAAGAGAGCCGGGTTGGGAGAGTTGTAGTAGTCATCCAAGTTCGTGCGGCTCTCCTGTGCGAGCACTTCAGGTGGATTCACTGTAATCCTCTCCTCACGACCGTCTACCACCTGCACATCATCTGGAAATACGTATTTATATGTGTTCCTTCCGCGTGCCGGCGGAGGTCGGCTTCGGCCCTTCTTGGGGAGCGAGTGGTAGAAGGAAGTCCTATCGGATTGTGCTGGTGTAGCATGTGGCTGTGTCTGGGATAGTGTAGGGTGCTCCATCTCGTTTTATAGTAGAAGCTTGAAGAGTAATATACGGTTTCCGTGGACGCACAGTCCCACTGCACCCGATTTACAGCGTGGTGACAAATGTGAGCAACACTGAGAAGTTTTTCAAAAACCCCATAGGCTGACTGGTGGAGACATTGTTGCAAAGGACTGGATCGATTGAGTGACCGATCGGTTTATTATACAGGGTCTAGACACAGCACAAGGCGCAAAGCACTTACTCTGCATGCTCTTCGCCCTCCATCCCCTCCTCCAGCTCTTCCTCCGCACCGTCATCGGCATTATCAAACTCGGAGTAGCTCTTCGGCCTTCGTGCGCGAGGTCTCCGCTCATCGCCATACATGTTGCCTCCATCTCCGGCATCCAACGCTTGGCTTGCTTCAAAGGCAGTGCCGGTGGAGAACATGTCATAGGAGTCGGTGTCGTGCTGAACCCGTGTCACCTTCTTGCCTAAAGCAGACTTGCTCGATTGAACTTCAGGTTTCGTTTCCTTGAAGGATCCAGCTTTGGAATGCTGCGTGGAGCCGACCTTAGGAATGGTGTTCGTGCTCTTTCCAGACTGCTTAGATTGTGGCTGCTGATCAAATAAATTCTGAAGACTAACTCCAGTCATTACACCCAATTGCACTGATTGGCGTAACCCCTCATAAATTGCTCTCGCTCGACCACCTAGAGCTGAGTTTTCGTAGTAAGCTGAAATGGGCGAGCACTTCAACGGCGCACTGGGGCTCTTGACATGTGTTGGCAAGTCTGTTTGGCCATCTAGTGAGCGGATATAGTTGTTTCGCTCAAGCACCTTCTTCTTCATCTCCTCAGCCTCATGTTCTCGCAGCAGAGCCTGGAGCTGCTTGGCGGATAGCATCGAGACCGATTCGATGTCAGCAAACTCACTTCGCTTCGTTGTAACTTTACCAGCCTTAGGGTCAATTTCGATCATGGTCTCACGACGCTTCTTCTCTAGCAAGGCCTCGAGCGCTTCGGCTTTGGCTCGTTGCTCCTCTTTTTCGGCTTCAGAAGTCCATCGAGATGTTTCAAACTCGTAAAAATCCGCCTGCTCGTCGATGATTCCGGTGCGGGCCTTGTCTGCAGCTCGCTTCAGGAGAGTGTTTCGGTGTTGGAGCGCCGCCTCACGTCCTTGTCGAGTCCTTTCGTCTTCCTCATCAGGTCGTGCCTGAAGAATCAGTTCCTCTACAGCGTATACCTTCTGAGCGCTCTTGGTCTCGCCACTCATCTCCGGATCAGCAGACTCAGGGGTCTCCTCTTCATCATCGTACTTGGAGTCATATTGCACCGCCTCCTGCTCTATCCTGCGTTTTCGTTGTCGCGCAATCTCAAGTGCTACATCCATCTCAGCCTTCATTTGCTCCCTGAATTCAGGATTGGTGGAAGTGAACTCGCTTGTAACAATGCTTCCACAGAATGCGCAAGGTCCGGGTCCATCTTGGGCGCAGATAATCCGACCGCATGCGGTGCAGTTGTTAAACAATGGATGCACAGTTCCTTCACAGTTACATGCGCTGATGTTTCGTGCGGTCACAGGCTGAGGCTTCATTGCACCTGTGGTGCTGGCACTGCTTTGTTTCTGACCTTTCTTCGCGCGCTTATCGATCGTCGTGATAGCAAAGCCACTGGAATCTCCCTTGTTGACTTGCAGCGTCGGGAACATTTGCACCTCCTTCTGAGCTTCAGCGACGGCCGCGTCTTTGGCCTGCTTTGTGCTGGAGCCTTCAGGATTGAGCAGATCTGTCGACTCTTGCTTGACCAAGAGTGGGTTTGCATCTGGGAACGCAGCAACGGCTGCAGCGACGTCATCGCTTTGTTTTTCCTTCTTGGGAGTGCGTCTCGGACCAGGTTCGAAGACAGGGGGGAGCTCGAAAGCCGGCTTCGTGGGCGTCGTCTTGGCGGGAGGCCTCGTCTGGGGTTTAGTGGGACCCGATCCTGTGGTCGGAGCGGGGGTGGGGGCCGAGCTAGCCTGCGATGCGCTCTTGACGGGTGTTGATCCAGATACTCCTCCTACGGCTTGTAGCGCCGCGAAATACTTGGCCCGCATCGGCATGACGTCCCTCAAGAAGTTTTTGACATGAAGCGAGGGTCCTAGGATGCCCTCCACGAGAGATGTCACTTCGTTCTGGTCAGGGTTTGTCAGAATCACCTCCTCAACCAGGGGGGAATTCGGACCTAGTGTCCTCTTCTCCTTAGTCAAGAAAGCCTTGAGTTGCTGGAGCAATGTCTCGGGGCTTTGCGAAGCTGCTGAGGGTTCACTGGCCGATACATCTGCGACTTCAGGGGTCGAAGCTGCGGCAGCACCGGTTTGCGCGGTTTTCCATGGGTTGTTAGTTTGGGATGCCAGTAAAGCGGAGGCACTGTTCCAAACCTGACCCTTGCCGCCCTTTTTGCTGCGTATTATAGGCTGCATGCGAGGATTCCTAGGGATATGAAGGTAATAAACGCAGTTGATAGATCAGTTTCAGTTCGTTTCGGCGATATTTGGACTACTTTAACGCGCCAAGCTCTCAAAGCAAACTACCTGGAATCGTGGTAGAATCGTGTGGTCAGCCTCACTCAGTGGTTGACTTTCCACTGGCCTAGCTCAACAGAGGCGTCCATGGTGAGCACGATCCTCTTAGGAAGACACCAGCAGATCACACCGACCCTGTCTATGCCTCAGCTGATCGCATAGGATGTATCTCCGCTTCGAATGCCTGCTAAAGGCGCGACGAAACCCAGCACAGCCTGCGCCGTCCCTGAACTCCCATCACAGCCACAGCTAACGATATAATCCGTGTAGTTCGTAGTCAGTCTACGATGACACTCTGCATCCCATTGAGCACGCCTTTTGGCTCTCTGACGTCTATATCATCCATACCGCTTCAAGATACACCCTGCTCGTTCCCGGGGCTGGCGATCAAGAATAAAGGAATAGTCTTAGGATATGTCCGATCCGAAGAGATGATCCACAAAATGAAGACATAACTCTTGCTCATGACCTGGACTACCCTACGGCGCCTGCGCTTTACCGAAAGTTGCTCGTACAGCCTCCACCAGGTGGTGTAACTTTCAGTCACTGGAATCCTGAGGAGAATCGTCCACTAGCGCTGGATGCGCTTGTTCGACGGCTGACGCGAGAGAGAAAGGCGAGAGTAAAGTATAGAAACGTGGTATATCGGGGACAGAAGCTTATGTGGCTCAGCTCTGATGCGGGAGGCATGGCCATCGCTGGCCCGCGGAGCACAACCCGTGTGCGCCGAGACTCCATCCACCAGTTGCCCGAGGGTTTTCAAATCCGGTGGGATCAAAAAGGTTGGATATACCGAGATTTCATCGCATCAAATTCGTGAGATCGAGCGAGGGCGGCGCTGAGTTAGCCGCACGATTGCGTAGATCCTCTTGTGTAGCTGCCTAGCAGCGTGGTCATATCTCAACCTACGCAGGGATGTGGGTAGGATTTGATACTTACTGCGATTGCCCAACGAGGACTCTCTTAAATGATATTGTTTTCCCCCACTTCGTGCATGTTGCGTGGTTTACTTGAGTATATAATTTGCAGTAACCTTCCTCGCACAGACATATCCTCCCTGGCTCACTAATGCTGTCCATACCTCCTGTTATCCGCCCACGATCCAGGTCGGAATCGAGCGCCGCCGATTTCGAAAGAGGACTCGGCCTCGCATCTAGTATATCCCGGAGGGTGAGAGGGTGCTGGAGCATACCGGTGCATCCCCGTATCTAGATCAAGACGCAACACACGCACGAAACCATTCACTGCTAGCTCGTGCTGTGTAACAACAGAGTGAGAGTTGAAAACCGACGAGAAGAACCACCTCAGGCTTGGATCGACGCAAGATGATGCAACTTTACGATCACTGCCTGCTGGGTTCGCAGACAATTACATCCGCTGTTAGTGGAAGTTTCTCTGCACCCAAAAAGTATGAGATCCTGATTGCTCGCAGTAGCGTCCTCGAGTTACTGCGTCCCGATGAAGCAACAGGGCGTTTGATCAGCATCTGCCGCTCTGAGGCCTTCGGACTGATTCGCTCGCTCCTGCCATTCCGTCAGACCGGCAGCAACCGAGACTATGTTGCTATCGGATCCGACTCGGGCAAGCTCACCATCCTGCAGTACAACCCCAAGGCGGCGCGCTTCGAAATCATCCACGAGGAGACTTTTGGCAAGACGGGCGTGCGTAGGGTCGTGCCGGGAGAGTTCTTAGCGATCGATCCGCTAGGTCGAGCGCTGATGATCGCAGCGCTTGAGCGCCAAAAGTTTGTCTATATTCTGAGCCGAGATCATGACGGACAGCTGGCAATCGCCTCCCCACTCGATGCACACAAGAGCAACACAGTGACCTACTCCATCTGTGCAGTGGACGTGGGCGACGATAACCCAACTTTCGCATGTCTTGAGGCGAGTTATGAGCAGAATATGGGTCTTCCTACTCTAAGCAATGGCACGCCTTTGATGGTCAAGAAGGAGATCGTCCTCTACGAGCTAGACCTTGGCTTAAACACCGTCACCCGTAAACTCGCGCTCCCTGCAGATCCAGGAGCGACTTCGGTCCACCGTGTTCCTGCAGGCGAAAAGGGTCCGGGTGGCTTGATCGTCTGCTCGCAATCGTCAATTCAGTATATCACATTTGACTTGAACAATCCCAACGCGCAAGGTACCACGATGACTTGTCCTATTCCCCAGCGCTTCGGCACACCCGAAGGTTCCGCTTCCATGATCGTTGCCTCAGCAATGCACGTTCAGAAGGATATGTTGTTCTACTTCTTCCAAACCGAATTCGGTGACGTTTTCCGGGTGTCTCTACCGCGTGTGCGTGTGTCTGCATCAGGAGATGGAGCTGACGCCATGGCAGCCCCACCAACTTCATCTTTCATTGCTACAGATCTCGAAGTCAAATACTTTGATACGATCCCGGTTTCCATATCGCTCTGCATTCTGCGATCAGGTTTCTTGTTTGCAGCGAGCGAACAGGGACCCTCCTATCTGTTCAGGCTCACTTCACTAGGTGATGACGACGAGACTACCGCAGTCCTCACGGCGTCCACGGTCCGAGAGGCTGAATCAAAGGGCCTATCGGAAACTGACGCAATGGTATACTTCGCTCCTCGTCCGAATCGTAACTTAGAGGTTATTGATGAGGTCGACTCTATTGCACCTACAATGGATTTCAAGCTTGCTGATCTTGCCGGTGAGCCAGCACCACAGATGTACGTTGCCTGCGGGCAAGCGCATCGCGCACAGTTGCGCGTCCTGCGCCATGGAGTTTCAGTGGCAGAAGCTAGCGCAACGGACCTAGACGGCAATCCAGCTGCCATTTTCTCAGTTCGTGACACACTCTCCTCGAGTGCACCCCACTCCCTCATTGCGATCGCCTACAAGAGCTCCACCATTGTGCTCCGAGTTGGCGAATCAGTCGAGGAGATCTCAGATAGTGGGTTGATCGCGGAGGCAACATCGCTTCTTGTAACTCGCATCGCCCTCCGCCCAAGCGATATTGGCACTGCAGCACCAGGAGCGCTTGTCCAGGTGCATCCGCAGGGTATCAGAACGGTGTTCTCGGATGGTCGTACAGCTGACTGGCGCCCACCGGGTCGCCGAGAGGTCATTCGTGCAGTCAGCAATGGTCGCCAGTTGGCTGTAGCTCTCGCGGGTGGTGAGCTTGTCGTATTCGAGGCCGATTCAAGTGCCGGTACAGGAACCCTGACAGAAGTTGGCACCAAGGATTTCCGTAACGATATCGCGTCGCTTGCACTCGCTCCTGTCTTGCCTGGACGCGCTCGCGGTGCCTTCCTTGTTGTGGGAGGTCATGACAGCACCGTGCGTGTGTTCTCGGTACTGCCAGCGACAATGCTTAAGCAGTTGTCTGTGCAAGCGGTGGCAGCCACGCCGACCTCCATCGCCATTGTCTCGGCTGTGCAGTGGAAGCCAAGCTCCGATGAGACTAAGGAGCCAGCTGGATGGGCTGTCTCATCCGATGAATGCCACTTGTACGTAGGATTGGCATCAGGTGTGTTGGTTCGCTCGCAGCTCGACCTCACCGATGGCAAGCTCAGCAACTCGCGACGCAGATTCCTTGGAGCACGCCCTCCGAAGCTCGTGCTCACAACACTCAACGGTGTCCCCGCGGTGGTTGCCATCTCGTCGCGTACTTGGTGCTTCTACGAGCGCGCCGTAGTCACAGCTACGGCCTCCGCGTCTAATCCGGGCCCGTTCGCAGGCTCATCGTTGATGCAGCTTCCCATCAGCTACGAACCACTTGATACTGTCGCGGACTTCATGACTCAAGTGTATGGTGAGGGTATGATCGGTACTGTGGGATCTTCACTTCGCATTCTCGTACCTCAACGACTGGGGGAGTTGTTCTCTCAGACATCAATCAACCTCGACTATACCCCACGCAAGTTGCTCACTGTTACACCAGCCAACCCTCAAAGTGCTTCAGCTAGTGACTCTGCCATGAAGGCGGGAAGCGGAAGCAGTGCAGGAGCGGATGCAAGCAAGCAAGAGCCTGCGCGTCCGTCTCTACTTGTGCTTGAAACTGACGACGATGCACTACCCGTTGCTGAGCGTGATTCGCTCCTCGCATCAATTCGGGAAGTCGCCGGCCTCACAATCCCTGATGGCCTATCCGAGGAGGAACGGGTACAAGCTGAAGAAGCCCTGCAACAAGTTGTCCGATTTTCGGGCTACCCTCGCGGTGGAAAGGGAAAATGGGCATCGCAACTTCGCCTCGTTGACCCCGTGACGTTGGAGACTCAACACATTGTAGCGCTGCCTCCAGCAGGGTCCAATATTCACGAGGGCTCCACAGAAGCTGCCTTCTCCACCTGTTATGCAAAGCTCGGCAGCGATGATCAAGGGTATGTGGTTGTTGGCACCGCACGAGATCTCATTCAAATGCCAAAGCGAACTGTATCTGGAGGATCGATCCATGTGTTCAAGGTCGTGGAGGAGAAGCCGGATGGTTCTGACAAGCCCATCCGCAGACTAGAACTCGTTCATACGACAGAAGTGAATGATGCCGTTCTTGCGGTATGTGGCTTCCCTAAGGAACGCATGCTCCTCGCAGCTGTTGGCACGGGTGTCCGACTTTATGAACTTGGTAAGACGAAACTGCTTCTGAAGTCTGAAACCCGAGGCTTCCCTTCCCCTGTATGCGGACTGCGAGTATCCCAGGATCGAGTCTTCGTCTCAACGGCTGCAAACGGGATTTATTACTGTGAGTACAGTGCAGAAACCACCTTCGTCGGCCCGAAGGGGCCAACTCCCATCGCGCCTGGAGTCACAGGTGAGAATATTACAACAGTTCGACGTATTGACATTGTCGCGCATACCGTAGCCCCCATCTATGTCACATCTATGGCTGTCCTGGATCACGATACCGTTGCAGTTTCCGATCGCTTCGGCTCCGTATTTGTTGTTCGCCTCTCCGCAGAAGCAGCAGAGGCAATTATGAACGACCCAACCCGCAAGCAGAGCCGCAATGGTAGAGTCACTGATCGCCCACCTAAAGAACCGTATAAGCTTATGGATGTCGCTGCGTACTACGTTGGAGAGATGGTTACATCGTTGGAGAAGGGTGTTTTCACTCGTGGCGGCATGGAATGTATCGTGTACACCACGATCTCAGGTCGTATCGGAACTCTCATTGCAATGCCAACACGAGAGGATGCTGAACTATGTCTGCACCTTGAAATGTACATGCGCAAGCATGTGCCATCTCTAGTGGGACGCGACCATATGGCATTCCGCGGCTACTATGTCCCGGTTTGCAATGTCATCGATGGCGCGCTCTGTGCGCTCTACACCTCACTACCTAAAGAAGTGCGAGAAGAAATCGCAGCACAGCTCCAACGCGGCAGTGCTCAAGAAGTTACAAGAAGAATTGAGGAGATTATCCAGCTTGTGCTGTAATAATACAAAGTAGATTGCTTGTATGTGCTCACAGAGAGACATACAAAGGTTGCTTATTCAGTCGTCGCCACCAGCACAAACTGCGGTACTGGGAACGCATGGGCTCAGACTAGAAAGACAAGTGGGATCACTTATGCAAACATTGTACTTATTCTGGTGGGGCTAGTCCTGCACCCGGTTCTTCAGGCTCTTCAGAATTGTTGGTTGTTGTTACATCACCAGCCGGTACATTTTCTGACAACCCGGCTGAGGCCATGGCTGTGGCAAGTGCGGCTTGAGCAGCTGCGGCCTCTGCGTCAGCATCAAGCACAGCCTGGGCCTGCTTTTTATAATCGACCTCAAGCCTGCGCAATCGATTGCGAAGTGTTTGCTGCTTCGCCAAGAGTTGAGCTACTTGCTGCTGGACATTGTGCTTCCTGACGGCAGTCTCCAATGGGCCCCATCCATCCGCCTTTGTCTTGATCAGGAGTTGACGGAGACCATTTAGTAAGGCTTGTCCCTGACCCACCGTGAAAGCCTCATACAGCCAAGGTGCTCCTCGCCCATTCAAGTCAACATCCACAATGTAGGTCACGATGGAGTAGACACTTCCTGCGTTTACATCGACCTTCTGAGAGAGCTTATTTAGATCAGGCGCTACAGGAGTCGCTAAACCTCTCTGGATCGCTGATTGTGTGATTGATGACGTTGGAGTGCCCAAATCACCTGTTGACGCGGAAGATGTGGGGGGCGTCACATATCCGATATTGCGGAGTGCCACATCGATGTGTTCGATCTGGCTTTGAACGATTTGGATCTGTTGACTGAGTGCCTCAATGCGTGGGCTAGCAAGGCGTAGCATGGACGATGGAAGATTCGAAGGTGTGACGAAAGGGCTTGCTGCAAAGCTGGACCGTGAGCGAGGGACGACAGGAGTGACCGGGGGACCGGGCTTCGTCGGTAGATCCGTTGGTTGGGTCGACTCAGCTGCGCTGGGAACTACGCCAGTGGGTGAGCCGAGGACACCATCGCCCATGGACTGTAATGATTGGGTACGGATATGTTTTGCGTCTGAAGGAGCAAACGCACTACCGAGAAGAGACTCAGGACCAGGATCCACACCACCAGACTCGGTGACTTTCGGGCGCGCTCCATTGCCACTACCCAGCACTTCGGAGGGTGACCTCAATCGCGACGTTGGGGTTGTGACGGACTTAGATGCGCTCGCCAAAAGATTTGACGCCGACATGGACGAGGTCGATGTGGATGCCGCCATCGGTACCGTTGGCTTCCACGGCTGAATCACGAAACCATTTGTGAGAAAGTTAACGCGCAAAGTTGGATCTTGCGCCTTCTTTGAGGCGTGCTCAAATGAGCGCGAGGCAACAGCAAACGCTTTGCTTGGCAGTGCAACTCCAGTCTGGATAACTGTGGCATCTCGCACGCTTTTGTTGAGCCAGTGTCTCACAGCAAACTTATGGTGCACTAACGACAAGCACTCGGCTGAGATGTTTTCGAACCCTGGCATATCTGTTGCGCGAACAACATCGTGCTGCGCTTCCGGACTCGCGTCACCAATGACGCCATCCGGCTTCAGGAGATTGACGCCTGCGACGTCTGCAGAAAGTTTGGAATCGGGGCGCTGCTTGGGACTTGGTAGCAAAGGAGGCAACTCTGGGTCTCCTGAGGATGAAAGGGAGGCTCGAACTTGGGCGATTGCCTTCAGAACTTCATCTCTAGCAAACGACTCCGACGACTCACAATACGGATCGAGGAGCGCCCGAGACTTGGGAGAACGAAGTATTGCAAACAAAATAGCCGGATTGACTGCAAATACAGCCGTGGCCTTGACAATGGGCGTGGGTGAGCCAGGTACATTATGCGTATAAGTTCTAATGTTATCCTTGTCTGAATGAAGCTCCCATCGCACAGATCCCTGTGCACCAATGGGAAGTCCGTATCCGGCGGGTGTCAGGCCAGCATAGCGCAATAACAATGACACCGAATGCTCAGCCTCGCGGATAAAGAAGGGCTTCGATACGTTTGTCGGCCAGAGGGAAATGGGCTTTGAAAATCCAAACAGACTTCCCAGTGCGAACGTGCTGTTCGAAGTCGAGGAGTGATACACATCCAATGCACATGGGTCGTGGAGCGTCGAGAGATCCATGGATGCCGAAGGATGAAGCGAGGTTGAGTTTAGTCTGGCGTCATCATCCTGCTCTTCAGCATTTTGCAGTTCTACCGATGACATGCTCGGTCGACGCATCATTATGCCCATTTCGCTTGTTGTGCGCGCATGCGTAGGCGACATGACACTAGGCCGAGCAATCGAAAGCTCCTTTCCTTCCTCCAGATCCACCGCCTTGTTCAGTACTTTTGGTAGTGCCGCATCCGTGCGGACTGATTTAGCCAAGCGAGTGAGAGAGGCGTCAACCTTTTCCGGGTCATCCTCATCGTAAAGGAGGCTTTCATCATTCTCCAGCCCAAAGAGTGCGCGCGTTCTCTTCTGAGCTTCGCGACGAAGCATACTGCCATCAATGCCGCCATACCTCGCGCCATTACGTTGTGAAGGCAATAGACTTGAGACTTCATCTAGCATCTCCGTCTGATCACTCAAATCTGAAGCGTCGCTTGGTGCGCGGGGTCGAGTAGAGTGAGAAGACTTTGTGTGCTTGGAAGCATTTCGCTGCTCTAACGCCGCTTTCAATCCACCGCCCCCACTGTTAGGCTGACTTAATCCGAAGCCCTTGGCTGTCATCACTCGGCTCCAATCGGATGGCGTGCTTGTAGCGAAATCTGCATCAGGCCTAAAAGGCTCCATAGTCACCTGGCCTTGGCCCCAACGGAAGTTGACACTTCCAATTTCAGCTGAGCCGGCAATTGACTCCGCGCTTCTATGCCCACCTGTCCATGTCGATGCAGTCATAGAGACAGCAGTGCTGTCGGTACTCTCGTATGAACCGGAAAGCCGTGTCGTTGGAGCATTATCGCCTGAATCCTGCTCGGCTGTGACAGAACTGTCAGTGGATGCCTTCGAGGGTGCTGGGTCAGACTTCTTGGCATCTTTCTTGTTGAACTGAGCCTCAAGTGAGAGGACCACCGAGATTGACGTTGCAAGCGTGGCGAGACCATAACCCTTCGGTCCATTCAAGAGCGCCGGGTCCAACAGGTCCATCAGCATTTGATAAACGGTGACAAGGCATGGGACCTGTGCTTGAACAATGCAGAAGGCAAGCACACTGATGACATCGTCTGCGCACATTAGTAACTTATCACTCGACGGAATCGTGCCGTCGTTCAAGTGCTTCCGGCGCGCATAGTACTTAGCCACAGAGTCGTCTAAAGAGTTAAACACAGAGGCTAGGCAGTCCAATCTCTCACGGATGGATGGGAGGAAAGGGATCAAACGCAGCTTCATGACTGCTCGGTAGTATGGAGCGATAGGAACCTTAGGCAAAGCGGCGAGCGCCTCGGTCAGCGCATCAATAGCAGCAGCTGGAGGTGGAGGAACAACGAACTCACGGATCGCTGTGGGCTGCGAATTGATTGATCCTGCTGGCGCCAAGGAGCCTCCATTCGAGGCGGTACCTCCACTCTCAGAGGCGCTTGATCGAACATCAGTACCATTCGTGGGCGCGGTATGGGAAGCCGGTGCCACAGAAGACACCTGTGATCCGTTCGATGCGGACAACGCATCAAGTAGCGCCTGGGGTGGCGGTGCAGTGAACTCCATCCATAGTTTGTGTACACGCTTTGCATGACGACCGGGGAATCGGTCACCTAACCTGAATAACGGTGGAACGTCGAAGTCAGACAAAGACTTAGTGGCAAGCGCTTTGCAAGCACGTAACACAGCTGCGTCGTCTTCACAGCAGGCCAATTTGTAGACAACAAACAGGCAATCTAGTAGAGCTGAAATCACAACGTCAGATAAAACACGTTTACCAAGCTCAGCGCACTCGGGGCACTCTGACAGCTTGGGGTAGATTAAAAGCACGGCTTGCCAGTGTGCCTCAATAAAGGAAAGCAGTGCTTCTAGTTCGACTTGCAACTCTGCAGGTTCAAGCATCCTCTTGACGGGAACTTCTGGTGCCAACAGTGTTGTAATATATGGTGTGCTCGCCGGACCAAAAAAGAACTGCGGTTGTTCGGGAGTTGCGCCGTCGTTCGTTGGACTTGCAAGGGATGGGCCTGAGGATGACGCCTGTCCGGAGGCTGTCAACTGTAAAGGGGGTGGTAGATTGCCAGACGATGCTGATACAGATGACAGTGCTGGTGAAGACGCCTGTCCAAGAGGGACCGAGAGCACCTGCGAGGTTAATAGATCTGAGTACGAGAATGGTACCCCGGGGTCCCTAGGTGGTGCTGCGAAGGCCTCCTGGTGAATGATAGGCTTCGTTGGAGTGTGCATTTGCATCATTGATGTCAGCAAAGCTGATTGACTGGTCGACTGCGCAGGAGGAGACGGTTGAGGTTGTTGAAACTTAGGCTGAGGCGGCAGAGGCGATCGCTGAGGTGAGGGCGCTGATGGTGTCTGCTCTGCAATGGGCTCAGTGAAAGATGACGAAGGTTCAGAAGATGTGGCGCCCGCCATAGCGAGGCTCTGACCGACGCTTAAGCTGCTAGACGTTTTGATGTGACTTCCAACAGGGTGCGTAGACTGATCACGTGAAGGTACACGCGGACTGGAAGTTACTGGGGTTCCTGCGGCGACGAGAGAGAAGACAGATACAGCTGCGTTAGTGGGTGGTGTGGACGCGAAGAAACGCTGCGACGTTAATGATGGGCTTCGTGCAATGGGCGAAGGGACGGGTTGAGTACCTGTCCGCTCGGGTTGATTATTCGACACCAGTGGCAATGGCAGTGGGAGTGGTCTTACACGAACAGATGTTTCAACCGCAGGACTGCGAACACTGTTTTTGCCCAGGGGCGATCCTTGAGTCGCACCAGTTTGCGACGATCCAGAGGTTTCCGATCGAACAGGCTGCTGCGATGCAGTCGATGCACCTTGTGATCCATTGAATGTGTCATCTCCACCACTTTGGGCTCCCCCAGCCCCTACACCATCATTTCCTATTGTAGCTGCTGCCGCTGCTGAGGATGTATCAGCTTGTCCTTGTGTACCTGCAGCTTCGATAGCCGCGGGAGCTCCAGACTTATCTGCCTTACCTGTGTTCGATTCGTTCGACGATGGACTGGTTCGTACTGGAGTAGCATTCGCTGGGACTACCGACTGAATGGCCTTGGCGGACTGCAGCGCCTGACCAAAGAATTTCGCAGCATAGTACTGCTGATACTGCGAAAGGATGTAAGTGGCGAGGTTGCGTGCATGTCGCCGATGCACCCTTGCGACGGCAGCAGGATTGTTACCGCACGCCATGATCTGCTGTTGGAGTTGATGATGGTGTTGGTATGCGGAGAACGGAGAGTATGCCGCCAGGGAGAGGTCAATGTCACCCGAGTATACGTGCGCTGCTCGTCTTCGCACCCAAGCAACGTAAGTGCACACGGCTAGGCCCAAGGGATGAGAAGGGGTTGTGAACAGTAGGACAAAGTGATCTGTCAGTATCTTCGTTACGGCATCAAGCTCTTTCTTGGCCTGGTGGAGTGCGGCGTTGGCCATGGCTAGGCGATCTGCAGTTCGACCTGAGCCCGTCGAGCCAGTCGGTGTTGAGACAACAGCTCCAGAAGGAGTCATCATTGGGGCCGAATTCGCTCTTATGTAAGCGGGCACGGTGCTGCTAGGAGAACTTAAACTGCTCAGGTTATTCATGTTATCCCCGAGCTTGGCCCTCTCTTGCTGGATCAATGACTCTGCTTTTTGTAGCCTACGTCGCGTCGTGAGAAGTGCCTGTTCACACTTTGTGATGTCGTCAAAGAGTGGCGTGGCAACCATTCGATCGGGCGCGGGAGGACGGAAAGACGGGTCTGAGTTCTCGGAGTTAGCATCTGTCGAGGGACCGGGAGTGCTGAACGAAGGATGCTGGCGGGTCATTTCACCGGGGCGTTGTTGAGTACTGGCTGTCTGAGTCCCGAATAGAACCCGATCTCCGCGGAGTGAAATTGGGAGTGGCAGTGCATACGGGCCAACACCTGTGAACGTTGGTTTCTGACCCTGAAAGATGGTCTTGCGGTCTTGATCTTGTCCGCTCAGTCCAGCCGAATTGGTGTCTGAAGTAAAGCCATGGGTAAGATCCGGGTAGTTCCCAGGCACTAGACTTCCACTCAACGCCGAAATACTCTTCGTGGTTCCTGAGAAGAGACCCTGGGGTGGGATCGTCCCAGGGGGTGGCTTCAAGCGTTTACGTGAGTTGTCAGCATTCTCACTGCCGCTCTGTTCGTTTGGCTTGGGTGTGCTTCCACCCGTAGTTGCTTCGGATGATGAGACTGAACCCCTTCGACCCTCTCGGCTTTCATTCATTGTGTCGCTCTCTTCCTCGTCCTCCGAGCGAGCTAGGTTCTCAAGGAATGGGTGATAGGAGGGCTGCGAGGCGAAACCTGGCACCTTCAAGTCATCATGGGCAAGGAAGTGGTTTAGCCGCAGTGTGCACAATTGTGTGAGCCATGCCATGTGCTGGGCCAGCCTTAGGTTGTCACGCATACGCTTCTTCTCTGCCCTTGAAAGTCCAGCATCGGCCTGGAAGAGACCATCGAGGCCGGCGTTCGAAGCCGATCGCGGCATATTTAGCAACTGAAGGTGGTCTGCGATCTGCTGTGATATGAGTCTGTTCGCCTGCTCCGCACAGATTGGTAGCACGCGGTTGAATTCTTCGATCTCGCGAACCGGGGTAACCTTGGAGAGCGTGATGGCGGCCTCAGTACGGATCGGCGCCATGCCAGAGGCGTCACCGACTGCCTCGGCCTGTAGTATGGGGTACATGAAGTCACTTGCTGGAACGCGTGCCATGTTCGCCATAAAAAGCGCGTAGAATGCGCCTCACTAGTGGATTAAGTGCCAAGTCCCAATCGCGCGGGGTGTGTGGAGGACTCGTGGAGGGAAAGTGGGCCGCAAATGGCACAGCCCGGGGATGCGTGGGACGCTGCGTATTATTCCACGCAAATTCGCCGGCCGCAGTGTCCGGATTGCCCTATTCCACCGACGTCAATCCGCCTTCGAAAACTGTGTCTCTGAGCGTTTTTCCTTCCTTAAGATATTGAGCGGGAAGACTGGATGCGAGGCGCTCCCGGGACGGATGAGCGGGGAAGATGCGATGTGGTAGCGGAGTTGAGTCTGCCACGAAAGGAACTTGTCGTGTGCATATGATATTTTATTCCTACTGTAACGTCTGGTATGCCCAGTCCATGTGAGATAGGTCGCTTCTTGGGCTGAGTGCAAACTGCGGGCTGCGAACCAACGACGTCTGCAACCCCTGTGACCTACTCACCCTGCCACTGCGTGCAGAAATACGTATTCAGCTGCTTGATAAACACCCTTGCTGGATGCGCGTCGCTAAAGTCAAACATATCTCGAACGGCTGAATCATAGCCTGCTCCCTGTGATGGAAACTCGTATTGCGAGAATTGACTCAAGACATGCTGTAACGCTAACTTGACCTGCTGACCACTCAGCGTACATCCGAAGATGGGAAGCTGAAGCGAGCCACGCCGCTGGACAACACTTTCGCCCATCACAAATGGATTGTGGAGTGCGTTGGTAAGCTCGCTCATCCATGGAGTTCTCTCAAAGCGGCTCTCAGTGAAGAACTTGTCAACATCATCGAATCGACAAGGCTGATCGATGTTCGCCTGAGTAAAGAACGCGACTATGGCGGTCATGATTGCAACGGCTAATCCCACGTTGTCAGATGTTACCAAAACTGTGCATGCCTGTCGTTGGTGCCGGGGTTTTTCCTCGAGTTGTTGGAACATGGTTCGTAAATGTGTGCAGATGGCAACCAAGATAGGAGACAGAGTATTGTACAATACGAAATGTTCACGCTTCCCTCCGATTCCCAAAGGCACATTCACGCTGACAAGTCGGACATTACTCCTCCTTGACTGTTCCTCTTTGTGCTCAGGCGAGCTCTCGTGCGTCTCTGTTGGCAAGTAAACATGCTCAGCCAACCGGCGAACAACACGCCAGGCTGTCGCTGGCACAAGGACTTGCACAAAGCCATCGCCCTTTGGACGCTTCAACTCTGTCACCTCGGTCGAGCCTGACTCAGGTGAGTCGTGATTGTGTGCTTGAATCGCGGCAAGAAGGTGCGTCCCCGAGGCGGTGGTACCTGATGGTATATAGCCATGCGCAAGCATAGATTTGATCTTATTCGATGCAGCGATAATCACCACGTCTTCATCAGAGAGTTCCTGATGATCTAGTGATACCTCAGTTGGAGCAAATCGCAGATTCAGAGACAGTCTTAGCGACTCCGACTCAGTTCTTCGATTCACTGAAACTCGAATAGTCGGGAGGTGGCGCAATGAGAAGCCATGTTTCTTGATAGCACCGTCACCGCTGCTTGAGGGGCCGCCAGGTGAGAACTCTTCAACAATTTGAGCCTTGAGGTACCGCTTCCAAAGCGTCAGGATTCGGTTCAGGCAATCTCCGTTGTCCTTGGATGTGCATAAAAACTCGAGGTTCTCTTGGAAAATACCAGGCGTCAAGACCACACGCTTACTCGTTTTGGCTAGAGTTTGATAGCGTTTAACCTTTGCAGATTTGACCTCGGGAGGATCAGATGTCTCAACCAGATCAGCTAGCTCGGGGTCGGTTTCATCACCTTCAAACACGTAGCCGTCGTCGTCAGGATCGGCATCGTGCTTTAAGTCGTCTTTATCCTGTAGTTGGACGTCAGCAAATAATTCAGCCACGAGTCTCTGCAAGTAGCGCGGCCTCCATACTGCCCAGTTCTCTTCATCATCACCCGCCCCTTGAACATAGACGTTGGCGGTTCTTGATAGCCGTGCTGAGTTGTCTGGATCGGCCTCCACGCGAGATGCGCTGTACAGCAAAGCCAATGAGTACTTACTGCCTTCAAATCTGGCACACTGTTGATCGACTCCTACCTCGGCTGTTAGAATATCTCTAAGTAGGCTTTCTCGATGGATCCACACAGGCCGCAAAGGACCCGCAAGCCGCTTCCACTGCACTTGGCCTTCGCAATCATTTGAGAATGCCGGAGTAAAGAACTTCAGTGCTAATGGGATCATGCGAGGACCACAATCTTTGATGAACGCATCCACACCTTCATCGGCTGATTGCTCCATGAGAGAGAGCTCCAAATCGGATACAACCATTCTTGGGACTCGTAGGTGGGTGTACCATTCCAAAACATGTTCGATCTCGAGTTGGCACCCTGAATACTTTCTTTGGCACGGTGTCTCCACCACCTCTGCGTAGTAATCCGATGCTCCGAGAATAGATGGCACAGCTTCAACGCTTGAGCGTGCTCTCAAGGCGCTGAACCATTGCATGAATGAGTTTGCAACAGTCTGCTGGAGAACCTCCGCCTTCACCTCAGACGGAATTGGTATCCCTCCTGAATGACAGAACAGGGACAGTGTCATTTCGCTTGACGAAAGAAACCTGAGGACACTTCGATTCACGATCGCCATCCAGTATGGTACAGTTCGTGAGAATGCGTCTGGGAAACGTTTTCCCTTGCGTGTGCTATCAATAAGCCCCACTCTACATGCGGAGAGCAGCTTACATTGGGTGAGCTGGGCTGCATTCGGAGCGGCATGCATTGGCAACGCTTCAAATCCTGATGATTGTTGAATCCTTTCCAGCATCTCATCGGGTGCCGTTTGCCAAAACTCGCGAATGAGCCTGTCTAGGCTGTAGCATCCGTTAGGTGACGCAAATTTGGGCTCAAGCAATGGAAGCTTTCGCAGCCTTTCGACGAATGGCATGGCCTTCTTACTGAAATCTAGGTCGGTGGTGAAGGTCAACTCTTCACTGCTTAAGCACTTACTCTCGGAACTGTCTGATGGTGTGGTGACGCTAGTCTGCTCAGAAGCCCTTAGATTCTGCTTAGGAAAGGCAGCAGCAGCGGCAGCAACATGCAAATTCAGCCGGGACCAGGGGACATTCCAGTGGTGGCAGTGACCATCCGTACTCTTGAAGTGTGCTTGAGGAGCTGAGCTGGACGTGTACCACTTCCCGCACCGGATGTTCGAGTACCACGTAACATGTGGCAGGAGCGCATACAAGTGGCCTGCAAATGCCGCGTCCTCCGCAATTGAATTTACGCGATTCAGTATACCGAGTTCTGCACGCCTAACATTCTCCTTGAGCTTGAAGTAGTCCAATGACTCACCCGTGTGGACTATCTCTGCGGTGGTAGGCATGACGCCGCCCGCTGTCCCGTAACTGCGTCGTGACGACATTTTCTCGTTAATGGAGGTCGGACCTTTGGTCTACGCCCTGCGACCACAGCCCTGACTCCAAGGTTGCGCTAGGTGGAGCAGCCAAAGGGGACTCTGACTCGTCAAACGATATATTTCGCGGTTTATCGGCACGATATGGAGTATTCAAAGATGATGCCTAGCGCGATGACACCAGGATACGAGCTTTAATGATGCGCTGTGGCCTCACACGCCGAGATACACCGACCCGACGCGGATTGGAACAAGGCAAATTTCCAAAAGTCGAATGAGGTTGAATTGGTTGCATCGTGGATTGGACAGTTGATTCTAATCACGTAGTAACATTGAAACGCGTGCTTGAAACTTAAATAGTTGCTTATTATCGCGCTTGCGCGTCTCAAAGTACGCCAATCCGTCCTCAGGGAAAGAAACAAACAGCAACAGACGCAGCCTCCGCTGCACGAATACGCAAGGGTCGGGCTGGGCATGTATATATATCACGTAAATGAGGGTACGCTGGCAAACGACTCGCCTCTGTCAGGACTCGAGGCTACGACCGTCCTGGCCAGGATAGCAAGGCTAGTACTCGTGTGCTCGGCGATCAACATCAACTTCCTGTGGTCAGGGCTGCGGCTCCCGCGGCTCGCAGGCGGCCAGAAGGGCTCGACTTATGCTGCGCTGCATCTTCCATCAATTCTTGAACACTATGAGTTGTGGCGCATCCCGCTCTCGCAAATGTCCTTCGGATCGTTGGGCGAACTCGCCACTGGGTACATCCTGTTCCAACACCTGACGCGCTTCGAGTCGATCGTCGGATACAAGGCGCTCCTCATGATGGTGGGGTACTTGCTCACCACAGGCACGCTGTTACAGCTGCTTTTCTTGTATTGGGTGAAGGATCGCCTTCGGCTGCTTACGAGTTTGGCTCCAGGACCTTTCGCACTCATCTGGGGTTTGTTGATTCTTTACGAACTCGCTTTGCGATCATCTGTGTGTCGGACTCGGTGGGTTCAGTCTCTCCTACCACGCGCTGGCTTGATGCTGTGGATAGTCGCTATCATGAACCTAGTAAGCGGAGGCCTCTCTGCGGTGATTAGCGCCGTTACTGGTGTCGTAGCTGCCTTGCTCTGGCCACTGTTCACATCACGCATGCGTACGCTCGCGAAGGTTTTAGAGAGATTGTTGCCATACTATAACTCGTTTATGGCTCTCTTTGGGCCGCAATACTATCTCCCGATGGGTGTTACAGTTGTTGCACCTGGGAAAGCCTGTGACTTTATTATTGCTGCGGAATTGGCTGCTGCGATCGTAGCAGTCCTGCCTCCGCAAGGCCTAGGTTCACAGCACTCGGGACGACTCCGTCCTCGAGGTGATAATGGTAGTAATGGTACTGACCGTGCCGGTCCATTGACAGAGGCTGCTTTAGCGACACCCCCACCAGCATCTGAATCTGCATCTGCACCATCTGAAAGTGCTGTCAATGTAGATGTCGTGTTTCAAGATGATTTCCACATTGAAGATTACATGCAGGGTCGCGGCGACCCTTTTGCGCGAAAGCTACTCGCGATGGCAGAGCTCATGGTTGCGAGATATGAGCAGAGTGGTGGACAACGCACTCCGCACCAGTCTGAGCCCAACGTCTTCGAGAGAGATGACTTTGAGTCAGAGACCAAGATTCTTGCGCAAACCCAATTAGCACGTGAAGCACTTGCCGCCTCGAATGGCATGGTGCTGGCAGCTATACATTATATGCGTTGCAATCCAAGCTACCAGCCGCTATGATTCCAAATATCATTAACATGTTGCTTCGTTGTCGTCGGTTGTCGCGAGTCAGCCTCAAGGTATACTCCCGCTCCCAGATACCGGAGCGTATCTCATCTCAGTATTTGCTGCACAACTTTGGTATTTTAGGAGTTGCTTTGACTGTACATATGTTTATGCATCTAGTCTTACTTCACAGAGCGCAAAGGCAACGCCATCTCTTTGACTAAGATTTACAACATACAAAAGGCTCAATGATGAAAGCTTTCTGAATCTGTACGCGCTCGATGCAGACCAATAATAACCGGAGCCATACGTGGGCCACGAATTCAGCTGTATGGGAGTACTATATCGGAATAGGGTAGCTTGACTGAAGCCGGCTCCCCTACATGCTTGTGGGATAAAAATTAGTGTATCTTACAACTACCATGGGGTGTAGCGTATGGAAGAGCCACTCAAGAGTCATGAGACGCGATCTACTCAAAAGGATCCTCTCCACACCAGGTTGACTCCACTGCTGCTTGTGTCATGAGCGCATTCACGGCTGTACTTGCTGCATTGGCTAAGTCATCCAAATTATTGGCGCTCAGATGGACCATCTCGGATGCGGAATTTGTCAATATGTCCGCAAATGGATCGTTGGCGTCATGTATGGACTGTTGTCCTTGTTCTTTGCCCCCTGCTGCAGCTTGCGATGTAGCATCGAAATCATGTGCAGGATCTGAATGCCGAGCCATGAGCTCTGCAACCGCGTGTAGACTCGTACCATCATCATCCTCGGAGTCTGGATTGGCAAGTCCAGAGGGAGTTTGCCCCTCCTCCTCGGAAGCTGGATCCTCGGCGGCATATGCCGACTCAGGGAAAGCCACAAAGTTTCCAAACACGAGTTCGTCGAAGGGGTCTGCAGAACTTGGCGGAGCAGTGGTCACGTTTGCAGTTGAACTGCTTTTGCTCTCCTCGCTCGTAGCGCCTCCGCGAGCAGCCGCCGAGGCAGATGCATCCTCGCCTGCGTTCTTCGACGCGTCAGAATTCTTGTTGCTCTTTGCATTCCAGCCCAACGATGAGGATCGCACCAAGCTAATAGGGAGTTGATCCGCATTCATAACCAGTCCGTTATTCGCGAACGCATTGTAGGGGTCAAAGTCGTTCAGCCCATCGGCATCCTCATCGGAATCTGTGTGATCAGGATCATGTTCCAAGTGTTGACTATCCAAGTTACCTGCACTATCATTTTCATCTGAATCTGACTCTTCTGGTTGCGATGCAAACACATGCTTGACTGTTACGGGCGTGGCGGCGAACGAGAATGGATCATCGTCATCGTCATCAAGGGAGGATGATGCTACAAGTGATGCAGGAATTGCGCTTGACGCAGGCTTTGGTAGCGATCCTGAAGCAGATCGCGTGAGATTCGTATTCGCCACAATAGTCATGCCAATTTCATCCTCATCATCTTCGTCGTGATTGGCTGCACTTGATGGAGCAAGGCCCCAAGCCCCAGCAACCGATAGAGCTGATGATGGTACAAATACCCTATTGCCATTACTATTGGAGTTTGATGGCGAATTCGGTGCAGCTGTAGTTGCCGCACCAGAAGACGTGTCCTTCTCTTGGACGTCGTCGTCTCTGTCATCATTGTCATCGTGACGCAGTCCGTCGTCTCCGTCATCATGTTGCGATGCTGCTCCACCCGCGGCAAGAGCACGTGCAATCGTCGCGCGATCCACTGCCTGATCTTCGTCATCAATACCTTGAGGTAGCGCCAGCTCCCCCTCACCTACTTCAGGGTTCGATTGACGTAAGAGTTGTTCATAGTAGTCTTCATCATCGTCTGACCCTGTATCTGACCTCAGTCGAGCGACCTTATCACGCATGCGCGAATAAATTGTTTCCGCCGCGGTCGGCCTTAGGCTTTCCATCCACCGTGACAACTGTTCAAGGGCGTTCGAACCACCGAGGATGGAGCGTGCTGTCGCATCAGCGACACCGCAATCTGCCTGAGAATCCTTCTTCTCAGCGCCTTGATTGATCGCGCCCTCCACCAGTTGTTTAAACGTGGCATCTGTGTTCAGAAGTGAATGAACAATTGGGATGAGCTGGTTTAGGTACGGCAGAAAGCCGACCTTCACGCATGGGCGAGAAGGCTTGCCTTGACTAGATTCCGTGCCTCCGGCAGCCTGTGTTGAAGACGCTTCATCCATCGCTCGCTCTTGGTCCCAGTCCGATGCATGCGCATAGTTCAGAGGATCTTGATAGTGTACCCTCAGGCAGGATAAGAGCCACTGAAGAATGTTCGCATCTTGTACCAAGCTAGTTAGGAGAGGTTTTGACTGGGACTGCAACACAGTTCCAACACATGATAATACACGTGAATGCACAATGTTATTGGTTGGGTACTTGGTAAGCAAATCGAGGACGAGTCTTAGGGTGTGAGTCGACGCCAGTGTTTGCGCGAGATTGGCGTCTCGAATCCGTAGCAGTAATGAAACAAGCTCCAATGCCTTGACTCGTGCCTCACCGAAGGGTCGGACCTCCCGCTTGTTCGGATTAGCAAAGGAGGGTCGAGTGGTGAAGCGCGCGAGTTCGCTGCCGGCATCGAATAACCGCTGAGCATAGTCTGGGTCCGGCACCGCACTCCAGTGGTTCTCCCGGATGAAGGCATCATCGCCTGCTGCAATGAAGCCTAGGAAGAATGGAATCTTGTCGACTAACTCCTGGATCAGAGAACCATCTTCTTTGTTGACTGTAAGCATAGTAATTTTCTCCTTCGAACCCGAGGGTGAGCCAGCCTGATTCGCCTTTTCATCTTCCTCGACACGAGAGTTGGCAAGAAGAACAATGAAGGACAACGTATTCGCCAGCGCAACAGCAGCACCAGTTGTTTCTGGTAAATTGGACATGAACTCGCGGAATGAATCCCCAATCTCCTGGCCCTTCTCCGCAGCGAGAATAGGATGCACGAGTCCTAACAACCGCCTAACATAATACGCTTTGCTGAACTGAGCGAGAACTGGGGAATTATGGTCCTTAATAATCATATCGATTAGCGCCCGGAATGCATTAGAATGAGTCTCAAACCGCCTGAACAGCACTACCCGACGGTATGGGTCATCCGGTTGAACAACTATAGAATTGGCAGCATACACTGCATCAAAGAGGCTATCCAGGAAGCCGTACTCACAAAGCCATGTCCTAGAGGCATAGCCGGGTCGGTCCCAGCCCAAGCTAATGATTGTTTCAAGCACTGGATGGAGATAAATGTGCCTCAGCATCGCCATCAAAGGCTTGGAGCGCAGTCCTGGCTCGGTTCCACCCGGTGACTCCCACTCCACGACTTCTGCATCCGAACACATCCACTCGATGGTATTACCTGCTTCCATAGTTGCGAGAACCTGAAGCAGCTTTCTGAACGCGCCCGTGTAGGCCGGATCGATGACCTCGTCGGTGTCAAAATAAGAGAAGATGCGTCGGAGTGTCTGTGGCTGCATCAGCGTGCCAGTAAATGTGCGTGCGGCGATTTGGAAGATGTCTGCACAGCGAGCAGCGCGTTTGGCCTTCAACTGAGTTTCTTCACTGTCACCGATATCGACAATCTCGTCAGCAAAGGCCAAAGGCTGGCGCTGCATGATATACTCCAACATCTTCGCGACATTTTCGGGCTTGGCCAGACTACACAATAAGAGGATTCCATTGGGGGAGTGAGTTAGCATCTCCATTTGTCGAAGGGCACACCGAGAACAGGCTCTCGTACTCAAAGCAATGCACTGGTCTGAATATCAAAGTCGGCGCAGCAATCAAAAGTATCCCGCAGTACGTACTAAGTCATAAGCTGATCAATTTTGTACCGAACATCGCGAATGACGTTATCGAAGTCGAGAACGTCGTCGAGCTGCACCCCTGGACGCTGCAGCACCTCCACGATGGAGTTATCGCGTTCTAGAAAGTCCCAGAAGCTCCCGCTGCCCTCAAAGTCGTGGTTCGGCAACTCCATCTTGGGGTATCTAAAGGCAAGAACATGAATAGGTAGGGGTGGAGGGGGAGAAACGATATGAGTTCTGTCTCGACGTTAGGTGTCTCGCAACGTGTCCCAGTCCGAGCTCGACTACTCGCGCTTCGTCTTCCATCCAAGGAACAGGACCAAACATGCGTCGCGATTGGGATTAGAGAAGGGTTTGTGGTATTCGCCCCGTACGCGCCCAGGTCGTGAGGCAAGAGTTAAAGCTGCACAGATCCCATTTAGGCCACAACACGTAGTCTTTACAGCGAACGCGTGAGAAAGCCTTGTCAAAGGTGGGGTTTGTGACAGAGAGAGTCGACTTCCGCTCAGAAACCTGACGATAGACTAGGGATCTGCGATTATATCCGGGCGACTAGTGTGGAACTCCACCCCAGGCTATTGGTTTGTGAAGGTCCCATGCGGTTTCGCATCCGGCAACCTGACAATTACCCTGCTCTAAACTATGCCATCATTTCAATTCCCGGGCTATCCGTCCTGGCCCAGATTACGTCGCTCCTCCGATGCTCTCCGCATATTCCGTCTGGTTTCGCGAGAGGGCACGGAGATTCTGCATTGATTGCGGTGGCTTCCTGTCTTCCAGGTGGGGCTTTAGAACATACTCGCACAGCACTTGTGCTACTATTCTGCCGCGGTGAATATCCTTGAAATTTCCGAAACCGAGCTCACCACTAGAGCAGGTTTGGTGAGACCTTCATCATCATAGCGATGGTCTAGTCTTATTTCAGGCGGGAGTTACGTACACTATCCTACTCCCGACCTCCTCTCCGAACGATAGTGTGAGAATCATAGGGTTTCCCCAGTAGCACTTGCAGAGTGTGTGTGCGAGACCACCCCTCGGACAGACTATGGTGGATGGGATTACTTCAAAAACTGAAACTCTCACAACTCCTGCTGTTAGGAATGTGCATGGTATGCGCTGTGTGATTCATAAGAAAGGACAAGGACGACTACTCCCGGTTCTTTTGTGTGTAATCATCCCGTTTTCACTGTGATGTGTCCCCTGCAGGGTGCGAACGAGCCGAGCAAAGTTCTGGACAGTTTACCGTTAGTGTTTGGTTCCGTGGCGAGTGGCGCATGTTGACACACATGAATGAGGGATTATCTGTCTCGGTACGATGACAAACACCGTCGCGTGTAGTAACCTGTTTTGACCCTGATCCTTATGGAAACTTCCTCATCCACCTCATATAGTCCTCGAATCTGTCTTCTGCGAGGCAATAGCAAGTCAGCCTCCAGAACACGACGGCAAGCAACCTGCCAGAGGCCGGGTATCATTACCCTGGATGGCGATATAACTCAGCACCGAACGCTCAACACGATCCTCAAGTGCGGACGGTGCTCTTCTATATCTTACTGAGGCACCGTTCACTTATCTATCCATCCAGAGGAAGCAGAATCTCCTGCTTCGTAGTCTAGAACACTCGTTGCCTAGGCTCATGTCATCTCACAGACGGAAAAGCTCAAAGACAAGTGGGTCTCACCACCATGAGGCTTTCACCAAGGACGGCATGCCATCCTCGACGACAGCAGCCGAGTTGAGTAGTCAGAGCTCAATGGCGAACCCCCCCTGGTTAGCCTACTTACAACGCGAGATCACATTCAAACGTCGTACCGGCCGTCTCGACTGGACCAAGCTGCTATCACTAGACCTTGATGCTTTGGTTCGCAAGCGTGATCTTGCAACACTGCAGGCCAACCTCACCCATGTAACGTTCGCAGATATCGAGTTGGCAGACCTACAATATCTGAAGGACTACAACTTCCTTCACCTCTTCCGGTTTATGCAGCTCATGCTGGAATATCAGCTGCATGTGCAGACGTTCCTTCTGTCTTCATTAAGTGCACAAGAGGCAGATTTGGAGGAGAACCAAAATCAGCTCAAGCAACTGACAACAAAGATTGCAGTCTCTGACAAAGAGCGCAACTCTTTGCGGGCTGATTTGGTAACTGCTATGAATCAAATCGATAAGCTGGAGCAGGAACTCTCCGACCGTGACGCGGAAATCCTGCGCTTGAAGGAGGCGTATGCGCAAGTGCTCGACCGCCATAAGTTGTTCTTGTCCGCTCGACTCTCTGCAGATGAGCAGGAGCAGCCTCTCACCGAGGAAGAGAGGATGAAAAATTTGAAACGGCGCATGAAGGATGAACCACACGATGACAAAACCGATGAGGACGAAGACCAAGCCACTCCATCAGGGCATCGTGACTCGGACGACCTGAAGGATGAAAAGAAGACGCCACGAAAGCCCTACTACGCATGCCCGTTCTGCGATAAAGGTAAGCCCTACAAGTATCAAGAGTCAGTACTCGGCCATATTGCTGACGCTCACCCTGATTTGGTTCATTCATATGATCCTGTCATCCTCCGCGGTTGGATTAAGAAGCGCAGCGCAGAGGCTGACCTTGTCACTTACCTCGATGACGAGCAGGCCTTGGCGAGGGCGCGCGAGGCAGAACAAGAAAGGAAGGCTAAGGAAGAAAAGGAACAACGCGAGCGTGAAGAAAAGGCGAAGCAGGAGCAAGCTCGATTCGAACAGGAAAAGGCTGAGATGAGGAGACAATTCAACGAAGTCATAGCCCAACTCCAGACGACTATGAGTGGTATGCAAAGCCAGATTGAGCTCCTTACCTCGAAGCTCTTGGAAAAGGATCAAGCCACTGCCCCTACACCGACCCTAACTCCTGGTGTGCGTGTGTCATCTACGCCATCAACTGGTGTCCAGCAGAGTCTCTCTGGCTTGCCTTCGCGCGACCAGCCGTTGGATGATGTGAAGAGCACAGCCTCGCCGCCTGAGATCCCCACCAGGCCATCAGCCCTAGCAGACCCTGCGCCCCAACCTCAGGAGAAGCCTAGCGATGTGAAGATGCCCTCACAGGTTAGCACTGGAAGTGTGTCGGGAAAGGGTCCTTCTGCTGAGGTAAGCGATGCCACACCGTCAATCGCTGGGTCTACTTCACACCCCACAAACAAGGCAGTCAATCAGGGTCTCCCGCCACCACATCCATCCCGACCAGTCAGGCCAAGGAGCTTTAGTGCCAGTGAGGGTGAAAGACCTGCTCAGAACCAGATGCCTGCGCCGCTCTCTCAACCACAAACGACCGCTCAGCCTGACGTGGGAATCGACGGCCAAATGCAAGCGGGCACTGATCATCACGACAACACTGCTCCGATTCAGCAAAGCGTTGGTTCACAAGCACCGCCTCCGTCGATTCCTCCTCGCACGCCAAAGTCAACTCGAAGTGAGGAGACGAAGACAGAGCCCGCAGTCCCAAGTCGTCCACCTTCACCAAAGCGTGCCCCCACCATCACTGCCACAGCCCCTGCTGCCCCACCATCCCCAGCAGCCCCTGGTGTTCCAGTCAGGCCTCCTTCGCCTGCGCGACCACCGTCTCCAGCAAGGCCAAGCCGACCCAGTGTATCGACACCTACTGCTTCGCCTACAATTGGCCAGCAGGCACCAAGTCTACCCCCCCGGAACCATTCACCGAGCCCATACCGAATGTCCTCACCATCTGAGCTGTCCCAGCAAGAGCCTTCCGTCCAGGGGAAGACGTCAGCGGCAATGTCATCGCAGCCACCTTACGTAGCTCCAGAACCATCCCCGACACAACACCCTGCAGGAGAGGAACCACAAGCTCGTCAGAAATATGAGACTGATGCATTCCCTCAGCCTGTGATCGAACCCGGAAGGGTTCCTCCTGTGATTCCAACCAGGCCAGTCGGCGGTAGTGGCACCCCCGGTGTACCCTCTCCTCGATCGTCAAGTGCGCCTCCGGTTCGACCGTCCCGTGCAGGCTCTCATGCCTCAGACTCGGGCGTGCCACCTCCTCGACCTCGACGAGAATCTATAAGTACCGGCGCGGCAGAGCCTGCGCAACCACCCATTCAAACGGCAGCTGAGCCCGAACAGCCCCGAGTACCTCCGGTGATCCCTACACGCTCCATGACGCCCGGTTCAAGGCGCCCTGCGCCGACAACACCCCAAGCAAGTCTTACCGGTGAAGTCAAGACTGATGCTCACACAGTGCAAAATACCACTGTTCCGTCAAAGGGTGTTAGGGTCACAGTTCCACTGACCGAGGCAGCGGTGTTGTCCATGGGAACCAACACTAAGGATGTGGCGACCCTCGCGCAGGAGTCCAGCTTGCGCAAAAACCCACTGTGGGACGAATTCATGTTTAATGCACGGGTAGACTTGGAACGAGGTCTTCAACAATGGCCCGTCTTTGATGCGCCCCAATCAATCAAGTCATCCAACCCGTCGGGATACGATGCAGTCGAACGTGCATGGGAGCAACTCAGGGAGAGTGGCCTTTTGAAAGAAACCGAGGAAGGATTACAGTGGAAAACCGACGTGCCGCCGAGTCTCTTCTTGACTCTGAGTGTGTGCGAGAGCGGAGAGCCTAGCATCGGACGATTCGAGTTCCCTGCAAGCATGTACAAGCGCCTCGAAGCACCCATTTCAAGCGGAATCTTGGATGTCCGACAGGAGCCCAAGGACGAGTCGAGCGTTATGCATGGTTGTGTCTCAGATAGTGCAATATGCCAATTCTTGAAGCGAGTCGGCAACGACCTAGATGGGGTTTCTCCCGAGTCGTTGGTTGCGGTGGATGCGGTCCCACCCTACGCAGACCCTCTGCCTCCTTCGGAGAAGGACGTCACTCCTGCCTCCTTAGTGGTAATTGACGAGGATAAGGGCTTTGCGCGCCGATTCCGATTCGCAGATGCAACTGAGGCCGTCACTTCAACCGCCCCTGTATTTTCCAAGAAGCTGACTGCAGTATGGCGCCGAGATGTTTCAAAGCCCATTTTCAAGGTGGATCTGCGTATCTGGGTCCCCTCAAAGCCGGCATTACCTTCTAGACCGCATGGTCAGTCAGTTTCAGGACCAGGTGGCGCCACGAAATCGGCGGCTCCTATGAGCCAGCCTGCGGTGCCAGCTCGCACCTTCTCCATGCCCGCCAGTTTCGACGTTTCTGAAAGCAATATCGATAGCTTTCCTGTGCTTGCGACACTCCTCATTGAGCCGGATACCATCCGCCGGGCTCTTGATAGTGCAGCTCTCGCTCGAGGAGGGCAACCTGCACCTCCCCCCCTGCCCCCATTCAAGGTTGGTATGTGGGAATATGTTGCTGGAGGAGTGCCCGTCCAGCTCGTTGACCAGCCGATGGCAATGGCCTCTGTTGTATTACGGCAAACCAAGCCTGTATCGCAGGTGTTCCTAGAATCTGTCGCAAGAGTTGCCTCTCAGCTTCGACCACAGAGCATACCTGCAGAATCCTCTGGAGCTCTCTCGGCGCAGCGACTGTATGATGAAATGCTAAAGGCCAATCCAGCTGCGGTCGCTCAAACACCAGTTCAGCCAGCTATTCAGCCTAGTCCCGTCTCACAACCAGCTGCCCCACCGGTAGTACCAGCTCGTCGGCACTCGAGTGCTGAGCGTCCTGCTCCACCTGTGCCTGCGCTGCCGAGGACCTCAGCCCTTGACCGACGCGCGAGTATTCCTCACTCGGAAGGGGGTGAGCGAGTTCCGCCAAGCCCGCCAGCTCGACCTGCCCGATCAGGCTCGGTGAGTGGGCCGTCTGCACCAGCTCCAGCCTCTGGATCATCGTCGACACTGCCACAGCCAGGACTTCAGGTGCAGATCCCCTCTTCATCGCCGCTTACTTCCCCTGATGCTGAGGCGCAGCCCTTTGCTGATAATCAGCCTGGTGTAGACCCAGTCCAGCAGCAGCAGATGGGAGCAACAGGTACCACTCATCACCACCGTAACCCCAGTGATGTTCCCATTCCAATGACACACCGCCACCTGATGGCACCACCCAAGTATATCACTGCACCGACAGGACCACTCACGACCACTCACGTCGAGCTGAACAAGCCCGTAACTATCCCCAGCATCCAGCAGCAACCGCAGCCGTCACAGCAGCCACAGCAGCCACAGCAGCCACAGCAGCCACTGCAGTCGGAGCCTCCGCAACGCCCAGTCATCTCGTCTCGCCGCTCATCAATCGATACTTACTCCATGGCTGCGCTTCCTCCAGTCCCACCTCCTGGTGGAAATACGGGGGTTGAACCTTCCCTTGATGGAGGCATTAGCACCCAACCGCCAACAGGCCTGCCGAAATCGCCGGCTCTAGTTGAGGGCGACGATGAATATGATGAGGGGTTTGATTCTCTCGACGTATCAAGCCAGCTCCCGTTGGCAAATCCAACTCCTGTGAAGGCACCCGTTGCCACCACCGGCGGACCGTTTGGAGATGCAGCGGCGCCTGTCTCGACCGGGATTACAAGCCAAGAAGGCTCGCACACTGTGAGCTCCGGATCCAATGCCCCAACTGCTGTACCAGCCAGGCCACCCTTCGCACCCAACCCAAATTCGGTGGACAATAGCTGGGATGCATCAGTCTTTGTAGGAAATGACTCTGTGGTTCAACCTCAGGTTATCCAGCCTGTTCGATTCCACAAGCCTGGGATCCAAATTCGGCACGATGACTTTGAGGACGACGTAGAAGCCATCCTCGGCTTGCCACCTCGGAAGCAGACAGGCTACTTCGATGGACTTGAAGACTCCGAGGATGACTTCGATGCATAAGCGCCAGCGCGCCATGCCAGTGCCGAGGGAGTTCGCGAGCCAAACAACCAGCGCGGACTAAACCACCCACCTACTTGCCTATCTCCCTTATGTACAGACATTGTTGTGGTCCATCACCAGAATCCTCTCCGCCACCTGCTACGCCTATGTATGCGAGCAAACTCTCTCGTGCCAAACGGTGCGGGAACCTTACAACGAGCATAATAAAAATCAGTGTTCGATAGCATTCTGTGGCAGCTCCTCACTAATGACTCGACTAGGCACTTCTCTTCCGGTATTCCAGCAAACGCCCAGTGAAATCTAAACACGACCGTGAAAATCTGTGTCTTGAACAACGTCTAGATTCCTCCAAGCAGAACTCGAAATCTTGCGGTATATTCAGTGCCTTCTGTGGGAAATTGCACATTTGACTCTATAGCTCCATTATAGTCTGTATTATTTATTTGGATCAACTGTGTCCACGTGCACACGTCGAATATTATCCAAATCTACAGCTCTTTCCACTAGCTGAGGAGACTCTCAGTGCTCCAACCGCTCGGCAGCCGCGATCAGGAGGAGAAACCCGAAGAGACTGCGGTAGGACGTTAATATGAGCTCCTGCGCGCCCTCCCACCCGGAACTCACCTCAGAGGGCAGCCCGGGTGTGCTCGAAGCCGACCTAAATGCGTTCCTCCTGGACACGTCTGAAGACGCTCCAGCCTCGGCCCCAGGCCCGAACCCAATACCAGCACAACCTGCCGAGTACGCGCTGGATGGCGCTGACAACCTTATTGATGACCGATTCACACCGCCTTTACCCAGCCCGCGCCCGCCCTCCACATACCCAGACTCTGATGCTTCAGGTGAGGAGCCGGCGGAACTTAAGGGCGAGTTCGCGGTAAAGCTGAATCAAATCCGAGAGAAGCACGTAGACTGGCCCCCAATCCAAACCATCGTCCCGATTCCCGAGAACCGTGAGCAGCTCTATACTGGAAGACCTCCTCAAATCTCTGACGAGACGAGATTCATGCTGCAGAGCTTCACCAGTCCACAGGCGAGTCTGGCAGCTGCGGTCGCTACCTTTGAGGAGAATGAACCAGGGTCGGCGGATCAACAGCCATCGCTTACATTTATTCGCGTCATGCTGCAGCGTAGCCAGGAGCGCGAAGTTGTATCGCAGCTCATGACCTTTGGCATTGAATCCCTCATTGAGGCTGCAACGTGGGACAATTGTATTATCGAGTTGGAAGACGTTCACAATCGGATGAAAACTGTCCTCATGGAACGTGAATCAATCAGTAAGACGCAGCACGACGAGATGGAGGCATTTGGTACTGAACTCAACCAAGCAAAGCAAAACTCAATGCGAGACTTGGAAACGGCGCTAACCTTCTCAACCGAGGCGCGTGACCGTCTTGACACAGTGCAAGCAGAGCTGGACGCAGAAATTAACGAGGTGAAGTCACAACAACACTCTAAGCGTGACATATCTGGGCTTCCCCGAGTCGTCTTAAAACGCATTGTAATGTTCCTCAAGCCGAAGGAATTTGTCACGTGCTTCAGGGTGTGCAAACGGTGGCGACAAACGCTCGACGTGGGCTACCTATGGAAAACAGTCTTCGCGCAGTCCGTGAGGCATCTGAAACTGAGGCTGCTGCGCCTTGAAGAAGAGCGGCGCGCGCGTCAGGACTTCGAGGCGGCAATCCCCAAATCTGCTACGGTCTCCCTCGAAGGTATCAACCCGAAGAAGGCCAAGCAAGGAATCAGCAAGACAGAGGTATATGAGATGTGTCTCAACCAGGTTCGAAGGAAAGCGGAAGTTGCCAAATCAGATCATGATGACTACACGCACCGTGTTCATCTCCATCACGAGGTCTGCGCCTTCCTAGAACAATCAATCAAAGACGCGAGGGGTCAGTATGGAGACGCGCTAGCGAGTCGAACCATGGCAGAGAACCGACTGTCAGTACTGCGACGTAAGAAAGCCGATATTGCGCGCGCCGTTGCAGAGCTGGAAGAAGCCTTGCGTGAACAGAACGAGATCCAGGCACAGGCACAATCAAAACTTGAACTGAGTCTAACAGATGTAGAGAATCGCCTACGAATTCTCACTGAGGGTAACCGTGTCACAGATGATATGAAGGACTATGGAGGCGCAAGAAGAGCATCTAGTGTGGGAAGTGATGGTGACAGGCCGGAAATCGCCCTTCCAGGTGCGCAACTGGTTGAGATGTTAGTAGAGCAGCGAAAACAGTTAATCAAAGATGTCAAGTCTCTCAACGTTGAGATCAAGCAAGGCAACTTGTTGGTGAACGCATTATCAGAAGCACTCAGAAAATTGGGGGCAGAGCCACCGCCAGCACCTGTTTTTGAAGGCATTTAAGCGATGCTATTTTCTTAACGGCATGAACACCTCATCGTCATCGGCCCGTACCCAGAATTGTCAACTGAATAGAGTAAATCTACGTACAAACCATACTTTGGTTAAACACAGACTACTGATGGGATGTGTTTATTCTCACTTCGTCTTGTGTTGTCCACAGACGAGACGCGTACACGAACTCCTCGTGACTGAATCCCTGCCCATCAAGCTTTGACCCTTAGAAGACGGGAATGAGTTCAGGAGGAGGGACGGGAGCCTGAATGATGGTGTTACCCTCCTGGAGCTTAGCGGTAACAGTCAAAGGACCCTTAGGAGGCTCGTAAACTGGGGTATGAACGGGGCGAGGTAGAGGGGTGCGGATGACAAGAACGTGCTCCTTGGGCAACTTCTTGACGAGCACGGCCTGCTCCTCGTTGCGCTTGGGAAGACGATCGAAGACCATCGAGCCGTAACCTTCGTGGCGCGCAGGAGGAAGGTTGAGAGAAAGACGCTCGAAGCTCCTGGTGATGCTGGGGTCGTCGAGCACTGCGTACTGGTAGCGCGTACCAAGCTTCCTACCGGGCTTGACAACCACGATCTCGGTCTTGTTCCAGTATGTGGGAGGATTCTCGAGAGCACGCTGAGCAGCTACGCGAGCACGCTTAGCGATAACCTTCTCGCGGTACTTGTGCTCAAGGCGGCGCCAAGCGGTGTATGCTTGTTGCTCTATATGCGGTATGCAAAGTGTAAATGCGTGTAGAAGTGGATGAGTGGAGCAGAATGAGGTAACTCGACGACAAACTAGACAGTTTTCTTATTGATGCCGAAGGAGGCTTGAGCTGAAAGAAGGAATTATACAACACCGACTGACGTACCGTCGTAGCTGAGGTCGGGATCGGTGACAACGACAGGTCCCGATTCAACCGACACAGCTGCGATGAGCTGCATCGCACAGACAACTACAAGCAGAGCAATCCAGAGCTGCTTTGACATTGTCTGGAGGGGTTTACGGCGAGGATTCGGGGAATAATCAAGAGGGAAGTGAGTTACGAGTACATTGTTATCAGTTCAGACACGGGGTATCCCTGGAGGTCGCTCAGGCGGCTGCGACAAGCAGAGCGAGAACAAGAAAATCAAAACTCTGTCAGCGTTGTTGCAATTTCCACGCCTTCTCCGGGAGCAAACGGGGATAACACCAGGCAATATCGATGAAACACGAGGGCCTCTGCGGAATGATCCCACTTGCATTCGCGTAGCACACCGAGAACACCGCCAAATTCGCGTTTGAAAGGGATCCACTCCAGACTCCACCCCCCTCCCCCCCTCAGCTCGATATTCCAGCACCCCCAACCCCGGGCCTCGGCAAACTTGCTCGTACGCAAAAATTCTGTCTGCCTGAACCATGGGGGGGGATTCCAGGTTCCAAATTCTGGAACTTTTTGGAACTTTTTGGAACTTTCTGGAACCTCTGGGACCTAACCGGGAACCAGTGGGTGAACGCTTATCCTTCAACTCAGCGAGCTCCTTGTTCTCGTCAAAGGCGCGCTTAGTTATGGTCTAAAACAACTCGCGCGCTGCTTCAATGTTAGACTGTTTTTCTCCCCAGACATCCTGGACAATTTGAGTCATCAGCTTGCGGGCGGATTCACGAGCTTCGTTTAAGCGGAGATTTTGCACAAAGCTCTCGAATGTTTGCATGAACGGGCCGCCGTCCTGAAGGAACGTGCTCAGTTCCTCTTGTATCTGGTGCATGAGAACCGGCTCGAGGGGCTTCACTTCTGGAAGTTCATTGATTTCATTTACGAACGTCTGATTCATCTCATCCACCACGTTCTGGCAGGAGATATCCATGCTGGAGTATTTGCGCTCTTCTGCAATGCGCTGCCACTCTGGCGCCGCATACTTCTCCAAAGCGATGGACAAGAGCGACCTGATGTAAGAGATTAATTCCATCCTTGCCAAATCGCTCAAAGCCATCTCCATATTCACGGAGTATGGCTTGCGCGCCTCCATCGCAGCCATTTCGATCACGCGCTGAACTCGTTGTTTGAAGTTGTTAACAGCGTCATCGTTCAAAGCAAATGGGAGTTGTATCACCTTGTCTCCAATTAGATCCAGAGTGCAGAGTAACTCCTCATCCGAACCCGCATGGCGCCTCAAAGACCCTTTGAGTTCAGTTTGACTCATTGCATTGAAGCACTTGTTCACCACAAGCATCACCGAAGTACGGATAAAATCCTCAGGGAACATCTTGAGATTCTTCAGCACAGGCTTCAATCCCTCTCCACGCACGCGAGTAATTTCGCTTTGCGAAACGACGAGAATCACTCGGACCGACCCGGCTTTCGTCAGGCATAGTGGTCTCGAGCTGGTCTCGAGCATGTGTCCCCTCGAAATTTCTTCTCGGAATTCCGGGAAAATCCATTTTCGGGTACACATGAAAGAAAATTCTCGAGTACTCGTGATGAGCAAGACGAACATTGAATGCACTAAAGATCGAGGTTGCCACAGATGGAAACGAGATATTATGGGCGAGAGTGATGTAGTGTCCGATGACAATAACAATGTTGTAGCTTTTATGCGCAAGGGACTCCGGAATAACCCCAACACTTGATGCCTCAAGCTGAATTTCTGAAGTCGAGCTTGTCGACTTTTGTCCTCCAGCCGAGGAAGAAGCCTGTTTGCATTCAAGCAACACCTTGCCCTACTCACACTTCTTGTCATCTTTATTACTACATACCCGTGCTCGTCGTGTATCGTGGACCCTATTGACATCTCACTCACGTATGCCCGCGCTCCCGAGCACCAACGAACTCGCAGCACTGCGAACGTCTCTTCAGGATGCTGTGGGATTGCTCAGCTTTCTTGACGACCTAGACCTAACCATGATCGTGGGTAATACGGGAAGTGGCAAGCGCACCATTGCAAATATTTTAGCCGGTTTTGTCCTCATTTTCTACGACAACCCACTGTCAGGCGGCGCAAACTCCGCGAGATCTGATCAGCCTTGCGTCCAGGATCGAACATGATCCATACTATGACATAACGAATGCACCAGAGGCGAGAACGCAGGCAATACAGTGTCACACTTACTTAGGCCTTGTGCGCCCCTCTGGTGTCTCGTGTAACACTCGCTCCCTTCATAACAACTGCAGATAACTACTTTAAGTATGTGAACGAGAACATCGCCCGCCACCAGCGACTAGTGCTCGGCCACGTCAGCCACTCTCCTCAAGCATCACGACCACGAAACTTGTACATATCAAAGTAACCCAAGCTAGTTTGTTTTGTTTTAGTTAGGACTAGCCATACACGAAGCTTTATGAATGATTTATCATTCAATCTGACTGTGCGTACACACCGATAACGAGCATGAATCCTTTACTCGTCATCAGCCGACTTGCGGATGCGCTTACCGTGAGTACCGCGGACCTATAGGAGAAAGAAATGGAAACGGGGAGAGGATAGCAGTGGTGTGAGCACATTGTTCAACGCAGCAGTGGCTCAGTTAGTAAAGCCAACGAGACCAACAACGACGACGACGAAACAGTTCGTCCCAGTCCTCCACCAGTACACTCCTAGAACGAGCCTGAATCTTGGCAATGCAACCAGCAATCAATCTGAGGCCATCAGAGCGACATGCTGCATGGCCTGTCGCTAATGTGTCCTCCTTCTCGATTCCTGGACATCGATTGCGAACGGATACATAACTCTGCTCTGTCCTCTTTGTGGTATCTTGGCTTGGTGGGAACATGGACGAACGGACTGCACTCCATATGACAAACGCGAAATGGTCTTGTTCTCTGTGTTTGTCGCGTCGCTGTTGATACTGATGTTGATTATGGGGCTGATATTGGGATTGTGACCCATGACATACCTTCAATCGCTTGTTCTTAGCCTCCTTGCGAGACTTGGAAGTGCCCGGTGGCTTAGCAGGGAGCTGGCCAGCGCGGCGGAGTCGGTAAGCAGGCTCGGTGTCGAGAGCATCCTCAATAGTGTCGTAGATGCATGCGAAACCAGTGGTCTTGCCACCACCGATAGCGGTGCGGAAACCGAAGACGAAGATCGTCTCAGGGTCCTGAACCTTGAACTTCTGAGCCAGGAGGCGTGTGACGAGGCTTCGGCGAACAGTACCAGAGTGGGGGTGGAGGATGTCCACAACCTAATCGTGTGAAGAAGGGTTAGAACACGCAATCATGAGTGAAATGAACTCGCACAGGAGGCTTATACATAGGCAACCAGCTCGGCCTCCAAGGCTCGGACAAGCGGCAACTTCCGCCACACCGCTCACGCCAACCGGACGCGTCTGGGACCGGGCATTTGTGCGAGACGATGCGGGAGCAGCATCGCGACGTGACCGCACGAATATAATCCCATCTCAGTCCCCGCCGGATGTGTTCGGATGAGTAAAGTCGCTCAGGTGGGGCGAGCTCGGTAGCCGGGGATAAGTTTGAACACATCTTTCTTGGGTATAGACTGGGCCAGTGAAGCTCAAAATCATCTACGTACCATCTGCTTACGCTTAAGAAGCGGGTTCTTGGATAACTTGCGTGTACGCAAAGTAAGGCGTGCCTTCATTTCGTATATTTCGTTCCGTCCTACACGATCAACTTTTCCCTCACCCAGCCGGGCTTGGCGGTGTTTGGAACTTTTTGGAACTTTTTGGAACCCGTTTGGAACCTTGGGTTCAAATTTGGAACACTTCTGGAACCCAGACTTCCTACCTTTCCTCGGCCCCATTTTTGCTCGTTTTTTCATACGACGTTTGTACACGCGATTTCGCACGGTTTTACAAGGGATATACCATTTCTACCACCATAAACTGCATCAATACGATTTTTACACTCTGATTCCGCGCTTCGTTCCCGAGCTAGAGAAACGACCCTCCAGACGATGCATATGCTCTCGTTTTCGAATTTGTGTGACGAGCGTCAACGCTGAGTTTCAGTCATGTCCTAGCAGGGTGCAACCCGCAAGCTCAGTCAGGACCTGCGTCGAAACCTTGGCTCGATGGGATAAATCCTCCTGCAGAGTGCTGGGCTTGACCTCGATGGTCTCGCAGCGCAAAGGACGTGGTTTTGAGTGGATTTGGATGCAGGTGTAAAGGGCCTGAAACCTCTCATTTCGAGTGACTTGAAACCGGGGCCTGGGGTGGAGGATGCGATAAGAAAATATGTCGGTATTGTAAAGTGACTAGTGATAAGTCGAATCAATTGGTTTGATGTGCCTCAGAATGCAATGAGCCACCCCTGACTACACCTAATAACAACCACTTTGGAACTGACTATGGGTGCTCGATGCCTCCCCGCGTGTCTTGAGGGCTCTCGCCGGTGCTCCATCGGTCTGTGTAAGACCCTCGCCGGTAGTAACACGATCCAGCTGCGGGCAGTGCCCATTCCTGAGCCCTACCGAGTGATACAATAGAAAATGATTCTTAGGCCCACCGCGCCTATCAGCTCGAGCCACTCTAATCTGATCGAACATGGCGTGTTGACTCTCGCCTATTGTCGCGCATGATGACTCCTCAACTTCATTCTAGGCGGTCCAATCCACTCGAGCCTGTTCGAGCACCACTACCGACGAGCACGCACCTTTTGAAGAAGCAAACGACCCGAGAGACTGCTCTCACGAATGTTCAGAATCTTTGGTAAGAAGAAGCAGGAGGGGCCAGCTCCTACGCTCGACCAGGCAACGCAAGGTATCAGCTCTCGAATTGAGAGTCTTGATGCCAAAATCAAGGAACTCGACGATGAGCTCATCAAGTACAAGAAGCAGCTGGCCAACATGAAGCCGGGCACCGCCAAGGAGAGCGTCAAGCGCCGAGCACTTATGGTTCTGAAACAAAAGCGGGCGTACGAGAAGAATCGCGACGTTGCCTTCACTCAACGCTTCAACATCGAGCAAACCAAGTTTGCGCAGGACAATCTGAAGGACACAATGGCAACTGTCTCGGCTATGAAAGCCGCTGGTAAAGAACTCAAGAAGCAGTACGAAGAGGTCAACTTGGACGAAATTGAAGACGTATTCGATGACATGGAGGATATGATGGCAGTTCAAGACGAACTGCAAGAGATCATGGGCAGGACCTATGGTGTACCTGAAGAGCTAGACGAGACCGACCTGATGAATGAGCTGGCTGGCCTCGAGGATGAGATCGAGCTCAACGAGGAGACCGAAGAGGCTTCCTTGCCCAGCTACCTTGTTAAGGCCTCCAATGCTGTCGCAAGTCGCCTAGACTCCAACGCCACGACGGTCGCATCGCCCACGACCACAGTCCAGACCGCAGCTGCCGTTCCTGCAGCGCCAGCCCCTCCAAGTCGAGTCCCCCAGCAGAAGCAAGAACAAACCGATGAGTTCGGGTTGCCTGTTGTATCTCGAGTGCAAATGTAAACTGGCGCAATCGATGTAATAGTTTCATCATCATTCTTCGTGGACCGTCGTTTCTTGGTCTGAGTGCGGATGCTCACTCACTTAAGTTCCTAGCTTTGGCCTGCGATAACGTCTAGATCCAGAACGGACGAAACCTTTATTGTAATCTACTGTACATATGTCCGTGTTCTCCATGTAATAAACCAACTTTCTTTGAGATTAACACACTCCAATTACTCATCCCCGATCAGTGCTAAGAGTTCATCTAGGATGTCGGTCTCTGCTTCATCTTCATTGGCACCATTTGTTTCGAGCTTTGCCACGGGGTTTGTTGCTTGTGCTTGTGCTTGTGCTTGTGCTTGTGCTTGTGCTTGTGCTTGTGCTTGTGCTTGTGCTTGTGCTTGTGCTTGTGCTTGTGCTTGTGCTTGTGCTTGT
>Ga0180217_1000109_pt1 | contig 178221 bp, 132 predicted proteins | sample eDN3rd37CBELigOP_FD_128521 | JGI IMG/M metagenome (GOLD analysis project Ga0180217, IMG submission 128521) | Enriched Organic Plus compost microbial communities from Emeryville, California, USA - eDNA 3rd pass 37_C BE-Lig OP (version 2) (version 2) ... | reverse complement strand
TGCTCAGTTCCATTTCCGCCATATTCAGCCAGGAACCGTTCCTGGGCGTAAAGACCAGCCGCAGCCGACGCCGGAGGCGGCCAGCTGTTTGCGCATCGAACGCCAGGTAAAGTGACTGTAGGTCAGGCTCCGCCTGACTTATCTTTGTTCCGGGCGGCAAATCACTTAATACCAGTTGACGTTGGTCAGGCTCCGCCTGACTTATCTCCGTTTCCGGCGTCAAATGACCATCTGTACGAGCATGCGAGAGATGGAGAGATCCCATGGTGAACTGGCGGCGGGCGCATGTGCCGGGGGGCTCGTTTTTCTTCACTGTCGTTACCGACGGCCGGGCGAGGCTGTTTGCATCCCTGCGGGTGCGGAACCTGCTCGGCAGCCTGTTCCGCCGCTGTCAGTTGCGCCTGCCGTTCACCATCAATGCAATTGTGCTCCTGCCTGAACACCTGCACGCAATCTGGAGTCTACCTCCCGGCGATGACGGATACTCCGCTCGCTGGGGGTGGATCAAGAAGGAGTTCACCAAGCACTGGCTCGCCGGCGGCGGGGCGGAGCGGACCGTCAGCGCCGGGAGGACGCACGAAGGCCGCCGCGGCGTCTGGCAACCCCGCTTTTGGGAACACACGCTCGAAGACGAACACGATTTCGAACAGCACTTCGACGACATCCGCTACAATCCCCTGAAGCACCGTCTCGTCGCCTGCCCGCGCGACTGGCCGCACAGCAGTTTCCACCGGTCTGTCAGGGCTGGCGTCTCTCCACACAACTGGGCCTGCAGCAACGCCCCACCCCTCGACTTCCGCGACATCGAACGCACGACCGGCGACATTGATTGACTGCACAACTGTGCCCCGAAGATAAGTCAGGCAGAGCCTGACCTACGTCGACTGAAGAAACTCACTCTTGTCGACTCCGCAGCAACGTCGGATGAGCTCACCTTCGTGGGCGAATTGAACGGGCGAAAGATCTACACGAATAATGCCAATGAGTTACATGCCTGCACAAGCTGCCAACGCATTGTTGCGGCGCCTGATGAGCCACCGACTGGAGGAAGCGGCCCATCCGGTACCGCAGCCAATGCCCCAAGGAGTGTCGGACGGTTCCCCGCTGATCCTGACGACCTCACAAGGATGCTGGGCGTCGAGCCGAAGATTTCTATGACGCAGCACGGCACGAGGCGTTATCTTTGGGAGCCAAACTCGAACACGAGAATTCGCTTCGAGAGTCATCCCGGAGATCCTGGTACGTTTAATCCGCGGCATCACGGAGAACATTATCACGTTGAAGTCAAGCCACCACATCTCTCATGGAATCAGGCTAAGAAGCAGGGATGCATTACCAAAGTCAAGCCGGACAATTACATCCTCGGACACGGCACCGGACATCTTCCCAGTGAACCATTCCCCGGGCAATAGCAATGCAGCTTCAAGACATAGCCATCGCAGACGGAACAATTGAGTCTGTTTGTACATCGATGAAGGATGCAGAGATCATCTTTGTCGACTGGAATGATGTTAAATGGCGATTCACGTTCACCGATGTTCTTGCTGTTGAGAATCTGAATATCGAAGGAGAGGAGCTTGATCGTTTGGAAATTGTTGAGAATGATCAGTATGGTCTGAGAGTTCGTTCACTTGTCGATGAGCCTGATGCCAAGGTGAACATTTACATGTTTTTCACGCCTTGGAAGGATGAACCACGGTTGCGTGTGGTTGCAGGCGGGTGTATCGTCAGCGGCGTCGATGAGCCACCGCCCTCGTGAACGGTTACAGCTTGGCTGGCCGAACCGGCTTGAACGGCTTCATTCGGCTGGGTGGCACTGTCGGCATGAAGGAGGGTGCCACTGGCGTGTCGCCAGTGCTTTTTCGGATTCAGCTTGCGGTTGCGAACGTTGATTCCGTACAACGAATCTGCATCACCCCCATTCAGTGGACGGAATGGGGGACTCACGTCAACCGCATCGAAAACGCATCAAGCGTTTTCACGAGCCAGGTGACCTGCACGAGTGAACGTTTCCACCGACCGAAGCAATGCTGCTGATCAACGGCACTTGGAGACGTTGGCTGGCGGGTAACATCGATGAGGTAGGCGAAAAGGAGCATTGCTGCTTAGTGACTGTAGGTCAGGCTCCGCCTGACTTATCTTTGTTCCGGGCGGCGAATCACTTAATACCAGTTGACGTAGTGGTGCGTCTATCGATAAATGTCAGCATTGAGGACATGAACTTGTAGTTCAGTCAGGCACAGCCTGACCTACTGGTCTGGACGGCCCACTCCAAGGTGATGTTCGACCTGGTCTCCGGACACATCTGGGATCGTGCCCCGGTGGGCGGATATACAGGCGGACACTTTACCGGGCTGGGCGCAAGAGTGCTGATGGACTTCTAGTGACGCGACCGCAAGCAGACTTCCGTCAACATCCGACGTGCCGCATTACCCGCACATTCACAGCGAAAGGATGACTCTGTGAATCGAGTCCCTTACCGGTTGACTGCAATCTGTATGGCTGTCTCCCTTTCGTTTGTGGGCGGTTCGCACCTGCGGGCCGGCATGCCTGCCCCGGACGCGACAGTGAGCTTTCGTGTCGGAAAGAATGGCCGCCCCTTGACGGTTCCCGTTGAACTCAACGGCCGAACGGTGCGGTTCCTGCTCGATACGGGGGCCGGCAAGACCTGCTTTGACATTTCGCTGAAGTCCGAAGTCGGCCCTCGGGCGGGCACGGTGACCCTGGGCACGCCGGCGGGCCTGCAGTCGACATCGCTGTATCGGTGCCCCGAAGCGAGCATCGGCCGGCTCTCTCTGCAGGAAGTCGAAACCGTCGCCTGTGTCGATCTGAAGCCGATCCGGTACGGGACTGGTTTAGAGATCTATGGAATCCTCGGCGCGGACTTCTGCATCGGGAAGGTTCTTGAGATTGATTTTGATCATGGCTCGATCGCGTTCGGGCCCCCGCCCGCCACGGAACTTCCCGGGTGCGACGAAGCTGTTGAGGTCCCGCTGAGAATCATCGCCGGAATTCCGCATGTGCGAATGGAACTGCCGGGCGGAACAAAAGAGTGGATCGCAATCGACACGGGGGCGAATCGCACGACGATCCGTGCCGCTGTCTTCGATGATCTGGTTCGAACGGGGGCGGTCTCCTCGACGTCAAGCCATCGGGTTGTGTCCGTGGGAGGGACGAGCCAAAGCCGCATCGGGAACCTGGCGCACCTGAAATTGGGGACGCAGCAAATCGAAGGGACCGTGGTCGACAGCGATTCACTCAGTCTGCTCGGACTTGATCAGCTCTCGCGATTCCATCTGCGCTTGGACCTGCGGAACAACACGTTGAGGCTCTGCAAGGGAGCCGCATTCTCGAAACCTCCACCCGATGCGACATCCGGGATGTCGATCATCCAGGATCAGGGAGTCAAGATCATCGTCGGCGTGAAACATCGCGGACCGGCGTTCGATGCGGGCATCAGGGCCGGTGATCGATTGCTGAAAGTCAATGGAAGAGCAGCGTCCAGCATTGACATGTTTGAACTACGACAACTGTTGACTTATGGTCCCGGAAAGGCGGTGACACTGGAAATCGAACGGGACCACGAGCCGGTGTTCGCACAGATCACATTGGCTGCAGTCAGCGGTGATTGAGATCCGCCGGGTGCAAGGGGCGTGTCGCCCGTGCTTCTTCAACTTCAGCTTGTGGCTGCAAACGTTGAAGCGGTACAACGATCGATGCCAACTTGTCGAGTTTGAGTGGAGCTCCGGAATGATCAACTCACTCCAGCCACATCGAAAGCGGATCAGGCATGTTCACGGGCCGGGTGATCTGCACGAGTTGACGTTCGCAGTTTATCGAAGAAAGTCGCTGCTCACCAATGATATCTGGCGACGGTCGCGTGGCTGGGGGTGGACAAAGGAAACCCCGGCGAGGGTGGACGCGAACTCGGGAGAGAACTCATGCACTGGCGGTAGCGGCTCGTGCGCCCGCGGGCGTACAAGTGGCCGTACCGGCTTAAGCACCTGAGCTGTCCACGAAACCTGAAGCACCTTACGGCGTCGCGCCAATTCGCCGCTTTGCTCCGCGGGTGCGTCGAAACCCCGTCAGGCACAGCCTGACCCACGGGACTATTCTCCATTCACGGCATCCAAAACAACGCTTCCATCCGTAATAATATTCGAAAATACCGAAGGCTCAATGGGTTGGTTCACAGCATATGCCTGAACGGTCATCTTGAACTGATCTGCGAGCTTTCCGTCTCGATAATGCTTCCGTTCCGACCGGCGCGGCAGCCACACGTCCCCAGCAACATTCTCAAAATCGGAATTGCTGACCTCGAGCCAGGTGTCACGACGTACATACTTCTGTTGCCGGCGATCGTACACGAGAGCGCCCTCCCTCTGTTGCACAAGTGCGTAGGACCATTCCGGCGCGCAATAATATTGACGGCTGACATCGCCAACTGCGATGCAGCGGACTCCGTTAACTTCCACGGGAGACTCGTAGACGAATAGTCCATCGATAGCCGCAGCAAGATCAACCGCCTTAAAAACGTAGCCATAATCTACCTCAGAGTGTAGCAACTTGGCGCTACAGAGGGGATTTCCATCAGCGTAGAACAAGCGGCGGTGACTCAGCGTTTGGATGAATGCATTCGGAATCGCACCTGGGCGTTCAGTCTGTCGCCGCAGCACATGCCCGTCGTATGCCAGAGTCTTGGTGAGAATATTGCGGATTTCCCCGCCAGGCTGACACCCGAACTGCGCACGCCTGAAGATTACCTTTGGCCCGTCAAGAGCAAAAAAGCACTCTTCGTGTGTCGGTGTGGTCTTCATAACAGCAGCACGGCCGCCGGTTCCCTCAGCAAAGTGAACGACATACTTCGTACTCAGCGACGAAATCGACGAGCGCTGGGCGCGGAGCAAGACTGACAACTGGTCACGAGTGACTGGCGGCTGCTGTATCCGGCCGAATAATCCGAACAGGTACAGGTCATCTCTGTCGCCGAGGCGCATCTTGTTCGCTTCCAGTAGTTTCTCGAACTCAGGCAGAGTCGGCATTCGTTGCAATCGGGCGGACTCGTCAGAGACGGAACGCCACAACTCTTTCCCCGCCGCAGACAGTCTCTCCACGTTGAGCATGCATGCCGGATCGGCGCGGACCCGCTCATCAACGATGCTTTCTGCACGGCCAGGCAGTGGAATAATGACGACGACGGCTACCACCAGCACATGCCTGACGTAAGCACGAGAGGTGAAACAGACTCGCTGAAAGGCCGCATTCTTAACCGCCATGGTCAATGTCCCTTGGTTGAATGTGCACGCCGGGTGCCACGGGCGTGTCGCCCGTGCTTCTTCAGCTTCAGCTTGCAATTGCGAAGGGTGAAGCGATACAACGGATCGACAACAACCCGTCGAGTGGAGCTTCGGAATGATCAACTCACTCCAGCCACATCGAAAGCGGATCAGGCACGTTCACGGGCCGGGTGATCTGCACGAGTTGATGTTCTCAGTTTATCGAAGAAGGCCGCTGCTCACCAACGATATCTGGCGCCGCTCGCGTGGCCGGGGTTGGACGAAGGAAACCCCGGCGAGGGTGGACGCGAACTCTAAAGAGAGCACATGCATTGGCGGGAGCGGCTCATGCATCCTCGGGCGTACAATGTTCTGGGCGACGCGCGCGAGCTGACATTCTCGTGCTCTCGGCGGCTCCCGCTGCTCGCGAAGGAACGCTCGTGCCGATGGTTGGCTGACGCCGTGCAGGAGGCGCGCAGCGGATTGGCCGTCGCGCCTGCAGACTCGGCATGGTGAGCGCGTCGAACTCCATTTCTTGCAACCGGGGCGAGGTCACGACGGAGTATGGAAACCGCGAATCCCCTTCGAGCGACGATTGACTATGTGCACGCCAACCCTGCCGGCAAGGGACTTGTTGAGCGGGTCTGTGACTGGAGTTGGTCCAATGCCGGTTGGTTTGAGGAATGCCCGTTGAATGATCGGGAACCGGACCCCATTCTCTGGGAGTGATGGAAGGGACAAAGGCCGTGAGAAAAGCGACATCTCCCCCCACCGGGGTTTCGGGAGTACGCTCCAACCCCGGCCACGCGGCCGGAGGCTCTCCCGTGTGAGATGGGGAGCATCCGCGGCGCGCGAACAGGGAGCACGGATGTGCTCCCTGGTGTTGCGCGGTGAGAACCGATGGACTTTCCCCTAAAGGCGGAAGGTCGCCGCGAGGCCGGTGCTGGTGGGCATCCGTTCGGCCGGAACGATCACGACCTCGCCGCCGGCACGCAGGACCTCTTCGGCGATATCGTCGAGGAGGTCATCGACGTGGGGATCGTCCAGTTGGCCGAACTGGACGGCACCCGTTGCCGGGTCGAGGCGTCCGGGAACAATCCGGTCAGCATCGACGAGCAGCACGCCGATCCGCTTCGCGGCGGTGGCCTTGGCGACATCGATCAGCTCGGAGGCGGCCATTCCGGAGGCGGCAGCCGCGTGATAGTCTTCGGTCAATCGGGCCAGCCGGGCGAGATATTGCGGCTCGACGATCCGCCAGACTTCCTTTCGCAGCTCTTCGGGATTGAGTGATCCGGGGTGCTTGTCGATGCCCTCCGCATGAAGGTACGGGTTGCGGCTGATGCGGCGGAACTCGGCCTGGAGTTTGGGCAGCCCGACCAGAATCAACGGCAATCCGGACGGACGCGAGAAGCGGTCGAGCACCTCGCGGTCGATGACATGAAAGAACCGCTCGGTTTCCTTGTCGATCTCTTCCTCCTTGTCGACAAGCCCGGGGAAGCTGCCCGGAACTCCGTGCGGCACGGGACCGCGGCCGGGGCTTTTGGCGTGGGCTCCGACCGCCTGACGTGCCTCGGCCGGCTCTTTCGCCAGCACTTCCGCGGCTGTCGTCGGCATGTCCTCGACATCCATCTCATCCAGCGTGTCGCGGTTTCCCTCGAACAGACGGACTTCCTGCCGTTCGAGACAAAGCACCTGGAACCGGTCCGCCGACTGCACAATCCGCAGCAGCGGTTTAAGGTGGAAGCTGTCGGCGACCACCACAATCTCCTTGACCGGCCGCTGGAGGCGGAACACGTCGAACGTGTCGGCGGATCTCAGGATGGCGAGTCCGTCCCGCTGGTGTGTCCAGAAATAGTAGTCATCAGCGAGTTTCTGAAGGGGTTCGAGCAGCGACCGGATCTCCCGCCCCCGGTACTTCTCCCGCAGCGATTCCTCCATGTCGCGGAGCAGATTCTTGTAGCGGATGGGATCCTGGAGGTTGTCGGGATTCGCCCGGTGGGTCGGCTGGTAAAGCGAGAGGCAGGGGGGCTCGCGATCCTTGAGCAGGTCGTGCAGCGTATCCGTCGTGAGTTGTCGCATGATCTCTCCTCCTGTGAGCCAAGGGGACGCAATGCCTGCGAACGGACCGAAATGGTCGCCCGCAGTTTTCGGGCAGGAATCTCGGACCACGCAGCGCGCCCGCGAAGCGGCCTTTCTCTGATTCCCCCTCCGTGAAGGTTTCCTGCCGCTGCGCTCGACAGATCAATTCCAGGAGGCAGTCTTCGTGTCCCCGCGGGCGAATCCCGCCATTCTGATCGGGGACACGGAACGCCTTTTCAGGCAGGCTGCGCAGGTGCCTCCGGCTTCGAAAGCGGTGGTGGTCATGAACCAGCCATTTGTCATGGATGCGCCCGGTTGGCAGGTCATCCGTCGCGCGAACGCGCCTGCGGGTAAGGGCCGCCTGTGAGTGAGAGGAGGCCGAGCCCCGCATTCGCGGCGGGCGACCGCTGGCCCCGATGGTGAGGGAACCATCGAGGCCCGCATCGCAATCGCCCACACGGGCGTTCTGAAGTGGGAGTGCGCCCCTCGCGGGAGCTATTCCCCCTGTCGTTCTTCCGCGGGAAGTCGGACCTGCGGGCGGTTACGCCTGCAGGTGGGACTCCAGCATCCACAGGCTCTTGTCGAGGCCGCGGCAGACCTCGGTCAGCAGGTCGACGGTCACCGCATCGTCTTCCTTCTCGGCGGTCTTGATTGCCGAACGTGTGGACGCGGCCACCGCGGCGAAGCGTTCCGCCAGGGCTTCGATGTGTTGCAGGCTTCCGCCTGGATCGAGCGGGTATTCGGGAAGGCGGGACGCCTCGGCGGCCATGCGAACAGTGCCGAGTGCCGTTCCTCCCAACTGGGTTGCACGTTCGGCGATCAGATCGACGTAGTCGCTCACCTGATCGGCGAGATTTTCGAACAGCTCATGCAGCTGCTGGAACTGGGGGCCTTTGACGTTCCAGTGTGCCTGCTTGATCTGCCCCTGCAGATCAAAGGTATCGGCGAGCTGCTGATTCAGCAGGGCGATCACGTTCTCCCGACTGTTGGCGGGCAGGTCGATCCGGGTCTCAAATTGGTGCGTCGTTGCCATGAAATTTCTCCTGAATTGCTTGAACTGAATAGAGGCCTGTTCCTGTGCAAAATCAGTGCCAAACGGACGTTGGGCGCCGACCCTCTTCGCCCTCCCGACGCGCGATTCCACGAGGGAGTACCCTGTCCTGGTCTACCAGCGGGGACCGCTTGTGCGGGCGTGACCTGCGCCACCGCTCCTCTGTTTGCAGGACAGCCCGATGATCCGGACCTGCCCCTTCGATACCACGTCGGTCAACGATTGGGTATGGGGCAATCCTCGTACTTCGAGTCGGCATTTGCCGTCTTGACCGGGAACGTTACGGGCACTCCCACGTGCCTGTCTGTCGTCTCAATCTCACCGCAGTTGAATGGCCAGGCGAGTCGGGCTGTCGCCCTGTCGTCCGCTGCCGACATGACTTCGAGTGATGGTCGTAACCGATCCAGGTGGTGAAAAAAAATCCAGTCGCCTTGGGGCAGGAGATGCATCCCGCCTCCTTTTTTCCTATTGTCATTGCGAGGTCAAGCGGCGTTTCCTTGGGTTCCCCTCGGGGAAATCCGGGGATAGACGGCGCGTGATCGCGACTTTACGATGCAGCGGGAACAGTTCGGCCCGCGATCGTCATTTCGCGTCGGAATAGCGAATCGGGGGTGCAAGGGAGACTCCATGAGCACGGCGAGACAGCCAACATCACGAGAAGACGATTCCAGGACTCCGCGCGCCAAGCCGCCCGCGGGGGGAGGGCAGATGAAGAACCCTCCCCGGAGTGCCTGGCTGTGGTTTCTGCTGATCATCGCCGTCAACTTTCTGCTGGTCCGGTCCCTGATGTCGAGCGGACCACCGACCGTTCCGTACACCTTCTTCAAGGCCCAGGTGGAGAAGGGACTGGTCGAGTCGATTTACAGTCGCGGCGACACAATCACCGGGCGCTTCAGCAAGCCGGTGCTTTATCCGCCCGAGGGGCCCGAAGGAGATGAGGCCCGCGAGCGTGGCCGGGAGCCCCGCGAGCTCGAGACCTTCTCGACGACTCTGCCGTCGTTTGTGGATCCGGGGCTGGAGCGGCTGCTGATTGAGAACGGCGTCGAGATCAGTGCCGAGCCGATCCAGGAGGGAGCCAGCCCGCTGTGGCTGCTGCTGTTCGGCTTCGGCCCGGCGCTGCTGATCATCGGCTTCTACGTGTGGATCTATCGCCGCGCCATGCAGGGGGGTGGCCTGGGGGGCGGGCTGATGGGGCTCGGCCGCAGCCGCGCGCGGCGGGTTGACACCGAAGAGCAGGGGCGGGTCACCTTCGATGATGTGGCGGGGATCGACGAGGCGGAGAATGAACTGGTCGAAATCGTCGACTTCCTTCGGGATCCGAAGAAATACACGCGGCTGGGCGGAACGGCTCCCAAGGGTGTGCTGCTCGTCGGGGCACCGGGGACCGGAAAAACGCTGCTCGCGCGGGCCGTCGCCGGCGAGGCGAATGTCCCGTTCTATTCGATGAGCGCTTCGGAGTTCGTGGAGATGATCGTCGGCGTGGGAGCGGCCCGCGTTCGTGATCTCTTCAAACAGGCGCGCGAGAACGCCCCCGCGATCATCTTCATCGATGAGCTCGATTCGATCGGGCGCGCACGGGGTCGGGTGGTGTTCGGCGGGTCCAGCGAACAGGAGCAGACGCTCAACCAGATCCTGACGGAGATGGACGGCTTCTCCAGCCGGGAAGGAGTGATTGTGCTTGCCGCGACAAACCAGCCGGAGGTGCTCGACAAGGCACTGCTGCGGCCGGGGCGTTTCGATCGTCGTGTCGTGGTGAATCTGCCCGATCGAAACGGACGCGAGGCGATCCTGAAAGTCCACACACGCAAGGTACCGCTCGCTGACGATGTTCACCTGAGCGAAATCGCCTCCATCACCCCGGGGCTTTCGGGGGCCGACCTGCGAAACCTCGTCAACGAAGCCGCGTTGCTGGCGGCACGTCGCGAACAGGATACGGTCCGCATGGTCGACTTTCTGGACGCGCTGGAGAAGATCATCCTTGGACCCGAGCGTTCGATTCTGATGACCCCCCAGGACCGTGAACGGATCGCCTATCACGAAGGCGGGCACGCCATCCTCGGGCTGGTGGTCCCGGGGGCGGATCCGGTGCATCGCGTCACGATTGTGCCGCGCGGCCAGGCGCTCGGAGTCACCTACCAGCGGCCGGAAAGTGATCGCTACAACTATCCCGAAGCGTATCTGCGGGGACGGATCATCGGCATGCTGGGAGGCCGGGCCGCTGAAGAGCTGGTCTTCGGATCGCGAACCACCGGAGCGCAGAACGACATCGAACAGGCGACCGAACTGGCGCGAAACATGGTCACCCGCTGGGGCATGAGCGACAAGCTCGGCCTGGTGCAGCTTGCGCCCCGCGAGAATCCCTATCTCCCCGGCGGAGGCGGCTACGGCGGCGAACGTCCCTACAGCGAAGAGACCGCCCGCATGGTCGATGCCGAGGTGCTCCGCATCCTCGGCGAGAGTCATGACGAAGCGCTGCGGCTGTTGCGACAGCATCGCCGCAGTCTCGACGCGCTCGCCGCCGCGCTGATGGAGCGGGAGACGCTCGACGAACAGGAGATTCTGGAGGTGACCGGTTTGCCGCCCGCTCCGCCTCTGGAAATGGAGAAACTGCCGATTCCCGTCGATGACGTCGATCGCAACCGCGCGGGGCAGCCCATCCCGCAACCGCGGATACCGCCGGAGGACCACGGCAACGATTCCCGCTGAATACGGGAGTCGGCAATGCGACATGAACTTCGCTTGAGGAGGGTGATTTCACAGTCCTTTCCCGGTTTCCGGGAGGGGACCACACGGTGAACGCTGTCCCGACAGGAGAGAGAAATGAGTCAGTACCCGATTGCGCTGATTATTGGCAGTCTTCGCCGCGATTCGTTCAATCGCCAGCTCGCCAATGCGATCACGAGGCTTGCCCCCCCGGAATTCTCTTTCAACGATGTGAAGATCGGCGATCTGCCTCTCTATAACCAGGATGACGACGACAACCCGGCGGAATCGGTGAAACGGCTGAAGTCCGAGATCCAGGCGGCCCGTGGGCTGCTGTTCGTCACGCCGGAATACAACCGATCACTTCCCGGCGTCCTCAAGAACGCCATCGACCATGCTTCGCGTCCCTATGGACAGAGCGTCTGGGGAGGCAAACCGGCGGGGATCATCGGCATCTCGGTTGGCGCCATCGGGACGGCGATCGCGCAGCAGCATCTCCGGGGCATTCTCGCCTATCTCGATGTGCCGACGCTCGGCCAGCCGGAATGCTTCCTGCAGATGAAAGAGGGACTGTTCGACTCGTCGGGGAACATCGGCCCGCAGAGCCGCGACTTTCTGCAGGGATGGATGGACCGCTATGTCGCGTGGGTCAAGGCGCACGCGGGCTGAGCGAACGCGCGAGCCAGGCGCGGGGACAGGTGCCGTGGCCGGGGCTGGACCGAAGGGAAGCCCCGGAGACAGGAGTTTCAGCAACTCTCCCGTTGGTAGTGCGGCGGTGTCGTACAGTCGGCCGGGGCCTTTCCCGGCACGGTATCGGAGTGGCGGCCAGATGGAGGGGCGGCCTTCGTGGACGCTGAGACTTTCAGCCTGGGAGAGATTCTCTTTACGGCGTTCGGGGTCTACGTCGTCGTTATTGCGGTGTTCCTCATCTCGGAGAATCGCCGACCGCAGGCGACTCTCGCCTGGCTGCTGGTGCTCTACGCGGCTCCTGGTCTGGGATTTCTGATCTATCTCTTCTTCGGGAGGCATTGGAAAGCGTTCAGCCGCCAGCACACGCTGCTGATGCAGGACCTCGAGCCGCGCGCCCGTCCGCTGCTGGCGCCGTTGCTGTCGCGGCAGGAGGCCGAGATCTCAAGACTCGAGCGCGAAGATCCCGTATCCCGCAAGCTGATGATGCTCGTGCGGCGGAATTCGCGCTCGGCCCTCACGCGCCGCAATCGCGTGGAGATTCTTCAGAATGCCTCGGCCTTCTACTCGTGCCTGATGGAAGATTTCGAAGCAGCGCAGCACTCGATCCATCTTCAATACTATATCTGGCAGGCGGATCCTTTCACCGAACAGCTTAAGGAGCTGTTGATCAGGAAGGCGCGGCAGGGAGTCAAGGTTCGGCTGTTGTACGACGCGATCGGATCGCGGACGCTTAACCGCCGCTATCGGAGGGCATTGCACGCCGCCGGCATCGTCACGGCTCCGACTTCCCCCCACTATCTTCTGCACACGTTGAGCTACCGCAATCACCGCAAGATCACCGTCATCGACGGCGTGATCGGCTATACCGGCGGCATGAACATCGGCCAGGAACATCTGGACGGCGGCAAGGGGTTCGACTTCTGGCGGGATACGCAGGTGCGTTTCGTCGGGGAAGCTTCCGCCGTCCTGCAATCGGTCTTCATGGTCGACTGGTACAACGCTGTCCGTGAAGACCTGTTTACCAGCGATTACTATCCGCGCGCCGCCACCGAGCCGGAGGAGGGGGATGTCCCGGTTCAGATCCTGACTTCCGGCCCGGATGCCCGCTGGTCGGCGGTGTCACAGCTCTATTCGGCGATGGTCGTGAGCGCGGAACATCACGTTGTCATCCAGTCGCCCTATTTCATTCTGAGTGCCAGCCTCGCCGAGTCGCTGGGGACCGCGGCAATGTCGGGGGTGGATGTCAAGGTGATGCTCAGCGCCCGCCCCTCGGGCAACCCGATCCCGGCCTGGGCCAGCAATACGTTCATTCCCGACATGATCGAGGCGGGCGTGCGCGTGTTCCTCTATCAGAAGGGTTACCTGCACGCCAAGACGATCAGTATCGACTCCCGCATCTGCTCGATTGGTTCCGCCAACATCGACATCCGCAGCTTCAGCATCAACTATGAACTGAACGCCATCCTTTACAGTGAAGCACTGGCAACCGAGCTCGAACAGGCGTTTGCCGAGGATCTCGAAAGCTGTACCGAGTTCGAGCTGGAGGAATACGCGCGGCGGAACCGGCTTGTCCGCTTTCGCGACTCCACCGCCCGGCTGCTGTCCCCTCTGCTCTGAGAACATTCTTCGCGCGCCCCGATCAACTCAGAGACACGGACGAATCGCGCCCACAGCGACGCAAAGATCATGCGGCGTTCGTGATTGACGGGTGGGTACGTTCCGCATACGCGCACCGGCCTCGCTGGCCGTTGCTTCTCTTCCTGCGATGGATGAGAAACGCAGGCCGCAATCGTGGCGATTCCTGCAGGACGCCGGCTGATGGTCGGCAGATCGCCCTCAGGCCATCGAGCGGGCGTGGCGAATCATCTGATTGACGTAGCCCCACTCGTTGTCATACCAGGTCATCACCTTGCAGAGGTTGCCGGCAACGACCTGCGTGAGCGACAGATCGACAATCGTGGCGTGAGCGTCGCCGATGATGTCCGAAGAGACGAGCGGTTCGTCGGAAACGGCGATCACCTCGCGGTAGCGGTCGCTCGCCGCTTCTTCGCGGAGAATCCCGTTGATCTCGTCAACCGAGGTGTCCCGCTTCGTGATCATGACGATGTCGGCAATCGATCCGACCGGGACGGGTGCCCGCACGGCGACGCCGTCGAACTTCCCGGCAAGTTGCGGCAGGGCCCTGGTGGTGGCGACCGCGGCCCCGGTGGAGGAGGGGACGAGGTTGGCCGCCGCCGCGCGGCCGCGGCGGAAATCCTTCTTGCCTCCCGGCCCGTCGACGAGTCCCTGGCTGGCCGTGTAGGCGTGTATGGTCGTCATCGTTGCCTTCTCGATGCCAATCCGCCGGTCCAGCACCTCCGCGACCGGAGTGATGCAGTTCGTCGTGCAGCTTGCGCAGGAAATGATCTCCGGTTCGCCCTCCGGGCGGTTGGTACCGTGGACCACCATCGAAATGGTCTCCGACTTGGCGGGAGCCGAGAGGATGACGCGGCGGGCCCCGGCCTGGACGTGTTTCCGCAGGTCTTCCTCGCGGGTGAAGACGCCGGTGCATTCGAGGACGATATCAACGCCCAGTTCGCCCCAGGGGAGCTGTGTCGGATCTTTCTCGCTGAAGAGCCGAATCGTGGCGTCACCAACCTGAAGCGCTGTTCCCTCGACCCGGACGTCCCGGTTGTAGCGACCGTAGACTGTGTCGTACTTGATGAGATAGGCGAGATTCTCGGGAGGCATCAGGTCATTACAGGCCACCAGCTCAAGTTGGGGAGTATCGAGAATCACTTTGAGAGCCGCACGTCCGATCCGCCCCATTCCGTTGATCGCCACCTTCGCCATGACTCCTCCTTTGCTGATGATGCCCTGACGAGCCGCGCTCGCTGACTGTGGATGGTCTTCGTGTGAGTATTCGCCGGCCAGGAAGCTTCCGGGTGTTCTCTCCTGAATCTTGCATGGAGTCCCCGTGTCCGCTACCGGGCTCTGCCGCACTTTGGCCTCAGGGTTCCACGACCTGAGAGTTCGATGTCGGGAACAAGCATCAGCAAGGATGCTTCCCCCGGCGCGAGTGCGGCAGCCGACGCCGGGAAGATTTCCGCTCCAATTCAAGTAAGAGACTCGAGCCGGGAGTCGCGACCCCGACGAACAATTTCCGGAGCCGTGTCCAGTTTTTCCTCCAGTTCGTATCTCCTCTCGTGGATGTTCCGGAGCACCACGAAATGGTTCACACGAACCGAAGCTTCCGGGAAATCCGGGAGAGCGGCATCAAACGCGTCGAGCCGGTTACGGGAAACGCTGATTGCAGAATCGATTGGGGAGATTGAACATGTTGCCGATGGTTCGATTGACGGTTCTCATCGTTGCGGGGTTTGCATTGTTTGTGGACGCTGCATTGGCCCAGCGGATTGATCCCGCGGCGGAAGCACGGCTGCGTCAGAGCGGAGGTGAAGCAGCCGTCCGCGAGTACCGGGAAGAACTGGCCCGCAAGGCCGGTCCAACCGTGGCCGAACTGGCGAAGGCTGTCCAGCACTCTCAGGCGAGCGTGCGAAGTCGCGCTATGCAGACACTCAAGAACCAGGCGTATCGGGGAGAAAACATCGACGCGGCAATCCCTGTGCTCAAGAAGTGCATCAGCCGTGAGATCCCGTTCTCGGGCGCTGACGAGATGGATCGCTGGCAGAACATGGCCATCGACATCCTGGCATTCGCCGCCCCCGATGCAATCGCAGAGGACCTGGCGAAATTCCTGGCCGAGAACGTCAATAACGGGCAGGTCGGCCATTGGTGGGACGACCTGGCCTCGATGAATGATCTCACGGTCGATATTGATGAGCATCTGCTCAATGCCGTGCGACAACTGTCGCGTGCGGCGGATATCCGCCAGCAGGTGAACCTGAAGTATCACGAGGGAAGAGTCCTGTACTGCGTGGCGAAGCACGCACGCAATCGAGAGCAGGCGGGCAAGATCGTGCTGACATCGATGCGCTGGCCACTGGGGCGAAGCTGTTACGAGGACAATCATTACCGGGCCGTGCGCCTCTGTGCGGAGCAATGCGGCAGCCTGTTCCCCCAACTCAGGCAGGCGTACCTGAACGAAGTCGAACCGTACGTCGTTGTCACGCTGATGGGAGCACTCGCGGTTTATCACGAGGACGCCTGGGGGTTTTTCTCGGAACTGCTGCAGGACTCGTTCATTGACCGCCATGTCAAGGAATGTGCGTATACCAGCCTCGCGGACTCCTGGCTGCGAGCCTCACCCGAGGCGCAGCAGGCCGCGCTGGCAAAGCTTCGCACGCTTGGCCGCCACCTTCCGACGACCCGGACCAGTACCACGAATGTTTCGAGACTCCTGTCGAACCGCAAGCCAAAGGAGAATGTTGTTGGCAAACTCCGCGAACATCTGGATGGCGGGGCGAGGGCGAAGGACTGAAAACCCCACTACGTGGCGGATTTGTAGTCGGCCAAACAGTCACGCTGATCACTTTGGCTGCCGACTGATGCTGGAGGCACTCTCTCGGCGCTCCCACTGGTGAATGCGATACGTCTCGAACGTGAACAAGACTCCGCAGCCACACAGGCGTGGTCCGATGCATATAGACAAACCTCTGCTCTCCGGGCATGATGGGAACTCGGTGAGCGGACGGGACCTGTCCAGAAAGGGCCGATACGAACCGGGAGCGAGGCGATGGAGCGCGAGTCAATCAAGGCGACGCTGGCCGCAATATGCGTGACGGCTCTCCTGACGCTCCTGATCGTCATTGGCTCGCGGCGGCTTTCGCACTTCGATGCGGCGCTCGTCGGCTATACGTTCGCGACGCTCTTCGCGGCCTTCGGCATCGCCTATCGCTATGCGATGTGGCTGCAACGTCCCCCGACAGCGGTGTACTGGAAGCGCGGCTGGCAGGTCTTCCTGCGACCCACGCAGCTGCCGCGAAACCTGCTGGTCTTTCTGAAGCGGTTCTTCGGGGCGTTTGCGCTGAACAATTTCATCTGGCGGCGGAGTACCGTGCGGGGGGCCGCCCACTGGCTGATCATGTGGGGCTGTATCATTGCCGCGCTGATCACGTTCCCGCTCGTTTTCGGCTGGATTCACTTCCATTCGGAAGGCCCCAACCTGGAATACTACCGGGTGATCCTCTTCGGGTTCCCGACGATGAGTTTCCGGGTGGAATCATTCCTGGGGATGGTCATCCTGCACGGGCTGGTGTGGTCATCGTTTCTGGTGATCGCCGGCGTCATGCTCGCGATGCGGCGGCGGATGCGCGACCGCGACGCGGCGGCCCTGCAACAGTTCGGCGAGGACTTTCTCCCCCTGATCCTCCTGTTCGCAATCAGCATGACCGGGTTGATGCTGGTCGTCAGCTACGAGTGGATGCGCGGATACGCGTATGAGTTCCTGTCGATCCTGCATGCCGCCGTGGTGATTCTGACGCTGGTCTGGCTGCCGTTCGGAAAGTTCTTTCACATTTTCCAGCGGCCGGCGCAGCTGGGAGTCGCGTTCTACAAGGACGCCGCCGCACGCGGCGAACAGGCGAAGTGTGCGCGGTGTGGTGAGCACTATGCGTCGCGCATGCAGGTGGAGGATCTGATCGAGATCGAACGTCGGCTCGGCTATCGGTACGAGACACCTGGAGCAAGTGCCGAACACTATCAGTGGATCTGTCCGCGTTGTCGTCGCGTGCTGCCGGCACTGGTGCAGGGGCGGCTGTGGCAGTCGCATGGGGGAATGCCGCTCGAACCGCTGCCGGCCGGCGACGGCCCGAGCCGGCCGACTCGACCGGAGGAGCGGGGGATGCATCGGGCGTAAGCGTAGTACGGAAGAATGGACGAGGAATGGCTCAGGAACCCGCGGCAGCACTCGACATCATTCAGCAGTTCGGACCGCATCTCGCATACGCCGAAGGACAGCGGCTGGATCGCGGGATCGAGCCGGATCGGACAGTGAAGACGCATTGCTGCTTCTGCGGCCAGCAGTGCGGGATTCAACTCAAGGTCAAGGACAACGAGGTCATCGGCTTCGAACCGTGGGAGGAGTTTCCCTTCAACCGCGGCATGCTCTGCCCGAAAGGCGTGAAGCGGTACCTGCAGGGCTCGCATCCCGACCGGTTGCTGCACGCTTATGCACGCGATCCCGCCGCGGCGGGCGGCTTTCGCGAGATGGCCTACGAAGAGGCGATCCGGCGAACGGCCGAAGGGATCCAGCAGATCCAGTCGGCGCACGGGAACTCGGCGTTCGCTGTCTTGAGCGGGGCGAGCCTGACGACCGAGAAGACCTACCTGATGGGGAAGTTCGCCCGCGTCTGCCTGCGGACTTCCAACATCGACTATAACGGGCGGCTGTGCATGGTCAGCGCAGCGGCGGGAAACAAGAAGGCGTTCGGCGTCGACCGGGCCGCCAATGCATGGGACGACATCCCGAAGGCGGAGGTTGTCTGGATCAGCGGTGCGAATGTCGCCGAGTGCGCACCGATCACGACGAGCTACGTCTGGGCCGCGCGCGAGAACGGGGCGAAGATCATTGTTGTCGATCCGCGCATCACGCCAATCGCGCGGACGTGCGATCTGTTCCTGCCGGTCAAGCCGGGGCGGGACATCGCGCTGTTCAACGGCATTCTGCACCTGATGATCGAGAACGACTGGCTCGATCATGCGTTCATCGAACAGTCGACGAACGGGTTCGAGAAGGTCGCCGAGCATGTGCGCCAGTGGACCCCCGCGCGAACCGCCGAAGTCACAGGCATCGCCGAACGTGCGATCCGTCAGGCTGCCGAATGGTGGGGAACCGCCCGGACGAGCTTTCTGCTTCACGCGCGCGGCATCGAGCACCACAGTCACGGGGTGCAGAACGTGCTGGGGGCGATCAATCTGGTGCTCGCCACGGGGCGGATCGGCCGGGAAGGATGCGGCTACGCGACAATCACCGGCCAGGCGAACGGGCAGGGGGGCCGCGAGCACGGCCAGAAGTGCGATCAACTGCCGGGACATCGCGACCTGTTCAACGCCGAGGATCGGGCCCACGTCGCGAAGCACTGGGGAATCAGCCCGGAGGAGCTGCCGCAGCCGGGTGTGGATGCCTACGAGATCTTCCGCAAGATCGATCGGGGCGAGATTCGCGGCCTGCTGAGCATCTGCTTCAATCCGCTGGTCTCGTTGCCCGACAACAACTTTGTGCGGCGGATGCTCGAAAAGCTGGAGTTCTATGTCGCGATCGACTTCTTCCTGAACGAGACGGCGAGATACGCCGACATCGTCCTGCCCGGCTCGCTGCACGAGGAAGACGAGGGGACGGTGACGCAGATCGAAGGGCGCGTGATCAAGATCAACAAGGCGGTCGACTGTCCCGGCGAGGCACGGCAGGATTGGCGGATCATTCAGGACATCGCCGCCGCACTCGGCCGCACGCACGGCTTCAACTTCCGTGAACCGCGCGAAATCTTCGACGAGCTGCGGCGGGTGACCGCCGGTTCGATCGCCGATTATTCGGGCATCACCTACGAGAAGATCGAGCGGCAGCACGGTGTCTTCTGGCCGTGCCGGTCGGAAGACGACCCGGGAACGCCGCGGCTGTTCGAGCCGGGTTCGTGGAACCCGATCGCGAAGGGGGCCGGGCCGTTCTTCTTCCCCGACGGGCGGGCGCGATTCAACCTCGCCGAGTACACCCCGCCTGCCGAGGACGTGGATGGCGAGTATCCGATCATCCTCACGACGGGGCGGGTTGTCAGCCAGTTCCTTTCGGGCACACAGACGCGGCGGATCGGTCCGCTGGTTGATCAGTATCCCGAACCGCTCGTGGAGATGCACCCGCAGCTTGCCGAGCGGCTCGGCATACAGGATGGCGAGTGGATCACGGTTGAAAGCCGCCGCGGGACCTGCACGCTGCGGGCACAGGTCGTGCGGACAATCCGGCCCGATACGGTCTTCATTCCGTATCACTGGGCCGGGCCGAAGAGCGCGAACCAGTTGACCATCTCGGCACAGGATCCGATCTCGAAGATTCCTGAATACAAGGTCTGTGCCGTCCGGTTGCGGAAGGCGGACGAGGCGCCGGACTACGCGAACGAGCGAGAGCCACAGCAATAGGAGGATTCGATCGTGCCCAAACCCGAGGAGAAATACTTCTTTCTCGATCCGAACCGCTGCATCGGTTGCAAGGCGTGCGTGCAGGCGTGCTCGGAGTGCGACACGCACCGGGGGCACTCGATGATCCACCTGGAGTACGTCGATCGTGCGGCATCGGTGCAGACCGTGCCCGTCGTCTGCATGCACTGCGATACACCCACATGTGCCGAGGTCTGCCCGGCTGACGCGATCAAGCGCACGGGGGATGGCGTGGTGCAGACGGCCCGCAAGCCGCGGTGCATCGCCTGCAACAATTGCGTGCTGGCCTGCCCCTTCGGCGTCCCCAAAATGCTCGGCGAATTCGAGTTGATGATGAAGTGCGACATGTGCTACGACCGTACGTCGGTCGGCAAGCAGCCGATGTGCACGACGGTCTGTCCGAGCCGGGCACTGCACTACGGGACGATGCGCGAGATCGAAGAGACGCGGCTCCGCTCGCAGCCGTTCAACCAGTTCCGGTTTGGCGGTCAGGAGATTCGCACGAAGGTGCAGATGATGATTCCGCGCGATGCCCGGCCTGAGTACATCGATGTGATGGAAGCGATGAGTGATGCCGCGCCGGGGAAGCGGGTGACTCTCAACGTGATTCCGGCGGAGGACATCATGCTGGAAAACGTTTACGCGGCCGGGGTGGAGAAGGAGTGAGCGATGGAGGACGACCGCGACCTGCAGCTGCACACGATCCCGCCGGATCGGGGCAGCATGAACGAGCAGCCGAAATGGCGCCGCGATTTCCCGATCGATACGCCGCAGGACAACTACATCGCGCGCCGCGACTTCACGAAGTTCATGGTGTTGACGAGTTTCGCGTTCGTCGTCGGGCAGTTCTGGATTGCGATGCAGAACGTGTGGCGACGGGCACGGGGAGCGCCGCCGATGACGCGCCTTGTGGCGCTTGCTGATCTTCCCGTCGGTGGGGCGATGGCCTTCCGTTATCCGACCGAGGACGATCCGGGGCTGCTTGTCCGCCCCGACGAAGAGACGCTGCTGGCGTACAGCAGCCAGTGTACGCATCTGCAATGCCCCGTCCTGCCCGAAATCGAGCACAACCGCCTGCACTGCCCCTGTCATGCAGGCTTCTTCGACCTGGCGACCGGCCAGGTTCAGGCGGGTCCACCCCGACGGCCGCTGCCGCGAATCCGGCTCGAAGTGAAGAACGGCAATGTCTACGCGACGGGAATCGAGGAGCACGCAGGATGAAGACGCGTCCGTTCTCGCGGCGTGAACGGGGGATGATCGTCAACGGCATTCTCTGTATCGTGCTGCTCCTGGTGGTGATGCAGTTGTGGCTGCTGACGGCGACGATGAACGCGTTCCTCGCCGGTGATGAAGCCATCGTCTGGCCTGCCGCCGTCGCGAGTCTGATCTGCTTCGGCCTGAACGCCGGGCTGCTCCGGTATCTCTACGGTCTCGATCGATGAGCGGAGTCTCCCGGGCGATTGCCGCGCTGCATCCCGCCAGTTTCGCGATGGTCATGGCGACGGGCATCGTGTCGATTGCGAACCAGTTGATGGGAATCCGCTGGATCGCAGCGGGACTCTTCTGGCTGAATCTGGTCTTCTATGCTGCGCTGTGGCTGCTGACACTCGCCCGTCTGGCCCGGTATCGCGAGCGGCTCGTTGCCGATCTCGCCGATCACAACCGCTCGGTCGGCTTCTTCACCCTGGTTGCCGCCACCTGTGTGCTCGGCAATCAGTTCGTGGTCGTGATGCCGTACCCCGACGTGGCGGCGGTGCTCTGGTACTTCGGGATTGCGCTCTGGGCGGTCCTGACTTACACGATCTTCACGATCCTGACCGTCAAGCCCGTGAAGCCGTCACTGGCCGAGGGGATCAACGGCGGCTGGCTGGTGGCGGTCGTCGCCGCACAGTCGGTGGCGACGCTCGGCGGACTTCTGGCTCCGCATCTTGATTCGTCGCGCGAGATCGTCCTGTTCTTTTCGCTGGTGATGTGGCTCGGCGGCGGGATGCTCTACATCTGGATCATCGCGTTGATCTTCTACCGCTACACCTTCTTCACGCTCGACCCCGCGCACCTCGCTCCCCCCTACTGGATCAACATGGGTTCGATGGCGATTTCGACTTTGGCCGGGACGGTATTGATCGGCAGCGCAGACCTCTCGCCACTCCTGACCAATCTGCTCCCGTTCGTGAAAGGGCTGACGCTGCTTTTCTGGTCGACGGCAACGTGGTGGATTCCCATGCTGCTGATCCTCGGCGTCTGGCGGCACGTCTACAAACGATTTCCGCTGCGCTATGACCCGATGTACTGGGGGGCGGTGTTCCCGCTGGGGATGTATACGGTCTGCACAGTACGGCTCGGAGAAACGATGACGGTCCCCTTCCTGATCGGCTTTCCGAAGCTGATCCTGCCGGTTGCGGTCGCCGCCTGGCTGACGACCTTCGTGGGGATGGTGCGAAGTGTCGTACGCGCACTGCGGGAGCCAACGGTGCTCCCCACAGACTCACCCACCCGCAAGGGGCAGGGGTGATGTTCGCGATTCGCAGTGAAGCGAAGAGGGGCTGTTGCGCGTGGAACTGGAAACATCAGCATCCAGAGAGTGTGAGGCTGTCTTTGACCCAGCGCGCGACAATGCCGGTCAACGGAGTGCAAACTCCGCCCAGGGAGGCGCGGCAACGGGCACGGTATTGATCCGGGCGACAACCGCCTGCCGAACCTGCTCCGCGAGCGGGCACCAGAGAGATGCCCGGCCGGCGAGTGCGCTCAGGACGTTCTGAAGCGGCGGATGCTCGATCACCGTCGGGCCCAGGATCTCGAACGCCGGCTCCGCGCGATTGCGTCGCTGTTGCACCGTCGTGCCGGCCCATTCGAGTGCCACGGCGTCTGTCCGCCGGATGCTCGGGAAGAGCGTCTCGATCATCGTCCACAGACGGTCGATCTCTTCCGGGATGACTGCTTCCGACGGTCCGCGGCTGCTGATCCAGCGATTACTGCCAAAGAGGGAAAGCCCGGTGTGCGGCAGGTGGTTGAATCCCCCCTGATCGGCCACGCAGAACGGAGTGCTGCCGATTCCCGGTCGAATCGCCAGCAGGTGTGACTTGAGCGTGATGAACCGACTTTTGTCCCGGGTGGGAACCTGCGTGTGCGACAGCGACGTGAGCAGGCGGTGTTCGGTGCTGCCTGTCGCAACGATCACCGCGGCAGCCGGGATCATTTCCCCCTGAGAAGTGAGCACACCACTTGCCCGGCCTTCTTCCAGCATCAGTTCCACCACGGGAGTACCGGTTCGAATTTCCGCTCCCGCCTGCCGTGCGGTGACGGCAAGCTGGTTCAGCAGCACATTGCTGCGAATTGACCGATCCGGGAGGCGGAAGCCCGCCCGGAGACTGCGCAGCCGAATCTGCGGCAACTCCCGGGCAATCTCGTCCAGCGCAACCGGTTCAAAGGGGATCCCCACTGCCCGCCACCCGTCGGTCCATTCATCGATCGGCGTCCGCGGATTGGTGAACAGGTACAGCATGCGACCGGTCTGCGGCTCGACGCACCCCGGACTGAACGCGAGGGTTTCCTGGAGCGACTCATGGAACAGGCGCGCCAGTTCGGGCTGCTCGCGGGCAATCAGTCCGCCGCTCCAGAGCCAACCCTGATTCCGGGTTGTGGTGCCCGAACCGATCTCCCCCGCTTCGAGGATGGTCACGGGGAGCCCGATATCCGTCAGGCTGCGGGCGATGGACATGCCGGCAATTCCACCGCCGATGATGAGTATGCGGCCGCCGGCTTCGGAAGACGGGGCCAATCCCAAAGCCCGGTCGCGCGGCAGATCGGTCGGGCGGGGGAACTCGGCGGCCACGCGGCCTCTGCGGAAGATCGTGACATTCCCGGTCGACTGGCTCAAGGTGATCGCGATGGAGTTCGTGACCTGGGTGATCGCCGCCGCCGCCCGATGCCGTGCTCCCAGCCCCGACGGCAGGTGCGTGCCCGCCAGCAGGGCGGAATCGATGTGCGCGCCCGCGGCGACAATCGCGCCGTCACCGCTGACCAGGAAGGCTCCATCAATGGTAGAGAACTCCTTCACCGTCTCGCCAAGCTGCCCCGGGTTGAGAATGTTCCGCTGCTCGGGCCCATAGCCGAGGAAGGGGTTGAGCACCATCTGATGCGTTCTGGAGATGACGCTGGGAATATCTCCCACGACAAACAGCGCCCCCACAGAGTTCCCCTCGCGGCCTTCGATCGACAACTCGGTGGCCAGCTCGATCACCCGCTGCAGGACGTCCGGGCGGACATCCGTGGACTCCCACTGGGCACGATTGGGACCGAGAAACATCGCGAATTCCTCGCCGACCCGCATCGCCACGATCGAATCGAGGACTCCCACATCAGTTGATCCGGAAACACAGACCACCGTGTCATTTGGCTGGAGCAGACCGTGTGACAGGGCCAGCAGGACAGCCATCCGGATCTGACTCATCCGCGTGGGGGGCGGATACGGAACGCGAATGACGGTTTGCGTTTCGTTCCCGGTCGACAGCCCTGCATCACCGGCCAGCAGGACGATCGTCCTGATTCCCGTGCTGAGCGAGAGAAGGTCGCGTTCGGAAAGATCGGCACCGCAGATCAAGAGTGCCTGCGCACGATGCTCAGCTGCAATGGCCGACGCGTGCCGGAGCATCGTCCCCGTCATCGTATAGGGCATCGCATCGGACGTGCCGCAGTTGCGGAGCGGTTTGGTACTCTCGTCGGGCAACATCGGCTACCTCCTGGTCGTCGTTCTCATCGCCCCGTCCCAATCACGCGTCAGCAGTGTGTCACGACGAATTTATCCTCGTGCTGACAGAGGTCAGTCAAATTCTCCCGATAAAATGCTGCAGGACAAACCATCTCGATACGCTTCTGGCTGCCGACGTATCAGCCCGCCGCTGAATGCGTATGCTGTCGCTTCAGCTCAAGTGTCCGGGGAAACAGGATATTGTTCTCCTTGTGAATGTGTTGGTGAAGGTCGAGCTCCAGCTCACGCACCCCGTCGAGCATGGCGCTGAATGTGTTGCAGGCATCGGGGGGCGGGGTGAACCCGTTCGAGAGTTCCTGCAGCTGCCTGAGACAGTCGCCGGCATCGTCATGCTCGGATTCCAGGGCGCGAATCGGATCCTTCTCCCCGTCGCCCCAGTTGCTGATCGGGTCGGAATCGCCACGCTCAAGGGAGCGGATCAACGGGAAGATCACCTGCTCTTCCTCCTCCAGATGCGCTTCGAGATCGGTGGCGAAACGGTCGTACACCCGATCGAACTCGCGCATCCAGGGATGATGCTCCCCGTGGACGGCAGCCACCTTGCGGACCATCCCGCGCAACCGCGGAAGCTCCCGCTTCAGATAGGCATGATGCGTCTGCTCGATGTGATCGGCGAGAGCTGTCAGGCTCGCGGTTGTCCAGTTCTGCTCGTTCGAGCTTGCTCCCTCCTCGGCGGCAAGCAGGATCGTCAGGACCGTCTCGGCATCGAGTCCCCTGGCGGTACACGCCTGGGACAAAGTCTGATTGCCGCCGCAACAGAAGTCGATGCCCAGCTTCTCGAAGACTCGGGACCGGCTCGGCCGCTCGGCAACCAACTGGCCGACAGTCGTTTCAATGGTGGGGCTTTTCGTCATGATCCTGCTCTTGCTGAGATCGTGTCAGAAATTGTTCGTGAGACCAGGCGAAAGCGCTGGTCATCACCGGGAGCTCTCCAGGAGCCGTTACCCGGTGTATTGGGAGGTAATGACGGCATCGGTTCATTTGACCGCGCGGATGTTCACGCGCACGACATCATGGCTGTGACAGGTTGGACATTCCGGATGCTGTTCGGGATAGCCTGCCGGGCGCTCCCGTCCCTGTTCATCGCGGTCGAATGGTTCACTCTTGTTGAACGTCATCAGGACTTCACAGCGATGATGACAATCGTTGCATTCGTATTCGTAAATGGCTGTGTTCGACTTGCTCATGTCGCATCTCCTGTGCAGCCTGGCGTGACAACCGGCCCGGCTAAGGCCGTCGCGATGTCCGCACCAGGTGCTATGACGTTGCATCCTGCTCGTTCGCTGTGCGTGCGATGGTGTCCAGGGCCAGGGCCGAGTGGGCGTACGCGCCGCCGGCACGCATCTCGGCGGCAACCCAGATCGCCTCCATGATCTCCGCGTCCGTCGCCCCGTGCTGGAGTGCCGCCTTCGTATGTCCGCGAATGCAATAAGGGCACTGCGTCACATGGGCGACGGCGACTGCAATGAGCTGTTTTGTCTTCGCGGAGAGCGCTCCCTCCGCGAAAACACTCTGGCTGAACTGCCGGAAGGCCTCGGCGGGCCCGGGGGCCAGCTCTCTTCGTTGCGCGGCAATCTCTCGGGTCACGGTCGGGTAAACCTGCTCCTGCTCGGTCATGACGCTCCGTCCTTTCTTTTCTGCACTTCAAGCTCGCAGGAATGACTCGGTGGGGGTGTACCACGGACAGTTCCGCGGCCCGGTGATCAGCGGAACATGACCGTCAGCAGCACCAGCGAATCCTCTTCTCCCTCGATCGTGTGCGGAACCCCGCCGGGCAGAAACAGCCACTGTCCGGCACGGACCGGGCGCCGCTCGCCATCCATCGTGAAGGCGATGCATCCCTTCAGGCAGTGCAGGGTGATGCTTCCCGGCACCTGGTGATTCTTGCAGATCTCCTCACCTTTCCGAATGACCATCCGGATCGCCTCAAACTCATCGTTCTTGACCAGGGCAATCGTCCTGGCGTCGGAGAACGTTTCCCCTTCAGGACACAGGTCCACCGGCTTTCCGGGAGCAGCATGAGGAATCGCCATCACAAACTCCTTTCGTTGGTCGACGGATGAGAACGAACTTGCCAGTTAACGGTCCTGCGCGGCAGACGACGTTGCCTTGCTCAGAAACTCCCGAACCTCACTGATCGCCTGCAGCACAGGATCGCGATGAGAGGGCTCGGAGACAGTGTCGAGAGAGCCTTCCAGCTGCTTCGCGAGACGCTCCGCCGCTTCTTCGACGGTCGCGGCCGTCACGCGCAACTCGGGAAAGTTCGCATGATGCACACGGTATCCCGGGCTTCCGCAACAGTCGCAGTGCCCCTCGACGACGATGAGTTTAGTCAATTCGTTCTGCATGGCAGGCTCCTCCCAGGTGTTGAAGATCGGGAGAACAGCACGATCCACGATCGGCAGATTGTTCGCCCTGTTCGCTGTCAGCTTGGAATGCTCCGATTCCCCCGTCTGGTGAACCGGCTTGCATTCGCCACAACCGCCGCTGACATGGCGGTGCCGATTGAGGGCATGCAGAAACGCTTCGAGATCGACTCCCGTACGTTGGCACGCCTTCTCGATGGTGACAACTCGCGCGATCGACCGGCGGAGCTGTGGGCTGGTCAGCATGGTGAATCCGAAATTCAGAAAGACCCCAAGCAATTCCGGTTCCTTTTCGAGCACTGCGCCCACCGTATGTCCGCCTTGAATGGGGGCTCCCGCTTCGAAGGGGATCTCCGGTTCGGCTGAGGTTCGCCCGGTTCTCAGCTTTGCCCGTCCTGACATCACCAGCCATAGGTGGACACCCCACAAGGCCAGTCCGGTCACTTCCAGCAGGCCGCTCACGCCGGCCACCGGAAAAGCCAGCGTCGTGAAGTCGGTCGCCGTCTGACCAATCACCCGCAGCCCGCAGCCCAGGTTGATCAGCACGAACGGTCCCCACAGCGGCGACAATTGCCGGGCGTGAATGCCGTTGAGCGTCGGTACCACCTTGGCCGCCACGCCGACAATCATCAGGCTGACAAAGCCGACGGTGATTGCATGGCGAATCGCGCCGTAGTACGCGTGAGAGAAACCCAGCCGGGCTGCCGCACTGTCCGGAGCGAACAGCGCGAGCAGTCCGTGCTGGTAGAAGGGCTGCATCACGAGCATCCCCAGCGAGAGGAACAACCAGACATAGGCCGCCCGCAGAAACTTCAGGCTGCGATCCGCTTCCGCGGTCGGTGCGAAAATTCTCCAGTTGGCGACGAGCGTCACTGTCGCGGCGGCAAGCGTCACCGCCGACCCGTACCAGAGCCAGGCCCATGCCTCTCCGGACGTCCGTCTCAGAATCGACCCGGCAACCTCGCCGGCAACCGCCGCGTTCAGCACCACGAGCATGACGCGGCTGAGTGTCGCGTTCGGTTCACGCAGCCCGTAGAAGTGGTGAAAAATCCGCTGGCTCACCCCCAGAATCATCAGCAGCGCGAAACCGTGAATCTGAATGTCCCGCAAGGCCGGTTGCCAGGTCGCAACGAGCGCCAGCAGCTGGTCGCCCTGCGCGGAGAGAGTCGCGGCCAGATAGATGCTTTCATACACGGCCTGAACGACGAACCAGAACAGGGCCGCGAGAATATATCCGTCGTAGAACGTCAGTCCTTTCCTGCTGCGACGCCACGTTTCGCCGATGATGGTGGCGAACAGCGCGACCGCGGCGACTTCCAGCACCGAGGCGGCGATGGCCGGCCACCAGGCCCACGCCGCGGTCACTGCAAGCGGCTGTGCGATCGACCGGATCACCAGCCCGGCCAGCATCATTCCCCACGTGGCGAACGCCAGTCGCGGCCAGGCGAGGCTGGTATGCTTGAAACGCGGAAACGCCTGATAGGCGAACCCCATCACAAACAGTCCGACCCAACCGAAAATCTGCGCGTGTCCGTGGGCATTGATGTCATGTACACCCGCCGCCGTGAATTCACCTTTGAACGCGATCTGCAGCAGCAGGTACGCTCCCCACAGCGCGCCCAGCGTGAGCACCACGGCGATCCCGGCCTTGAAGAACGGTCGGTAAATCACATCAGCCGCTTGCGGCGGGGCGGTTTCCACCAAGGGGAGTTTCAGCGTCGCGGGCTGCTGTGAGATGGCGGTGCGAAGCTCCGCGAGCAGCGGGGCAAGCGGAACCTCATGCGCCCGGGCGAAGTATCCCAGCGTCTCCATCGGTCCCAGCCGCCCGCCGCAACCCCGCAGGCCATAGCGGTCCAGAACCTCCCGCGCTTGTGGTGCGGTCCGGATCAGGTCGGGAATCAGCGTCTCTTCATCGGGCCAGGCGGCGGTGGATCTCATGGCGAGTTCCTGCTAAAATCGGACAAATGTATCCGAATTATGTTCAAAATTTTTTCGTCAGCGCAGCACCGCTTCCAGTTGCTCCTGCGTCAGCGGATCCTGTCCGGCGAGTTCGCTCAACGTGCTGCGACGCATCATGCTCAGGTAGGACTGCTGCACTTCTTTCCAACGCGAATGCAGGGCGCACGGATGGGCATCCGAACAGACCGGATTCCCGAGAAAGCAGCCCGTCCAGCGCTCGATCTGTTCGAGCGGTTCGACGATGTCGTACAGTGAGATCGATTGGGGATCGCGCGCCAGCCGGAAGCCTCCTCCCAGTCCGCGCTGCGATTTCACCAGCCCCGACCGGGCGAGAATCTGCAGCAGCTTGCTCAGATAGCTCGGCGGGACGTCAACGAGCTCCGCGATCCGCGGCACCCCGGCATGCTCCCCTTCCGGAAGCTTGGCCAAAGCCAGCATCGCGCGAATTCCATAAATCCCGGTCTTGCTGATCATGTCCGTCTGACCCGGTTCCAGCGTGCTCAACCGAATGAAAGTAACTGTATCAAGGAAGGTCTGAAAACCATTGCGACCTGTCCTGTCTGAAGTCTATCGCTCCCGCCCGGATAATTCAAGACATTCGTGTCCGATTTTACGGAAGGCGGGAATGAAGCGTCGTTTCGCGGCGGTCGTTGCCGCTGTCCCCGGCAGGAGGGACGCGTAGAATGCAGGAGTACACAGCGCAGGAGAAAGGAAACGTCATGCTGCCGATTCGTCTGGGCGGGCCGCCTCTCGCCGACTTCAATCAGCCCCTGGAAATGCTGCACGATTGCCACCGCCGCATCGAACACTTTCTGGATGTGTTCAAACGCGTGGCGCAGCAGTTCAGCGACAGCGAACTGAATGAGGAGGGCCGACGGGCGCTGGAAGCCTCGCTCACCTACTTCTCGCAGGCCGCGCCGCGGCACACCGCGGACGAGGAGCAATCCCTCTTCCCGCGGATGCGAACCAGTGCCGACCCCGTCGTTCAGGCCGCGCTCGCCGAGCTGGACTCTCTGGAAGCCGATCATCGCACCGCCGAAGAGCTGCACGAAAAAGTCGATGCACTCGGGCGGCACTGGCTGCGGGCCGGGCGACTCACCGAAGAGGAGATGACCCGGTTTCAAGCGTGGCTCGACGAACTCGCCGCGATCTATGCCGCGCACATCCGCATGGAAGAAGAGCGGGTGTTCGTCATGGCCGCACAGGCGCTCTCCGCCGAGGAGCTGCAAGAGGTCGGTGCGGAGATGCGGAAGCGCCGTCGAATTGCGCCCTGATCCCGCAGGGGCACTCGGCCTGAGTGCTTGCGCTGCGCTCCGCTTTCTCCTTCGCGATCGTACTCGCCGCTGCGTCTTGCCCGGAGCAGAAGGGAAATTCTGCTCGCGGCACTTCCGGAACTCTCTGCTGCTCGCTGCGGCGAATCAATCACGAACACGTCACAGCGTCTCCTCAACTCTCAAGGCACGTGCGCGAACACTCGCGCGGAGCGGCCAGCGGATGACCGGGGGGGCCTCCTTCTGGTAAGATGCGTCGAACCAGTTTCCTGAGATAAGGAGGGACACGCTCGTGACACGGCATGATTCCGGATCGGCTTCGTTCGAATGCACCCGGCGGACGGCTCTCAAGCAGTGTGCGGCGGGACTCGTTGCCGCCCAGGGGATGATCTCCATGAATGCACCTCTCACCGCGGCGGAAGCTCCTGAACCGAACATCGGCCCCCGTCCCTGGGTAACGATTCGCGGCCTGTACGGTGGATTCCCCCGTGCGATTTACGAACGCGGAAAGACTCCCGCCGACTACGGGATCAACGCCATCTGGAATGGGTCAGGGGGACTCAAGCGGGAGGAGATCGACCGGCTTCACGAGCAGGGGCTGAAGGTCTTCGCCGAGTTCAACTCGATGCACGTCGCCGGTTTCCTGAAGGATCACCCCGACGCCGCTCCGATCGGCTCTGACGGCCGCCCCTCGCCGCCGCCGCACGGTTGGCAGGGAGTCAGCCCCTTCCATGCCGGTTATCGCAAGAACCGCATGGACGAGTTCCGCCGCGTGCTGGAGACCTTCGAGATCGACGGCATCTGGCTCGACTATCATCACTCCCACGCCAGTTGGGAACGCGACGAACCGGCGATGCCCGACACCGACTTCTGCCCCGCCGCACTCGCGCAGTTCACGAAACAGACCGGCATCAAGCTCCCCGCGGATGTTCCCGCGGCCGCAAAACTGCTGCTCGGCCAGTACCGCGATGAATGGACGCAGTTCCGTTGCGATGTGTTCACCGACTGGGTGCGCGAGTACCGCGAGATCCGCGACGCCGTCCGCCCCCAGGCACTCCTCGGGACGTTCCACTGCCCGTGGTCGCCGGAGGATTACGACGGTGCGATCCGGCACAAGCTGGCGATCGACCTGCCGGCCCAGGCGAAGCACATTGACATCTTCAGCATCATGCCCTACCACGCCCGCTTCGGCCACCGCGACGACCCCGCCTGGGTCGCCCGGCAGACGCAGCGCCTGGGCCAGTTGCTGAACCTCAAGGGGACCCCCGACGAGAAGCAGAAGATCTGGCCGATCGTGCAACTCTCCGACTGGGGCCCGACGGTCGAGACCGATCAGGTCGCCCAGGTCCTCGACTACGGCACCCGCCCCCCCGCCACCGGCATCATGGCCTTCCACTGGAGCGGCATCTCCCAGCAATGGGACAAAGTCGAAGTGTTAGGCCGCACCTATCGGGCGATGCAACCGACCTCCTGAGCCGCCAGGTTTATCCCGGCGGACTGGTCGCAAATCAGGTCGACATCCCTCGTCCGTGTAGAATCCACTCTATTCCCTGGTGATACCCGAACTAAAGTTTTCTCTGTCGAGTGGTAGTCATCGTTGATGCGCCCCGGTCTCTACGAACAACTGCTGACGCTGGCACTGCAACGCGATTTGGAACAGTTGGGAGATCCGCGACTCTATTCGGTTGCGCCCGTCGATGCTGAGGAAGGACATACGGTTGTTGCCCAGTTCCTCGAACATGTGTTGGTGGATGGGCTGCAGTCGTTTCGCGGAACGGAGAAGGCGGAACAGCTGCGGAGAGTCGTCGACCGACTGGTGGGGATGCTGGCCGAGGAGTTAGGTGCGGACTGGGCAGAGCGGCTGCGGATCACCACACCACTTCGTCGGTTGCTGGCAATTCATGCCGATCGCGCGAAAGCAGATATTGAACGACCCGATACGCCCCTTTCACGTTCGGCTTTGCTGACCGGCACGCGACGCGATCCCAGTCTCGGGAGTCAGTTGCGAAAAGAAATCGCCACCGCGGATCGCGTCGATATCCTCTGCTCATTCATTCGCTGGAGCGGCCTGCGCGTGTTGCTCGATGACCTGCGGCAACTCGCCGAGCGAGAGAGCTCTGATGGTCCACGATTGCGGGTGATCACCACCAGTTATATGGGAGCGACCGATCCGCGGGCCATCGATGAACTTGCCAGGTTGCCGAACACGGAAATTCGCGTCAGTTACGATACCAAGCGAACCCGGTTGCACGCGAAGGCATACCTGTTTCACCGTGAGACCGGGTTTGGAAGTGCCTACGTCGGATCGGCGAATCTGTCGAACGCGGCCCTCTCCGAAGGCTTGGAGTGGACCACCAAGATCAGCCATTACGAGTTGCCTTATCTCTGGGAGAGAATTGCCGGAACATTCGAGTCCTATTGGGAGGATGGAGAGTTCCAGCCGTACGTGGGGGATGCACCGGCGCGCCTGCGGCAGGCGATTCGTCGCGAACGGGAGTTCGTCACGGAGCCGGAAGCCGCAGTCACATTCGATCTGAGGCCGTACCCGTTCCAGGAAGAGATTCTCGACATATTGGCTGCCGAGCGGGAGATCCAGAACAAGTATCGGCACCTGGTTGTTGCAGCGACCGGTACCGGCAAGACGATGATCGCCGCTTTCGATTACGCCCGTGTATGCCGGGAACAGGGAACCCGGCCGTCCCTGCTGTTCGTCGCGCATCGCGAAGAGATTTTGCGGCAAGCCCTGGGCACTTTTCGAGGCGTTCTCCGCGATCAGAACTTTGGTGATCTTCTCGTCGGAGGCACAACGCCGGAACAGCAACAGCATCTCTTCTGCTCAATTCAAAGCTACAACTCGCGGAACCTTGCTGATCGCCCGGCCGATGCTTTCCAATACGTCGTGGTCGACGAGTTCCACCATGCGGCGGCGCCGAGTTATCGACGGCTGCTGGACCACATTCAGCCGCAGATCTTGATCGGCCTGACGGCCACTCCGGAGCGGTCGGATCAACTGGACGTGCTGAAGTGGTTTGGCGACCGGACCAGTGCCGAGATTCGCCTGCCCGATGCGATCAACCGTCGCCTGCTTTGTCCGTTTCAATACTTTGGCGTCTCCGACTCAGTCGATCTCGATGGTCTCACCTGGCAGCGGGGCGGCTATCGGCTTGATGAACTCGATCGAGTCTATACCGGCAACGACGTTCGGGCCCAGTTGATCCTCAAAAAAGTCCACGAGATCCTGCTGAATCCTCGTCATGCTCGCGGTCTCGGGTTCTGCGTGAGTCAGGCTCACGCCGAGTTCATGGCGCGTTTCTTCAATGAACATGAATTACCAGCGGCCGCACTGACCGCGAACTCTCCCGATGAGCTTCGCCGCTCGGTTCAGGAGCAGTTGCGATCGCGGGAGATTAACTTCATCTTTGTGGTCGACCTCTACAACGAAGGGGTCGACATCCCGGAAGTTGATACGGTGCTCTTTCTCCGGCCCACCGAGAGCTTGACGATCTTCCTGCAGCAACTCGGCCGCGGGCTGCGGCTGCATCCGGAGAAAGAGTGCCTCACGGTTCTCGACTTCATTGGTGCGCAGCGACGGGAGTTTCGTTTCGCAGCACGCTTCCGCGCGTTGAGCACCCGGCCCTCCGGTCGCCTCGACACCGAGATCGAGCAGGGATTTCCGCATTTGCCGAGCGGTTGCGTGGTCCGCCTGGAACGCGTCGCCCAGCAGCGCGTCCTCGAGAATGTGCGCGAATCGGTGAGGTTACTGCGTCCCCGAATCGTGAGCAGTCTCCGCGACCTGAGCCGGTACCTCGGCCGGGGCCCTTCGATTGAAGAGACACTGCATTATCTGGATTGCTCACTGGAAGAGCTTCTCAAACGCGGCTTGTGGTCAAGGCTGTTAGCCGATGCGGGCCTCATTGAAGCGTTCCACGATCCAGACGAGCAGCGATTGGCAAAAGGGATTCTGCGGCTCTGTCATGTCGACTGTGCCTTTCAGATTCGGCAGTGGCTGGATTTTCTGAGTGCGGGAGTTCATGCGATCAACGGAGACAATCGACTCGCGGAGATGCTGCACGTGACTCTCTGGGGAGACGAAAGCCGGGGATGGTCATTGCCGGATGCATACAAGCGACTTCAACAGAATCCCGCGGCACTGGCTGACATTCGAGCCGTGCTGGAGTACCGGCTCCAGCATGCTCCCACACATCACGCGGGAAGACTTCCGGAATTGGCGGGGCCGCTGACAATTCATGCTGCATATACGCGGGACGAGATCCTCGTCGGATTGGGGCACTGGTCGCTCGAACGCCGCCCGGATCATCGCGAAGGAGTGCTGCATCTGCCCGCAGCGAAAGTCGATGCCTTCTTCGTCACATTGCAGAAGTCGGAAGACGAGTACTCGCCGACCACAATGTACGAAGACTATCTCATCTCCAACGAACTGTTTCACTGGCAGTCGCAGAGCAGTACGTCGGTGGAGTCCCCCACGGGGCAGCGTTACATCCATCATCGCGCGAAGGGCTACACGCCGCTGTTGTTTGTGCGAGAGACGAAACGATTGCCTTCGGGGTTATCGGCACCGTATTACTTTCTCGGTCCCTGCGACTACGTCTCGCATTCAGGAAGCCGCCCGATCAGTATTGTGTGGAAACTGAATCACCCGGTTCCAGCGCGGCTGTTCCGCGCGATGGCGCGGGAGAATGCGGGATAGTTATCACGGTTCGCATTCGCAATTCTGACGGGGCATTATTCAGGAAGAGCTGGAAGAATCGCACGCTTTCCGCAATTCTTTATCCTCCTACCTCCGCCACCTCCACCAGCCTGCGAAGCCGATTGCGATTACCGCCGCGGCGAGGGCTTGCCAGCGCCAGGTGGTGGATGGCGGGACGGGTGGGGGTTGGTAGCGGGGACGGTAGAGTTGAGCCGTGCGGGATTGCTCGCCGGGGAGGTGGGGGAGGGCGGTCGCTTCGATGCGGAGGTCGTGGATCAGGATCGTTGCCGCGGAGGCGGCGTCGCTTTGCTGGAGGCCGATGCGGAGCAGCGTCACATCCGCAGTGCTCACCGGAAGCGTCGCCAGGGGTTCAAACGGAGTGTATTCATCCGCCGCGAAGGCGTACTGGATTTCTTCTCCCGTTCGCTTCAGTTGCAGTCGGCCCGTGCGGGAGCGGCGGGGGACGTCGAAGAGTTTTGCCGTGGGAATGCGCTCGCCTTCTTCCACGCGGGCCGCGAAGACGCCGTGGATGTCACGGCCGTCGCGGCGGAGCAGACGTCCCAGGGACGTTGCGGGATCCTGGGGAGTCCCCATCGACAGGTAGAGGTTCGGGCCGGTGCCGAAACCGGACTGCGGCTGCGTGCGGTCCACGATCGTATAGGCGAGCGAGATCTCGAAATCGCCGCGAATCAGAAAGCGGGGCGAGAAGCCGACCGACTTGACCTCGAAACCGGCGGGAACGGTGATCCGCAGTCCCTCTTTCGTCGGGCGGAGCAGGTTCACCGCTCCGGGGCCCATCGGCACCAGCGACAGGTTGTCGAAGTGCCCCTTCCGGAAGTCCCAGAAGTAATGTGCCGCGACTGCAGGGCCGGCGTGTAGCAACGCCATGCTCGCGAGCAGCAGAGGCAGCAGTCGCCGCCAGGCGGGCCGGAATTTACTTCGGATTGTTGTTGCGATCGGCATGGAACGCGGTGCCTGTCATTGAATCGCCGCGGGAGTGCGGGCGTTCATTAGAACTCGTGGTTCGTTTCGCCGCCGGCAATTGTGCCGAGGGCGCGCCAGATTGCCGGGTCGATCGTGTCGCTGACGAATCGCGTCTGTCCGCCCCCCATCAGCACGTTCACCCCGCCGGCGTGGCGACTGGAGGCCGCCATGCCCACGCCATCCCAGGTGAAACCGTTCTTGCAGCTCACTCGGTTGGGCGGGACGAGGTGGTTATAGCGGGTCCAGTTGAAGTTGGCTTCCAGCCAGTTCTGGCCGGAATCGACGTTCTGATGGTACGCGGCGGCCTCTTCGGGCGCGAGGCTCTCGCAGAACACCCGGAACGTATCCTCGTTCCAGATCCCGGCCATGTCGTAGATATCCGAGAGCGGATCGAAAACCTCGTGTGACCAGGTTCCCTTGCAGCGTTCGCTGAACATCGCCGTGTGCGAGAGGCCGTCGCGGACCGCGGCAAAGCGCACGCTGCTGTTCTGGCCGAACAGGCCGTTGCCGTTGCGCCCGTGCCAGCCGCTTCCGTTGCACGAGCGATAGTTGTTGTGTCCCCACATGCTCTGCAGGCGGTCGATGTCGGAGGGACACAGGAAGGTGGAGATGACGGTCGTGGCGGCCTCGCCGTTCGTCGCGCTCAACCCGCCGCTCGCAATGCATTCGGGATCGTACGCGCCCGAGTTAACGTAAGGTGCGAACGGAGCGACGTGGAAGTTGATCCGCGCGTAGACGTTTCCGTAGTCGAGTTGTGGAAGGATCTGCGAGTGGGCCGAGTAGCGGCGGTCGTCGAGTGTGCCGAGCGATGAGACGAGGCCGTCGTTGTCGCTCCCGCAGCCGAACGGCAACACCTGGTGCGTATCGTGATAACTGTGCAGCGCCAGTCCGATCTGTGCGAGATTGTTGCCGCACTTGATGCGGCGGGCCGCTTCGCGCACCTGCTGCACCGCGGGGAGAAGCAGCGTCACCAGCAGCCCGATCACTCCGATCGTGACGAGCAGCTCGATCAGCGTCAGGCCGCGTCGTGCGGGGCTATTCATGTGCGAGACTCCACACGTAAACGACGCCTTCTTCGGTCCCGGCAATGATGCGATTCCCCTGCGCCGCGACATTGAGATCGCCAATCGAGAGCGTGGCCGCATCGAACTCGGCGAGCCGGGTTCGCTCTGCAACCGATTCGATCAGCACGCCGTTGCTGAAGCGGCGCATCACGAGCAACTTTCCCTGGGCGATCGCCGCGTGCGACAGGCCGTACGGTTCCCGTGTCTCGGAAACAAGTTCGCCGGTGTGTGCGTTCCAGCGGCACACCTGTCCGTCGGCTCCGCAGGAGATCAACCCGGTTCCCTCGGGAGTGAAGGTTGCCGCGTTGACGGCGGCCCGATGCCCGCGGAATTCGACGAGCAGTCTGCCCTCCGCGACATTCCAGAGTTGCAGGCGTGCGGGGAACTGCCAGCCCCGCGGATCGATCGTCGCGGTGACCAGTTTCGTGCCGTCGGGTGAGAAGCGGACGAACCGCACGCCGGCATCGAGTTCCATCGTCCGCCGCGTCTTCTGCGTGGCAAAATCCCAGAGTCGCACGGTGCGATCGTCGCTGCCCGTCGCGACGGTCTGACCATCGGGAGAGAACGCGAAGGCCCAGACCCGCTGCTGATGACCGTAACGCTTGGTGATCCGCTGCATCGCGGCGAGATCCCAGAAGACCACTCCTGAACCGTAACCGCCGGTCACGGCCCGGGTGCCGTCGGATGAGAGTGCTCCGGCGACGATCGCCTCACCTTCATTGGGAAGCGAATGCAGCAGCGACTGCCCGTTGACGTCCCAGACGTGAAGGTGCTGATCGACGCCGCCCGTGACCGCCCGCTCTCCCTTCCGGTCGAGCGCGGCAAACCGCACGCTTCCTTCGTGCCTGCCGAGCAGCTGTGGCCCGTCCGGAGCACGCCACCAGCGCGACACGTTTCCCGGCTGAGTGAGGACCAGGAGCGAAGCTCCATCATCCGCAAACCGCAGGTCGCACACCGGCTCCTGATGAAAGACCGGCGAGAGATCGCGACGGCGGACGAGGTCGAACGTCTGCGTGTATCCGGAGGCGGTTCCCACCGCGAGCACACGCTGTTCGGGTGTGAACGCCATCGCCGTGATCCCCGCGGGCGCAGAGGACTCAATTGCCGGACCTGCAACCGGGGCTTCCACGAGCGGCGGCGGTAATGTTGCCGACCAGACCGAGTGTCCCGTCGCGGCATTCCAGACCGTCACCATTCCTTCGCGGTCGCCGGTCGCGAGCCATTGACTATCGGGACTGAACGCCAGGGCGCTCGCCGGGCGGGTGCAGCGCAGTGTCTGCGTCGGCGATTGCCGGGGAACATCCCACAGCTTCACCGAACCGTCGGCACTCGCGGTCGCGGCCCGGCGTCCATCAGCCGAAATCTTCGCGGCGGAGATCGCACCAGTCTGCTCGCGGAAAGTCTTCACAATCGCGCGCTGTTGCCGGTCAATCCAGGTGACCGAACCATCACCCGCGCACACGAGCAGAAACCGCCCCTCGGGTGTTTCGACGAGACTGGTGATCGCCGCCGCCGCGACTTGCAGGGAAGACGACGGCGATTGTGTTGCCGCATCGAGAAATTCCACGCTGCCGTTCTCTGTCCCGCAGCAGGCAGTGCCATCCCGGCAGAGCAGCAGCGCGGTGAGCGGCGTCGAACTTTGCTCGGATAATGTCTCCGGCGAGACGGAACTGCTTCGCGGGAGCGACTGCGTCAAGCCGGTCGCCAGGTCAGCAATGAGCACTGAAGCCGCATCATTCGGCAGAAGGGCCTTTGTCCCCTGGGGATCGAAACTCGCCGCGATGGGCGAGTTGGAGTGATCCGCGGGCCGCCTTTCCAGCCAGCGGGGCTTGTCGGGCTGGTCCCGGTTGACGACGAGCAGCCCCCCTGCGAAGGGTTGAACCGCCCAGACCTGTCCCGTCCGGTCCGTAACAATCGCCTGCAGGTCACCCGCCTGCAGCGGCCATGCCCCTTCCGCAGGGGGAGTGTCCTGCTCAACAATCCGCAGCGAAGCATCGGCGGACGCGATCCCCAACTCCCGCGACTCCTCCACCACCGCGATCGGCAGCACGCGAATCAATTCGGCATGACCCGCTGACCGATCGGAAAGACTCGCCGTCGCGACCTCCGGAGCGGGGAGATCCTCTCCGGTTGCAGCACTGATAATCCGCAGCCGGCGATCTTTTCCCCAGCCGTAGAAGTTCTCGCGATCGGCCGTGGCAATGAAAAAATCCTCCGGAAGCGCGACTTCCCCGGCAGGGGTGAGCGATTGAGCCGTCACCTCGTACCAGCGAATCATCCGGTCACTCGAACGGGTCCAGAGTCTTGCCGCGTCCGCGAAGCGCAACTGATGGGCCGGACGCGAACCGCTGCCGGTTGTCTCGGCGATGACGGTTCCGGTTTCGATGTTCCAGAGGAGCAGACGGTTGTCGTGGCCGCAACTGGCCAGCCACTGCCCGTCGGGAGAGAAGGTGACGTCGGCGATGGTGAAGCCATGCCCGCCGAGCCGGCGCGGCTTGCCCGCAGGGAGCGGTTGCAAAACGACGCTGTGATCTCCCGCAGCGTACGCAAGCATCGATTCGACGGGAGCGAACGCCGCCGCGGTGATGCCCTGCGGTTCATACACCTCGCAAATCACTTCGCCCGTGTTGCTCTCCCACATGCGGAACAGGTCCGCAGTTTGATTCAGCCGGCGAACGGCGGCGACGAATTTGCCGTCGGGCGAGATTCGCAGCAGACGCAGATTCGCCGTGCGCAGCACCACCGCTTCGCGATGACCGTTGAAGTTTCCCGAGCCAATCCCCGGAGGCACCCCGGCATCGCGCGGGGGAATCACCGGCGAAACCTCGGCGGGCGGAGGTGATGCATTCGCCGGCGCGACGGAATTCTGTAACTCGGGGGGCACCGCCTCCGCGGTCACCACGGTTGCCGGAGCCTCGACCGCCGGAGATTTCTCGGCCTGTGAGCGTCCGCAACCGGTCGCCACACCCGCGAGCAGCACCGCAATCACAACACCGCACCATCGAAACTGCCGGGGCATGTGAATCGCTCCTGTATTGTTGAGGTGCGTTGTGTTGCGAAGGCCGGTGAGCGGGTACCTGTGTTCGTCTCAATCCACCCAGATGCGGTCGATCAGCAAACCGGCGGCATCGCGCGGGGCGCGGAAGACAATCCGCGTGGGAATCCGCCCGAGCGTCGGGGCCGCCGTGCCGGCATCCCTACGGTGAAACTCCGCGAGCGGAATGCTCACCGTCCGCCACTCTCCCGGGCGGCTCTGCCACAGTTCGGGATTGATATATGCGTAGGTGGAAGTCGCCTGCGGATCGCCGTAGGCACGCGTTTCGATCAGCACATGAAACCACCCGGGAGGCTGGACCTGAAACGTGATGTGCAGGACTGCATCAGCCCGCCATCGGAACAGACCCTTCTCGACGTGCGGCGATGCAATGACAAGCGACGATCGGGACGCATCCGCCGGGACGGTCTGAATTGCGCCGCGCGAACCCTCAGGGAGCCCCTCGTGAACCGGCCGCCCGCTCCATCCGGGAGGGAGACCCTGTTCGAAATCCACACTCCACATCAACGGGGCGAGCGGCCAGGTGGTGACGACCAGATCTCCCGTTGGCGAAACCGCCAGGAACTCGCCCGCAGCGACCTCCGCGGCCCGGCCGTCGCTTGTCCGCGTGGCGCGAATCCGCCCCTCCGTGACGGCGACCTCGCTCCGTTCCGAAGCGGCGAGGACTTCGAGCTCCGTCCCCAGGACATGGATTTCGGAGGACGGCGTGAGGAACTTCAACTCGTGAGCCACAGCACGCGGTTGCACCCGCGCGTGCAGGCTGCCTGCGGGAAGGCGGAGCCGCGAGGCAGCTTCGAGCACCAGTTGCGACTTCGGTTGCAGGCGGATCGCCGAGCCACCCGGGAGCGTCAGCTCCGCCGAGCTTTGCCGATCGGTTTCCAGCCGATCTCCCGGCTGCAGGTGCCACGTAATTTCTTCCCTGTCGCTTTCCGAAATGGAAACGATCGGCTGATCGCCGCGCTTCAACTCAAGCCGGCCGGAAATCTGTGTGATTCGTCCCAGCGGTTCCGGCGAGGAATGACTGAGGAACAGCCAGGCGAAGCCGAGAATGATCGCAACCGCTGCGCTGCTGAGGCACACGGCGATCCGTCTTCTGATGATGCGCGGCTGTCGTGCTCTGCTGTGCGATTTCGCTGGTTGCGGTGAAGGGCGGGAGATTCCCACGTTCAGACGCGATGTGATCTCTGCTTCCGACCCCGCGGCCTGCCAGGTGAGCAGCGTCTGCAGTTGGCAGGAGCGGACATACTCGCGGCGGAAGGCGGGATCGGTCCGCAGGAGCTGTGTGAGCCGTTCTTCCTGCTCGGCGGTCAGCGTCTCATCCGCCATGCCGTTCAGTAACAGCGACCATTCTTCGGGGAGTGGTGGGGCGATCATCCTCGGGACTCCGCGGCGAGCGTTCGCTCAATACATTGCCGCAACGTGTCGCGAATCCGCCGCAGCGATTCGGAGACCGCCCTGGCGGTCTTTCCCATCTCGCTGGCGAGCGCGTTAACCGCGGCACCCGGTTGATAACGCCGCAGAATCAATCCCCGCTGTGTTTCGGGCAGCTTCTGCAGGCAGTCGCGCAGCGCGGATTCCCGCGGGGCAAACTGCTCCGACTCCGTTTGGGCAACGGCTGCGATCTCCGCCAACAGCGCCTCGTCAAACCGGCTCCCCTGCCGGGCCTTGCGCGACCAGAAGTTCAGCGCCTGCAGACGGGCGATTTCGAACGCCCACGCGTAGAAATCGCTTCCCGGCCGCCAGGTCTCCCGCTTTCGCCAGAGCACGACATTCGTCTCCTGCAGGATGTCCTCGGCATCCGCCGGCCGCCGCACCAGCGCCAGCACGAAGGCGTACAACCGCCGCTGCGCCTGCGTCATCAGGCGGATGATCTCTTCCGAAGAATCGGCAACATCAGGCGGATTGGTCTTCATCATGGGCAGCCTCGACAGTAAATACCCCGTCAGGCGATTATCCCACGCGAAATTCCAAGAGGCAGCCCAAATTCGTGGGAACACATCAGCTCCCCGCGCGTCCCGCCCGCTTCACCGCGAGATCAGCGCAACCCCCCGCGACTCCCCCCATGAGCCGCGAGGCCCGTCCCCGCGGCCCCACGTGCCGAGAACGCACCGGGTTCACCACCGGCCGACAACAATCCTGACACAGGCGAACTGGAATGGGGAACGTTGATTGCGCGAGCGTTCTCGCTCGTGCAATGGTGCCCCGGTGTTCACATCGTGCGTGCACCTCGGGGGGTGAACCCCGGCGCTCAATCGCGCATGCCATCATGTAGGCGGCAGAACGCAACTCTTCCCGGAGGTGATCAACACGCCACCCTCGACTGTGCAATCTTCTTTTTCGTTGCTTCAGTAACCTGAGGCTTATGTCTCGCTAGTCCTGGCCGCCAGTCCCAGGCCGTTGCGGTCGAGGCTGAGGTAGATGCGGGCGTTTGCGTTTTGCGCGAGGTCGCGGAGGGTTTCCAGTTCCGCCATCCGCAGCAGGGCCGGGTGCTGTTCGAGGGCCGCGGCGGCTTTGGCGCGCTCGGCGTAGGCGCGGGATTCGGCTTCGGCCTGCGACTGGACCGCTTCGGCTTCCGCGCGGTCGCGGACGCGGTGGGCTTCCGCCTGGGCCTCGGCCTCGCGGCGGGTCGCCTCGGCACGCGACTGGGCCTGGATCTGCTCGACTTCCGCCCGCGTTCTTGCTTCCACCAGCTGCGCCTGGCTGTTCCGCTCCGCGGCGAGCACGCGGTTCATGATCTCCTGCAGATTTCCCGGAAAGATAAGATCCTTCACGTCGGCCCGTCGAATCGTCACGCCATAGCCTGTTGCCGACTCCTTCACGTCCGAGAGAATCTCTTCGCTGAGGCGATTGCGGTTCGTGAGGATCTCCTCCAGGGACATGGACGCCAGCGACCGCCGGGCGGCGAGCTGGACGTCGGAGTAGAGGCGGTCTTCGAAGTTCTCGACCGTATGAATGGCCGACTTCGGATCGGTCACGCGGAACTGCACGAGAATGCTTACCCGGATCGCAACCTTGTCGGAGGTCAGGATCTCCTGCCCCTTGATCGTCAGCTCGCGTTCGCGCATGTCGACGAGCAGGCACTCGACGATCGGCCCGAAGTTGAAGAGGCCATACCGCGGCGGAATCCTGTAGCGTCCCGCGTCCAGGATCCGCGTCAGCTTTCCGTCCTCATAGTACAGCCCGCGGTGCGTGTCCTTGATGATGAATTCGCGTCCGGCAGTATTGATCAGCATGGCTTGCCTTTCGCTTCCAGACTCTTTCGCGCAGTGCGGATATTGGGTGCCTCGGAGCGGAGCCGATTTGGAGAACGAGCTTTCAGATTTGGCAATTCTGAGCGATCGATCCAAGTGGGGATCGCAGGAACCATGTGGCCGCTCGCTCCGGACTCCGCCGAGGCAAGTCTCCCGACCTGGACTCGAACCAGGGCATGAACCCATACAGGCCCTATGCTGTCCATCAATTCATCGGGACGAAGTCAACTTCATGCAGGCAGATGTCTCCCTTTCTTATTGAGTGCTGCAGTTACCCTCTGGTTCGCCAAAGTCGCCTGTGAACGCGGCGATGTCACTGACGTTCCACGAGCCTCTGCTGAACCGGGTTTCTTCAGGGATGAGCCAATACGGCAAACGCTGACGCTGTGTCCATCGTTTACGATGACGTGCCGCACGTGGCGAAGCAACATCGTTTCGTCGAGTTGAGCGCTGTCGTGTCGGCGGCATGTGTCAACGCTGGCCGGAAGCGGCAGCGCTTCTTCGGCCGTCAAAGCCAGGAACCAGGTCGTTCGCAAAGCACGCTGCGGGGCCACTCTTACTCCAGCCCCATCAGCTTTCCGAAGCGTCTTGCGTCTTTCAGCAGGGCGGCGGCGTTGGCGAAGCGGTCCTCCGGGCGTTTGGCGAGGAGTCGCAGGACGATTCCTTCGACGGCGGGGGGAATGCCGAGGTGATAGCGGGTGGGAGGGGTTGGCTCCTGCGAAAGGATATTGGTGATGATCTCGCTGGCGGTCCGCCCCTCGAACGGAGGGCGGCCGGTGAGGATCGCGTACATCGTTGCACCCAGGCTCCACAGGTCCGCACGCAGATCGACCGTCGCCTGCGCGGTGAGTTGCTCGGGCGAGAGGTAGCGCAGGTCGCCGATGACTTCGCCGGTCCGGGTGATCTGCGGCGTGCCGCACTCGTCGAGGGCCTTCGCGAGCATCAGGTCGCCGAGCTTGACGGTCTGATCCCCCTGGCGGATGAGAATGTTACTCGGGCCGATGTTGCGGTGCAGAATGCTCCGCTCGTGGGCGAACTCAAGTGCCTGGGCGACGCCGATGGCGACCTGCCAGGCTTTCCGCCAGTCGAGCATCCCGGCGATGCCGACGCGGCGGATGAGTTGTTCGACGCTCTCTCCGTCTACAAATTCGGAGACCATGAAGCCGTGCCCCTGCGTGCGCCCGGCGGCGAAAAGCTTCACGAGATTCGGATGCGTGAGCGGGAGCATGGTCCGCACGGCTCTCAGGAACCGCCGCAGGCTGCGTTCGTCCGCGAAGAAGTTCGGGTGAAAGATCTTCAGCGCCACTGTCCGATCGTAGCGCGTGTCGAGGGCACGGAAGACGATCCCGCTTCGCGATCGGGCGATGATCGTGCCGATGCGGAACCGCAGAAACCGCTCGCCCACCAGTTGCTCCAACTGGCGGGGGAGGGAAGCGGGGGCCTTCACCGTGACCGGCTGGGGGGAGGGCGATGTGAGGACGCGGGGGCGGGACGGGGGAACCGTTTCGACATCGGTAGTCGCTATTTCAAAGCGAAGCTCCGTGTCGCCGATGGCGATCAGATCACCCGCCGCGAGTTCTTTCGTTTCAACCGGGACGCCGTTCACGAGTGTGCCCCAGCGACTGCCGGCATCTTCGAGCAGCACTCGACGCTCGGAGACAATCACCCGGCAATGCACGCGCGACGCGCTGCGGTCGTTCAGCCGCAGCGAACACAACTCGCCGCGGCCGATGAGCAGCATTTCGTGGTTCGGCAGCGCGAGTTGCCGCCCTGCATCCGGGCCGGTAATGACGGTCAATTGCGCGGGCATGGCGATTCATGCTCCTGGAGGTCGATTGCGGTGGTTGTTCCCGATGGGGGCTCACCTGGGGGCGCAGTGTGACAGTTCACATCTGAGCCACGGAGCTTGCCCCCGCGGTGTGGGCGGACGTGTACGCATTGCATTCACGGTCGGTTGAGGACACCCGTAGCGCAGGCGAATCACAAGGTCGTGGTCGTGACTCCGTGAGCGTTCTCGCATTGTGCGGCCGTTACCCCGGTGTTCATGTCGTTCGTGCGCTTCGGGGATGAACCCCGAGGCTCATCCTGCGGATCGCAGTGTCGTGCGTGTTTCCCGCTTACTGTTTGTTACTATCCGTTTTCGTCCCTGCCGCCGGGGTGAGTTCGCGAATGCGGATATTGCGGAACTCGGCGCGTGAGCCGTGGTTTTGAAAACCGATCTTTCCGGACGTTCGCGCGAGCGCGGGGCGGGCGGCGAGTTCTTTCGGGTAGTCCTCGAGCCGAATGGAATTCACCTCCTGGCCGTTGATGGAAACGCTGATCTGTGTCCCGACGGCTCGAATCTTCATCCGATGCCATTCATTCGCCAGATACTCGCCGGGGCGATACGGCCCGGCGACTCGATAAACCGCCCCGGACTTGTGAAACGATTGCAGCTGATCCGTCGCGCCGGACTTCTGAGATTGTTGCGGCGGAATCGGGGAACCCCGCTCATCGATGAGTTGAATCTCGAGAAGTTCGGTCCCCTTCAGCGCGGCGCCGTTGGGCGGGATCCTCAGGAAGACACCGCTGTTCCCTGCCGTCGCGAGCTTGTACTCGAATTCCAGTTCGAAGTCGGAATAGTCGCGCTCGGTGGCAAGCCACCCCTCGGGGGGACCGCTATTCAGCACGATGGTTCCGTCTCTGGCGGACCAGCTCTCTGGATGATGAGAGGCTTTCCAGCCCGTCAGGTCGCGGCCGTTGAATAATGGTTGCCAGTCGGCGGTGCTTTCGTCGGGAGCGGACGCGGCGGGTGCAGAAAGTTTCACGACGGCGCGGGTCACCTCGTAGTACATCTTCCCGAGATCGCCCAAGCCATTGAAGGCAAAGTTCTCATAGTCCGGCCCGGACCAGGCGGGCATCGACAGGCGGGAACGCGCCCCGGAGTACCTGGCGCCGACAACTCCGTTGATCTTTACCTCGATTGTGACGTTCTCTCCGTGGTTCCGCACACTCGCCTGGAAGCGCTGCACCTTCCCTCTCTCGAGTTTCACGCTATTGGTTCCGTATTGCTCGGGAGGATGTTCGCTCCAGTGCTTGTTATCGATCCAGGTAAAGCCGCAGCCCCGCCCCAAGTCGACCGTAACTGCGGTCGAGCCGAGCGGCAGATTGACCTGGAACGGCTCCACGTTCTTGACGACAATTTCCAGGTCGAAGTCGTAGTCACCGCGGATTTTTTGAGGAAAGCCCAGCCCCGGCCATCCGGGTTTCCCGGTCGACTTGCCCGTGCGAATCAGCTTCGAGCCGTCGCGAGTCCAGGTGGTATTCTCATTGCTGTAAGCTCCGACATTGACGCCGTCCAGGAGATCAATCGTGTCGGACGGCGGCGGGGCAGGGGGAGAGGCGAGGTCAAGATCGCGGATCACCCAGAGATCCGACCGCTGCGTCTGCCAGGCCACGGTGTTTGAGGTCGCGGCATAGTCGGGAAGAGCCGTCAGATAAAGCTCGCGCGTCGCGGGAAAATACCGCGGCGCGCGGCCGGTGATTTCCCCGAGCCCGGGAATCGACAAATACCCGGCGGGCCGGAACCGGTGGCTCTTGCCAGGACGCCACAACTGCATCACCCGCCATTGGCCGACCTCAAGCTCGTGCGTGGCCAGCCCCCACAGTTCATCCGGCGAAAGGGCAATCCAGGTGAGCGGCGCCCGTTCTGTTGCCGTATCCCAGCGGATATCGAGCACCCGTGGCAGTCCCCACGGGGCGGAACGCTTCGTCCGTTGAACGATGAGGTTCTGATACGGTTCACCGTTGATCTTCGCATTCACAGACAGCTTCAGGCCATCCGCGGAAAGCATCGGGCTGACGAAATCGGTGTACCCGCCAAGCTGCAATTCGGTCGCAGGTCCGAACGGATCGATTCGCGTGTCGCGGCGGGCGGTGTACAGCGGCTTGCGGCCTTCCTTCGTCGCCCCCACGAAGATGATCTCTGTCTCATCGGGAGACAGCGCCGGCGAGCGTCCTGCAAGCAGGCGTCGCTTGTGCTGAAACGGTGCCGAAGGCTCGCTCCGCTCGGCGGTCCAGATCTCCCCCTCCTGCGTGTTGAGCGACGGCAGCTGTTCCCAGTAGATCCGCAGACCGTCCGGAGAGAGCCAGGCTCCCTGGTCCTGTCCGGGGCTGTTCAGCTCATCGAGACGCACCAGCCGGGGAGAGCCGGTTTGAGGCGCGCTCGACGACGCGCCGGGAGATCCCTCCTCACGCACGATCCACTTCGCCGCGACGACAGTGCCATGATGTCCATTGCCGGATGAGTCGGCGAGCACATCGCCTTTTCCTTCATCACAATGAAACAGCGCCATTGTGTCGGCATCGGGCTCGAAGCGCCGTGGCGGGGTGAAGTCCTCCCTGTAGCGCGCGGTTTTCGAAATGCGGATCTCATCCAGCTTGCCGTGAAAGTGCTGGAACCAGCGGTCGTTCGTCTCATCGTGCCGTGCGCCGAGATGCAGACCGGCAGGAGTGAACGTTCCCTGACCCCACCCGCGGGCATGCGGCTTTTCGTCGAGCAGCTTGCCATTTTCGAAGAGCCGCATCTGGCCATGGTCGAGGACGATCGCAACATGCCAGGGGCCGGTATCGGCGGCCACTTCGTCGGGACTGTGGACGCCAACTCCCGCGCGGTCCGAAGCGCCGTAGATCTGGCCGAGCCACCGCCTGGGAGGGTTACGCTGGACTCCTGATTGGATGAGCTGGCAGGCGGTCGTTCCCCGCAGCCAGGCGATCAGCATGCCGTGTTCCCGATCGAGCGGGCTGTCGATCCAGGCCTCAATCGTCAGGCCCGGTGAACCGTCCCAGCTGATACCCGGCACTTCCACCCGCGACGTGTTGCCGTCGAATTCGAGAGCAAAGTTGGGCGGGGAACTTGTAGTGGACGCCGCCACGGTCGCTGCACTCTCGCGGAGAGGCACCTCCCACTCGCCGAGCACCTGCTGTCCAAACTTCGCCGCCAGCTTGCGATCGAGGAGTTCGACGACCACCGCCGGGTTGATTCCTTTTCTCAGCGTGAACTTCGGCGTTTCAAACTCCACCTCTCCATAACGGACGACCAGCGTCTCTTCGCCCGGTTCGACCTTGACTGGTTCGCGGGTGCTTTCGAGGTTGAGTGTCCGTCCCTGCAAGCTGACCTTCACCGCGGGATCGTTGATCGTGACCTTCACCACGGCGTTACCGGAGCGCAGGTAGAACACAACGGCGGCAAGCATCACCAGAAACACGACTCCTCCCGCCGCCACCGCCGGCCAGAAGAAGCCGGTCCCCTCGCCGACGGGTGAACCGCCCGGTGAGCGCGGGACGGGGCTCTTCCCGCGTCCTTTTCCGCCGCCGAGAGTCCGCCAGGTCGTCTCGATTTCGCGGGCGCGGCGGTGCGCGGGAGCGATCAGTTTCAGCTTCCTTGCTTTTTCGAGGGCCGTCCGTCCATCCTGCTGGCGGACTGCTTCATCAATCTCGGCGAGCAGGAACATCACCTCGTCCGCGAGTCCCCGCGCCTTCTTGAGAAGCAGCCGAATCTCGTCGGTGCGGCGTTCTTCGGGAATCTGTTCGAGCATTCGAATCACCTGCTCGTAATCGTGCCGTGCCAGACATTTCCTCGCCGCCCCCGCGAGGGCCGCGACACTGCTTTCGGTGGCGGATTCGGTCGCGTCCTCCGCGGCCTTCGTCGGGGACTGCCCGGATGTTCCGCGGGGCTTCGAATGCGGCTTCGGTTGAACCGGGGTTTCGCCCGTCGCTGGAGTCGTCGGGCCAGATGGGGCTTCGGGTCCGAATGTCCGCAGAATCGCGCCCATCTCGCCGGCGGCTGCCTTCAGTGAAGGAAACCGGTCGGAAGCCGACTTCGCCATCATCTTCATGCAGAGCGAGACAATCCGCGGATCGAGTCCCGGACGAAGCGATTCGAGCGGCGGCGGTTCTTTCGTCAGGATCTGCCCGATCACGGCGGTCATCGAGCCGCGGAAAGGCAACTGCCCGCTCAGCATCTCGTAGAGCATCACCCCGAGGCTGTACTGATCGGTTGCCGGCCCGAGGTGCGACGTGTCTCCCTGGACCTGTTCGGGCGACATATACGCCGGCGAGCCGACGATTGTTCCGCTTTGCGTCAGTCGGACTTCATCCTCTCCCTGGATGATCCGGGCAAGGCCGAAGTCCATGATGATCGGCTCGCCGCGGGCGTCGATCATCACATTCGCCGGCTTGAGATCGCGGTGCAGAATGCCTCCCTCGTGAGCGACCTGAAGCGCGAGCGCCAGCTTGCGGATGATCGTCAGCACCTGCCGTTCGGAGAGTCGCTTCTGTGGCTGAATAAACGCGGAGAGCGGCCGCCCCTCGATGTACGCCATCGAGATATAGTGGGTGCCGTCGATCTGGTCGATGTCATAGACGGGACAGATATTGGCGTGCCGCAGATTCGCGGCAGCGCGGGCTTCGCGGTAGAAGCGTTCGAGAAGTTCACCCGTCTCGTCTTTCTCGAAGCTGGGCGTTTTCAACGCGACCTGCCGATGGAGTTGCGTATCCTCGGCGAGGAAGACGACCCCCATGGCTCCGCGGCCGAGCGGTTTCAGAATGCGATAGCGGCCGAACCGTTCGGGCAGAATCTCGGCTCCGGGCTTGCCCACGGCGCTCTCGATCGCCCGCAGGGGAACCATCGTCTCCTGGTCTTTCCCGGCGACCGAGTGTGTCACCTTCTCGCCCGTTGAGCTGTTCGCTCCACTTCCGCGCGGTTGACCGGCGAGCCGTTCCAGCTCCTCAGCCGTGGTGACAAACGAACGGAGTTCGCTTCTGATCTCGGTATGGGCCGCGAGGAAGGCCTCGACGTCCACCCGTTCACCCCGGTCAATCCGCTGGAAGTATTCCTGCAGGGCCGCTTGCACGCGGGGATTGTCGGACTCGGTGATCTTGCGGGATTCCGCCATGGACCGGCTCCCAGGAGAACTTGCGAGGTCGGATTGCCTTCGTTTCAATGCTCGTCACGCGGCAGCAGTGTCCGCATTCGCCGGAGGGCGCGTTTCATCAGCCAGAGCAAAGCGTCGCGCGTGAGCTGCATGCGTTCGGCGGTCTCGACCAGACTGCACCCTTCCAGATATCGCAAACGCAAGGCCTCCTGCTCATCCGGGGGAAGCTGAGCAATCGCCGCCGCGAGTCGGGACCGTTCTTCAGCATGCATCGCCTGGACGCTGGGCGTGGGCTGCTCCGGCCCGGGCAACTGCAAGTCGTCCAGCGATTGTTCGCGGCTGGGGCTCCGCTTTTGTGTGTGCAACTGGTCGCGAATCACGTTGCGAAGATTCCGTTCGTGGACCTGCCGCAGCCACGCCACGAACTGGGCGGGATGGTCGCCCGAAAACTCGCCGATCTGCCTGTGAACGGACAGGCAGGTCTGCTGCACGAGATCGGACGCGTCGAGCCTCGCCGCGACCAGTGAATCGAGCCAGGCGACGGCAATTCCGCGCAGAAACGCGCGATAAGCGTCCAGAAGTTCTCCAAGCGCCTCTCCCTCGCCCGACTGGGCGCGTCGCAACAGGTCTCGAACGGCATCATCGCTGTTCACAGGGAACACGGTCCTCTACAAGACCAAGCCCGGTTCGGGGGAAGGGCGCGTGTGGAATTCTGAGATTTGTTGAAGTTTTCCGAGTCTTGGCCGGGGAACACTCCGCGCAGCAGGCTGCTCTCAAGGTAACCCGCCTCCTGCGGGCGTTCCACAAGATTCAGCCGCGTCAAGGTTTCTGCCGCGCCACTGCTGAGGAAATCTTGAGGAGAGACTCGATATACAATAGGTGAATTCACTCACAAGGCGAGTGTTACCACGGAGCACAATTCCGCTTCGCTGGCGGCAGGCCCTGTTCGCCCTGATGAGCTCTCAGTGGTGCCGACGAACAATCTGGCCAGATGAAAGGGGGGCACACCGATTCTGCTCGGCGAATGGAAGCGAGGAAGATCGAATCCGGCGATGTGGGACGATTCGCCGATCTTCGACGCAGGCTGGGGCGCCGTTATGATCGGAGCGTCAGCGCAGTGCATATTCAATCGCCCTCTGATCTTGCCCGATGCATCTCCGGGATGATTGAAGCCCCGACCGAGCGCACTTCCGTGAGAAAGGGGAGAGAGGCGATGCAGAGTGCCGAACACGGGACGCGCACGCGGAAGACGGGGCGATCGCCCGCCGGCCTTCTGGGCCTTGTGATTCTGTATGTCGCCGGCTTTCCGCTCCTGATGTTCCTCGACGGGCTGCCTGCCGGGCTGGAGCTGGTGCTGGAAGCTTTCTACGCACCGCTCCGCTGGCTGGGGGATTGGGATCCCTTCGAACGCCTGGTTGGCCCGATCCTCAGTCGCTGGGGAATGAATGGTTGAGCCAGCATTCGCCGGGGGGCGGGCGTCTGTGCGGATGTCGCCTCGCCCCCCGTTGTGAAATGATGTTGCGAAATGATCAGGGACCGCTGCTGTTCAGCTCGAATGTGAACTCGGTCTGGCTCCCGTCCACCTTCGCGCGCAGGGGGCTGTCGGCCCCGTATTTCGCGAGTGCCGGGATTCCCGGGTTGGCGGCGTGTTCTTCAGCATTCTCAGCAGGCTTGTCCACGGTGACCTGGTACTCGGCCGGATAGACTTCCGACAACTTGAATTTGCCTGACGTGTCTGTCTTCGCCGTATGGCTGCGGTACTCCGGAGGCAATCCATCCAGTGCTGAAAAGATGACGGTCGCATCCGCGAGCGGCTGACCATCGAGTATCACGGTTCCGGAGATCGGAACCGGCTTCCCGAGGTCAGCATCTCCTCCGCAGCCGACAGTGGTCAAGATAACGAGCAGTAATCCTGCGATCCTCATGTCCGAATAATCCCCACGTCCGATTTTGAGTTTGTCCACTCCTAGAATTCGCCGACGACTTCGTTCCCCATGGGGGTACAGATCGCCTTCCAGACCGTTCCGCTGATGTTGTTGCCGATGAACCGGACGGTGCCGTCCATGAACAAGCCATGGACACCCCCCGTGTGGGCGCTGCGGACAGTCCCCCAGTTATGCGTCGTCGAGTAGGTCGGAGCGGGATTGTTGGGGGTCGCAGTAGCCAGGGTCGAGAACTCGACGTTTCCGTAGTACCGCGGGTCGAACCAGCTTCGACCGTAGATGGTATTCGCGGGGAGACTTCCCGGAAGTCCGCTGGCGAACTCGGAGAACACGAGCGTGTTGCTTGTGCCGTCGACAATCATCGCCAGCCGCATGGGAGGTGCGCCCCAGGAAACGCCGGGGTTTTCTGCATCCGTGAGTCCCCAGCGGGAAGCGAAAATACCGTTCGTGGTATCGCTCCCGTGCTTGCCGCATAAACCATATCCATGGGCGGTCCCGGCTGCGGGATAGTTGTGATAACCGGGCTCCGCATTCGGGATGGCGCTCGGGCAGATATACGCCGTCACCTGTGTCTTCTTGACCTTGACGTGGTTCGCGTTCGCCGTGTTACTCGGCGCCTGGGTGAAGTCGATCAGGTTATAGAGCGGAGTCTGATCGATGTACGGCAGCAGGAACGTGTGGATCGTGTGCGCGACTTCGCCATTGTCGGTTTCACAACAGCAGGCTCGTCCGGCCGTGTGATTGACTCCGCGGGGAATCGCGCCATTCACAGTGTCGAGATAGTTGTGAAGCGCAAGCCCGATCTGCTTGAGGTTGTTCCGGCATTGCGTCCGCCGCGCCGACTCCCGCGCCTGCTGCACCGCGGGCAGGAGCAGGGCAATGAGAACGGCGATGATCGCAATCACCACCAGCAACTCGATCAATGTGAATCCCGAACGACGACTCCTGAACGCAACTCCCGCCATGCTGGTCTCCCGAGTTGTAGTCCACCTGAATCAGGAAGATGAAGCGATAATGAATGTGAAGCAGAATTGGGAAGATATGCCGGCTGCTGATCGCATTCGGCGCAGAAATCGTTCACATAAGGAGACTTATTGAGAGCGCTGAGATGGTTCGCCCATTCTGTGCGGCGCTCATCACGATGTCAAGAAAAAATGTGAGAGTGGATACACGTTGATTGGCAGGTAGTGATACCCGGTGTTCTGGCGGTCATAGGTTCTCCTCGCCATCTGCGAAATGACACAGGAGAAGTATCGACCTGGGGAGGCTCAAGCCGGCCCGACTCCTGTCTCGCCTTACGTAGTCACCTGCGATTACGGAATCAGGGGAACCCTTAGGTTAGCACCGGGAATCGCCTGGTCTTGTTACGACGGGATGTGTCAGGTGACCGGCAGAGAGAGAGACAGCATCGGGCGCCCAAACGCGATCGCGTATAGCCTGCTGTCGACAGTCTCGAATTAGGAACCAGCTCATCGACGCTGGGACGCGGCAATTGACAGTCAGGAAAATAATGCACGCTCCGCTGTTGCTCGTCCGTGATTTCGACCCACCTGAAGTGGCGGGAAGGACTCGGTCCGAAGGCTCGCTCCGGGAGTTGGAGCATCAACGCGGTTTGGCTGTCGAACGGATACTGAAAGGAGCGGACTCCGAATACGGCCACTGCTGCGCTACCTGACAACACCGCACGGCACCGGATCTCTTCCCTCTCCCTCGATGGGAGAGGGATCGAGGGAGAGGGGGCAAGGCGGCGCATTGCACCACAGCCGCAGGTCGGCGCATTTTCGGAATAGCCATAAAGGGCGTGCCGGAGACTTTGCATCTCCCGACGGGTGCAGGAGCAGCCGTCAGACGCACTACTGCCGGAGCTGCTCTTCCAGCAATCCATTCAGCTTCCGCACCGCCGCGTCGTGCAGTTCGGCCTCGACGGCCCGAAAGATCCGATTGGCCTGCTGCTCATAGTCGCCCGCCTGCTGTAGCTGGTTGAGCGCCGCATACGAGCGGGAAAGCTGCTGCAGCGTCTCGGCGTACTCGGGGTGCTGCTTGCCGATCGTTACGGCGAAGATCTCCGCAGCGCTTTCGAACGCCTCCCGTGCCTGGCCGGGTTGGTTTCGGGTGAGCAATGCGGTGCCGAGCTTGTTGAGCGAGCTCGCGTACTCCGGATGTCGCGCTCCGGCTTCCTTGAGGATGATCCCGGCACCAGCGCGGAGCCGTTCTTCGCCCGTCTCGTACTGTCCGATCTGCATCGAATACTCGCCGAAGCGGCTGATCGCTTCCGCGTAGCGGGGATGCTTCTCGCCGACGGTTTCGCTCAGGATGGCGATTCCCTCGCGGAACAGGGCTTCTCCCCGTTCGGGGTGCTGTGAGGCGGCGTAAAGCCGGCCGAGTTTCGTGAGCGCATCGGCATATTCGGGATGCTTTTCGCCGAGCCGATCCCGCAGGATGCCGGCCGCCTGCAGGGTGAGCTGCTCGGCAAGCCGGCGTTCTCCCAGTTCAACCTGAACGGAAGCCAGCTGCGTCAGGTGCCGGGCATACTCGGGGTGCTGTTCGCCAACGCATTCGAGCAGTATCTTTCCGGCCTGCACGAGGAATGAACGGGCCGTCGGCTGATTGCGCATCGCCCGATGCAGGTGAGCCGCGTTTGCGAGCGTCGCTGCGGTGAGCGGATGATTCTCGCCGAGTGTCTGCCGCTGAATCTCCAGTACCTGCGACAACAGTTCTGCCGCCTCTTTCGGCTTGCCGCGATCGACCGTGAGCAGGGCGAGATTGTTGAGTGCGGTGGCATAGTGCGGATGCCGGGTGCCGAGCGCCGCAGCCAGTCGTTGCGTGGCCTGCCTCTGGAGCTGTTCCGCTTCGGGGAGTTCTCCCTGTGCCTGGCGAAGGCTCGCCAGATTGGCGAGCGTGCGGGCGAAATCGGGGTGGCGAGTGCCGAGCCGTTCTTCCTGGATGGCGAGTGCCTGGAGGAAACACGCCTGCGCATCATCCAGGCGGTGCATCTCCAGATACGTCTGCCCGAGGTTGTTGAGGAGCTTCGCCTCTTCGAGACTGTTCTCGCCGTGTGTTTCGACAAGAATCCGCCCGGCCTGACGATATAGCTCGGCGGCTTCGCGCAGGCCGCCGAGTTCGCGGCGGATGAGCGCCACATTCGCCAGGCTGATGGCGGTCTCCGGATGCCGCTCGCCGAGTGTTTTCGAGAAGATCTGTGAGGCTTCGTTGGCCAGCGGCAAGGCTTCACGCGGCTTGCCGGCATCCAGACACACCAGGCTCAGGTTGTTCAGCGCCCGTGCGACCGGCGGTGCTTCGTCACCAAAAAGCGTTCGTGAGAGTTCCAGTGCCCGGCGTTCGAGAGGTTCAGCCCGGGTGAGCTGGCCCATGCTCCGGTAGACCTCACCGAGATTGCCCAGCACCGTGGCAAACGAGGGATGTTCCTCTCCCACAGCGCGGCGGAGAATCGCCAGCGATTCCTCGTGCATCTGAGCGGCGGCACGATACCGGCCGGCATCGTGGAGCACCTCCGCCAGGCTGTTCAAGGTCGTCGCCAGGCGCGGCTCATCGGGGCCGAGCAACTGGGCCCGCACTTCCGCGACCCGCGTTGCGACTTCGATCGCTTCGGGATACCTGGCCTGCGCTCGCAATCCGCCGATGCGCTGGTGTTCGGACTCGCATTCAAGTAGCCGGGCCTGATCGCCGGGCGAGAGTTGCCGGGTGCGACGGATGCGCGCCAGCTCCAGCTCCGCCGTCTTCACGCTCCAGTGCGTTCGCCCATGCAGGGCGGTCAACTGTTCGTGGACTTCACGCAGCCGCTCTTCGCAGGTGACAAGATCGGTTCGCTCGTAGCGGGTGGCGAGCCATTGCAGCAATTGCAGATGGGCCAGCCGCAGTTCGCGAGCCTCCGCGGGGGTTGTCCCCTCGGCCAGCAGTTCCGCGAGAATCGACCGCTCGAGCCGGCGGATCGACTCCGCCATCGGAATGGCGTTGTTCTCGTTGCCCGACTGCTCGGCCCGCTGGAACTCGTCGAACAAGGCCGCGCGGCGGGCAATCCGCTGCTGAAGCGTTCCGGCTGGTTCCCCGGGATCTGCTGGCGCCGAGGAGGGCTGCGGTCTGCCGGAGATCGTGGTGCCGAAGGGATTGCTGCCGGCAGGAGAAGGAGAAGCAGTGGCCGGCGGCGACTCGGGGGCGAAGCGGATGCGGGGCCGCAGATCCGTGCGCGGCGAAATGCGAATCGGCTGGTCGGCGCGATCGTCGGCCCGCGATGCCGATGCTCCGGCGAGCAACGCCGCGACGACCAGTGGATGCAACGCAACGCGGAGGAAGCAGCGCACGGCGAAGGCTCCCGGAACAGAGGGATCGGGAGCCGCCGTATACCTGCCGGTCGTCGTTCAGGTCAAGAGCGCGTGCGAGCCGGTCCGTTTGGGAGGCAAATTCCCTCGCGAAAATTCGCGGGTGCGCCCGACACTTTCCCGGCGCTCAGTCCTGCATGTCGAGATCGTAAGTGTTCTCGCCCTGGTGAATCACGACGGTCAGGTCGCTGGTCTCGCGCCGGCGGTATTTCTTCGGCACGTTCGGCATGTCCTTGGGGATCATGCTCGGGGCCGTATTCGGGGGAGTCGAAGGATCGGGGATTTCGGGCGGGCTGATGGAGACCTGATAGGTGCCCGGAGGGAGTCCGCCCACCTGGGTTTCGATCACGTAGGTTCCATCCAGGTCCAGTTGTGCCTCGGCAGCCGCCCCGGTCTCCGGATTGAAGAAGACGATCGATCCCTCGGTTACAGGTTCCCCTTTGTAGGTGACCTTACCCGAGAGACTGCCGACCGGTCCGCTCGAATCGCCACAGCCGGACGTCCAGATCAACGAGAGCACACTGGCGAGAGCGAGATAGCGCGTGAGCATGAAGGCAACCTGAAGCGTTAAATCGGTCACTCGAATCGAGGGCGCTCCCCTCCGGCCCGGGTGACGTGTCTATCAATTCGGAAAGTGAAAAGCCAACCAGAGGGATCATAGCCCGCTGGTTGGCTGTTTCAAGGCAGTCGCTGCTCAGAACACGGATCAGTACTCGCCGACGACGTTGCCGTCGTCCTTGTTCGCGAGATTCTTCAGCGTGGCGAGGTTCAGCGATTCCGAGAGGAACTGCACGCGGCCGTCACCAAACAGGACGTGTGCCCCGCCCGAGTGAATCGACTGAATCGGCGTGTTGCACTTCTGGTCGCCCATGTTGGCGGCGACGTAACTCTTCGGGTTGATGGGGTACATCACGGTCGTGTAGTTCCAGCACCGGTCAGAAGTGCCGCCCGGCATCGAACCGGGACCGCGGGGGCGGACGGGGTTCGTCAGGCTGTAGCCCATCCATCCACCCATCGTATGCGAGGCCCGCGTATCGCGCTGGGTTGCGCCGTCCATGATCCAGCCGGACTGTTCGCCGATCATGATCGTATTCGAGCTGCCGTCCGTCATGTCGCGGAACGAGCCGCTTCCCTGGTTCATCAGGACGCCGCCGGCGCCCACGGGGCCATGGGCTGCGTTGGGATCGGTCGTGGGATGGTTGTCGGCACCGCCGATGACCACGTACGAGGGTTCGACCATCGCGACGGAGCCGCCGGGAGCCGAGCCATTCGTGACATTCGTGGTTGCCGGCAACGCACTGGAGGGGCACTGCATGTACGCCGGGACAACCCCGTGCAGGGCGGTCGAGTTCGCGAGCTGTTCAGTGCCCGTACCGGCGGGATAGAACGCACTGCTGGAAAAGTACAGCTTGTTGTACAGGTTGCCCTGCTCCAGCTGCGGCAGGATGTGGACCCACAGGGTGGGGCCGTGGCCCGGGCCGTTCTGAGCCGGCGGGAACTGGTTGGCGATGTCGTGGTAATTGTGCAGCGCCAGGCCGATCTGCTTCAGGTTGTTGCGGCACTGGGTCCGGCGGGCCGCTTCCCGGGCCTGCTGGACTGCCGGCAGGAGCAGCGCGATCAGGACCGCGATGATCGCGATCACGACCAGCAGCTCGATCAACGTAAACGCCTTGCGGCGTCCCCTTTGTGTCACCGTGGAATTCGAAACGAACAGCATCAGTTCTCCTGTGTCGCGAGGGGCCTCGGCGTTGAGATGGGAAAACGCCCCCTCGGGGGCAAGACGATAAAACATTCAGCCCGCATCTTAAATAATAACAGCGGCGTCTCTCTGGATCTACTGTTTATAGGCGTTCCGAAATCAGCAGGACCACTCTTTGAATAAGTGGGTGTCTGTATTTTCTGGGAAGAGGCCGCACGAAGATCCAGTTTTCGGCGGCGGGGAGAGAAGAGATGGAGACGAATGTTCACTAGCGGACCGGGCCGCACTGCAGGAGCCTGGCATCGGGGGAAGTGTTTATCTCAGTTTGCCCACCTTTGCTAATCGCTCAGCGGGGGCGATCAGCTTCACCAGCGGTGGTCGTATTCGTTCAGCAGCGGAGGAGCGCGATCCGGAAAACAAAAAGCGAATCGGAGGGCCCGAAAGAGCCTCCGATTCGCTCGGTTCATCGCAGCATCTTCGCAGTGGTCGAAGCGCCGATCAGTACTCGCCGACGACGTTGCCATCGTCCTTGTTCGCCAGGTTCTTGAGCGTGGCGAGATTCAGCGATTCCGACAGGAACTGGACACGCCCGTCACCGAAGAGCACGTGTGCCCCGCCGGAATGAATCGACTGGATCGGCGAATTGCACTTCGCGCCGCCCATGTTCCCGGAGACGTAACTCTTCGGATTGATGGGGTACATCACCGTGGTGTAGTTATAGCAGCGGTCCGATTGACCCCCGGGCATCGAGTCAGGCCCGCGGGGGCGCACGGGACTGGTCGTGCTGTTGCCGAGCCAGGCTCCCAGAGAGTGCGACGACCGCGTGTCTCGCTGCGTGGCCCCGTCCATGATCCAGCCGGACTGTTCGCCGATCATGATCGTATTCGAGCTGCCGTCCGTCATGTCGCGGAACGATCCGCTCCCCTGATACATCAGGACGCCTCCCGAACCAACGGGACCATGTTCGGCAGTCGTATCCGTCGTGGGATGGTTGTCCGCACCGCCGATGACTACATAGGAAGACTCGGCGATCGCGAACGGGTTGATGGTCGTCATGCCGTTATTCGTGACGTTCACGGTCGTCGGCAGCGGGCTCGACGGGCACTGCATGTAGGCGGGGACGAAATTGTGCAGGGCGGTTCCGTTGGCGATTGTCGTCGCGCTCGTATTGCCGAACCAGTAATTGCTGGAATTAAAGCTGAGCCGATTGTAGACATTCGCCTGCTCCACCTGCGGCAGAATGTGGACCCACATCGTGGGGCCATGGCCAGGGCCATTCTGTGCCGGGGGGAACTGATTGGCGATGTCGTGGTAATTGTGAAGCGCCAGGCCGATCTGCTTCAGGTTATTGCGGCACTGGGTCCGGCGGGCGGCTTCCCGCGCCTGCTGAACCGCCGGCAGGAGCAGCGCGATCAGGACCGCGATGATTGCGATCACGACCAGCAGCTCGATCAGTGTAAATGCATTGCGGCGGCCCCTTTGTGTTACCCTGGAATTCGAAACGAACTGCATCAGTACTCCTGTGTGGCGAGCGGTGGCAGTGCTGAGTGAGGAGAATGCCCGTCGGGGCAAAACGGTAAAAAAACTCAGCAATCAGCCTGGATAATAACGCTCAATGAGAATGGGGTCCACCGAAGGGAAGGGGGCGGAATATGAGTGATTATACCTACTGGGGTAATCTGGTCGCTCATTCCTGGGGGGACGACGACTGCGCAGGATTGCTCCGGTAGTGCTCCGGAAAACGGCCCGGTGCCGTTGATTACGCGTCGGCGGGCCGCTCCTGCTCCTGATCGCGGAGAAATGCGACGCCGAAGATCACTCCCACCCGCTCGAGGGCCTCGAGGTCGGCGGGAGTCAGCACGGCGGTCGGGCGCAGGCTGTCTTCCGCGACCAGGCGGTCGAGGCGTTGCGGCAGGTCGGAGGGGCGCTGCGCCATTGCATGTTCCAGGGCCTCGACAGGGGAGAGGTTGCCGGGAGCCGGCTGCCGGGGGAGCGAAGTACGGTCGGACGCCTCTCCGTTCTCCTCGCATTCGCGCAACAGAGCCCGCGCTACTGCCTGCAGCCGCTGCAAGCCGGCGTCGGCGTCGCCGTGGCCGATCCGGGTCACCAGCTCGCGCAGGCTGCCGTTACGTCCCGCGGCGATCGAGTCCGCCAGACGCGAATAGAGCGCCCCGAGGAAAGCCGTCCGCTCGCGGTAGGCGGGGCAGAGCTGGCCGAGCACGGGCGGCGTGTCCCCCTCTCCCGCCTGATTCATCTCGGCGAGCAACTGCTTGCCGGCCTCTTCGGGTTCGGTGCCCAAGGTTCTCCGCAGGGGAATCTCCCGGATGAAGAGCGCGATGACGAAGGCGGTGCCGACGAATCCCAGAGCGACCGTAAAGACCGACGCGAGAGAGGCGGAGAGCATTCCCCGCACGTTCTCCAGCACTTCCGCGGGGAGGTGCGACATCGACGCCGGGTCGAGCAGGGCACCGGCGTTGGTTTCGCCCCCCGCCGCCCGAAACTGCCTCAGTATCTCGGGGGAAATCTCGCTGTCCATGTGCCGGGCCATCTCGCTGGTCATGATCGTTCCCAGGATGGCCGTCCCGGCGGTCGCGCCGATCGAGCGAAAGAGCTGCGTCGTCGCGGTCGCCACGCCGAGATCTTCGCGTCCGACCGCGTTCTGGACGATCAGCACGAAGGTCTGCATGCTGGCCCCGAGCCCCACGCCGATGAAGATCATGTTCCGCACGACGGTCGCGTAAGTGGTCGTGCGGTCCATCTGCGCGAGCAGGGACATGCCCAGGCAGATGGTCCCGATCCCCAGCAGCACCGGCAGCTTGTAGCGGCCGGTCTTCGAAACGATATAGCCGGTGATCGTACTGGTGCAGACGATCGAGAGCATCATCGGTGTCAGAACCGCGCCCGAACCGGTCACGGTCGCGCCGAGCACGCCCTGCACGAAAATCGGGATGTAATAGATCGCCCCGAACATCGCCATCGCCACACCCAGGATCGCGAGATTCGAGGCCCGGAAGATGTCGTTGCGCCAGAGACGCGGCGGCATCACCGGCTCGGCAGCACTGCTTTCGACGAGCACGAACACGCCCAGCACGCCCCCTCCGGCCAGGAAGAGCCCGAGGATCACCGGTGACGTCCAGGGAAAATCGCTCCCTCCCCAGGTGATCGCAAGCAGCACGGCTGCCAGCCCGAATGCGAGCGTCACAAATCCGGCATAGTCGATCGTGTGTTCGCGCCGCACGCGGGGCAGATGCATGTACGGGATGATCACCGCGAGCGCGACGATGCCGAGCGGGATGTTCGCGAAGAAAAGCCAGCGCCAGCCGAAGGCATCGGTGATCCCGCCGCCGACAAACGGGCCGATCACCGACGCCAGGCCGAACACGGCTCCCATCAATCCCTGATACTTGCCCCGCTCGCGCGGCGGAACGATATCGCCGATGATCGCCTGCGACAGCGGCATCATCGTTCCCATCCCCAGCCCTTCGAGGACGCGGGCGAAGATGAACATCTCGAACGTCGGTGCGACGCCCGCCACGAGACACGACAGCATGAAGACGACAATCCCGCCGACATAAAACGCCTTCCGCCCGAAGATATCGGACAGCTTCCCCACAATCGGGACAGCGACGGTCGCGGCCAGCAGCGAGGAGACGGCAATCCAGCTGTAGTGCGCCATCCCGCCGAGATCCGCCACGATCCGCGGCATCGCGGGGGCGACAATCGTCTGATTGATCGCGCCGAGAAACATCCCCAGCATCAGCCCGGCAAACACCGTTCGCACATTTGGCTTGTCAGCCACCACAACGGCTGTTGGCGATACTCCCTCGCTCATCATGTACCCCGGTATGAACCCCGGTCAGAAGTTGCACACGTGTGCGGCAAAGCCCGTCCCCCATCGAAGCGTGCATCCCGGGATGATCTCCCGAGCAGCAATCGGCACGGTCGCGGGGCGGGAAAATCGTCACCGGAAAGGCATCAGGCGCGCACTGCTTCGCTCCGGCACCAGCTCAGCAACTCCCGCACCAAAGGCACCCGTCAGGCCCGCATGTGCACTCCATCGCCTGGGAAATGAGAGCCGGAAGCGTGAAAATTGAAGTCATCCCATCGCCGGCTCGTCGCTCGAGTAAATCCTGCCCGCTTCAATAAATTTCGAGCCGACCTTTTGCCAGTTGGGGAATCAATCTTCCTGCCAGCGGTGATGTGTGAAGCGCCAGCTCTGCTTCACATTTTGCACAGCTACGCGAGTCGCCTGCTTACGGCATTATCAGCTTGACGCCTTTTTTCGTGAGGGCTTCTTCCAGGGCGGCGCGGTCGACTTTGTCGGGATGGATCCACGCGGTGACGAGGCCGTCGCGGAAGCTGGCGGTGGCGTTTTCCACCCCTTCGATGCGGTAGACCGCCTCATAGGCGGCGAGCGAGCAGCCCTTGCAGTCGAGTCCCGCGATACGGATTTCGATGCGTTGCAGTTGATCGCGGGGCGTTGTGCAGAGCGGCTTGATGCCGAACGTCGCGCGGGAGACCTGCCGCAGCTTCTGGTCGAAGCGTTCGACGATCTGCTCGGGGCGGGTGTTCGGGAAGGCCGTTGCCGGGTTGTAGCGGAAGACCCCCTCCGCGGTTTCGAAGTCGACGCTCACCAGGGTGATTTCGGGAAGGTTCTTGAGCACCTCCCGCAGATCGTCCACGCGATCGGGAGAGAACAGCCCCGTCACCTGGTGCCTGACCGTCTTCTCTTCCGACGCTGAATCCTCCGCAACGGCGGTTGCGGAAATCGCGCCGACGAGCAGCAGTGTGCAACGGAAGATCGTGCCGGCGAAGACGGATTGATTTGACTGGAAGCTCACAGGTTCATTCCCGTCAAAGGCTGAAATTCAGGAGATGTGGAACCGGACGGACGAACGGCGAAGCGTGAATCAACGAGTCTGAAACAGCGGGCTCTGGATGAGTTCGTGGATCAATGTCCGGATGCCGCCCCCGCGTTCTTCTGTCCGGGTGACAATGCATTCGATCGCTTCACGGTCGCGGAAGGCGATCTCCCGGCCGGTCGAGTAGATCGCGAATTGCCGCGCGAGATTTTGAAGCAGCCGTTGCGAGTCGGCGGCGATCAGGTTCTGGTACTCCTTGATGCCCCGGAACGTGCGGCCGTCCGGCAGTTCGCCACTCGGATCGACCGGGAGGCCGAGTTTGAAGCTGATCGGAATGAACGGATCGATCGAGCCGCGCTCGGCACGGTCTCCCTCGCCGATGGAACGATAGCGCGTGCGGAAGCCGCCGATCACGTCGAACGACTCGAGTGCGAATCCCGGCGGATCGAAGTGCGCATGACAGGATGCGCAGAGAGCGTTCGAACGATGTTTTTCGAGTTGTTCGCGGATCGTCGTCGCGCCGCGGACATCCGGTTCGACCGCGGTGATGTTTGGCGGCGGCGGTTCCGGGGGGCGGCCGAGCAGCCGGTCCATCACAAACGCGCCGCGGGGAACAGGGGAGGTCGTTGTTCCGTTCGCGGTAATCTTGAGGATTGCCGCCTGCGTGAGGAATCCGCCGCGCGGCGAGTCTGGAGGGAGTTTCACCCGGCGAATCTGCGCGCCGCTGACTCCCGGGATTCCGTAATGCACTGCCAGCTTTTCGTTCAGCATCGCGAAGTCGGAGCGGACCAGATGGCTGGCATCGAGATCGTTCTCGATCAGTTCGCGGAAGTAGGCCCGCGTCTCGGCGACCATCGAGTCCTGCAGATAGGGGCTGAACTCGGGATAGAGCTTGCGGTCGGGATCGTTCGCGGCAATCTGCCGCAGCTTCAACCATTGCCCGAGGAAGTCCTCGATAAAGCGCTGCGACTTTGGATCGTGCAGCATCCGCTCGACTTCGTCGCGGAGCACCTCCGGCTGCCGGAGGGTTCCCGAGTCCGCGAGCGACATCAGGCGATCGTCCGGCATCGAGTTCCAGAGGAAATACGAGAGCCGACAGGCCAGGGCATGAGAGCTCAACGCGCCGGGAGGTTCGACGTGATACAGGAAGTCGGGCGAGCAGAGTGCCGCGCGATACACCCAGCGCATCGCGGTCTCGAATCCATCCCCCGCAGCGAGCCGTTCGCGAACCTTCTCGACGTACTGCTGCCGAATCTCCTCATCGACAGGCCGGCGGAAGGCCTTCGGCAGAAAGCGGGCGAGCAGACGGTCGGCGTCCGCCAGCGGATCCTCACTGTGCACCGTCCACAGGCCGGGCGAAGGATCGGGTCGGTTCAATGCAGCGCCCAGTTGCCGGACCTGTTTGCGGACCGGCGGGCGCACGCCCGGGTTCTCGTCGGCCCGGAACTCCTTCAGCGGCAAATCGTCGAAGAGGACGCGATGCGCCTGCGGGGGCCAGGTGTCGTGCAGCGGCCCTTCGATCTCCAGCCAGTCGCACGCGATGCCCGGCCCGGTGAAGGCCATCGCGCGTCCCTTGCGGTTGTAGTTCGCCACGGGTGCGAGCGAAGCGGCATTGAAGCCGATCAATTCATTGTGATTCAGCCAGGTGATAAGCTCGTGCTCCTGCGACTCGATGGAGGGAGCATCGTAATAGCCGAGCACATAGCTGGGATGCTGACCGCCGCGGCCGTCGCCGTTGAGCTGCACGACCGACAGCCGGGCCGCTTCGGTCCCCCGGGCAGGGAGCACTTCCCCCTTGTCCCAGTGAAAACTCCAGAGGGACGTCCGCACCCGATAACGGCCGGGGTAAATCGTGACGTGCTCGATGAAGTAAGGATTGAAGGATTCATCCTCGTGGCGAAAGAGTCCCACACTGCTGCCGGTCTCGAAGGAACCGATCCGTTCGTGCGCCCCCTGGTCGATGTGTCTATGCTCTCCCGACGGGGGAAACGCGGGATCGGGTTTCTTGTTGCGAAGCAGTACGCCGTCGCCGTTCATCAGAATGTGCGCCACGAAGCCACCCCGATTCGCGAGCGAGATGCGGCGCTTCTGGACAGTCGGTGCCGTGGGACGGGCGGCAATGGCCAGGTCGAGCGTATGATCGGCGGCGGCGATGTACCGCGCCATGTTCACGTGCGAGATGTCGAGGGCATCGCTGTTCTTGTCGAACCCGTGAGCCGAACCATCGGCGGGGAGTTCGCCGGAGAGTGCGATTCCCGGCATGTCGAACAGATCGCGAATCGTGTTCTCGTACTCCGCGCGGGTCATCCGCCGCAGCGTCGTGCGGCTGTCGACTTCCGCCTGTTTCTCCTCGGCCTCAATCAGCGAGGCACGCAGCCACTTCGTCACCGCGGCAACATCGGCGGGAAGCGGTCGCGGCTCCTCTTTCGGCGGCATTTCTCCCGCCTGGAGACGATCGTGGATCTTCACCCACCGCGCGAAGTTCTCGGCGTTCGACAGCTCGAGTTTCAGCGCTGTGAAATCGAGTCCCCCGGCCCTGGCGCTCGCATCGTGGCAGTCGAAGCAGTACTTCTCGAAGAACTCGGGGGGCGCGGCAGAGGCGGAAACCGCCGTGCCGAGAGAAAGAAGAATCCCCAGCAGAATTCCCGGGCAGAGACGATACCGTTTCATGCGAATTCGAGCCCTCTCATCGTCCCTGTGGCCGTGGAGAACGTATCGGTTTCGATCCCCAGTCGCTGGAGCATCGAGAGGTACAGGTTCGAGAGCGGGTAGTTGTTCTGCGTGTCGAAGGCGAGGTGCTGCCCGTGCCGGAATCCGCCGCCGGCGATCAGCACCGGCAGGTTCACGTTCGAATGCGAGTTCGCACTTCCCATGCAGGTGCCGTAGAGCACCATCGTGCGGTCGAGCAGCGATTCGCCTTCTTCACGTGCTTCCGCAAGCGACGTGAGGAACTGCGCGAGCGCATCGAACTGGCCTTCTTCGTGGCGGCGGAGCTCTTCGATCACTTCCGGGCGGTTGCCGTGATGCGTGATGTTGTGGATCACCGTCGTGTCGATGAACAGCGAGACAATCCGCGACGAATCGGTTTCGAGGGCCAGCTTGATCACATCGAACATCATCCGCGTGCGGTTGACGAACTGGCGGGCATCGTCGATGTCTTCGGGCGGCTGGGCCTGCACCACCGGTTTTGGTTTTCGCTCCCATTCCTGCGATGCGTGCAGCCGCTGTTCGAGCTCACGGACCGACGTAAAATACTGGTCCATCCGCTGCCGGTCCGCGGTGGAGAGCGAACGGCTCAGTCGTTTCGACTGTTCGCCGACGAAGTCGAGCATGCTGCGCCCTTGCCGGAGCGCTTCGACATTGGCCTCGATCTCTTCGGGTTTCCCCTGCACGAAGAGTTTCTGGAAGAGCTTCCGCGGGCTTTTCTCGGCAGGGATGGGGGCACCGCTCCGCGTATAGCTCAGCGTGGGGTTTTCGTTGCTGATGGCGAGAACGAGCGACGGGTAGCGCGTCTGATTGCCGACCTGCTCGGCGGCAAACTGGTCGAGCGAGACCCAGTTGCGGAAGCCGCCCCGCTCGGGGTGCGGCGTGCCGGTGAGGAAGCATCGCTCCGCCGCGTGAGCGCCGGTCACTCCCGGAAGACTCACGCCCGAGAAGACCGTCATCTGCTGGCGATGCGCGGCCAGACGCTGCAGATAGGGGCTCAGGGCGTAATCGGAACCTGCCGTCTCGGGAAAGAAGAACTGCGGCAGAATGCCCATGTTGGTTTCGATGGCGACCATGCGTCGCGGCACCGGGGACTCATCGGCACCGAAGGCCGGCCGCATTGCATCGAGAAACGGTAACGCCAGACACACTCCCGAGCTTTGCAGGAAAGCTCTCCGACTCAGCGGCTTCGCCATGGGAATCCTCCGGGCTGGTGGGACCGATTCCGCTTATTGTAAGGCCGCGAATGTTCGAACAACAAACCCTATTTCGGAAAACGCAGTTTGCCACTCATTGTCGGAACTCGTTTGTCGGGAACACGCCCCCCAGGATAAGGCCCTGAGGTCGTGTCAGACCGATTCCGCAATCAGATGCGCGCGGACGAAGTCCTCATCCAGCGTAACGCCGAGCCCCGGTCGGTCGGGGACTGTAATCCAGCCGTCGACCGCCTGGACTTTCTCGTGAGTCAGCTCGTGCCGCAGCGGCGAGTCCTCGACACAGTCCTCGAACAGGAACGCATCGCGGCAGGTGCTCAGCCAGTGCAGACTCGCGGCAACCGTGACAGGACTGGTGTAGCAGTGATTGCACAGCCTCGCCCCGATTTCCTCGACCCGCTGCCGAATGTAGAGAGAATCGGTAAAGCCGTTCCGCGAAAGATCGATCTGATAGATATCGAGGCAGCGGCCATCGATCAACGGGCGGAAGGCCTGACGGCCGCATTCCTCTTCACCCGCCGCGATCGGAACCGGGGAGCGATCGCGAAGCCAGCGATAGCCCTCGTAATCGTCGGGATGGAGTGCTTCTTCGAGCCAGCCGATGTTGTACTCGCTGAAGGCATGGGCCCGCGCGAGTGCGGTCCGCGCATCCCAGACGCAGCCGGCATCGATCAGGAGTGTTCCATCGTCCCCCAGCCCGCGCCGCGCCCCGCGAACAAGTTCGAGATCGAGCGCTTCGCTCTGCCCCATCGGCTCCCAGCCGAACTTCACCGCGCGGTAACCCGCTTCGCGCCAGCGGCGGCCGATGTCCGCAGTTGCCTCTCCATCGCGGCCGAACAGGATTGAAGCGTAAGCGAGGATGCGGTCGTGCTGTTTCCCGCCGAGCAGCCGGTGGATCGGCTCTCCGAAGTGCTTTCCCTTGATATCCCACAGCGCCATGTCGATGGCCGCCATCGCGGTGATGGGGACCGACCGCCGGCCGCAGTACATCGTCCGCCGATACATCAATTGCCACAGGCGATCGGTTTCGAGCGGATTTTCCCCGATCAGCAAGTCACGCAGCCCGGTTGCAATGTTGTGGCTAAAGGGGGCGTCGATGACCGCCTTCACCATCTCGGGAGAGGAGTCGGCTTCGCCGATCCCTTCCAGCCCCGTATCGGTACGGACGCGGACGAGGACCGAATCCTGGCTGCTGGCCGTCTTGGCTTCGATCTGTGGAATGCGGAGGATCTGACAGACGATCTCGGTGATTTTCACGGAAGAATTCCGACTGGAGACTGAATTTTCCAGACGCGCCGTCACTCGACTTCGCGTCCGACAACGACGATATGCTGGCCGCGCGGAACCGGCGCCACCCAGGCCTGCGCGAGGACCACGCCATCGACGCCGGCAGTCGCCGGCCAAGGTTCCATGTCAATGTGGTCGAAATCGTGCAGCAGGCCGACGGTCTCGCCGCGTTTCACGCGGTTGCCGCACTCGATCAGCGGCTCATAATGCCCGTCAAACGGAGCAACCGTGAAGCATTCGCGGTCGACCATTTCGAGTTTCCGCTGGTTGCCGGCCTGGTGATACGCGATGGGCTCGATCGAGCCGCGCAGCTGGCCATGATGGATCGCAGCGGCGAGGACGCCGTGGCGACCGTAGCGGACGCCTTCGGGATTGACGGCCCGTCCCCAGCCGAGTTCGGTGCCCACGGTAATCTTTCCGAGCCGTTCGGCTTCGCTGGGGAGCAGTCCGGGCGTCAGGTTCTGATACACCATCAGACAGGGAGTCCCGAACCAGCGGGCGGTCTCCTCAATTTTCTGCGCGAGCACTGGGTCATCGACCCGATGGAAGTTCGCGCAGATCGCAAACCGCGCGACGTCACCTCCCGAATGCAGGTCGAGGACCACATGCACCCGCGGCCAGATGTACTCGCGAACGAACGCCGCAATCCGGTGTGTGATCCCGGAAAGTGCCGGCGTGATTCCCGCCCCCTCGACAAACGCCCGGTTCAGATTGACCCGGTCGTCGGGGGTGCTCTCACGTGTTCCCGCGCGAAACGCCGAGGGATTCAGCACCGGGATCAGGATGATCCGTCCGCGGACGTCTTCCAGGTGAATTTCGCGGAGCAGCCGCTTCAGCGCCACGGGACCTTCGTATTCGTTACCGTGATTCGAGCCGAACGCGACCAGTCCCTGATCGGGCCGGACGTCCGGTCCTACCCAGACCGTCAGCGGGATCAAGTGGTCACCCCAGATGCTGTCGTGCTCGAGCGCGACCCAGTAGTCGCGTCGACCGGGGGAATCGAGATCGAGTTGGTGCGGGCGGGCAATAATCCGGGGCATGCGAATCTTCCACTGAAGGCAGGGCAGGTGAGGAGCGGGAAGCCGCGTCAGGCGAGGATCTCGTGCAGCACATGGCCGTGTACGTCCGTCAGGCGGAAATCGCGGCCGGCGTAGCGATAGGTCAGCCGTTCGTGATCGAAACCGAGCAGATGCAGCATCGTCGCGTGCAGATCGTGAACGCTCACGGGGTTCTCTTCCGCCTTGAAGCCGAACTCGTCGGTCGCGCCGTAGGTGCTCCCGCCGCGGATGCCTCCGCCCGCCATCCAGACGGAGAACCCGTAATGATTATGATCGCGGCCGAGGAGTGCCTTCCCGTCGCCACTCAGTTCAACGCTGGGCGTGCGGCCGAACTCGCCTCCCCAGAGGACGAGGGTCTCGTCAAGCATTCCGCGACGTTTCAGGTCGGTGAGCAACGCGGCGATCGGCTGGTCGATCTGCTCCGCCAGCCTGCGATGGTTCTCTTCGATCTTCGAATGGTTGTCCCAGGGCTGGCCGGCACCGTGCCAGAGTTGAACGTAGCGCACGCCCCGTTCGAGCAGCCGTCGGGCAATCAGCGTCTGCCTCGCGTGAACCCCGCTGCCGTACAGCTCGTGGATATGCTTCGGCTCGCGTGAGATGTCAAATGCTTCGGCCGCTTCGATCTGCATGCGAAACGCCAGCTCGAACGATTGAATGCGGGCATCCAGCCGGGGATCGATCCGGCTCGCGCGGTGCTCGGCGTTCATGATTCTCAGCAGCTCAAGCTGCCGCCGCTGCGTCTCGGTGGTCGCGTGCGGACTGCGGATATTCTCGATCAACCGATCGATCTGCTGATGCTGAGGATCGATGAAGGTCCCCTGATACGCGCCGGGGAGAAATCCCGCCTGCCAGTTCTCGGCATCCTTGATCGGGTAACCGCCGGGGCACATCGCGATGAAGCCGGGCAGATTCTGGTTCTCGGAACCCAGTCCATACAGGACCCACGCCCCGACGCTCGGACGCGGCTGCACCGAATCGCCGCAGTTCATCAGCATCAGCGACGGTTCGTGGTTCGGCACCTGCGCATACATCGAGCGGATGACGGCGATGTCGTCGATATGCGCCGCGGTCTTCGCGAAGATTTCGCTGACCTCAATGCCGCTTTCGCCGTACTTCTGGAACTTGAAGGGAGACGGGAAGGCCGCGCCGGTCTTGCGCTCGGTCGTCAATGTCTGCGGCAGCGGCTTGTCCGCGTGCCTGGCCAGTGCAGGCTTCGGGTCGAAGGTATCGACGTGCGACGGTCCGCCGTTCAGGAAGAAGTGGATGACCCGCTTCGCCTTGCCCGCAAAATGCGGAGCCTTTGACGCCAGCGGTGAGGATGTGTTCCCCGACACCTCCGCCGCGAGTTCGCGGCCGTCGGCCAGGACTCCGGCAAGCCCGAGCATGCCCAGCCCCATCCCCGAGCGGGCCAGCAACTCGCGTCGCGTCAGCAGTGGCGGCAAACCTTGCATCGTGGACTCTCCTCGCGGTCTCGTCTCAGGGAAACGTTTCCCTGCATGGTCTAGTGGTTCAATTCAGCGAAGGCTCTCTTCAGTTCGCCTTGCAGCAGGAATTCGCTCGCAAAAAATCAGTCGACGAACATCAGCTCGTTCGACAGCAGCATCACCTGCGCCAGCTCGGCCCAGGGGTCGAGAAACTTCGGAAGCGGGCCGACGAAATCTCGCTCGGCACTCCAGGTCGTCGGCTGCTGCTCCGTCGCGGAATCGCCGTCCGGCGTCTCGACCTGTTCAATCGTCGGAGCCCAGAGGAACTGATCGCTGTTCAGATTCGCGTTGTAATCGACGATGAAATCGATCGTCTCACCCGCCTCGACGGGAAACGGTTCGAGATCGAGTTGCTTTGTCGAGTTGTGAAGCGTGACCGATTGCAGAATTCCCCGCCGGCCGGAAACGATCCAGCAGCGAATCCCGTCACCCGCAGCGACGTCGTGGATTGCCCTGGAGCGGATGCGGATGTGGCCGTCGTGCGGGGCCGTCCAGCGGCGAATTGCGGCATGCTGCAGGTTGTTTCCCGCGTGTCCTCCTTGAGCGGTGAGCTGCACCCACCCGAGCGCCGCATCAGGCCAATTGGGGCCGCCCTGCCAGGCCGAGCCGTTGAAATGCGGGAGCAGCTGGAAGCTTTTCAGCTTGCCGGAGGACTCGTCGAGTTCGCCATAGCCGTAGGACCAGGCGAGCGTCTCGGGCCGAGGTTGTTCGGCCGGCGGTGCAACCTTCGCGCTTTCCAGATAACTGAGTGCGGCATCAAGCTGCTGATCGTCCGGCCTGCGCTGGAAGAGGGTTCGATACAGGAGTGTGACGCGCTCCTGATCCGAAAGTTCCGATTGCGCCTGGATCTGTTCGGCAATCGTCCGCGCGCGGTTGGCGATGAACGGATGATTCAACGCGAAGAGTGCCTGTTGCGGAACGGTGGTCTCGGAACGTTGCGGCGAGTGCAGATCCGGATTCGCAAAGTCGAAGATCCGCATCACGGCGGGGACGAACTGACGGTCGATGCGACCGTAGATCGACCGCCGGAATCGAACGGCTTTCGCGGGAAAATGTTCCACGGGCCGTCCGCCGATTCGCGGATCGAGTTCACCGGTGAGCGCGACGAGCGTATCGCGGAATTCTTCGAAGCTGAGCCGGCGCGCGTTCATCCGCCACAACAGTCGGTTCTCCGGATCGAGTTGAACGGCGCGCTGCCGCAGTGACGAATCATCGGGACCATCGGAGCGCTGCTGCCAGGTGGCGGAGAGCATGATCTGCCGATGAAGCCATTTCGTACTCCACCCGTTTCTGATGAACTCGCCGGCGAGCCAGTCGAGAAGTTCGGGATGACTGGGAGACTCCGCGCGGAGTCCGAAATCGCTGGGCGTCCTCACCAGCCCCGCGCCGAAGTGATGCAGCCAGACGCGGTTCACCCAGACCCGGGCCGTCAGCGGGTTTTCGGGCGATGCGATTGCCTGCGCGAGCTCGAGTCGTCCGCTTCCCGTAGTGAAGGGCCTGCGCTCCGCCCCGGCAATCGCCAGCAGGAACTGACGGGGAACCGTCTCACCGCGATTGGCCGGGTTGCCGCGATGAAAAATGCGGGGTTCGGCAAGCACCTGTCGGTCGGTGAGAATGGTTGCGTGCGGAACCGCTTCGGGCGACTGCAGCAGCCAGCGGTCGACTTCTCCCTGAAGTTTCCACAGTTCGGTCACCGTTGCGGAATCGAAGAGCGCTTCGGTATTCACAATCGGTTCGTCCGGAATGACGCAGGGAGAATCGGGCCGGTAGAGGACCTGCCGCAATTCCTCGTCCTCGGCATCGGTCAGTGCCGTCGGCAACGGGCGGTTTTCCTTCGTGGCGGCCTCACAGAAGCGATTCCATTCCTGATCGATCCCGGCGAACACCTGCGCGTAACGGTCGGCAACCTCGCGCAGCGATGTGGGGGGATCGGCAAAGGCGCTTCGCAAACGCGCCGGGATGCCCGGCATTGAAGCGAGTTGCCGCGCGACCTCCGCAGCTCGTTCTGCAAACGCTGCGCTCTCCAGCGAGGCGAAAGCCCGCCAGGGGAGAAAGACCGGATTGCCGCGTTTCTCTTCGCTGACAAGAAAATCGTGCCAGCGCCAGACGGTCTGTGGAATCAGATCCCTTTTCGAGAGGACCTGGTCGAATCCCTGCTGCGGGTATTTGTCGAGTTCGCTCTGCGCGAAGAGATAGTCACCGATGCGCTCGCGGACCCGCGCGCTCGTCTCGGTTCTGCGCAGTGCGAACGTCTCGGTGAGCTTCTTCTTGCGGGACTCCAACTCTTTCAGGTACTCCTCAGACGGTTCCGTGACGCCTCCGGGACGCGGGAGAGGAACCAACCGTTCGACGCAGTTGTCGAACACGCCGTAAAGGGCGTAATAGTCGGCTGTGGGAATGGGATCGTACTTGTGATCGTGACAGCGGGCACAACTGACCGTCAGCCCCATGGTCCCGCGGCTGACGACGTCGATGCGATCGTCGATGATGTCAGGAGTGACTCCCAGAAACCGACGCCCGAGCGTGAGAAATCCCATCGCCGCAAGTGCCGCCGGATCGTCGGCCGCGACCTGATCGGCCGCAATCTGCAGGAGCAGAAAGCGGTCATAGGGGAGATCACTGTTGAAGGCGTGCACGACCCAGTCCCGATAGGCGTGCGCGTGGACGAAGGTCTTCTCTTCGCGGGCGTAGACATAGCCCTTCGTATCGGAATAGCGGGCGACATCGAGCCAGTGCCGTCCCCACTGTTCACCATAATGCGGCGAGTCGAGCAACCGCTCGATCAGCCGCTCGTACGCATCGGGAGATGGATCGCGTTCAAACGCTTCTACCTCTGCTGCGGAGGGAGGCAGCCCGAGCAGGTCGTAAGTCGCGCGGCGAATCAGCGTGCGGCGATCGACCGCAGGCGAAGGCGCCAGGGAATGCGCTTCGAGCTTGTGCAGGATGAAATGGTCAACGGGAGTTTTCACCCACCCGGAATTCTTCACTGCGGGAAGAGCGGGCCGCTGCACGGGTTGAAACGCCCAGTGCTGCTGCTGTGCTTCGCGCTGCGAAGCTCCGGCATCCGGGGCATTCGCCGGCCAGGGGGCGCCTGCGTCAATCCACTGCCGGATGGCGGCGATCTGCGCCGCGGTGAGACGGGCGCCGGACTTGGCGGGAGGCATCCGCTGCTCCTCGTCCGCATGTGTGATCCGTCGCAGCAGTTCACTTTCACTCGCGTTTCCGGGAACAACGGCGGGGCCGCTCTCGCCTCCTTTCAGCACCGCGTCGCGCGAGTCAAGCCGCAGCCCGGCCCATTGCCGATCCGCCCCGTGACAGCCGCTGCAACGTTCGACGAGCAGCGGGCGGACGTGAGTCTCGAAATGCTCGATCGCCTCAGAGGGTGTGGCTTCGGGAGCGGCCTTTGCCGGCTCTGCATGAAGCATGAGGGCCAGTGCGACGCCGACCATCATCGCGAGCGAGAGCGAGCGGACACTCGGCAGGAATACGGGACCAGCGCTCCTCGCGAGTTTCCACGCGGCAGCGTTCGCCGATCCAGGCACTTCAGACGATCGCGCGCCACAGCCCATCGTGTCTCTCCCTCGCTTGAAGTTCGCGGGCGATTCCGGCCCGGGGCTGGTTCGAGGCTCTGTCGGACAGAAACCGAGCGAACCGATTGTAGACAATGTTTTTCAGATTGTCTACAATCTTGCCTGTCGGCGGTGCAGGGTTGCCGACGCAGAGACAGGGCGGACGCCTGACGGGCGACTGCCGGGAACAGCCAATGAGGCAATGCAGATGGCCACATCCGGCCTGATTTCTCCCCGGACCAGCCGGGTGGTGGATGAGCTTCGCGAGGAGATTCTTTCCGGACGGCTCAGCGAAGGGCAGCGGCTCACCGAGGCGGAGCTCGTCGCGCGGTTCGGCGTGGGACGCGGTGTCATTCGGCAGGCGCTGCAGCAACTCACGCACCAGGGGCTGCTGGTGATGCGTCCCAACAGGGGGGTGGTCGTGGCTGCCGAGGCGCCGCGGGAAATCCGCGAGCTGATCGTCCCGATCCGGCGGATGATTGAAGCCTACGCGCTGGAAGCCATCTTCGACGAGCTCGGCGACGAGGATTTCGCACGCTGGGACGCACTGCTCGCGCGAATGAAGGATGCCTGCCTCAAGAAGGACTATGCCGCGATTGCCGAGACGGACGTGGCTTTTCACCGTTCGCTGCTGGAGCGCGCCGGGCAGCCCGACCTGCTGGCGATGTGGGAGACGATGGTTTACCGCATCCGTTCGCACTTTCGGCGAACGCAGCGGCGTTGCCCCGATCCGATGGAGATCTACGAAGAGCACCGCAGCATTGTCGACACGATTCGCTCCGGCCCCCGCAAAGCCGCCGTCGCCCTGCTCAAGGAAAAGATTGCCTGAGATCCGGGCCCGATCACTGTTCGCCTGCAAGTTTTCCTGTCCCGCGAAATGTGGCGCGAATCGCGCATCGCGAAGTCGCGTGCGGTACGATAGGGCAGATTTCATTCGACCAGCACTGCGTGTCTACAGCAGGAGTTCACCCGGATGGCCAGGCAATCCACGCGACTGCGGGGCGGGGTTATTCGCGCATTTACAGCCTTGGTGGTGATGGCGCTCGTCATGACCGTCGGCGTTCGGTCAGGACGTGCCGAGGCAAGCAGCGAGTCCGCGCGTTCCGGTGATTTTGCCTGGAAAGCCGGCGTGGCCCGCGCGGTCATCACCCCCGAAAAAGCGGTCTGGCTGGCGGGCTATGGCTCGAAGCGGGTGCCCGACGGCAAGCTGCACGATCTGTGGATGAAGGCTCTCGCGCTGGAAGATGCCGACGGACGCCGCGCGGTGCTCATCACGAGTGACTTCCAGGGCGTTCCCCGCAGCATGAGCGACCGCGTCTTCGCGCAGCTCGAAGAGAAGCATGACTTGAAGCGGTCGCAGGTCATGCTGACCTTCTCGCACAACCACTGCGGGCCGCGGCTCGGAGATGATCTCGTCGACTACTATCCGGTTGAAGCCGAGCAGGTCGAGCTCGTCAACGAGTACACCGACCAGATGGTCGAGAAGTGCGTCGCGCTCGTTGGCGAGGCACTTTCCAAGCTGGCTTCCGCGCAATTGCAGCAGGGGGTTGGTCGCACCACTTTCGCGGTGAACCGGCGGAACAACCGCGAGGCGGATGTCCCCATGCTTCTGGAGAAGGGGATTCCGCTCGTCGGGCCGGTCGATCACAGCGTTCCGGTGATGACCGTCACCCGCCCCGAGGGAAAGCTCGAAGCGATTCTTTTCGGCTATGCCTGTCACCCGACGACGCTCAGCTTCCTCACCTGGTGCGGCGATTATCCGGGCTTCGCCCAACTCGAACTCGAAGAGGCTCATCCCGGCACGACGGCGATGTTCGTCAATACCTGCGGTGGCGATCAGAACCCGCTCCCCCGCCGGTCGGTCGAACTCTGCAAGCGCTACGGCCACATGCTGGCGGAAGCGGTCGAGGAGACTTTGAAGCAGCCGCTCAAACCGATTTCCACCGGGCTGCGGACCGCGTTCGAGTATGTTGATCTCCCGTACCTGAAGGTCGTCACCCGCGAAGATCTCGAACCGCTCCTGAAGGATCAGAACGCGATCCGCGCGCGCTGGGCGGCGCGGATGCTCAGGAAGCTGGAGGCGGGCGAAGAGTTTGCCGCGGCATATCCCTATCCGGTTCACGCCTGGCAACTTGGCGGGGAGATGCTGGTGATCGGTATGGGAGCCGAAACGGTTGTCGATTATGCGCTCCGCTTCAAGGCGGAGTATGGCGAGGGAACCTGGGTCTGCGGCTATGCCGACGACATGATCGCCTACATCCCCTCGCGGCGCGTGTGGAATGAAGGAGGCTACGAAGGGGGCTCGAACCTCTTCGAGTACGGCCGCCCGGCATTCCGCTGGGCCGGCGACATTGAAGACCGCATTGCGAATACGGTGGCCAGGCTGGTCAAAGAAGTGCGCAGCGCACCGTAGAAGCGACTCGCCCTCCCATTGTGAGTGGCGGCGTTGATCGCCGCTGTCTTCGACGAAGCGCGTCATCACTCTTCGTAAAACAAACGAGGCCGCCCGTAGAAGGCGGCCTCGCTGTGTGTCGTCAACTCGCGATAACCCGACTCAGACTTCCCAGCCCTTGCGGTATTCTTTTCCGAGGTACTGGTTGGCCGCCGGCACGTTCGTGACCTTCCCCTGGGCCGGGTCGAACTCGATGGTCGTTCCGGCGCGGTAGGCAATGTTGCCGAGCAATACGATCTCGGTGAAGGGCCCGGCGTAGCTGAAGGGGCTGCCGGTGCGGCTGCCGGTTTTGCAAGCCTCGATCCACTGCTCGTGATGACCGGGCGAGGGGGGCAGATACGGCTCGGGCGCCTTATAGTCCGCGAACTGGTCCTCGGGGAGCAGCTTGGGCGAGCCGCCGTGCTGGACGGCAATCCGCCCCTTCTCGCCGATAAACAGCGAGCCATTCATCGGCAGTTCGCCGGCAATGTCGGGGCGCGGCCTGGCTTCGCCCTCGTACCAGTACACATCGACCGCCGGGTGCTTCCCGCGGGGGCCGAACGCGAAATGCGTTTCCATCCATTTCGGACCGCTCGCGGGGTGCGGTTCGGGGCCCTTCGAAGTGACCTTCACCGGACCGCCCAGTTCGAGCGCCCAGAACGCCGGATCCATCAGGTGGATCGCCATGTCGCCGATCGCACCGCAGCCGAAATCCCACCAGCCCCGCCACTTAAAGGGCACGTACGCCGGGTGATAGGCCCGCTCCGCTGCGGGGCCGAGCCAGAGATCCCAATGCAGCCCCTCGGGGATCGGCGGGCGATCGGTCGGCACTTCGAGTCCCTGCGACCAGAACCGCCCGGGCCGATCGGTGATCACGTGGACTTCCTTCACCGCGCCGATCGCTCCCGACTGCAGCAGTTCGACCAGCCGCAGATAGCCCGGATGTTCGTGATTCTGCGTGCCCATCTGGGTCGCCAGCTTCTTCTCGGCAGAGAGCCGGGTGATCAGCCGGGCTTCGTCGACGGTGTGCGTCAGCGGCTTCTCGCAGTAGACATGCAGACCCCGCCGCAGCGCCCGCACGGTCGCCGGCGCGTGATGATGGTCGGGCGTGGCAATGACGACCGCATCGAGGTCCGCCTGCTCCAGCAGTTCGCGGTAGTCGAAGTATTTCTTCGCCCCCGGGAACTTCGCGGCGGCCGTGCCCAGTCGGGCCTCGTCGATATCGCAGAGCGCGACGATATTCTGGCTGGCAACACCCGCGAGGTTTCCGGCGCCGCGTCCGCCGACGCCGATCACGCCGATGTTCAATCGCTCATTCGCGCCGAGCACGCGCGACGGTCGCAGCAGCGAACCGGTCAACCCGGCCCCGACGGTGGCGGCGAACGATGTTCCCAGGAAACGGCGTCTGGTGAGTCCTCTTCCCGACATGATTTCTCCGTTTACGGATGTAGATGGACAGCAACGTTTGCAGGAGATCAGCGAATTCGGCTGAGTGCCGCTCCTGCAGTCCGGCACGTGCTTCCGTACCCCTGCTACATATCGCCGACCGGGACGGAAATTGCAACGAACCCGGGCCCCGGTCGCGACGCCCGGTGTCCCGATTTGAACAGGCTGATCACTCTTCATCGCTGACCCGCCAGGCGTCTCCACTCCCGAAAAGATGCATTCGCGACGATGCCGTCGGTTTGATGATCCTGCTGTTCGATGGGGAGAGCCGACGGGAACGGTGCCCCGGCGAAAGTCTCCTGAAGCGCGGCATCGCGTCCGTCGGGGAGCGTGTATCTCCGCCGCCAATGAGTTAGAATCGCCTCGTTCGGACCGCCGGCTTGATGACCGGTCGGCACCGGTTTGCTCCCGGCGCAGCCGGCGAGCAACAGCGCGAACCACGATCGAAACCGGCCCGCGCAGGCCAACAGGAGAATACTCGATGATCCGATTTCCCGCGGCGACTTCGACGATTCTGCAAATGGGGCTCGTGCTGGTTCTGGCGTCCCTTGCGGTGAGCCCGACGACGCCGGTCGTCGCCAGGGAAGGCGAGAAGAATTCCGCCGCGTTCTTTGAGCGGGATGTCTATGTCAGCGGCAGCGAGGAGTATCACGCTTTCCGCATTCCCGCGCTTGCGGTCACCACGAAGGGGACACTGCTCGCGTTCTGCGAAGGGCGGAAGACCAGCCTCGATGACCTGGGCAACAACGACCTGATGTTGAAGCGGTCGACCGACGGCGGACGCACCTGGCAATCGCTGCAACTGCTCCATGACGAAGGCGAGAAGACGATCGGGAATCCCGTGGCGGTCGTCGACCGGAAGACGGGAACCGTCTGGCTCATCCTGCTCCGCGAAGGGCGGGATGTCCTCGTCATGAAAAGCGACAACGACGGCAGGGACTGGTCGAAGCCGGTCGATATCACCGCGCAAGTCAAGAAGCCGGAATGGGGCTTCTATGCGACCGGCCCCGGAGTGGGGATTCAGATCCGTCATGGTGCCCACAAGGGACGCCTCGTGATCCCGGCTTATCACCGCACGACCCCTGACAAGTCCGGGCCGAGTACGGCGCATGTGTTCTACAGCGACGATCACGGCAAGACGTGGCAACTGGGCGGCAGTGCCGGACTGCATACAAATGAATGTCAGCTTGCCGAGACGCTGATCGACGGGCGCTCGGTTCTCGTGCTGAACATGCGCAACCACTGGGCGCGTTCGGGAAAGCGCCCCGATCTGGCCGGGCGGCGGCTGGTCTCCCGCAGCGAGGATGGCGGCCGGACGTGGAGCGAGCCGACCGGAGATGATGCCCTGATTGAGCCCACCTGTCAGGCGAGCCTCGTCTCCTCTACTACTCCGGATGGGAAGGATATCCTCCTTTTCTCCAATCCCGCGGCGAAGAGCCGAACGAATCTGACTGTCCGTTTGAGCCGGGACGGCGGGCAGACCTGGCCCGTTTCGCGGCAGGTATATGCAGGTTCATCCGCCTATTCCTGTCTCGCGGCACTTCCCGACGGGCGGATCGGAGTTCTCTATGAACGCGATAACTACGGCAAGCTGACGTTTGCCTCGTTTACTCTCGATTGGCTGACAGCGGGGGCTGAACAGCAGCAGGTGGCGTTCAAACCCCGGTTGCCGCGCGATAATCTGCTCGTTTATCGCGGTCCGAACAACGAACAGAAGCCGGTCCGAAGCATCGATGACTGGCAGAAGCGCCGGCAGGAAATTGTCGCGGGGATGCAGATCGTGATGGGGCGTCTGCCCGGTCCCGAACGCCGCTGCCCGCTGGACATGAAGATCGAGGAAGAAGTCGATTGCGGCAGCTACATCCGTCGACTGATCACCTATGCTTCGGAACCCGGTTCCCGTGTCCCGGCTTATCTGCTCATTCCCAAGTCGGCCCTTGAAAAGAACGCGAAGAAAGTCCCAGCGGTCCTGTGTCTGCACGGGACCAACAACGTCGTCGGTCACGGCGTCGTGGTGGGGATTGGAAACACGCCGAACCGCCAGTACGCGAGTGAACTTGCCGAGCGAGGTTATGTGACGCTCGCGCCGAATTATCCGTTGCTGGCAAAATATCAGCCCGACCTGAAGGAACTGGGCTGGGAGAGCGGAACGCTGAAGGCGGTCTGGGATAATATTCGCGGACTCGATCTGCTGGAATCGCTGTCGTTCGTGCAATCCGACGGGTTCGGAGCGATCGGCCACTCGCTCGGGGGACACAATGCGGTTTACACCAGCGTCTTCGACGAACGGATCACCGCGGTGATTTCGAGCTGCGGACTCGATTCGTATCTCGACTATTACGGCGGCAACGAGAAGAACTGGCTCCCGGAGAAGGGATGGACGCAGACGCGTTACATGGCCCGCATGGCCGATTACCGCGGCCGCCTGGAAGAGATTCCCTTCGACTTCCACGAAATGGTCGGCGCACTCGCCCCCCGGCATGTGCTGATCATCGCGCCGCTGCACGACTCGAACTTCAAGGCGGACAGCGTCGATCGCGTCGTCGCCGCCGCCCGCGACATCTTCAAGCTCTACGGCAAAGAGCCCCGGCTTCAGCTCGAACATCCCGACTGCGCCCACGATTTCCCGCCGGAGATGCGCGAACGAGCCTATCAGCTTCTGGATCAGGTGCTGCGGGAGAAACGCGAGTAGAAGCAGGCGTCAATGCGCCAGCGGCGGCTTCCGCAGACTGCATCGCCACACTTCACATTCGCGGCCACGCCCCACTTCGAAGGAAGTGGGAGTGGCCGCGTATGTTTTGCCTTACCGGAGCGCGTCTTCGAGCAGGCGGAGGATCTCCCGCTGTTGTTCGGCATCGTGATGCGCGGCGGCCAGATCGACGGCGGAATTTTCCTCCTGATCACGGGCTTCAGGGGAGGCCCCCAGACGCAACAGTGCCGCGACCCGCGCCGGGCGGCCACAACGGGCGGTCAGCAGGAGCGGCGTCAATCCGTCTGCATCTTCCGCCTCCAGGTCGGCTCCCGCCGCGACAAGAGCTTCGACACAGCGAACGTCATCGCTGGGATCGTAGCCATAATTCAGTGCCGGCAGTTCAATTCCCGCGTCCTCCATCTCCTCGCGAATCGAACGTAACGTCTCCGCAAGCGCGGGATCTGCACAGTCGTCGAGATCGGCGAGCAGGTCCCGCTGCGACATTTCCTGCGTCAGTTGAAAGGCCGTGAAGCCTTCGGGAGCGGCGGCATAGAAGAGGGGCGTCCGCCCCACGTGATCCTCTGCCGCGGGATCGGCGCCCGCGGAAAGCAGCAACTGCAACAGTTCTGTGTGGCCGTGCTCGGCAGCGACCATCAGTGGAGTAACTCCCCAGGTGGTCACACAGTCAACCGACGCACCCCGCTCGAGCAGAAACCGCATCAAGGAAACATCGCCTTTCTCGGCTGCGCGGTGCATGACCGTCGTCACGCCAGGTTCGTCTGGTTCCAGCGTCGCCCCGGCCTGCAGCAGTCGGTCGATGATCTCCGGGTCGGTATGTTGATGAAGGACTTCTGCTCCTGCGTCATCGACCGAATGGACGTCCGCTCCCGCTTTCAGGAGCAGGTCCACACATTCGGGGCTCCGCGCAAACGCCAGCGGCGTCCACCCGTCGACATCCGCGGCATTCGGGTCGGCACCAGCGTCGAGCAGCACACGAACGATTGGCAGATGATCGTAGGCGACCGCCATGTGCAGGGCTGTTTCGCCGGTCGAGGTGTTGTCCACAGAGGCACCCATTCGCAGCAGATGCTCCACCAACTCCCGGTCGCCGGTCTGGGCAGCCGCCTTGAGGACGAAGTATCCGGTCGGATCGATCGCATCGATGTCCGCACCCGCCTCCATCAGGAGGTCAGCAGTTCGCGCGTCGGGCGCGGCGGCCAACAGGTTGTCGAGAAGGGAATTGTCCCAGGGCCCCGCTTCGCGCAGCAGCAATTCGAGGCAATCGACGGCTCCCTGCTCGACAGCTTCCCCCAGTGCATCTTCGGTTTGCCGATCCGCCCCGAGTTCCAGCAGCCAGCGCACCATCTCGACATGATTGCCGCGGGCCGCATGGGCGAGACTGCCCGCTCCGCCGCGGCTGCAATCGTCGATCGAGGCGCCGGCGGCGAGGAGTCGCCTGGCCTTCGCCACATCTCCCACGAGGAGACTGAGGAGCCAGGGAGACATCTCCCAGTAATCGCGGGCGGCGAGATCCGCACCGCGCTCCAGCTCGCGCTCCACATCGTTGAGTGATCCGAAGGCGATGGCCCACATCAGCTCTGTGAAGTGTGCCGGCTCGCGGCTCGCACCATGTTCGAGAAGCAGCTTCGCCGCGGGAATATTTCCCCAGCGCACCGCAATCCGCAGCGGGCATTCTCCGTAACTGGTGATTGCATCGGGATCGGCTCCCCGCTGGAGCAGGAGGCGGAGAATCTCCAGGTGCGCGGGAGTGTTGTGCGCGGGAAGGTAGGTGATGGCCGTGTAACCGTCGGAGTTGACGTGTTGCGCATCGGCACCCGCATCGAGCAGAGACTGGAACTTCTCGACCTGGCCTGCCGTTGCCGCCAGCCCGAGTGCGGTACTCGAACAGGTGGTGCTGACGGCATTGACGTCCGCTCCCGCTTCGAGGAGCAGGCGGAGAGTTGCGACGTCTGCCTCGCGGCTCTCCGCAGCACAGTGCAGGGGAGTCTTTCCCTCTGTGTCGAGGGCATTGACATCCACGCCACGACCGAGTTGCCGTCGGATGGCTTCGTGATCACCGCGCCTGGCCGCCCAATGGATCTGCACGATTCGCCCCTTCCGTCCTGAGGTGCTTCGAGAGTCTGCGCGGGCTCTGTGAACGCCCTGACGGAATCTTAAGCGAATCGCGCGAAGCCGTCCAATTTCGCGGCATAGGTGGGCTGGAACTGATCGAGAATCGCCCGGAGCTCCGGGCTCGGGCTTCCGAAGACCATAAATTGCTTGCGTTCGACCATCGCGGCGAACTGCCGGCCGAACTTCGCTCCGAATGTCTGCAAGTGGGCGACGGCCGCCGCCGAGTCGATGTACCGTTCGTGTACATAAACGGTGCGCTCATCATCGCTGAGGAAACGCTCGTAGACGAGTGCACCCGGTTCGCTCTTCGTCTCCTCAACCATCTCCCGCGTCAGCGCGCGAAAGTTGTCGAGTTCTCCCGGCTTCAGTTCCAGCACGACAGTCCATGAGATGTGATTGTCCATCCGTCTCCCTTTCGATCCGAAGGTCCCTGCGAGTCCTCCCCGAGAGGGAAGAGGGGCAATCGATCGAAAGGTTCACCCGGCGACAGGCGGACGAGGGACATGAAGGCCGCCCTCTCCCTTGTGGCCGAGGAAGGCGACTGTACTGACAGCTCCGCAACGAGAGCTGTCAGATGATCCCGTGATGCGGGAACTCGGCCCCCTTGCCGTTGCGTCCGTCGCCCGGATACCCGGAGACGCGGTGGACGAAGTCAGCGTCCGGGCCGCCGTTTGAGGGAACTCAAGGAGACACGCGGGCGATCCGCCACAACAAGTGCTGAGATTGCCGCAGCGCGGTGGCGATGCTGTGCCCCGATGGCCCCCAAAGATCGGAAGAACCCTGCATCCCGCACATGTGCGGGATGCAGGGGGAAGTAAAAATCGTCGTGAGCTGCTCAACAGGCGAACGCCCGGTTCATGCGAGGGGACATCACCTGGGCCGGAAAATCAGCAAGAAACCTCAGTTCTTTTTCTCCGCGATGTCGTAGCACCAGAGCGTTCCCAGGTCGCGGATGTAGAGGCGACCGTTGGCGATCACCGGATACGTCCACGCCTTCGACCGGCCCCGTTCGGGCTGGTCCGCGGGTGTGAACCGTCCCTTCTCGCGATACTCCTTGGGAGTCGCTTCCACCAGCGCGAGGTCGCCATTCTCGCCATGCAGATAGAAGTGCCCGTCCGCGTAGCAGAGCGACGCGGCACCAATGCTCCGGTTCTGCCACTGAACATCGCCCGTCGTGAACTTCACGCACAGCATCGCTTCGCTGTTCGTGCCGTAGAGATAACCGTCGACCTCGATCGCCCCGCCGATACTGACCGGCAGCTTGCGGCTGAAGAAAGCTTCTTCGACGGCGAACTCGCGCTGTTTATCCACGAGCAACTTGATCATCCCGCCGCCGCTCTGCCGCGATGAGCTGTAGACATAACCGTCGCGCGACACAGGGGTGGGCATGTTGTTCAAACTTCCCTTCGCGGTGCGATCGTACGTCCACAGGAGTGCGCCTCCCTGGGCTTCGACGCCGACCAGGCCGGCTTCGAGAAAGAAGACATACTGCCGCACGCCGCCGACTTCGATGGCGATCGGCGAGGAGTACGCGGCCCGACTTCCCCCCGGCAGGGCGAGTTTCCAGATCAACTCGCCGTTGGTCTTGTTCAAGGCGACCACCGTCGCGTCATTGCCGCCGGGAGCACCGACGACAACCTCTCCATCGACGAGCGGCGATTCGGAATACGCCCAGACTCCCGGCTCGCCGCCGAAGTCCGCGCGAAAACTCTTCTTCCAGACGACTTCACCGCTGTCGGTCTTCACGCAGACGAGGTCGCCGTCCGAACTCAGCGCGTAGATCCGCTCGCCATCCACGGTCGGCGTCGAGCGGGAACCGGGGTAGGGGGGCTTCTGGTCGGGATTGCCCACTTTCCCGAGCCGGGTCTCCCACACGCGCTTTCCATCACTCACGCTGCGCGACTGCAGGAACTCGTCATCGAGCCCCCGGTTTGCCTGCACATAGAGTCGCTCGCCGACGACTGAAGGCGTCGAGTATCCGTCTCCGATATCGGTCAGCTTCCACACGAGCGGCGGACCTTCCTCGGGCCATTCCTTCAGCAAGCCGGTCTCAGGCGACTTGCCATCGCGGTTCGGTCCCCGCCACTGGGGATAGTCAGCGGCGACAGCGATCAGGGGAAGTGCGACGCATGCGGCGGCGAGCAGCGGCCAGGATTTCATTCTTGCTCCTTTGCAGTTGCCGAGGACGTTCAGTAACAGGCTCATTGTAGGGAGAACGTGCGGATTGAACACCCGAACGCGAATGTGGGCACGGCGGAAAGGGCAAGCCCGACGCTGTACGCCCCACGAGCACGCAGACGTCACACGACGCGGCGGCGGATCAGTCGCCGACTGTTGTCGGCTTGTCGCTGGTGGAACGGTCCTGGGCCGGTCCACCGGCACGCGTCAGATTGCGGGCCGTGTTAATCAGCCCCTGATGCGAAAACGCCTGCGGAAAGTTCCCCACAAGGCGACCCGTTTCGGGATCATATTCCTCGGAGAGCAGGCCGACATCGTTCCGCAGGCTGAGGAGCCGTTCGAAGATTTTCCGGGCCTCGTCAATGTGCCCCTGAGCGGCGAGGCAGTCGGCCAGCCAGAACGAACAGAGCAGAAACGCTCCCTCTCCCGAGGGCAATCCGTCAATCTCGGGGACGGTCCGATAGCGATCGACAAAGCCGTCGCGCGTCAGGTGCTTCTGGATTGCCTTCACGGTCCCGACGATGCGGGGGTCATCGGCCGGAAGGAACCCCACCAGCGGGAGCATCAGCAGGCTCGCGTCGAGAAACTCGGAACCATAGTACTGGACGAAACTCCCCAGCCGCGGATTGAATCCCTCGCGGCAGACCTGATCGTGGATCTCGTCGCGGACGCGGCGCCAGGTTTCGAGGTCGCCGGGCAGGTTGAAATCCTGAACCGCTTTCACTCCCCGGTCCATGGCAACCCACGCCATGACCTTTGAGTGAACGAAGTGCCGCCGGGGACCGCGGACTTCCCAGATACCTTCGTCCGGCTCTTTCCAGTCGGTCTCGAGGAAACGCAACATCGCCCGCTGCACGCGCCAGGAGTTTTCGTCGTGCCGCAGTCCGGCCCGCCGGGCGAGATGCATCGCGTCCATCACTTCGCCGTACACATCCAGTTGATGCTGTTTGGTCGCGGCGTTCCCAATGCGGACGGGGCGCGAGTTCTCGTAGCCGGGCAGCCAGTCGAGTTCGAGTTCGGGCAACCGTCGCTCGCCGGCGAGTCCGTACATGATCTGGAGTTGTGACGGAGTACCCGCGACCGCGTTGACGAGCCAGTCCCTCCAGCGGCAGGCTTCGTCAATGTAGCCTCCGGTGATGAGCGCATAGAGGGTGAATGTTGCATCACGCAGCCAGCAGTAGCGGTAATCCCAGTTGCGGACGCCGCCGATTTTTTCCGGAAGCGAAGTCGTGGCCGCCGCAACCAGTCCCCCCGTTGTTGCCGAGGTCAACGCCTTAAGCGTGATGAGCGACCGCATCACCGCATCGCGCCATTCTCCCTCGTAGGTGCAGCGGCTCGCCCATTGACGCCACCAGGCTTCGGTCTCGCGGAGCGTCTGTTCCGGATCTTGAAAGGGAGGATCGGGATCATGTGTCCGCGACCATGCGATCCAGAAGGGAAGCCGTTCACCTGGGGAAACGGTGAACTCGGCAACGGTGTGCATGTTCTCGCCATGAAGTTCCACCGGCGAATGACAGTCGAGCGTATCGGGGCCGGCGACGGCCCGGATCCCGTCGGCGGTGTGGCGGACCCACGGAATGATCGATCCGTAATCGAACCGGATCGTCAGTTTCAACTGCATGGGCACATGTCCGCCTCGTCCTTCGACAATGCGGACCAGATCGGGAACAGCGGTCCGCGGCGCCATGCAGTCAATCAGCGCCACTTTTCCATGGCTCGTTTCCCATTCCGTTTCGAGAATCAGCGTGTCGTCCCAATAGCGGCGGCGGATCTTCTTGACCGGCACCGCCGGGGCGATCTGCCAATGCCCGTGATCCTCGTTCCCGAGCAGCGCGGCGAAACAGGCGGGTGAATCGAAGCGGGGAAGGCAGAGCCAGTCGATGGACCCGTTGCGGGCGACCAGGGCCGCGGTTTCACAATCGCCGATCAGCGCATAGTCTTCGATTCGCGAAGGCATGGGGCCGTCCTGCAATTCGGATTCAACGACTGGCTTCGATTGTCGTCCTCACATCTCGGCTGAAGTGGGGACGTGCGCCCGCGTGTCTCCGGTACGGGTGCATTCCCCGGCACTGGCAAGCAGCGCTCCATCGAGGGCCTTGTCGCGGGATTTGCGATTACCTCTCCGTCAGCGGTTCCCGGCTGCCGCAGCCGCACTCAAGATCGCTGATCCCGCTGCCCTGCTTCATGATGCTTCATCCCGGGGGTAACGGCGCGTGCGGGTTGCCATGATGGATTCTTCAGCGGCCCGCGAAGACGCAAATTCCGCGCCAGCAACAGGCTGAGCGTCGAGGCCGTGACGGCGGTATTCCACGAGCGAGTTCGAAACGCATCCCGCGGTCGCGCTCGCCAGTCCTCGGGGGCGGTCGGCTGCGAAACGAGGAGCACCGAAATCATGAGCGACTCGTCACCGGTGACGCGTCATCGAGGCACCAGTGGAAGCGGCCGGAAAGCCGGGATCGCGACCAAGCCGGGGGGCAGGAAAGTTGTGCTCTTGAGTTCCCCGTGAAAGCATGCAATGGCGCGAGGCACCAATGAAAAAGACCGCGCCCCGAAACATTCCGGGGGCGGTCCAATGTGACGCATGTCAGTTCCCCGCCAAGGATTCGAACCTCAACTAACGGAACCAAAATCCGTTGTGCTACCATTACACCAGCGGGGAATCCACTTCCGCGATCTCTTCGATCGGTGAAGTTGCCGTAGAATAGCAAATTGTTTGAGAATGGCAAGTCCGCTCGGCGCTGCGGGGACAGCATTTCTCACCGCATTTCGAGAGTGCGACAGCAGTTTCGGGAGAGCCTCGCAGGAGAAAAGACCCCGTGGAACTTCACCAGGTTCGCTTGCCCCATTCCATCCCGGATCCGCGGGGACCTGCCCGCGTGGTCAGTCTTCATGAGCTGCCGGAGACTGCGGGAAAGCCCGTTCTGAGGCTTCCGCGGGAAACTCCCTCGTGCACGCTCAGTCGGGTGGAATGAATTTTGCTGCCCTATTTGGGCCTGCTGTTCTTTCTATTGCTTTCAGTCTGCCTGAAACTTCCAGGTTGTCACTCGACGCACCTCTATCGCAGGCGGCGAGCGCCAACGTTTGTGAGTCTGGGAGACATAAAACCAACGTGGAGATTTCCGTGGAGGCAGCGCGGTTCTTGCGAATTGTCCACCGGGCCGGATGGCTTTTTCGAGATCAGATGGCCGGGTAACAACCAGCGTCGATCGCAATGACGGGCGCAGTTCTTACGCACCGCGCCAGTGTCGCTCGTGGGGTTCGCCGCCGGGCGATTTCCGGGCAGGTAGATCGGGCCGAGGCGTGGGCTTTTTGTTGTCGTATAACCTGGGGAGCGAAAAATCCACAGGTTCCGCTCCCCTCCGTGGGACGAGGCGACGCCGGGAGCAGGGCCGAAGTGCAGCTGCCGAGGCAGATCGGCGTACCCTTGGGCGCGGCGGGCACAAGTCTCCGTTTCGGCGGTTCGCCCGCCTGGGGACCTTCCGCGCAGCGATCCGCCAGGCGGCTTCGCACGGAAATTGCATCACGCTTGCATTCTTGAGGCTGTCGTTGCCTGTATCGAGTCTCTGTGAAGGAGCGCATGTGAGCACTCACGCAGTTCCTGCTGAACATGAAAAGTCCGTCGATTTTGAAACGAAGTTCCGTCGCCTGCCGATCGGGGCAGAGTTGACACCCGGGGGAGGAGTCCATTTTCGCGTCTGGGCTCCCGAGCACCAGGATGTCACTGTTGTCGTGTATTCGCCGAGCAAGGAAGCTGAGGATGGCGAGCGGATCGAAAGAGCCGTTCCGCTCCAGAGCGAGGGGAACGGATACTTTTCCACCTGGGTCCGCGAGGCCGCGGCCGGCGACCGTTATGGCTTTCGGCTGAGGAATGAGGAGAGGCTGTATCCGGACCCGGCGTCGCGTTTTCAGCCGGACGGGCCTCACGGTCTCTCGCAGGTCGTCGATCCCTCACTGTTTACGTGGACCGATCAGGATTGGAAAGGGGTCGTGCCGGAAGGGCAGGTGATCTACGAGATGCACATCGGAACCTTCACGGAAGAAGGGACATGGGAAGCGGCCTGCCGCTACCTGCCGAAGCTCGCCGAGATGGGAATCACCGTCCTCGAAGTAATGCCGGTGAACGACTTTCCCGGCCGGTTCGGCTGGGGCTATGACGGCGTCAACTTCTTTGCCCCGACCCGCCTGTACGGCGTCCCCGACGATTTTCGCCGCTTTGTCGACCAGGCGCACTCGCTGGGGTTGGGAGTGATCCTCGATGTGGTCTACAACCATGCGGGGCCCGATGGCAACTATCTGCCGCAGTTCGCCCAGGCGTACTTCACTGACAAGCACATGACCGACTGGGGCCCGTCATTCAATCTCGACGGAGAGCACTCGGAGTCCGTTCGCGAGTTCTTTCTTTCGAATGTCGAATACTGGATTGACGAATTCCACCTGGACGGATTGCGGATTGACGCCACGCAGGACATCCACGACGACTCGCCGAAGCACATCCTCGCCGAGATCGTCGAACGTGTGAGGGCCGCCGCCAAAGGTCGCTCGACGTTCATTGTCGCCGAGAACGAACCGCAGGATCCGAAACTCCTGCGGTCACCCGAAAAGGGGGGATACGGCATCGACGCTGCGTGGAACGACGACTTTCATCACACCGCGATGGTTCAGCTGACCGGCCGGGCCGAAGCGTATTACACCGACTACTGTGGCTCGCCGCAGGAGTTCATCTCCGCGGCCAAGTATGGATTTCTTTTCCAGGGGCAGTGGTACACCTGGCAGAAGCAACGCCGCGGGAAGCCGGCTCTCGATCTGCTGCCGCACCAGTTGATCACCTTCATCCAGAACCACGATCAACTGGCGAACACCGGCCGGGGGCTGCGCTGTCACACGATTTCGAGCTCCGGGTGCTATCGCGCGATGACGGCATTGATGCTGCTGGGGCCCGGCACGCCGATGCTGTTTCAGGGGCAGGAGTTCGCGGCGTCCAGCCCGTTCTTCTACTTTGCCGATCATCACGATGAACTGGCGCAACTTGTGCATCAGGGGCGGCGGAAGTTCATGAGTCAGTTCCGCAGCCTGGCAGTTCCCGAAGTGCAGAAGTCGATCCCCGATCCGTCAGATCCGCGAACGTTCTTTCGTTCAAAGCTCGATCAGTCGGAACGCGAGTCTCACGCGGAAGCCACCGCGATGCATCGTGACCTGTTGCGACTTCGAAGGGAACATCCTGTTTTCTGGAAGCAGCGGCGGGGGGGGATGGATGGTGCCGTCCTGAGTGACGATGCGTTCGTCCTCAGGTTCTTCGGGCCGGACAATGACGACCGTCTGCTGATCGTCAACTTCGGTCCGGATCTGCATTACAGTCCCGCTCCCGAACCGTTGCTGGCCCCGCCGGCAGGGCGGCGGTGGGAAACATTGTGGTCGAGCGAAGACCTCTCGTATGGCGGCAGTGGAACGGCGCCCCTGGACACCGAAGATAACTGGCGCATCCCCGGGCACGCCGCCGTCGTACTTTGGCCTCTCGAAATCCACCAGGAGCAGACAGCATGACACGGATCGTTCGTTCGGTGCAGTTTCATCGGGAAGATGGGATCGACACCGATCAGTATCTGACTCGCGAGTGGCTGGTCACCAACGGTCTGGGTGGATATGCGTCGGGAACCATCGGAGGTGTCGCCACCCGACGCTATCACGGGCTGCTGATCGCTGCCCTGCCGGCGCCGCTCGGGCGGATGCTGCTGCTCTCACACCTGACCGAACGGATTCGGCTGCCGGAAGGCACCACAGTGGACCTGTGGGGCGAAGAACGGGTGTCGAACATCCTGAACGTCTTCGGTGCCGACTACCTCAGGGAATTTCGACTGGAACGGGGTCTGCCGGTCTGGACGTATGACATCGACGGCACGATCGTCGAAAAACGCGTGCTGATGCCGCACGGGCAGAACACAGTCTACATCTCGTATCGTCTCCTCGAGGGACAGCCGTCCGTTCGTCTCAAGCTGCAGCCGATGCTTCACTTCCGCGGTCACGATGACTCGGTGAGCACTCCGTTGCCGCACCCTGTCACATTAACCATTATCGACGAGCGATATGAATTCTCGGCGGGAGGCAAGTGGCCCTCATTGCGGATGAGACTCGACGGCGAGCAGGTCGCCTTCACCAGCGAACCCAAGGAGATCCGCGAGGCGCTGTATCGAATCGAACGCAGCCGTGGCTATCACCATGAAGGGCCCCTGTGGAGTCCGGGATACTTCCGTGCGAACCTCACGTGTGAGCGTCCCGTGACTGTCGTCGCCTCGACCGAACAGTGGGCGACGATGGAAGCACTCACGATGGACGAAGCACTGACGAGTGAGAACTGCCGTCTGGAGAAGCTCATCTCGCTGGCCCATCCGGTCGCCCGGGAAGGTTTCGGAGCCGAGCTGGTGATCGCGGCCGATCAGTTCCTGATCGAGCCGGCCGGGCGGGCAGCCGATGCTGCCTGGGCACATGCGTCAGGCGACGATGTCCGCACCGTCATTGCCGGTTATCACTGGTTCACCGACTGGGGGCGGGACACGATGATCAGCCTCGAAGGGCTGACGCTCACCACCGGCCGCCCGCATGAGGCCGGCTATCTCCTGCGCACCTTCGCACACTACGTCCGCGACGGGCTGATCCCCAATCACTTCCCGGAAGGGGGGCAGGAAGGACTCTATCATACGGCGGATGCGACGCTCTGGTACTTTCATGCGCTTGATCGGTATCTCCAGGCGACCGGCGACCGCGATACGCTGCGCGGTCTCCTGCCAACGCTCAAGGACATCGTTCACCATCACATCAAGGGGACGCATTTCAATATCGGCGTCGATCCGAATGACGGGTTGCTGCGGCAGGGGGCCGAGGGTTATCAGCTCACCTGGATGGACGCCAAGGTCGGCGACTGGGTCGTCACGCCCCGCCGCGGGAAAGCCGTCGAGATCAACGCCCTGTGGTATAACGCGCTGCGGCTCATGGAGCAGTGGTGCCGCGAAGAGGGAGAGGAAGAACTCTCGAACGATCTTGGCCGCCGCGCGGACCAGGCTTACGAATCATTCAACCGGCGCTACTGGTATGCGGAGGGGGGCTACCTTTATGACGTCGTGGATGGAGAAGGGGGAGACGATCCGGCGTGTCGTCCGAACCAGATCTTCGCGATCTCACTGCCGCACCCGGTGCTGGACCGCGAACGCTGGCTTCCCGTCGTCACGACTGTCGAAAATCGCCTGCTGACGCCGATGGGCCTGCGGTCGCTGGCTCCCGGACATCCCGACTACAAGCCGGTCTATTCGGGAGATCTGCGGTCGCGCGACGCGGCCTATCACCAGGGGACCGTCTGGGGCTGGCTGATCGGCCCCTTCATCGATGCCTGGCTGAAAGTGCATCCCAACGACTTCGCGACCGCGCGCGGCTTTCTGGAAGGCTTCAGCGATCATCTCGGCGAGGCGTGCATCGGGCAGATCAGCGAAATCTGCGACGCGGAGGCTCCCTATACCCCGCGCGGCTGCATCGCGCAGGCGTGGAGCGTCGCCGAAGTCCTCCGCTGCTGGGTGAAGACAGCGGGCGGGTAGGCATTGGCTCCAGGCTCTCAGCTCTAGACCTTAGACTTCAGGGAAGTATCAGCCTCACTGCCCTCTTTCCTGAAGCCTAAAGTCTAGAGTCTACTCCCCCCCAATCGCTTCGCCTTCCCAGATCGGGATGCCGTTCTCGTAGAGCAGCAGGCGGTGGCGGCTGCCGGGGAGCGGCGGAGCGTTGACCGTCGGCAGCCAGCGGGCGTGCTCCTGGCGAACGTGCTCCAGACCAGCCTTCGAGGCGAGATTCGTCCACTCGTGCGGATCATTCTGCAGGTCGTAGAGTTCCTCGCTCCCGTCCGCGTAACGAATGTAGCGCCAGCGTTCCGAGCGCACCGCATGGTTATTGCGGTTGTGCGTGGTGATCGCGGGACGGGTGCGCTTTGTACTCGCATCCTTCAGGAGCGGGACAAGGCTCTCGCCTTCAACTCCCCGCGGCGGAGCGAGGCCGCAAAGTTCCGCCAGCGTGGGATAGATGTCGAGAAGTTCCACCGGCTGGCCGCAACGTGCTCCGGGAGTGATTCCCGGCCCCGCAAAGATCAGTGGAACGCGGGTGGAACGCTCCCACAGGCTGTTCTTCCCGCTGATCTCTTTCTCGCCCAGGTGGTACCCGTGGTCGGACCAGAGAACGATGATCGTGCGGTCCGCCAGCCCGCTTTCGTCGAGGGCGTCGCAGACGCGTCCGACGAGGTGATCCACAAAGCTGATGCTCGCGAGATAAGCCCGCACGTGAGGGAGCCACTGCCGGCTTTCCTGCAGCCACGAGAGCCGCGGTTCGGGCAGTTTCCAGTGCAGGTACCACGAGAACTCGGGCGTATCCTCCCGATCGTTGACCTGGATCGCGGGCAGCAGGGATTCATCGTTGCGATACAGGTCGAACCAGCGCTGTGAGGCATAGCAGGGAACGTGTGGATGCCGAAATCCGACCGCCAGCAGGAAAGGCTCGCGGGGCGAGGACTTCAGCTTTTCGATGGCGAACTCGGCGATTTTCCAGTCGTCCTGGTCCTCATCGCGTTCGGGGAAGACGCCCCAGTCGACGAGCGGGTTCCTGTCCGGCGTTTCGACGAACTTCTTCTCGGGCCGGGGACCAAAACGGCCGTGATAGCCCCATTCCGCGAACTCCGCCCCGGACTTGCGATCCGCCTCGGGCGGATACGCATCGTGAAAGATCTTGCCGGTCGTCACCGTGGAGTAACCGTGAGCCGCGAAGTGCTGCGGGAGCGTGACGTGGTCTTTCCATTTGGTATCGCTGCGAAACCACGGAGCCAGCGCGTAGACGCCGGTCGTCGAGGGACGCAGTCCGGTCAGCACGCTGGTCCGCGAGGGGTTACAGAGGGGCGCCTGGCAATGAGCGTTCGTGAACAGCGTCCCTCGTCGGGCGAGCCGATCCATCTGCGGCGTCTTCACCTGCGAATGCCCGCCGAGACAGGCCACCCAGTCGTTCAGATCGTCGATGGAGATGAACAGGATGTTCGGGCGACCCGCGGGAGGCGGCGATTCCGCAAAGGTCACACTCTCAAGTGTGACGGCGAGGCAGAAATACAGACACCAGCGGCCGAGGAAAGCGAAGCGGGCCATATCGGTTTCCGACGAGACTGGAGGAACGGAGCGCGAGCAGCGATGGCGACAGCAGGGCCCATTCTACCCACCCGCTTGACTCACGTCGCCGGGACCGCGGCCCGTTCGACCCGCAACGGTCTCTGGAACACCTTCTCGAACGCCGCTTCGTGGTTCTTCACCCCCCAGAGTTCCAGCTGACAGTCACGCGCCGAACCGAGTTCGAGCACGACGGCCCCTGTCGCATCGAGACGCAGTTCGACCTGGCTGACCGCTCCGGTGTGGCTGCGGTCGAGGCTTTCCGCAATCCGCAGGAGCATGCAGAGGGTTTTCACGATCTTCCGCGAGCGTTGATCGAGTGCCGCGAACTCCGGGTGCTTCGTGCGGGGGAGCGCATTGCGGTGATAGAACGCGGTGGTCGCGATGATCGCAATTTCCGTCTGATCGAAACCGAGCAGGTCGGCATTGCGGATGAAGTAATACGAATGTGCGCGGTGATTGTTGTACGAGAGAAACGCACCGATGTCGTGCAGGAGGGCGGCATATTCGAGAAGCTCGCGTTCCCACTCGCCCAGCCGATGCAGGCCGATCGCTCGCGTGCCATCGAAGAGCTGCAAAGCCAGGCGGGTCACGTTCCGCGCGTGCGCCTCATCAAAGCCACAGGCACGTCCGAGCTGGAAGACGCTGCGCTCCCGGAATGAGGTGAGCGCCAGCGGAGGTTGATGCTCGCTGCGCGTGAGGTAATCGACCGGCATTCCCTCGCGCAGCCCGCGTTCGCTGACGCGGATTTCGGGCACTCGCAGTTCTTCCATCAGTGTCTGCAGAATGGCCGCCCCGCCGATGATGATGTCGGCCCGCTCCGGATTGATGCCGGGAATCTTCCGTCGTTCTTCGAGAGGGGCGGCACACAGGCGGGGAACGATCTGCTGCAGATCGTCGAGTTTCAGCACTTCGTCCTTGCGGGCGGGGCGTTTGTAAAGCAGCCGCGATGCAATCTCCGCCAGGTTCATGATCGTCCCGGAACTGCCGATCGCCAGGTCGATTTTCAGCGTCCGCAACTGCTGCAGCGTGCGAACCGCGGTCGTGCGGACGTGCTGCTGGACGCGCTGGTATTGTTTGGGGGAGACGGTACTCGTCGTTTCGGGAGGCAGAAAGAGCGTCGTCAGCCGGATCGCTCCGAGTTTCAGAGAGTCGAGAAACTCGTGCTGGTCCTGCGAGCCGACAATCACTTCGGTGCTGCCGCCGCCGATGTCGATGAAGAGGGCACGGCGGTCGCCGAGATTGACCCCGCTGGCGACGCCCAGATAGATCAGTCGTGCTTCCTCGCGGCCGGAGATGACGCGGACATCAATCTCCGCCTCGCGCCGCAGCTTGCGGAGGAAGACCTGCTGGTTGGCTGCCTCGCGGCTGGCCGAGGTGGCGACGGCGACGATCTCCTCCGCCCCGAGGGCACGGGCCATCTCGGCGAATTTGCTGCACACGAGCGCAGCCCGCCGCATCGCATTCGGCTGCAGGTGATGGTCGCGAAATTCCCCTTCACCCAGGCGAACCACTTCCTTCTGCTGGGAGAGGATCGAATACGAGTGGTCGGGATGGATCCGCGCAAGCAGCATCCGGACAGAGTTCGTCCCAATGTCCAGGAATGCGACCACGCGCCGTTCGGCGGAACTCGATGTGGCTTCCATTCGTCCGGGATGCTCCCCTTCAGCCACGAGACAGTTGGGAGAAAAACTGTATCGATGAGTGGAGTTTCAGACGGCAGACGGGGCTTGCGGCGCGTCGAAGGTCTCCGCGATCAGTCTACGGTTCCCGCCGCGACTCGCCAACGCGCAAGGGCTGCGAATCTCGTTCCTCCAGAGTCCTCAGGTCGCAGAATCCCGCCGATCGGCGGATTCGGAGGACAACTTCAGCCTGAACCGGCAACACTCCGTCCGTAGTCGGGGAAGGGGGCCTACGATCCGTTGCGGGCAACCGGGGCGTTCTCTTCGCGAAAGCGGTAGCCCACCCCACGGACCGTTTCCACCAGGCCGGCCCGGTCCTGAAGTTTGTGCCGCAGCGACCGCACGTGGACGTCGATCGTCCGCTCGAGCGCGTTCGCGTCCTCTCCCCGCGAGGCGTCCATCAATTCATTCCGGCTGAAAGTCCGGCCCGGCTGGCGGATCAAGGTCCACAACAGGCGAAATTCGGTCGGGGTGAGCAGCAATTCCTGCCCCTCCATGGTCACCCGGTGATTCAGCCGATCGACTTCGATCCCGCTTCGGCTGACGACATCGCTCGCCTGATCCTTGATGTGCGGTCGCCGCAGGAGCGCCTTCACCCGATGGATCAGCGGCTTCATCTTGAAGGGCTTGGTCACATAATCGTCGGCACCCATGTGGAAGCCGACAATCTCGTCGACTTCCTCGCTCCGGGCCGTCAGCATCAGGATCGGGATGTCCCGCGTCCGCGGATCGCTCCGCAACTGCCGGCACACCTCCAGCCCTTCAATCACGGGGAGCATCAGGTCGAGGATCACCAGGTCCGGCAGCGTACTCTGCGCCCGCCGCAGTCCTTCCTGCCCATCGAGAGCGCTCAGGACTTCGAATCCTTCGCTCTTCAGGTTGTACGTCAGGACATCGACGAGCGACCGCTCGTCTTCGATGATCAGGATTGTTTGATTCGACATGACTCACTTCCCGACAAGACCAGTCCACCCCAGAGCCTTTAGCGTTCCCCTGCACGTTTATGCAGGAGAGGGGGCGGGGGCTGAAGTTCCGCAGGATTCGATTCCTCCCCGAAGCGTCGGTGCTGGTTCGTCTGCAATTCTCCCGGAACGAAGCTTCCTCATGCTCCACTTCGGAGGACGAGAGAGGTGCCGCTTACATCTTGAGACGGTGCCGGATAATCTCACCTTCCACGAGGTAGACGACGTCTTCCGCAATGTTGGTCGCGTGGTCGGCGACTCTTTCGACATGACGCGACGCGGAGAACAGATGCATCCCCGGCTCGATGAGCGCGGGATCTTTCTGCATGATCTTGATCAGTTCCGTGATGATCTCCCGGTTCAGCCGGTCGACCTGCTCATCCTGCGCACAGATTTCCCGCGCCAGACGGCTGTCCAGGTCGACGAACGCATCGATGCTCCGATGCAGCATGTTCAATGCGAGCGGAACCATCACGTGCATCTCGTCGGGAACCGGAATCTCCGGGCAGGCGGCCATCCCCTTGGCACGCTCGGCGATATTGACCCCCAGGTCGGCCACCCGTTCGAGTTCCGCCGTGATCTTCAGGACCGTGGCAATCCGGCGCAAGTCAATCGCGACCGGCTGATGAAGCGCGAGGATTTTCAGGCAGTCCTCTTCGATCTGCACATCCAGCCGATCGACCTCATCGTCGCGTTTGTTCAGCTCCTGCGACTGCTCGGCAATCGGCTTTCCGATGTCGGAGACCGCCGTGTGGACCAGTTCTTCGACGACAGCCGACATCGACAGCACCGACCGATGCAGTGCTTCGAGGTCACGAATCAGATGAATCGACATTTCACTCGCCGCCGAAGTGAGGTGCGCGAAATTTCGCACACAGAGATGCAGACGCAGGGGATCGGGCCATTCCGTGGACGATCAGCCGAACCGGCCGGTGATGTAGTCCTCGGTTTCCTTCTGCCTGGGTTTGGTAAACAACTGTTCGGTTCGGTCCATCTCGACGAGATGGCCCTGATAGAAGAAGGCGGTCCATTCACTGATCCGCGCCGCCTGCTGCATGTTATGCGTCACGATCACGATCGTGTAGTTCTGCTTCAGCTCGAAGACGAGGTCTTCCACGCGGGCGGTCGACGCCGGATCGAGTGCCGATGCCGGCTCGTCCATCAGCAGGACTTCCGGATCGGTGGCGAGCGCCCGGGCAATACAGAGCCGCTGCTGCTGCCCGCCGGAGAGGGCGAGGGCCGAATCCTTCAGGCGATGTTTGACCTCGTCCCACAAGGCTGCGCGGCGAAGCGAACGCTCGACAATTTCCGCCAGCTGCTTCTTGTCGCGGTTGCCGGCAATCCGCTGGCCGTAGGCGACATTTTCGAAGATCGACTTCGGGAAGGGGTTGGACTTCTGGAACACCATGCCGACCCGCTTGCGGAGCGCCACTACGTCGATATCGCGGCCGTAGATGTCGGTCCCTTCGAGCATCACGTGGCCGTCGATCCGGGCTCCCTCGACGATGTCGTTCATCCGGTTGAGGGTCCGCAGAAACGTACTCTTTCCGCAACCGGACGGACCGATGAGTGCGGTCACCGTCCGCGGAGGAATCGCGACGTTGATATCGAAGAGGGCCTGGTTGACGCCGTAGAAGAAGTTCAATCCGCGCGCTTCGATCTTGGGTTGCATCGGCGGCACATCTGCTTTTTCCGGCTTTGGGAGAACGGCCGTACTCATCGAGATCCTCCGGATGTGAAAAACACTCTCATCTCCGTTACCACCGGATCCGGGACTGGAAGCGATGCCGAATGTAGATGGCGACACCGTTGAGTATCAGCAGCACCGCCAGCAGCACGAGAATCCCGGCCGCGGCCGTATACTGATACTCCGCCTTGGGGCGGCTGACCCAGTTGTAGATCTGAATGGGAATCGTCGTAAATGTATCGAACGGGGCGTCGAGCAGCTTTTGCGGATGCGTCACCGCATCGCCAACCGAATTGATCTTCCCCGGCGTGAAGGGAATGAACGTCAATGCGCCGATCATCAACAGCGGCGCGGTTTCCCCGATGGCGCGGGAAATCGACAGGATCACTCCTGTCATGATACCCGGCAGTGCCGCCGGCAGCACCTGATAGCGGATCGTCTGCCACTGCGTCGCACCGAGTGCATAGGAGCCGTGACGGATCGAAGCCGGGATCGACCGGAGTGCTTCCTGGGCCGCGATGATCACGACCGGCAGGACCAGCAGGGCCATCGTCAGGGCACCGGAAACGACCGAACGGTCGAAAGGAATCGGGATCCTCAGCGTTCCCAGCCCGAGCCAGATCTCGATCACCAGCCGGTTTCCGTTAAACAGACCGAACATCCGCACGAAGACCGTCAGCCCCAGAATTCCGTAGACGATCGAGGGGACGCCCGCCAGGTTGGAAAGATTCACCTGGATCAGCCGGGTGAGGAGGTTCGGCTTGGCGTACTCTTCGAGATAGACCGCCGCTCCGACGCCGATCGGCACCGCAAGGAGCGTTGTCAGCGTGATCACCCACAGGCTTCCCCAGAACCCGGCAAAGATGCCGGCGCGGGCAGGGATTCGCGAATCGAAACTCGTCAGGAACTGCCAGTCGAGCCAGCCCCACGCCTGCCACACGATCCCGGCCAGCAGGATCGCGAGGACGATCAGCGAAGACCAGGTCGACACCCGGCACAACACCTCGAACCACCGGCCCAGCCGGTGCCGCGCCGCCAGACGCTCGTGAAACACCTGGTCGTGCGGCGTCATTGATACACCTCGCGGTAACGCCGCAGGATCATCTGCGAGATAACGTTCATCGACAGCGTAATCAGAAACAGCATCAGGGCGACGGCATACAGGCTCTTGTACTGGATCGAGCCCGCCTCGGTGTCACCCTGAATCACGTTGACGATGAAGGAAGTCATCGTCTGCACACTGTGAAACGGGTTCAAGGTCAGGACCGGGGACATTCCAGCCGCGATGGCGACCGCCATCGTCTCGCCGATTGCCCGCGAAATCGCGAGCAGGAACGACGCCAGAATGCCGGAAAGGGCCGCGGGGACGACGATCTTCACCGAGACGTCGAACTTGGTGGAGCCGAGCGCGTATCCGCTTTCCCGGAGTCCCTGAGGTACGGACCGCAGGACATCTTCGCTCAGCGAGGCGATCATGGGGACGATCATGATCCCCACGACAATTCCCGCGCTTGCCGCATTGAAAATTCCGACATCGAAGCCGAGCAGCCCCTGAAACAGCGGACGCAACAGATACGGCGTCACGAATACCAGTCCGAAGTATCCGTAGACGACCGTCGGGATGCCGGCGAGAATTTCAAGAATCGGCTTGATGACCGAGCGGGCCCGCGGCGAGGCGTACTCGCTGAGATAGATGGCGCTGGAGAGACCGAGCGGCAGGCCGATGACCGCGGCGATCCCGGCAATCAGGAAGGTTCCACAGGCCAGCGGAAGAATTCCGAACCGGGCCGGTTCGTACTGTGGCGCCCACACTGTGCCGGTGAGAAACTCGACCAGCGACACCCGCTGAAAGAATGCCGTATCGCGGGCCGCGGATTCCGAACCGGAAAACAGCTTCGCCGCGAGTCCGGTGAGCGAATACACCGCCTCATTAAACAGGACGAGAATGATGGCCAGCGTCGTGACGACCGACAGGAGCGCGCAACAGAACAGAACGAATCGGATGAACTGCTCTCTCGCGCGAGCGATCGTGAATGTTCGCGCCAGCGAGGGGGGAGCCGGAGGAGGATTCACCTGGGCTCCCGGTATCTGAGCCGATGACACTAACACGCCTTTCCTGATCGCAAGCTTCACTGCGAAACTGGCGATCATTCTGTTCGATCCGGCAGCATCCCGCAATGAAGCCGCCGTAATTTGCCGGAGTCTCCGACTTCTCCCGAACTACGGACATTACAGAGCCGAGAATCGCCTCCTCTCGATTCGCCGACAGAACCCGTCCCGTCCGCTCATCCTGCGAGAATGCCGCTCTCCGATGGGTCGCGCGGGGACATCCCGATCAGGCATGCGGAGGTGCATAACTCGCAGTGTGCTTATGACTTTCCGCTGTTCACAGACTTGATCGCCTCTTCCAGCTCCTGGCGGGCCTGTTCCAGCGTCGTCTTGCCGACCCGAATGAAGCCGACTTCACCGACAAACTCCTGCCCTTCGTTGAGGAAGTAGCGCAGAAAGGCCGCGACTTCAGGCCGCTTGAGTGCAGCCTTGTTCACATAAAGATATAACGGGCGCGAGAGGGGAGAGTACTCGCCGGACTCGATTGTCTCCGGAGTCGGAAAAACGCATGTGCCCCCCTCGGTCGCCGAGACGGACAGCCGCTTGAGCTTCTCCTGATTCTCGGCGAAGTAGGCATAGCCAAAGTAGCCGAGCGAGTACAGATCGCCCGATACCCCCGTAACCAGCACATTGTCGTTAGCGCTGGGGGTATAATCGGACCGGCTTGCCCCTTCCTTGCCGTTGATCGCTTCGGTGAAGTAGTCGAACGTTCCCGACTCGGTATCGGCCCCGTACAGCTTGATTTCCTCGGCCGGCCACCTGGGATTCAGGTCGCTCCAGCGGGAGACCTTGCTCTCGGGCTCCCACAGTTTTCGAAGCTGTTCGACGCTGAGGCAGTCGACCCAGTCGTTTTTCGGATTCACGATCACCGAGAGTCCGTCGACGGCGACCTTCAACTCGAGGAACTCGATCCCGTTCTCTTTCGCGCGGGCGATCTCTTCTTCCTTGATCGGTCGCGAGGCGTCATTGATGATGATCTCGCCGATCACGAACTTCTTGAATCCGCCGCCTGTCCCCGAGGTGCCGACAGAGATCTGGACGCCGGTGTGCTGCGTCATGAACTCCTCGGCGACTGCCTGCGAGACGGGGTAAACCGTGCTGGAGCCGTCGATGAGAATCGTTCCCGAAAGTTCTCCGCCTGATTCCGACGTGGTGTTCTCGCTGGCATCTTGCCGGGATACCGTACACCCGGCCAGCAGCAGACTGCCCGCGAGCAGCATGACACCCCACGCACGCTCAAACTGCATCATTTACTCCGCCGTGGATACCTTCCACATTCATCTCGATCTTCTCGATAGATGTCTCTGCCGGAATGCTAGCGCGGCAATATGAAGATTGCGTCCGGCAAATTGTTAAGATTCTGTGAAAATGCGACGGGTCCCCGCTCCCGACGCCCGGCCTGCCCGCACGCTCTGGTGTCGGGCTTATCGGCTCACCACGTCGGTTTCCTCAGCCCTGGCTGAGGGAGCGGTCCGCATGTCGAGCGGCAGGCGAACGGTGAACGTGCTCCCCTGATGGAGCCGGCTGTTCACCGCGATGCTCCCGCCGACCGATTGAACCAGGTGTTTGACAATCGCCAGCCCCAGCCCGGTGCCGCCGATATCCCGCGCCCGGTGCCGGTCGACCCGGTAGAAGCGTTCGAAGATTCGCGCCACCTGGGCGCTCGGGATGCCGATGCCCGTATCGGAGACTTCGATCACGCCGTCGGAACCTTCGGCCCGCCAGGCGAGAGTCACCGTTCCGCCGGAATTGGTGTACTTGATCGCATTATCGATCAGGTTGTCGATGATCTGTTCGAGTGCCTCATCGTCCGCGAGGACACGCAGCTCCGGATCACCTTCCTTGACGATCAGCTTCAACTCCTTGCGATCCGCCGATTGACGGTGCCTTTGCAGACAACTGTCGATCGTGCGGCTGACGACGACCGGACGCGGCTCGCGGGTCATACTCTCGGTCTCGACACGCGCGAGCGTCAGCATGTCCTTGATGAGCGCATCGAGGCGATCGGTCTGGTCGTCGATGGTTCGCAGGAATTTTTCGAGGTACTCGGGGTCGGCAGAAGCTCCGTCGAGCAGGGTTTCGACACACGCCTTGATCGATGCCAGCGGCGTCTTCAACTCGTGCGAGGCATTCGCCACGAATTCCTGCCGCACCCGTTCGAGGCGGCGAAGCTCGGTCACATCGGCCATGACAATGACCGCGCCGGGCTGCGGCTGCACGGGAAATCGGGCGATGTTCACGATCAGGACGCGCGATTGCGGATCGTGCAGTTCAATCTCGCCGCCGACCGGCACGCCGCGTTCGAGCGCCTGGCCGACCCACTGCTGAAGTCGGGGGTGCCGCACCAGTTCCCACAGCGGCCGCCCCACGTCATGCGGATCGCGGAGCTTGAAGAGCTTGCTGGCGGCGGAATTGACGAACATGATCCGCTGCTGCGCATCGACGGCAATCATGCCTTCGACCATGCTGTTTAACACGGTGCGCAGTCGATCGCGTTCGTCCTGCATCTGGGACCAGTGCTCACGGACGTGAGTCGTCATCTCGTCAAATGCGTCGGCCAGTTCCGCGAGATCGCGGCGGGAGGCGTCGGGCAGGGGCGTTTCGGGGGACGCACTTGCCGCGCGCGGTACCGCATGGATGAACCCCTGCAGCGCTTCGTCAATCCGCCGTGAAAGGAGCCATCCTGTTCCGAAGGCCGACGCCGCCCCCGCGAGCAGGAGAATCCCCAGGCAGACAAGCCCGACTCCGCCGATCGTGCCGGGAAGAACGGCCCCCAGAATCAGGGCGGCAAGCACGCCTGCCCCGAAGATGGCGGAGACCGTGCCGGTAATGCTCCAGAAGATCCGCTGGCGTAAGTTCATGAATCGTTGCTGTTGAAGTCACCCCGCAGTCCGGGAGTGCCGCCGCCCCAGGCAAGCACGACTGTGCGATCCGGCCGCGCGGTGACATGCCCCACGTGGGAGTTGACAGTCCACGTCCCCCGTCTCTATCGTAAATGCGCGTCTGACAAGATGTAAGGCAACGCGCATGTCTCCGCGTCGCCCTGATCGAAAATCCCCGGGAGAGCCACAACGATGAAGATGTTCAACATCACCAGCGGAATCGCGGTCGTGTGTGCGTGCGGAGTGTTTGCCGGCGAGATCCTGAAGGCCGCCGAAAAGCTTGAGGTGGGCGATCCCGCCCCCAAATTTTCGAGCGTCGACGATCAGGGAAAGCCGTGGAAGTCTGAAGACTACGTCGGCAAGAAGATCGTGGTTCTCTATTTCTACCCCGCCGACCTCACCGGCGGCTGCACCCGCCAGGCGTGCGGTTTCCGCGACGACATGAAGAAGCTCACCGACATGGGGGTCGAGGTCGTCGGCGTCAGCGGCGATTCGCCCGAGAACCATCAGCTCTTCAAGAAGGTTCATGAACTGAACTTTACGCTGCTGGCCGATGAAGATGGCTCGGTCGCCAGGAAGTTCGGTGTTCCGCTGCGTGACGGCGGCACCATCAAGCAGACGATCGATGGGAAGGAACACACGTTGACCCGCGGCGTGACCGCCGCCCGCTGGACCTTCGTCATCGGCAAGGATGGCAAGATCGCCATGAAGAACACTGAAGTCAAAGCCGCCGAGGACAGCAAGGCGATCCTCGACTTCGTGCAGAAGTAAGCCAGCGGTTTCGACGAGACGATCCGGGGCGGGTGTTGAGCCCGCCCCGTTCGCATTCGAGACAGCTTCCGAAACCCTCGGAATTTCGGGGCACCCCGGCGTCTTCGAAGACGCCGGTGGAAACCTTCGCCCCGACCGAATGTTGAAATTCTCCCTCTGACTGCATCGCCGCGATTCGGCACACGCGCAGTCATCGACTCTATCCCTGTAGAGGACCATCGCATGCGCGCACGGACGGGCTTGTTTGGACTCCTGATTCTCTCCGCCACCGCCACACTTGTCGTTGCCCAGCAGACTTCGCCTCCGCGCGATGCGCTCCCCCCGGGAGCGCCCACCCACCGCGCGAATGTCGAACTCCACTATACCGCCCGGCAGGTGCTCGGCCGTGGAGTGACGCAGGCCCGCCTCTCGAACGGGATGACCGTGCTCGTGCAGGAGAACCACGCCGCCCCGGTCGCCACGGTCCGCTGCTACATCCATAACACCGGCAGTGCTTTCGAAGGCAAGTACCTCGGCGCCGGGCTCAGCCATCTCCTCGAACACCTTGTTGCCGGCGGCACGACCTCGAAACGGAGCGAAGACGAGATCCGCGATATTCTCGATTCCCTCGGCGGGCAGACGAACGCGTACACCTCGGACGATGTCACCGCGTTCTACATCGATTGCCCTGCGAAGGGAGTCGAGCAGGCCATCAACCTGATTGCCGAGAACATGCAGTTCTCGGAGATTCCCGAAAAAGAGTTCCGTCGCGAAATGGGAGTCGTGCAGCGCGAACTCGAAATGGGAGAGACCGACCGGAATCGCATGCTTTACAACAGGATGAAGCAGACGATTTTCACAGAGCATCCGGTACGGCATCCGACGATCGGTTATATCTCCGTCGTTCAGCAGGTGACGCGCGAGGAAGTGATCGATTTCTACAAGGACCGCTACGTTCCGCAGAACATGCTCTTCGTCGTCACCGGCGACGTCGAGACCGACAAGGTCCTGAATGAGGTCCGCGAAAACTTCAAGGACTTCCGCCGGACGACCGAGCGGCAGGTCACCCTCCCGGAGGAGCCGGACCAGGCGTCGCCGCGTTCGACTCAGTTTGAGATGGAAGGGGCGACCACTCACCTGGGAATCGCCTGGCCGACGGTGCCTCTGCAGCATCCGGATCTTTACCCGCTCGACGTGGCGAGCTTCATTCTCACCAATGGCGACAGCTCGCGGCTCGCGCGACGGCTCAAGATTGAACGCCCGCTCGCCAGTTCTATTCAGAGCGCCTCGTATACGCCCGGGTACGTGAAAGGCTGGTTCCAGGTCGTGGCCGAGTTCGTGCCGGAGAATCAGGAGCTTGTTGCCGACATCATCCTCGAAGAAATCGATCGGCTGAAGGAAGAGCTTGTCAGCGATGAGGAGCTGGCGAAAGCCAAGCGGCAGAAATCTGCGGAGCACGTCTTCAGCCAGCAGTCCGTCCAGAATCAGGCAGAGATTCTCGCGAACAGCTATCTCTCGACCGGAGACGCGCTGTTCGATGAACGCTATGTCGAGGGGATCCAGACGGTCACGGCAGAGCAGATTCGCGATGTCGCCCGGAAGTATTTCCTCCCGCAGCGGCAGAACACCGTGCTGATTCAGCCGGTGGGGACAAGCGAGAAAGAGGCGACCGCCATCGCCAGCGAAAAGGCCGAGTCCGACTGGCTGGTGCGAAAACTCCCGAATGGATTGACGGTGCTGCTGAAGCGGCACGCGGTGGTCCCGATGGTGTCGATCCAGGCGTACGCGAAAGGGGGTTCGGTCAGCGATACTCCGGAGAAGAGCGGGCTCGCCTCACTGGCGGCCGAGCTGATGCCCCGCGGCACCGAGAAGTACACCGGCGATGAGATTGCCGAGTACTTTGACAGCATCGGCGGCAACTTCAACATGACCAGCCAGCGCAACTCGACGTTTCTCCAGTCGGCGGTTCTGAAGGACGATTTCGCGAAGAGCATCGACTACATCGAGCAGGTGCTGTTCGCGCCCACCTTCCCCGAAGAGGAGTTCGAGCGCGTCAAGAAGCTGCAGCTCACCCGGATTGCTGCCCGCTCGGCGAATCCGCAGGCGGAGATCCTCGATTTCCTCCAGTCGCAACTGCCGAAAGAATCTCCTTACAGCCGCACGATTCTGGGCACCATCGAAACGGTCTCGAAGCTGACCCGGGACGACTGCCGGAGATTCCACGAGACGTACTTCGTCCCCTCGAACATGGTGCTGGCGATTGTCGGCGACATCGACGTCGAAGAGACGTACAAGCAGATTGAGCGGCGGTTCGGCAATGTTCCCGCCGGCAAACCGGTCGCGTGGCCCGAGTATCCGGAGAACAAGCCGCTGGCCGCCGACTTGCTGCGGCACCTGAAGAATCAGAAGAAGAATTCGGCGATGGTGCTGATGAGCTATCCGATCGTCAGCGTCTACGATCACAAGACCCGCGCTGCCCTCGAAGTGCTCGAAGCAATCCTCACGGGGGGCGGCGGAGCAGGGGGGCGGCTGCACGAAGAATTGCGCGGCGAGCGGCTGGTGTACTATGTCTTCGGCTTTCAGATGACCGGGTTCGCTCCCGGCCAGTTCATGTTCCTGGCGCAGACCCGCCCGGAGACGATTCAGGAAGTCATCGACCGCATTCGCGCCAATCTGAAGAAGATTGCCGAGGAAGGTGTCCCCGAAGAGGAGTTCGAAAAGGCGCGGGCGAAGCTTATTGCGAATCACGCGATGCAGAACACGACCGCAAGCGAACAGGCCTTCCAGGCGGCGCTCGATGAGCTGTACGGCCTGGGTTACGACTACGACTCCGAGTACGAGAAACGCATCTCGCAGGTCACCATTGACGATGTCGTCTCCGTCGCGAAGAAGTTCTTCCGTTACGGGGTGATCGCCACGTCGTCTCCCGATGAAGCACCGGCCGCGGCTTCCTCGTCCCGCTAGAATTTCTTTGAGAGTGGCCTGTTGCGTGATTTCTCGCTTTGCGGCTGAATTTCACGGCCGCAGGGGCTCTGTGAGAATGCCGGCAAAGCTGCCCTGTCGGGCTTGATGGCTCGACAGGGCAGGCGCTGCCGCCGGTAATGGAAGCATGATTTCCGATCGGGCAATGACGGCGGCCTGCTTCTTCCAGAGCGACCGTGCTGAAACGAATCTCATTCGACGCAACCGTTTCTTTTTCTTGAACGGGTTCCCCTTTTGTTTTCCTTCACGGATGACAGACGACAATGAACGATCCCCGCGTCCTGCGATTGGCGGAAATCCTGATTGACCACAGTTGCAGCTTGCAGCCCGGGGAGAAAGTGCTGATCGAAGCATTCGATCTGCCCGACCCGCAGCTCGTCTGCCGACTGATCGAACTGGCCGCCGAGCGCGGCGCGTTGCCGCTCGTTACGTGGAAGAACAATGCGGTCCTCCGGGCGCTCTACCGGACCGGAGTTGAAGACAATCTTGCGCTCGCCGGGAACATCGAACGGCTCCGCATGGAGCAGATGGATGCGTACATCGGCATTCGCGGCTCCGCGAACAGCAGCCAGTTCGCCGATGTCTCGCAGGAGCAGATGGATCTGTATCAGCGGCTCTGGTGGAAGCCGGTGCACAGCGACGTCCGCGTGCCAAAGACGAAATGGGTCGTGCTCCGCTATCCGACCGACTCGATGGCGCAGTCGGCGAAGATGAGCACCGAAGCCTTCGAGGATTTCTACTTTCGCGTCTGCACGGCAGACTATGCGCAGATGGCCCGCGACCAGGAACCGTTGCAGAAGCGGATGGAAGCGACCGACCATGTGCGGATTGTCGGCCCGGGGACCGATCTCGAATTTTCGATCCGGGGAATTCCCGTCCGCCCCTGTCACGGGCAGCGAAACATTCCGGACGGGGAAGTCTTCACCGCTCCCGTGCGGGAGAGTGTGCAGGGGACGATTGCATACAACGCGCCGTCGCTGTATCAGGGGACCATCTTCGAGGGCATCCGCTTTCGTTTCGAGAACGGGAAGATTATCGAAGCCGATTGCCGCAACGAAACGGCGAAGCTCAACCGCATCCTCGATTCGGATGAAGGAGCACGCTATCTCGGAGAATGGTCGCTGGGGTGCAATAATCACATCCGGCATCCGATGCTCGACACGCTGTTCGACGAGAAGATCGGCGGCTCGTTCCATCTCACCCCCGGGAATGCCTACGACGACGCCGACAACGGCAACCGCAGCCGGGTGCATTGGGATCTGGTGATGATCCAGACTCCCGAGTATGGCGGCGGTGAGATCTGGTTCGATGGGGAACTGATTCGCAAGGATGGCCGCTTTCTCCCCGCCGAACTGCAGGGTCTGAACGCCGGGCTGGAGTAGCGGGATTCTCGCCCGGGCCGTTTCGCGATGAACAGCTCACAGATTCCCTGCAGGACCGTTCCAATCGAACAACGGCTCCGAGTTCTCGATTCTCATCCACCTGACGTTGCACCGCGGCGGCGTATGGTTGTGCGATCACTGCCGGTGAAGCCCTGATGTCCAGTTCGCGCACGTCGTTCCGCGTTGTCAGCCTGTTGAGCCTCTGCACGCTGTTGCAGCTGTTCCTGCAGCTCGGCTTTCACCTGCTGCTCGCACGCGCGTTTGGTGCCGCCGCCGAGATGGATGCCTTCACCGCCGCGATGGCGCTCCCCGGAGTCGTCAGCGTCGTCGTGGCGGGGTCGCTGCAGTATGCGTTCATTCCGCAGTTCATTCAGCGTCGGGAAGGGGAGGGGTCGACCGCCGCGTGGCGCTTGGCGAGCACGCTGGGCCTGCTGTTGATGCTGACCGTGGGGCTTCTCGCGCTGCTCGGGATGGCTGCCGCGCTGCCGCTCGTCCGTCTGCTCCAGCCAGGCTTTTCGGAGACGCAGACTCTGCTGACCGCCGATCTGTTTCAGATTCTCGTCTGGCAGATGTGGGGTGTCAGCACCTCGGCATTCCTGCAATCGCTGCATCATTGCGAACAGCGGTTCGCCACGCCGGCGCTCGCCTCGCTCGCCGGGGCGGCGTTGACGCTCCTCTGGACTGCGGCGACTTACAGGATGTGGGGGATTCATGCCGTTGCCAGCGGCGTGCTGGCCGGATCGCTGTTGAGCTGCACCATTCAGATTCCGATTCTCCTCGGGAATTTTCGACGACCGAGTCTTCTTGACGATTCCCTCGACCGCGTGCTGCGTTCGCTGCTGCCCCTGGTGCTCGGTGCGGCGTATTACAAACTCGACCCGGTGGTCGATCGCTTTCTCGCTTCGCGGCTGCCCGAGGGAAGTGTCGCGTATCTGGGTTATGCGGACCGGTTGATCGGCGCGCTTCTCGTACTGACCACCAGCGGTCTCGCGATTGTCGCCTTCCCGGTCCTCTCGCGTTACGCGGCGGCGGGACGCTCGGACGAACTGAAACACGAGATCGTCCGCGTTCTCCGGTTTCTGATTTACATTCTGGTCCCCACCGGCACCGCCCTGCTGCTCTTTCACAACGTCATCGTCCGCGATCTCTTTCAACGCGGAGAATTCTCTCCCGCCGATACCCGCGCCGTCGGCCTGCTTCTGGCGCTTTATGTCGGGTTGCTCATCGGCGCCAGTGCCGGCGATATCCTCATGAAAGTCTTCTTCTCGCTGGGTGACACGCGGACGCCGGTGCTGATCGGCCTGACCGGCTTCACCCTCGGTGTCCTGCTGAAGTTCTGGCTGGTGCCGACGTGGGGAATTGGTGCGATTGCCGCCGGGACCTCCATCTATTATTTGCTCAATGCGACTGTCGCGACGGTTCTGCTGCGGTTCCGGCTCGGTGAGTTCCCCGTCGGGCAGCTTGCCGGTTCGCTGCTTCGTTGTCTCGCGGCCGCCGCTGCCGCGGCAATCGTCGGAATGTGGATTACCGCTTATGATTTTCGCGGGGTATCACTCGTCGGTGCGGCAGCCGGGGGAGCGATCTACCTGGCGGTCACGTGGCTGCTGGGGGAAGATCAGGCGAGGCTGATCTGGCAGCGGCGACTGAATGCGACTCCTTCCAATCCGCCGCCAGAAAGTCCGGCTCCACCGCCGCCTGAATAAACATTCCGCAACCGATGCTCTCTTCTTCCGTATGAAGCTCCTGTTCCTGATCTCCGGCCTGCAGACGCCAGCGAGCCGCTTTCGCGTCCTGCAGTACATTCCGCATCTCGAAGCGCTGGGGCACGAATGCGTGATCGCGCCCAGCCGTCCGCCGAAATATCAGGGCTTTCCGCTCATCGGGACACGGGCGAGCGAGTGGCCGCGGCGGTTGTTTCGCCTGTGGGATGCCCTCAGGGCATGGCCCGTCGATTACGACGTCGTTTTCCTGGAACGGGAACTCTTCAGCACCGACTTCGTGCTGCTGGAACGTCTCTTCCGCCGCATCGCGCGGAAACTGATCCTCGATGTGGATGATGCGATTTTTCTGCTCCACCCGCGGAAGTTCGATGCGCTCGTGGACATGAGTGATGCGGTGATCGCCGGGAACCGGCTCCTCGCCGAACGCATTCGGCCCCGGAACCCGAATACCGTCATCATTCCAACCGTCGTCGATCTCGAACGCTATCCGCAGAGGAACAAAAGTCCCGGCTCCGGCGATCGTCCGGTGATCGGCTGGACGGGGCTGGCCTCGAACATTCCATTCCTCGAAATCGTGCAGGATGCCCTGCGCGAGCTTGCGACGCGGCACGACTTCGAGTTGCGAATCATTGCCGAGAGTGACGCCCCGTTGCGAAGACTGAACCTCCAGGGAGTGCCGGTTCGATTTGTCCGCTGGTCAGCTGAGAAAGAAATCGACGATCTGCAGAGGTTCGACATAGGCATCATGCCGCTGCCCGACGATGAATGGAGCCGGCACAAATGCGGATTGAAGCTGATCCAGTATCTCGCGCTCGGCATTCCCGGTGTGGCGTCACCTGTCGGAGTGAATGCCGAGATTGTTGACCACGGTCGCAATGGCTTTCTGGCGAGCTCGACGGCCCAGTGGAGCGAAGTCCTCGAGAGCCTGCTCACCCGTCCCGACCAGCATCGGGCCATCGGAGCTGCGGGACGGGCGACGGTCGAAGAGCGGTACTCGCTGCAAGCGGCTTTCCCGCTCCTGCTGCGAACCCTGGAGGATGTCGCGGCGGGACGCGAACTTGCGGCGGGCGGTCAGCCATCCCGGGGGCAGAGTAACGCCTAAAGCGTTTTCAGGTATTCGAGCAGTGCCTGCTTTTCGTCTTCGGTCAGTTCGCTCGGGAAATCGTGGCCCGCCGCGCTCTTGCCGAACTTGCGCGTGTCGAAATACATCCGCCGGTCTCCGGCACTGCGGACCGTCCCGGGGACTTCGTCGAACGTGGTGATTTCGAGGCCGACCTTGTGCTGGTCGTAACCGTCTTCGGTTCGCATCCAGACGACCGGCCGCTCGTCCGGATGCAGCAGGTGCCAAAGCGTCGGCACCGAGCCGTTGTGCAGGTAAGGGGCGGAGGCCCAGATCCCATCCAGCGGCGGCGCAATGTATCCGGTTGCCTTCCACGGGGGATCGCTGGTGTTGTAGTTCCCCAGCCAGCTCCGCTGAAACCAGGCGCGATGCTCATCGGTCAGCGCGGTGAGTCGAACGGGATCGGTGCCAAGCACATCGATATCGACCATCCGTTCGGGATAAGTCCATTTTTCGCCGTAGGTGCCGTGACACCGCGAGCAACTTCGCTCGAAGACCGCTTTCCCTTCGGCGGCGAGTGACTCGTCGATTTTCCAGGGATACTTCGGCGGTTCGAGTGATTCGATCCACGCCAGGATGTCGCGGAAGTCAGCCTCCCATTTCTTGAGCTGCTCGGGACCGTTCCGCGGAATGAGAATGAACTGCATCAGCGGGCGATGCGATTTCTCCGCCAGCCCGTCGTAGTAGAGTCGCGTCTTCTTGCGGACATTCCAGAACGGAGGCGCATCGACATCGTGATGCACGAATTTCGGCGGTGGCTGATCGAAACGCACGTTCATGTCGAGATCGCGCAGGGCTTCGAGCGCCACGCCGAACACCACGGCATTCGTCGTTCCGTGGGTCGAGCCGAGGGGAATCTTCAGAATCCCCAGATCCATGTGGCTGAGTTTCTTTCCCTGGAACATCTTGGTCAGTCGCACGTCTTCGGTGAGCGTGTGCAGCCCGTAATGCGAATTGGGCACGCCGGGGATCGCCTTGCCGGCGACCTTGCCGCCGTGACACGAAAGGCAGTTCATCACCCAGCCGCCGTTGCCGTTATCGACGTATCCCAGTGCTGTCCCGCTGCCCGGATGCTCGGGATTCTCGATGAGCCCGTAGCGGGAAAAGGTCATCCGGCGGCGCTCGTCCGGAGTCGCCTGTTCGGCCTGCTTGCGAAGTGCCGAGGGCCAGACCTTCCACAAATTGTCGAAGACCTCCTGGTCAAAATCGGGGGGGAGAAAGGACGTCTTCGTGAGGACTTGATATCCCCGCTCGGCCGCCGACATTTCGGTCGCCGCCGTGTTCCGGGCCGATTCCGCTTTCGCTTCCCCGCAGCTGGCAGTCGTGACCGCCAATCCGAGAATCAGGACCAGCAACGATCTCATGGACGCTTTCCTCACTTCCGCCCACCTCCTCGCACGATGCGATTGACCGTCCTCGTGGACTGCTTCGAGCCTTTTCCCGTTGTACTTGCGAGAGGTAACCGGCCCGGCACTCCCTTCTTAACGACCCTGACGGCATCTTTCCGGCAAATGACAGGCGCTCTTTCGTCAGGGAGAAGTCGCCGTGACTTCTCCGCCGGTCGAGCCATTTCAACAGCAGTACCCCTTCCACGTGAAGACGGTGTCATCGGGGTGCCGCATTCGACCGATTTGTCTCATTTTCGCGAAGCGCTTTCGCGCCTGCTTCCAGAGTACGACAGATCGCATCGACATCATAGACACAGCCGCCCCACGTGCCGCCTCCGACCTGCTGTAACGCGGCCCACAGGCGCGTCTCGTCGGGCAGGTTCGGGTCGGCATGCAGGTTGATTGTCTCGCGGCGGGCGAGGATCTCCGCTCCCTGTTCCGGAGAGAACTCCTCGTGGCCGTCACCGATCAGGTCAATCGAGCCGATCAGCTCGTTTCGATCAATCACGATCCGGATCAGATCGCCGTCGCGCACCTTGCCGATCGGTCCGTCGGCTAACGCCTCGGGGCCGACGTGGCCGATGCAGGCTCCGGTCGAGACACCGGAAAACCGGGCGTCGGTAATCACGGCGACCTGTTTTCCCCACGAGAGGTGTTTCAGGGCCGACGTGATCTGGTAAATCTCTTCCATTCCCGAACCCATCGGGCCGCGGCAGATGAGCACGATGATGTCGCCGGGCCGGATCGGCCGGTCGCTGCGTCCCTTGATCGCCGCCACCGCTTCGCGTTCGGAGGTGAAGACGCGCGCCGGCCCGACTTTACGATAGACGCCGTCAGCATCCACGACACTCGGATCGATCGCGGTACTCTTGATGACGGATCCTTCGGGGGCCAGATTTCCCACGGGAAAGGTGACGGTGCTGGTCAGGCCGCGACGGCGGGCTTCCTCGGGCGACATGATCACATCGTCGGGATTGACGCGGTCCCGTTCGCGAAGCAGGCCCCGCAGTCGCCGTCGGCGATCGGACTGCTCCCACCAGTCCAGCAGTTCGCCGAGCGGGCGTCCGGTGACGGTCAGAGCCGAAAGCTCCAGCAATCCCTGCTTCCGCAGGTGCAGCATGACTTCCGGCACACCCCCGGCGAGGAAGAACTGCACGGTGGGATGCCCGACGGGACCATTGGGCAGCACATCGACAAGTCGCGGCACCTGGCGATTGATGCGGCTCCAGTCCTCGACCGTGGGACGTTTGAGACCCGCCGCGAAGGCGATCGCCGGCAGATGCAGCAGGAGATTCGTCGAACCGCCACAGGCCGCGTGCAGCACCATCGCGTTGTGCAGGGCCTTTTCGTTCAGCACGTCCCCGAGCGTCAGGCCGGCATTCTCCATTTCGACGACCGCGGTCGCCGAGCGGCGGGCAATGTCGAGCCAGATGGGCTGCCCGGACGGAGCCAGAGCCGCGTGGGGGAGCGTCATCCCGAGGGCCTCGGCAATCACCTGCGAAGTTCCCGCGGTCCCGAGAAACTGACAGCCGCCGCCCGGGCTCGCGCAGGCGTGACACCCCGCCTCGGCGGCCTCTTCGAGCGTGATCTCGCCATGCGCAAAGCGGGCTCCGACCGACTGCACCTTGCCGGCGTCCTCTCCTTCGCGCGGGGGAAGGGTGACGCCGCCGGGCACGATGATCCCCGGAAGACGAAGGTTCGAGGCGAGCGCCAGCATCATCGCCGGCAGTCCCTTGTCGCAGGTGGCCACGCCGATGACCGCTTTTCGCTGCGGGAGCGAACGGATCAACCGTCGCAACACATTCGCGGCGTCGTTGCGATAGGCGAGGCTGTCCATCATCCCCAGCGTTCCCTGCGTCCGGCCGTCGCAGGGGTCGCTCACGAAGCCGGCAAAGGGAAGTCGTTCAAGGCGGTCCAGCTGTTCGGCGGCAGCCCGCATGAGCAACCCCACCTCCCAGTGTCCGGTGTGATAGCCGAGCGCGATCGGCTTGCCGTCCTCGCCGCGAATGCCTCCCTGTGTGCTCAGGATGAGCACCTGTTTTCGCCAGAGCTGTGCGGGATTCCAGCCCATGCCGGCGTTCTGGCTCAGTCCGAAGATGTCGCCGCTGGGGCTTTCGAGGAGCATTTCCGCCGTCAGCGGAAGTTTTCCGTCAGGGCCAGGGGCATTTGTCAGAACTTCGTAGATTCCGGCATCGGGGGAATCGAGCAGTGTCTCAAGCGAGCTCGCCATGGCGGCAACTGGTGCTTCTTGCGGAGGATCGATCCGAGGTCAATTGCAGGCGGCGCAAACTCTTCGCAGTTCGGGCGGAATCCGCCGCGAACCTGTCGAGGCAAACCGGGAGCCTGCGGAACGGGCACCGGTCGAAGTCGTTCACGGTGAGCCTGCGGGGCCGCCTCTACTGTAGCGAAAGCCGATCTACAAATCCCGCTTGCGGGACGAACGGCTCTCCGTCGACCAGGCCCCCATCCAGGGGAGCCGATCGAGAACGTAGGCGATGCCGCGGCTCCAGACGGGGGCGGTGAGCAGGATCGCGAGCACGATCGAGACCACAAGCACGATCTCGATGATCCTGCTGACGACCGGGAACTGCATCAGCAGCAGCAGGGCGAGGGCCGCGCCGAAAACGAACAGGTACCGCTTGAGAAGCGTATTCTGCCGGCGGATCTCTTCGAGCAGATCGCGGATTTCCCGCACGTCGACGTTGGCAGTTTCGACCTTCTCCGCAGTCTCCCAATGCGGTTCCGACATCTCGAACATCCGTGGCGGCTGAATCGACGGGCTGACGGTCGCGCTCCGTGAGCACAACTTCCAGAGCGATGCGGCACCACGCCGCAACACCCCGAAAATCCATGATAGCATATCCCGTCCGACAGACCGAATCATGTTGCGAAATTCCAGCAGCTTCAACAGGTTGTCCGCCTCTTCGAAACAAGCTCTCGTCGTCACGCCCGGGCCGGAGTCTTGCGGCAGGGGATTCTTCGGAGTGTGGATTTCAAACGACCTGTCTGACCCGTCTCCGATACTTCAACGTGGCGAAGGCCGCCGCGGTTCAAGCCCCGTTTCGAAAGACATCTCAATCCCACACTCTCGAATTCGCGTTGGAGTCACGATGCCGGGGGACGCGCGGGGAGAAACGGGAAAAGCTGATCAATCGCCGCGGCATCGAGCGGTGTCCCGTATTCACTTCCTTCGAAGGCCTCCGCGAAGCGGATCTGCCTTCCCCGTTCTTCTCCGTAGATATGGATGAGCAGATCCCGGAAGCGGTCGGCGACGCGGGCCAGCCGGGCTTCGATCTGCCGTTGCAGCCACTCCCGTCGCTGGTTGTGATCCGCCGGGACATCGCTTTCGATCCGCTGATTGTAGGGCAGCCATTCGTAGAATTGCGAGACGTGACAATCCAGCATCGCAACGATCTGGTCCAGGACCGGCCCGACATCGATCGCGACCGCCGGGGTGAACGGATAGGGGTGGTGGAACTCGTCAGAGAGGTATGCAATCACCGGATTCTGACGCAGCGCGGGGACCTCGGGGACAATCGGCGGAACTGTCACCATGTAGGCCGCATCGCAGACCAGTTGTGAAGTCGCCCGATGATCGGGGTGATAGTCGTTGGGACGATGCGTCAGAATCAGGTCGGGCTCGAAGCGGCGGATCAGCCCGATCAGTTCAAATCGCAGTTCAAGCGTCGGCTGCAGGTGGCCGTCGCGATGAGGGAGGACCTCGTACTCCAGATCCAGCACCCGCCCCGCCGCGTCGGCTTCGAGTTGCCGTCGCGCGGCGAGCTCCGCCCCGGACATCTCGTGATGCCCGGCATCCCCGCAGGTCACGCTGACAAACCGGACGATGTGCCCTGCCGCGCGGTAAAGGGCCGCGAGTCCTCCCGCTTTGTACTCGCAGTCGTCGGGATGCGCGCCAATCACCAGCAAGCGTAACTGCCGATTTTCGCTGGACACGGTTTCACCTGGGTTTCTGCAAATGTCTCGACCGGTTTCGCATCGCGCCCGCGTCGCGAGCCACTTCAATGTCGCCGCGTCAGGAGCCGCGTAAATGCCGTGAATTCAGTCATCGGACTCTCTCCGCAGGTGGTGCGGGATACGCTGTTTGCGAATTGCCGACGCGGCACGGTCCAATTCTGTCTGACTGGTGAGTATAATTCGGCAGTCGCCGTTTTGTCAGGGTGCTCCCGTCCTCTTCCGCGTGGAATTTTGCCGCTCCGGGAGCGGGACCGGGAAGGCGGCTCTGACCGGCCCGGCCGGTGATCCGCGACAGGCTTTGCCCCGACAAATTTCCGCAACCGCAATGGAGCCGCGGGCGGAGGGATTCGCAATCCGGCCCGCCGCATTCGATCACCAGGAGGCTCTCCGTTGCCGGGAAATTCCGGCGGGGGAGAGACGTTCACAGACTTCGCAGTCGCAGGCAGCCTTATCCATGGACCAGTTTTCCGCTTTGCCGACCGTTGGCCAGAATGTCGATGTCTACGAGGATCCGCTGGATCTGATGGACGAAATCGACCGTCTGAAGGTCGAGCAGGATGCGACGATCCTCGCTCACTATTACGTGGACAGCGAGATTCAGGACATTGCCGATTTCACGGGGGACAGCCTGAAGCTGGCCCGCGACGCGACGAACGTGCAGACGTCGACGATCGTCTTCGCCGGGGTGCACTTCATGGCGGAATCGGCAAAGATCCTGAATCCGGAAAAGCGGGTGCTGCTGCCCGACCTGCTGGCCGGCTGCTCGCTGGCCGACAGTTGCCCGGCCGATCAGCTTGCCGCGTTCCAGAAGAAGCTCCGCGACGAAGGACACGACTTCCAGACGGTTGCCTACATCAACACCACGGCAGCCGTGAAGAGCCTGTGCGACTGGATCGTTACGAGCGGCAATGCCCGCGAAATCATTGAACGTGTCCCTGCCGACAAGGAGATCCTGTTCGTTCCGGACCAGCACCTGGGCCGGTATCTGATGGAGGTGACGGGGCGGAAGATGATCCTCTGGCCGGGCTCGTGCATGGTGCACGAGGTGTTCAGCCTGCAGGACCTGCTGCGGGCGAAGAAGAATAATCCGGGCAGCGTGGTTCTGGCGCATCCCGAATGTCCGCAGAACATCCTGGAAGTCGCCGATGTGATCGGCGGAACCGAGCGGATGCGGCGGCATGTCGCTTCGGTGACGGAGCCGACGACATTTCTCGTTGCGACCGAAGCCAACATGATTCACCCGCTGAAGGCGGTCGCGCCGCAGCACACGTACATTCCGGTTCCCGGCATTATGGCTTCAGACGGTACAACCTGTGCCTGCAACCGCTGTCCGCACATGGCGCGGAACACGTTGCAGAAGGTGCGCGATTGCCTTAAGTTCGGCAAGCCGGAAATCACCTGGCAGCCGTACTTCGAACAGGCACAAGCCGTATTGAAGAAAAGCCTGTTGTAGGCCGCACGCGGGGCGTCCTGCTTTCTCTCGCTACAACCGATTCGTCGATTTCGAGACGCGCTGGCGACAATGCATTTCGCCAGCGCTGCTTGAGCTAGGCTAGTTACATTGCCGACCTGTGCGAAGGACGCACGGTCCGGCCAGCCGAGCGTGTCCCCCGCGGACACCCGGGACAGCGTTCCCGCGAAGAGCATTCGCTCGCTGGCCGCAGGACTCCCGCCTTACTAGCCCAGCCGACGGACGGCCATGCGAAATCTCCGCCTTGCCCTGATCGCTGCAACCAGCGTTCTCGCACTCCCGCTCCTTGCGCTTCCGCAACAGACGGCGGCTGCTGATGAGCCTCATGCCGGGCCCCGCCTGTTTGCGCCCGGTGAAGCGGTACCGACACTGCGGTTCGAGGAAGCGCCTCCCGCAGCACCGCACCAGGTGTATCAACTGCCAATTCCGGCAGAGCCGATACCGTTGCCCTCGGGGCCGGCCATTCCGCTCTCACCGCAGGGGCTGGCTCCCGCACCGCTGCCGCGCGGGGGGGAAGGGACGTTCTCGCCGAATTACTGGATTGTCAGCACGCGCGAATGTCCCCAGCGCGGAGCCGCCTGCGCCACCGGCGAGTGCCTGCGCTACTTCCGCAAACAATGCGGCCAGCTGCACGTCCGGCCCTGCGGAATGCCCGAGTTTCTTTCGTCGCTCGATCCCTCAGCCCCGACCTGCTTTTTCATTCACGGCAGCTATTTCGACTGGGAAAGCGTCGTCATCGACAGTGAAGCCACCTATCGCTGGATTCGGAAGGCGGCTCCCGATCTGCCGCTCAACGTGGTCTTCTTCACCTGGCCCAGCGACGATCGCATCACGTATGTGGTGCCGACATTCGACATCATGGTGCTCGGACGGCGGGCCGCGCGAAACAGCTTCTATCTTGCCCGCCTGATCTCACAGCTTCCGCCCGGGCAACCGGTGACGCTTGTGGGACACAGCCACGGCACCCGGCTGGCGTCCTCCACGCTGCACCTGCTGGCCGGCGGCCAGGTGGACGGCTACCTGCTGGAAACTCCCGTGGACCCGACCCGGCGCTTTCGTGCCGTGTTCGCTGCCGCGGCGATTGACCATCACTGGCTGAACCCCGGAGAGCGTTACGGCCGGGCGCTGGCGCGGACCGAAGCACTGCTCAATGTCCGCAATTCGCAGGACATGGCGCTGAGCCTGTATCCGTTAAGCCGGCCGTTCGGTGATGCGGCCCTCGGACGCCGCGGCTTCACACGCCGCGACCGGCAGGAGCTTGGCTACTGGAACACCAAGATCGCCGAGATTGAAGTCTCGCCGGATGTCCGTCACGGCCATGTCTGGGCACACTACCTGCATGTTCCCGGATTGGCGCACATGCTGGTGCCGTACGTCTATTTTGTCGATGGGGCCCCGATGCCCGCCACGAGCCCCATGCTGGGGGGGCCGCTCCCTGTTGACTTCAACGCTCAATCCGTACAGTCGCAGGCGTTGCCGGGACTGCCGGCCCCGACCGCCCGTCCACAGCGTTGGGGGCAGAGCTCCGAGCCGCTGCCGCTCCCCGCTGTCGCCCCGGCACCCCGTCCGGTGACAACGGCACGCCCAGCGATGCCGCGTTTTGCGACCCCGCCGCTGCTGCGCGGTTTCTCGCAGGGCTCACCTCACGGGAACTGAAGACGACTGCCCCCCCTGACGCTCTGCTGACGTCAGGGAGAATGGACGCACCTTTCCCTGGCAAATCGCAAGAAGCCGTTTCAGCGGTTGCCGAAGCAATAGAGATGTCCCACCGTGCGGAGATAGATCCGCCCGTCCACGATGGCCGGCGTCGCGTAAGCGTTCTCACCGAAGTTTGCGGTGGCGAGTTCTTCCCACTTCGCCTCGGCACTGACGACGGTGAGTTGCCCCGTCTCGTTGAGCAGGTAGATCTTGCCATCTCCGGTGACCGGAGACGCGTAGTAGCTTCCCGTGCCCGCGGCCCGTCCCTGCTTGATCGGTTTGCCGGTCCGGGCTTCGAGTGAGGAGATGATTCCACCATCCTTCACGGTGAACAGCACGCCTGACTTGTAGAGCGGCGAAGCACAGAAGGGAACGAATTTGGCGTACTCCCAGAGCCGGTGAGTCTCGGTCGCTTCCCCTTTCGCCCCCGGCTTGATCGCGATGACGACGTTCTTTCCCTTGTCGAACAGGCCGCGAAAGTATTCATACTCGTCGCGGGTGAGGGTGCCGCTCTTGTCGCGGTCGGCCTGAACGAACCGGCGCTTGATCGGGTCACCTTCGGGAAGTTCGTCTTCTTCGAACAGCCCGTCCTTGTTCCTGTCGTACTCGACCATCGCCTCATACGGCTTGACGGTGATCCGCTCGTTGTCATCGCCACCGGCCGCCCAGCCCGCGACGTACAGATTGCCGTCATCGCCGACGACCGGCGTAGCGCTGATGAACCGGGCGATTCCCCGCACGGTCCACAGTTCCTTGCCCGTTTCGAAGTCGTAGCCGGCAACGCGAAGCGTGGCGGCAATGACGATCTGCTTCTTGCCGTCCACTTCCCAGATCACCGGCGTGCAGTAGTTCCGCGGGAATTCCGAACGGTCCGTTCGCCAGATTTCGCGGCCGGTTTCCTTGTCGTACGTCGCGAGAAACGAATCGGTATCGTGATCCTGGCAGAGGATCACGCGGTCTTCAACGAGGATCGGCGAACTCCCGGCTCCGAAGTCATTCTTGAAGGGCCCCATGCGGTGCTTCCAGAGCAGCTTGCCCTCGGTGTCGTAGCAGTAAAGGCCGCTCGAACCGAAGAAGCTGACGACCCGCTCGCCATCGCTCGCGGGGCTGGACTGCGCATGGCTGCCGATCCGGTGGACTTCTTCCAGCCCTTCGTGCGGAGCCTCCTGTTCCCAGAGCGTCTTCCCGGTTTCCCGATCGAGGGCAATCGTCCAGAGACGCTCATCGCGCTCGGCAGTGAGATAAATACGATCGCCGACAACGACCGGTGAGGAATGCCCGGGGGGAAGTTCGATCTTCCAGACAATCGACTGATCGGGCCCGATTTCGGTGGGGAGCGGAAGATCGGACTGCGGAACCCCCGTTGCGTTCGGCCCGCGGAACTGCGGCCACGACGACGATTTTGAATCGACCGGCTTCGCCGCACAGAGTCCCGCAACCAGCGCCATCACGATCAGCATCCGCGTCATCTCGTTCTCCCGCGCTTGTAGCCGTATTTCAAAGAGGCATCCGCAAGGCCGCCGCAAAACGCCGGCAGCCCGCTCTCCGCATGCGTTTCTTGCGAGCGGCCATTCTAAGCCGCGCAGGAACGGTTCGCCAGCACTTTCATCGGGTTTATGCAGCCGGTTTCGTGCCCGCGGTGCGCTGACTGTGTTGGCGGCGACGCCGTTGCGGGGAAGGGATGCAGCGGCTGCAGACGGTTTGCGCTCAGTCGGAAATCAGCGACGGAAACTTCGCCAGGAGCGGCCCCACGACCACCGCCGGGACGAACTCGCCGAGCCGTTGGCGGCTCTCCTCGTTCCCCATCTGCGCGATCTGTTTGATGAGCGTGCTGGAGATGTGCGTGTACTTCTCGCTCGCCATCAGGAACACGGTTTCGATCTCGGGAGCGAGGGCGCGGTTGGCCAGAGTCATCGTGAACTCCGCCTCGATGTCCGAGAGGGTGCGCATACCCCGGAGCATCACCTTGGCTCCGCACTGACGTATGAAGTGCACGCTGAGACCGCGGAAGGTCTGCACTTCGACATTGGCGACCTTTCCCAGCGAGTCGCGGATCAGATCCAGTCGCTCTTCGGGGGTAAAGAGAGGGCGCTTGTCCGGGTTGATGCCGATGCCGACGGTCAACCGGTCAAACAACTGGGAGCCGCGCTGAATGATATCGAGGTGTCCCAGTGTGAGGGGATCGAAACTCCCCACATAGACGGCATGACGCGGATCGAGTTCCCCGTTCATTTCGCTTTCTCCTGGTTCGCTCCGTGATCACTGATTCGGGAACGTCCGCAATTTGCCTCTGTCAATTTGGCAGCGTAAAATGAGTCGCGTTTTGCGAACAAAACGTTCCTGCCAATCCGGCAGTCGTGCGCTCTCCCGGGGACTCTACTCCAAACTCTGCAACAGCAGGGAGTTAGCACTCTGTCGCATTATCGGGGGCGGGGAACTGATCGTCAAACCACCACCTCTGGTACATGGTTTGCATTGTTGCAAGCCGTTCACCTGAAATCATTTCTGTTGTTGTCTCTGTGATCGCGTGAGGTTCGAAACGATGGCGGTGTTTCGCTGGCGGCAAAGCTGGGGGACGTTCCAGGATCTGGAGCGGGAAGTCGATCGCCTGCTCGAAAGCATCAAGCTGCCGTTTCCCGGACTGCGGCTGGAGAGGCAATATCCTCCGGTGAATCTATACGAACTCCCGAACGAGTTCCTGCTGGTCGCGGAACTACCGGGAGTCGGCACCGACAGTCTGGAGCTGACCTTCGCGGGGGGCGTGCTCACCTTAAAGGGAGAGCGACCGAGCCCGGAAGGAGTTCCCGAGGATCGCTACCGCCGCCACGAACGAATCCGCGGGAAGTGGGAACGTGTCCTGACCATCCCCGAGAGGATTGAAGAAGAACAGGTGACCGCCGAATTCACGGAAGGGATTCTCAAGATCCACTTGCCCAAGATGGCGGCGACGAAACCGCGGCAGATTCCCGTGGCGCGGACCACCGACCCCGCGGACGAGAGCAGTGGAGAAAATTAAGCTGTCGCTGCGAGATCACAAAGTTCCACCGCATGCCTCCCCACGAGCATGAGGAGCCATTTTCGATGAATGATGAAGCACCTGAGCGTCCGGCCGAAGAGATCCGCGCGGAGACTCCGCCCGCCGAGCCGGCGCCGCCCGAAGTCGAACGCTCGATATTTACACCGCCGATCGACATCTACGAATCCGGCGAGGATCTCGTGCTGCGTGCCGACCTTCCGGGGGTGACGGCGGAAAGCCTCGATATCCAGGTCCAGGATAATCGCCTGACGATCTTCGGGCGGGTGATGCCCTACGTCCCGCCGGAAGCGAAATTGCTCCACCAGGAGTTCGAGATCGGCGACTTCCTGCGTTCGTTCATCCTCAGTGACGAGGTGGACCACGAACGGATTGTTGCCAAGTTGAACAACGGTGTGCTCGAAGTCGTCCTTCCCAAGGCACCAAAAGCACAGCCGCGACGAATCCAGGTGAACACGGATTAGCGTCACGGAGGTCACCCGCCCCACGCTGCGGGGCATCCTGGACGCGTCTGCAGATCGTTCCGCCGACCGTCCCCCACTTTTAACGAAGGAATTACACCATGTCGTCCAACGAGCCCAAGAGTACGAATCCTCTCACGGCCTCTCTCGAGCGGATGCGCCAGGAACTCGACAACCTGTTCGAAGCGGCCTGGACGAATGGAGAGAAGGCCCTCGACAAGATGGGCCTGCGAGCGGGCAAGTCATTCACACCGGCGGTCGATGTCGTCGAACTGGAAGATGCGATCCTGGTCGATGTGGACCTGCCCGGTATCGATCCTCAGAAAATCGATGTCGCGCTGACAGGGAACATGCTCACCATCAGCGGCGTCGTCCCGGAACGTGCGAGCTGTGAGGGCATGGTTACACATGTTTCCGAACGTCCACGCGGGGCATTCAGCCGCTCGATCCCGCTGCCTTCGCCGGTGAATGCCGACAGCGTTGTCGCCGAAGCGCGTCATGGGACTTTGAACCTTCGCCTGGCGAAGCAGCAGAGTGCCAGGCCTCGCCACATTCAGGTGAAGGTGAAGTCGGAGGGGAGCTCCGGGGAGCAGCATTCGTCTCCCCTGTATGTCCCCGGCACTACGCCGCAGGACTGAGCCGCCGACCTGAATTGAGAGTCCCGGCAGAGATCGCGAAGGGGAGGCCGCAAATGCCTCCCCTTCTTTACTTTGGATGAGAGGAATGGCGGCGGCGTGGCCGGGGCTGGACGAAGGAAGCCCCGGGGGGAAGTGATGTGGCAACCCCCATCCCGCTCCATCCTTCAGGAGCCGCAGTCATGGAGAGAAACCCGCTGAATGAATGGAGTCCTGGTCCGATGCCGCATTGCGGGTGGCAAGAGTTCAACACTTGAACAGGAGCCGCATCTACCCCCACCGGGGTTTCGGGAGTATCCTCCAACCCCGGCCATGCGACCTTAGCGCTCCCGGTGAAGCGAGTCGTGAAACCGCCTCTTACCGGAAAAGCTGAGGCGTGCTCGCCGAACTGGCCACAAGCTGGGGCGGCGGGGCAGGGGCGGCGCGTCGGAACAGCCGTAGCGGACGGACCTCCGGCGCAAACTGCTGATTCAGTTGCGGCCGAAACACCACCATCAGCAACAGCGGCAGGTACCAGAGGACGTACACGCCTCCCTGTTCCGGATACCAGAACTGGGTGGCGATCACGACCGCTGCCGAGTTCGACATCAGGTCGCCAAGGTTCTTCCGACGCGGCCAGATCGTCAGCACCGTGAGCAGAATCAGGAAGCTTACGAAGACCGGAATGCGATAGGCCGCCGGGTAGATCGCCCAGAAACCGGCCGACTCGATCTCCCGGAACTGCAGGACCTGCCAGTCGATAATTCCGAGCGTCTGCCGGGTGAACGAGTGCGTGTCCGCCGAGGTCAGCACGAGGCTGCCGACCAGTACGCAGGTGATCAGGCTCAGGGCAAGACTGAAGCGGAGCGCCCCCTGTCTGCCGTAGAACGCCCCCCAGAGCGGAAGTAAAAAGATCGGGAAGAAGAGCGATCCGCACGCGAGTCCGAGCAGGCACCCCGAGAGCCACACATTGCGGTAGGTCACGAAGGCCCACACGACGAGCGCCGCGGGCAGGACGTGATTCACCTTCCCCACATCGTAGGCCGTACAGGGCAACAGCAGGTACAGCGTCGCCATCGACAGTCCCAGCTGGATGTCGCCGAAATGCCAGTGCGCGAGAAGAACCAGGCCGATGATGACCGCGAGGTGCGCCAGAATGGCCATCGCCCGGGCGGCGACCAGTTCGGAAAGGGATGCCCGCTGTTCGTCAGACGGGGCGGGAATGAGTGCCGTCGACGGCCCGGCGACCAGCGCGGCAAACAGCCGCGAGCCGGGGCCCGCTTCCGACAACCCCTCGGAGTTCCGTGTCGTGTCCTGCCCGGCCAGAAGTTGCCGCGCCTGGCGGATCTGCTCGACGGCGGATGCCGAGGGAGGCTCGGTCATCACCTTCGTCATCAGGAAGGCGAACGCGGCCGCGCAGAGAAACGTCAGTCCGGCGGCGTTCATGTTCACGGGGAGCCGCGGCCGCCGCGTGAAGCTCGCGTCGCACAGCACCCTCACCAGCAACAGTCCCGTCACGAGAAACACCCACACGTAACCGACATGCGGGGCCTGTTGAGCAAACAGCAGGGCGGGCGCAACGGAAAGCAGCAGTGCCAGATCCAGGTTCCGCAGCGACCACAGGCGACCGAAGCGGAAGAAGACGGCAATGATCAGCAGAAACGACAGATAGAACCACGTGGGTTCATTCACGTAGTATCCGCGGAGTATTGCGTTCATAAGCGTAAGTCAGCCGTTCCGTCTCGACGTAACGCCGCCCCCAGCTCCTGCAGCGACGTTCCACGAGGCGTCCGGCTCCTTCAGCGAAGGAGAACTCTGCGCACCGTATCCGGAAGGTCCGCGCAGTTCGACAGAAATTGACCCACTTGTGCCGCCTGCATCCGGGCATCACGGCGACTTCAGTCTCTTAAGATACGCATTGCAAGAGGTTACGCCAAGCACATTCGCCAGTTCGCGGGAAATTTCTGGTTTCCAGGTGGAAAGGTTCCCGCCGCCTGCGAAGGGCTCCGCCATCACTTCACGCGAACGTTTCCCGGTTTTCCTGTGCTGCGCGGAACCCCGCGGTGCGTCGATCGACAGATTCGATAGACATGTACCGCTGTGAAGGGTTAAAGTGAGGCCGCTTACACGATGGCAGCGGTCCTTGTGCATTTGCCGGAGCCGGGTCCATGCGGGACAGACACTGCAGGCAGGACAGTCACTGCAAGAACTCCCCCTTGCGCGGAATTCTCGCCACGATTGCGGGGGCAAGCCTCGCACTACTGCTCATCGCGGCCGATCCGTCGGCGAATGTTCCCCCCGCTTCGCTTCCCGCGAAACCGGAAGTGACCGCGTCGGCTGCGAAGCTTTCCTCCACCACACGGCGGCTTCGCCCTCACTCGCTCGCCCTTCTTCAGGAAGACACGTGTCTCCTGGTGGGAAACCGGGATTCAGGTTCATTGATCTGGATCGACACGCGAACCCGCAAGGCTCTTGTGGAGCACACCGTCGGCCCGCAACTCGCCGATTTCGCCGTAAGTGGCAACGGCGAACTTATCGCCACCGCCCATCAGAACGAGGATCGGGTCCGCTTCTGGCGCTCACAGGACAAAGACGGCTTGCCTCAACTGACACAGCTGGGGGAGATCGAGGTTCCGCAGGCACCGGTCGCCGTCCGCCTGAATTCCGAGGGAACACTCGCGTTTGTCAGCTCGCTGTGGGACAAGGCACTTTCGATCATTCAACTGGACGGCGGAGCCAGTGACGGCGATGCCGCGAATGCTCACAAGGTTTCCCACACGATCCGCCATCGAATTCCACTCTCGTTCTCGCCGCGACGGCTCGTGCTGTTGCAGGGGGAACGGGAACTCCTGGTGGCTGATGCCTTCGGCGGGCAGTTCAGCCTGATTGATATCGAAAACGGCACAATCCAGCGCACGCTGCGGATTCCGGGCGTCAACATCCTCGGCCTGACGCTGAGCCCCCGGAGCGGGGATGTCGTCGTCGCGCATCAGATCCTCAACCAACTCGCGGAGACGTCGCGCGACGGTGTCTTCTGGGGAATCGTGATGACCAACAACCTGCGGGTGCTGCCCCTTGAGAACATCCGGCAGATGGAACGACAACCGCTGGAAGATGCGTATGTGCATTTTCTCGGCGATCCGCGCGCTGGTGCCGGCGACCCCACGGCCGTCTGCGTGACATCGGATGGAACGTTCCTCACGACACTTGGCGGTGTGGATGAAGTTGCTATCGGCCGCCATCTCGACCACAGTTTCGACCGGGCGGCGGTCGGCCGGCGTCCGGCGGCCATCGTCGCCACCGCCGATGGCCGCATCGCCTATGTCGCCAACATGTTCTCCGACAGCATTTCCGTGATTGATGTGCCGCGGCGGAAAGTGATCGAAGAGATCCCGCTGCAGGCGGACGCGGCTCCGCTGACCTCCGTCGAACGGGGCGAGAGCCTGTTCTATGACGCCCGTCTCTCGCTCGACGGCTGGTACAGCTGTCACAGTTGTCACACGGATGGACATACGGTGGGACTTCTCAGCGACAATCTGGGAGATGACAACTACGGGGCTCCGAAACGGATTCCCTCGCTCCTCGGGACTGCCGGTACCGGCCCCTGGCAATGGAATGGAAGCCAGAAGCGGTTGGAAGAACAGGTTCACAAATCGGTCGTGACTACCATGCAGGGGGAAGATCCTGGTGAAGAGCAGGTCGCCGATCTCGCCGCGTTTGTCGCCCGGTTGCCCGCGCCTCCACGGCCCCGAATAATCGATGAGGAGCGGGTCGCGCGCGGACGGGAGGTCTTTTCCAGTCACGGCTGTAACAATTGCCACGTTCCACCGCTGTATACTTCGCAGGGCGTCTATGACGTGGGGCTGAAGGACCAGCACGGACGGAGCGAATTCAACCCGCCCTCACTTCGCGGCGTGCGCTTGCGCGGACCGTATTTTCACGATAACCGGGCCGCGACTCTGGAAGCGGTCTTCCGAAGTTACAAACACCAGCTCAATGCAGACCTCACGGATGAGGATCTGGCTGCGTTGATCACTTTCCTGGAGAGCCTCTGATGTTCGTCTCACTGAACTGCCCCTCCGCGCTGTCTCTCTGTCGGAAGACAGTGTTCCTGCTTGCCGGCGCAGCTGTCGTGGCTGGAAGCCTTCTCTCCGCGCCTGCCTCTGCTGCTGACCCGGAGAAGAACGGCACCGAAACCTTCCAGCGCGTGTTGGAGAAGCAGTCGCGCGCGATGTTCAATGCCGTGGCCAGCTACGTGCAGAAGAACCCCCAGGCCGACGATGTGAATCAGGCGTATGAGTGGCTGTTCGACAATGCGGTGAATCTCGAAATCGAAGTCGAAGCACTGCCGCTGACGGAGAAGTTCCTTCAGGGGACGAAGTTCGACGTGAGCAACATCGACTTGAAGTTGCGGGCCGAGAAACTGCGTGGTCTGGCGATGATGAAGCTCGGACGCGGTGAAGAAGCCTACGAGATCCTCGAAAATCAATTGAGCGCGACTCCCTTCCGCGCGACCGAAACGAGCCTCGAGTTTGCCCTTGCACTGGCCACGCAGGGACAGCTGGAAGGAGATCTCGAAACCACCCGCCGGGTTTACGAACGGCTCGCCGAATCGAACCAGATTGGCCCGCAGATTCGTGCCTACGCGATGAGCCGTCTGGATCGGCTCGATTTCGCCGGCAAGCCGGCGCCGGCGGTCAATGCCAAGGACATTGAAGGCAAGCAGGTCGACCTCGCCGACTACCGCGGGAAAGTCGTGCTCATCGATTTCTGGGCAACCTGGTGTGGCCCCTGCCTCGCCGAGCTTCCCAACCTGCAGCAGATCTACAAGGATTACCACGACCAGGGGTTCGAGGTGATCGCCATCAGCCTGGATGACGATGCCGAGACTGTCCGCGACTTCCAGAAACGCCGCGATCTCCCCTGGCGGATGGTGATGGATACAGACGGAGCTGGTGGGGACCTGACCGAAGTCTACAACGTCTCCGGCATTCCCGCCTTCTTCCTGGTCGATCAGACGGGAAAGATCGTGAATGTCGATCTCCGTGGCGACGATTTGCGGAAAGCCGTGAAGCGCCTCGTGACCAGTCCCGCCGCGGGAAAGAAGGTGAGTGCGACCGACCGGTGAATCGGGAATCTCCTTCTTCGTCCGATCGCGAAAGGGCCGCCGCGTCACAGGCCGCGGCGGCCCCATGTTCGCCTGTCACCGTCGAAGAGCATACAGTCAGCACGCGCGACGGGCTGCGGCTGTTCGTCCGCCACCTGATTCCCCCGAAGGAACAGACTGCACGGGTACTGTTTTTCGTCCATGGCGCCTGCGATCACGGCGGACGCTCTCTGGAGTTTGCAGAGTTCGCCGCGGCTCAAGGCTGGCACGTCTATCTGCCGGACCTGCGCGGGCACGGACTTTCCGGGGGGACGCGCGTCCATGTCACCTCGTTCGCCGAGTACGTCGCGGACCTGAATCAGCTGTTCGAGCACTTTCGTCTTCCCTCCGGGCGGACGGCAGTCGTCGGGCAAAGCATGGGAGGGCTGGTGTCGGCCCGCTTCGCGCAGACGTATCCGCAGCGAATTGCCGCACTTGTGCTGCTCTCGCCGCTCCTGCGGCTCAAGCTTCCCGTGAACCCGCTGACGCTCCTGGCGGGGAGACTGCTGGCTCTGGTCGCACCGCGAACGCGCTTCCGCTCGGGTATCCGTTCGGAAGACCTCACGAGTGACGACAGCACCCGCGAAAGGAGCCGCCAGGACCCGCTGCTGCAGAAGAGTGTGACGGCGCAGTGGTATCTCGCCGCCGAACAGGCGATGAAGGATGTGCATCGCGATATCGACCGGATCCGTTGCCCGCTCCTGCTGCTGCAGGGGGGCAATGACCGGATCGTTGATCCCGCCGCCTCCCGCGCGTGGAGCCGGCAGGTCGCGCATCCGGATTGCACGTTCGAGTTCTTCCCCGAGCATCGGCACGAACTGCTGCAGGAACCGGATCGGCTCGCGATCAGCCAACGCATTCTGGACTGGCTGGAGGCGCGAATCCCTGCCTGCGACTAAGGCGGTCGGGCACTCAGCCCGGACTTTCTCCGTGCCTCAACTGTGCACTCCTCGGGGGATGTTTGAAGGTCAGAAGGATACCTCCGCAGATTTCGCAGAGTTACGCAGATGCAGAGGGACGAAAGGCAGAGACCATGGCGAGGGGTAATACTCCTCTGTGATTTGTCTCAAGACGCTCCCGGGTTGTCCTGCGCCAGGCAGCACTGACCGGCTTTCCTTCACTCGGAAGACATGTCTCACATCGGCGATCATCTGCGGAATCTGCGGGTACCTTTAATCTCCGGTGGCGACGCTTTGCATGAGCGGAAGGAGACTTTGGCTTACTCCGCCACGTCACCGCCGGGAATTCAGCTGCCGGATCGCCGCAGGATCCAGATGTTCGTGTGCCCCTCGGGACGTCCGGGGAATGGCTCACGCGGAATGGGGCGATGTTCGATCTGGAACTTTCGCTCACGGGCCGCTTGCAGAAAGGCGTCGGCCTGATGACGGCCGGGATCGGCCATCCACGCGGCGCCATCGGCCGTCAGCATCACTTCGAGCAGGTTCAGGATCGGCGCATGATTCTGCAACTCGTAGATGACATCACACCCGAGAATCAGCGGGAACTGCATCCGCGGCGGAGTCCGCCAGTCGAGCCGGATTCCTGATGCCTGCGGATAGCCGTTGTCGCGAGCGTTCGAGAGCGCGAGCCGCACCGACTGCTGGTCGTAATCGCTGAACGTGACCTCCAGTCCCGCAGCCAGGCCGGCGAGACCGGCGAGTCCCAATCCCGCCCCGATTTCGAGTGTCGGCAAACCCGGCGGCCAGGTCGTCTCCAGTAACGCCTTTGCCATCTCGAGCGAAGTCGGCCAGAGATAGCTCCAATAGGGCATGTAGCCATCGCGATCGTGCGCCGCCTGGACTTCCGGCTCGTCGAGCAGCGCATCGGGAGTCGCAGGAATCGTCAGAGAAAAGTTCCGCCCCGCAACTGTGAACGTGCGGGTTGTCCAGCCGCCGGGAAGAACCGGCAATTCAGCCGGCGGATAGGGCACCAGCCGTTCCACCGCGCTGTCAATGGATTCAGAAAGAGAAGACACGTTCGTCGACCTCGACCTGCAGAAGCAATCGTCGCCGCACCGGAGAAGTTCAGTGCGGCACCGCGTCCAAGCATACGTCAATCGGCTCGCGGCGAAAACCGTCCGCCGCCCTCGGTGTGGAGGATGTTTTCTCTTCCCGCGACGGGATGCCTGGCGGAGCGGGACATTCCGGGAATCGTCAATCCTGCCGTCCCTCAACGGCCATGAGGACGAGTCCACCGGCCAGCACGAGCAGGGGATCGACCGGACATTCGGGGAAGACGGTCACCGTCATCCGGTGGACGAACGGATTGAAGTGCGTCCGGAACTGTGCCAGCTCACGCGACTGGTGATCGTAGAGATGGAAAGTCTGCGGGATCCAGAACCCGAGATCCACGACACGGCGGAGGACCGCCAGCATCGTCGAGTCTTCCTGGATGCGGCCGATCTCCGCTTCCTGTGGATCGAGCACGATCCAGCTGTCGCGAAACAGCGAGGAGAGACCTTTGCGGCGCAGCGTGCCGATCTTGCGTTCACTCTCCGACTCGACCACGTCATACGAGGCGCTGAAATCGAGGATCTGACGCGCGGCGATGCGGAGTTTTTCCTTCTGCATCGTCTCGTCGGTGTAGATGCGAATGTCCTCCCGGAGCCGGAATGCTTTCTGTTTGCAGAAGCCCAGCAGCCCGCCGTCCGGCTTGTAGATGTGGAACTTCGCCCCGAATACGGTGAGGATCTTGCGACGGATCGTGAATTCCACTCCGGACATGCTACGATGGACTCCTGACGATGAAATGGCTGCCGACTCCAGCCCGCCTGAAGCCGGCGAAATGCAGGTCAGCGACGAGTTACCCGCACCGCGCGTGCCTGAGAACGTGCAAATCGCGCTTCCGGATCATGTTCTTTTTCGTCTTCTCTCGCTGGCCGGGATAAGCGACCAGGCGCACGCCGGTTTTTCACCTGTTCGACAGCCTCGATTCATTCCCCTTCCTCGCAGGAGTGACTCTCCGCATGAAACAGTCCGCCGGCGTCCTGCTGTACCGGGAGGGAACTGAGGGGATCGAGGTGCTCCTCGTACATCCCTCGGGAGCCTACAATCGCCGCAGCCCGTGGAGCATCCCGAAGGGGATCATCGATGAGGGAGAGACTGCGGAGCAGGCGGCGCGACGCGAGTGCTTCGAAGAGACGGGAGTGAGGGCGGGCGAGCTGACGCCGATCGGCTCCATCGTTTACAAAAAGAGCCGCAAGCGGATTCAGGCATTCGCTGGTCCCGCGCCAGTTGATGCGGCCCCGCGCTGCGCGTCGTGGGAAGTCGACTGCGCTGAATTCGTTTCGCTGGAGCGAGGCCGCGAGCTGATCCACCCCGATCAGCGTCCGTTTCTCGACCGGCTCGAACTGCTGCTGCGGGGCGAGTGGAGCGACGAGACTGAGGCGTGAACGCCTGCCCCTGCACATGTGGGGCAAGTCTGCTCCAGTCCCCGCTCTTTCGATCACAGAGGCAGGAGGTGCAGCCCCCGCGCATCAGGTTCTCTTTACGACGCTCCGCCCTGATCGTCCTCCCGCAACAAAACTTCGGTGGCGGGATGCACGTAGGCCCAGGCGGCGAATGAACCCTCCGGCGTTTCGACCGTTACCTCGATCCGCCGATACTCCGGTCCGGCCAGACTGCCTTCGGGAATCCCTTCCAGGTCGTCGCAGTCACGCAGTGTCTGGTCGGCCTGCGCGGGGGAGAGGAAATACAGTTCCCCCTCGACGCGGTCGCGCGGAGCACGCACGATCATCAACGGTTCGGAGCGGGTGAATCCGTGCAGCACGGCGGGCAGATGCCGGTCGTAGCGGCCGGCAAGCAGGTGGTGATTGCACTCGCCGCGGCGGAGAGTGCCAAACACAAACAGCGGCCGTTCGGACACGTCTTTGATCCCCATTCCCTGCCGGCGTGCCGGGAGAATTTCCCCCTCCCGGCCAGCGCCCGGCACGATCGACACACTTCAGCCCGCGAGGGCCTTGACGACGAGCTCCCCCATCTCCGAGGTGCTGACACTCGGGCCTCCCGCGGCGATGTCTTTCGTCCGCGCGCCCCCTTCGAGCACCTGAGTGACGGCGTCTTCAATCGCCTTCGCTTCCGTTTCGAGCGAAAGCGAATGCCGCAGCAGCATCGCCGAGGCAAGAATCGTCGCCAGCGGATTGGCGATCCCCTTGCCGGCAATGTCGGGAGCCGAGCCGTGAATCGGCTCGTACAGGCCGGGGCCGGAATCCCCGAGCGATGCCGAGGGGAGCAATCCGAGCGAGCCGGGAAGCATCGACCCTTCATCGGTGAGGATGTCGCCGAACAGGTTCGCCGTCACCACCACGTCGAAGTCCCGCGGGCGGGAGATCAGATGCATCGCCATCGCATCGACGAGCACGACTTCAAACTGAACATCCGGGAACTCTTCCTTCATGATCCGGGCGGCGGTGCTCCGCCACAGCCGCGAGACTTCGAGGACGTTTGCCTTGTCCACCGAGGTGACCTTGCCCCCGCGTTCGCGGGCGGAACGGGCGGCGAGCCGCACGACCCGCTCGATCTCCGCCGTGTTGTAGATCATGACGTTGTACGCTTCTTCGCCGCTCGGATGCGGACGCCGGCCCGACTCGCCGAAGTAGACGTCGCCGGTCAGCTCGCGGACGAACAGGATGTCGACCCCCTCAATGATCGGGCGCTTGAGGGGCGAGGCGTCGATCAGGACGGAGTGCGGCTTGATCGGACGCAGGTTGGCGAACAGCCCCAGTTCTTTCCGCAGCCGCAGCAGTCCCGCTTCGGGCCGCGTTTTTGCGGAAGGATCATCCCACTTCGGCCCGCCGACCGCCCCGAGCAGCACGGCGTCACTGGCCTTGCACGCCGCCAGGGTTTCTTCGGGCAGGGGATCGCCGTGGCTGTCGATCGCGTTCCCCCCCATGGGGAACGAGGCACACTCGAAGCGGTGTCCGAAGCGGCTGGCGATCGTCTGCAACACACGTTCGGCCTCCGCCGTCACTTCCGGCCCGATTCCGTCTCCGGGGAGCAATACCAGCTTCGCGTCCACAGTCCTGTGCCTTTCTGACAAAGAGTAACTCCAGCCTCTGTCGCCGGGCGGTCCGAGCCAATCTCCGGAGCGAGTACCCATTCGCGCACCTTCGGCCCGCTGATTCTGGGGGGGAGGCACTCCTGTCGAGTACCGCCTTCGCGCGACAAGAACGGGCATTCCGGGACGGGAACGCGACGACCGGCGACAATTTACGACAACTCTAGCGACCACGGTCCGCGCCTTCAACGAAGCAGCCCGGTTGAATCAGGCAGAGGGGATCGGAGCAGGGGAGGTGGCCAGAGATGCCGCTGGTTCATCCACCTTGCCACCTCCTTCAGGACGTGAGAGGGGCTCCGCGCCAGCCGGGATCCGGAGGACTCTCGAACGGTCAGGCCACTTACGCGGAAGATACCCGCCGGTCGTACCGTGCGGAGAAGAGGGAGCCTGCCAAAGTTGCGAGCCCGGGTTCCCACGAGTGGCCAGTTAGAACAGGCGCCGTCGGTGCAATCGGGCGGAGTCGCCGTGGGGCGACTCCGGAGCCGTCCCGTGGTTCAAGTGCTCGCGAAACGGCCACCGATAAAGTGAAGGCCCGGCGACGATCGGCAATTTCTGCGTCTTTGCGCCGGCAAATCGGTCGGCTGCCTCCGTACACCCAAGGACATGTATAGTGCCATGCTGAGATCCATCTTCTTTTCCGCCGGACTGTTCGTCTTCCTGTGGGGCGGATCGTTCCTGATGGTCGACAAATTCGTTCTCCACCTCCGGGAAGACGTGTCACAACAGGCCACCGGTTTCCGCGGACTGTTCACGACGAATGCATCGCGGCAGCAGGTGCTCGATCCGCCGGACTGGGCCGCCTTCAGCCTGCTCTCGATCGGCTCCGTGACGATGCTCTACTCGCTCGCGCTCCCGAAGAAGAAGCCGCAGTAATCTCGATCTGCGACGGACGTTTCCACGCGAACCGTCCCCAGGACCGAGTGTGCCGATGCTCCGCGCCGGCGGGCGGCGATGACTTTTCGCACCCCGCCGGCAGCACGAATCGCGAATCGCGAATCACCTGTTCGTGAGACAGGTTGGAGCGTTCAGGGGAGCCAGATCTCGAGCACTTCGGCGATCTCCTCCGGCCCGAGTGTTTCGTGCGCGAGAAGTTCATCCGCGAGGGCAGCCAAAGCGTTCCACATCGGGTCGGATTTCAGCTGGCGGTAGAGATCGACCGTCACCCCCTCCAGCCAGGCGATGCACTGTCGCGGATTTGGATGGAACAGTCGCGCGGCTTCGACCGCGTCCTTCCAGTCGCCGGCCCACTCCGCAACCATCGCCGGGTGAAACGGGTCGCCCGTGTAAATCATCTCGGCAACCGGGCCGGCGAGAGCGACGAGCACCAGCCGTTCATTGAGCTCCCGTTGGGAAAACCGTCCGCGACGCCAGACGACCTGTGTGTCGGCGGTACGGCGGGGACCGTCATCCCAGTCGGGATCAATCGTCACCGACCGCACGGTTCCGCCGAGGTATGCCGCCATGAAGGCATGGCCCGACTCGTGATACGCCACGATCTCCATGCGTCGAACCATGCCTCTTAATTGCGACCGTGCAGAACGGTTCCTGAGCCTCACCCGTGACGGACTGAACGGGTTTATTTGTCTTTCACGACTCGAATCTTGATGTTCCGGAAGGCGACGGGGTTCCCGTGGTCCTGGAGGCAGAGATGGCCTGAGGTCGCCTTGCCGAACTTTGGCATCTTCCCGAACTTGCTCTTCGCGACCCGCTCGTCCCAGTCCTGGCTCCCTTTGACGTACTCGCAGTACTTGACGCCGTTCATGTAATGAACGCATTGTTCGGGAGTAATCAGAATCCGGAGCTGATTCCATTCACCGGCCGGTTTCGTGGCGTCGGTCTCCGACGAGTAGAGCCGGTACAGCCAGCCCGCTTTCTGCGGATCGCGGCCCGCGACATTATCCTGAATCTGGATCTCGGGGCCCGTCATCCAGGGGGTCGCTTCCTCTTCGGTGACGTGATACATCACGCCACTGTTGCCCCCTTCCGAGATCTTGTATTCGAGTGACAGCTCAAAACTGTCGTACTTGTCGGCGGTGATGATGTCCCCCGCACCGCGAGTCGTCCAGGTGAGGGCACCGTCGACGACTTTCCATCCCGGGTTGATCCCCTCCTTGCGATAGTTCCGCCAGCCATCGGTCGTCTTGCCGTCGAAGAGCAGTTTCCAGCCTTCCTGCTGTTCTTTCTCGGTCAGCATGTTCTGCGCGCCCGTTGTCGCGGGGGCATCGGCAGCGGTGCAGGCGAACTGATAACCGATCGACAGGGCAAAGGCAGCCAGCCAGACCCGACGGAAGCAAATCGAATGCATTGGGCGATCTCCCGGCAACGGTTGGTATTTCGAGTGTCTCGGAAACTGCTCCGCCGCGACGCGCCAGGAAAGTCAGCCCCTGGCGGAACTGCCGCGAAGCGACAAACGGGCTTCCGATCATAGCGAGCGGCGGACGGCTCCGCCAATTCCGGACACAGGAAGCCGACTAGGTTGAGCTTGTTGCGGAACTTCCATAGGTCGTGCTGAAGCCGCCCCGCGCAATCGCCGCTTCAAGCTCGGCTCGCGAGTCGATGTCCTGGGCCAGGGAGAGCACACGCGACAGCGAGATCACCACCGGGCGGGGACCGCTCCGCGATTCACGATGCAACAGGACCTTCGCCGCGTGCGCTTCCAGCCCCGCGACGGTCAGAGTTCCTCGCTGCATCTGTCGATAGGCACTCCACAAATGCCAGGGGATGCTGAACGAGAGCAGGGGGAACTGGCCGCGGCGAAGATTTCTGAAGTCCTGCCGCACGAGCTCTCCCAGACCACGGACCAGCATCGGGAGCACCCGGCGACGCAGGGGCAGATTGCGATGACGGTAGGCGAGAGAAAGCAGGTGGATCAACAGTTCCAACCGCACGGCAGGCGGACGAAAAATCACGAGATGCCCGGGATAAACGATCAGCGGAGCGGCATCGGGCGTGGGCCGAATTGTGTAGTGCGGCTTCCAGCCGCTGGGACCGAGTTCTTCGGGTACGGCGACAATGAATTGCCACCAGAACCGGCATTCCGAATACGGTTCGAACTCCCCGTCGATAATCTCGCGCAACTCCTCGGATGTCGGAAGCACATCACACGTGCAGACCGCCACCGGCCCCTCTTCCGCTTCCGCCGCGAGGACGGCAGCCAGCGTCGCGAGCGTTGTTGCAAGTGAACCACGTGCGTCGAGAATCTCACAGTCGACGCAGCCTTCATAAACCTCGCGCGGTCCGACCAGTCGCGGTTCCAGAAAGCGCCCGGAGCTGCGCAGGCGGGTGATCAGTTCCCCGGCAAGGGGACAGCCTCCGGGAAGCGGCAGAAGCCCCTTGTAACCGGTGAGCATCTGCTCGCGACTCAGCCCCGGTGGAACAGCGCCGGGCCGCAGATCACTGCCTCCCAGAATAAAGACCGGCAAGCGTCGGGTCATCGCCGGCCCTTTCCGTCACAAAAAAAATCGTCGGTTCACTTCGCGCCGCCCGCCAGTCAAATGCGAACCATGGCCTGATCAACGGCGGTCGCGCGGTTGCTGTCACCGGCCGGGAATCTTGTCCCCTGACCTTACAGAATCCCTGACGCTCCATCAATTGCCCGGCTCTCCGTCATCGGGACAATCAGCCGGCAGGTCGTCCCCTGTCCCGGCTGACTGTCGACTTCCAGGCGGCCCCCGAGATAGCCGATCCGCTCCGCGATACTGAGCAGGCCGAGACCAGTTTCGTTCTGCTGCTGCTCGATCCTCTGCGGCTGGAACCCGCGCCCTTTATCGGAAATCCGAATCAGACACTGTCCGTCCGGAAGACGCTCGACTTCCAGGCGGGCCTGCTGCGTTCCGCTGTGCTGGACCACGTTCAGCAGCAGTTCATGGGTTGCATCGAAGCAGAACGCGCTGAGTGCCGAGTCTGTCGGAACTGCCTCCCGGTCGACCGACAATTCGACTTCGAGTCCGTGCCGCTTCGACAGCCAGTGGACAAGCCATTCGAACGCCGCATTGAGCCCGCCGATGTGCAGGATCGGCGGGCTGAGTTCGGATGAGATGGTATTCGCTGTTTCGAGGATGTGGTCGAGCAGTTCTGCCGCATCCTGCCAGACGTTGAAGTATTCACTTTGTTCGAGGGGCTTGCGGAGGACATCGACGCGAAGCCTGGCGGCGACGAGCTGTTGCTGCAAGTCCTCGTGCAGCATCTCCACAAACCGCCGGCGTTCACGATGCTCGGTCTGCGTCAGCTCGAAGGCGAGTTTGCGCAGCTGGGCGGTACGCCGCTCGGCGAGGGCCGTCCTCTGCGCCACCCGCCGTTCGAGCTGCTGATTCAGGCGAATTGTGAGGTCCTCCGACTGCTTCTGGGACTGCAATTGTTCGCGCGAACAGGCCCCGGCGGCGGCCAGGATGGCCGCATCAAGCCAGTTCTGGAGAACCAGCAGCTCATCGAGAGTCAGCGGCGGATCGAGGGCGCTGCACAGCTCTTCGATCAGCACGTGACGCAGGGCCTGAAAGTCGGAGATTACTTCTTCCAGAGACCAGCCGAGTTGCCAGCGCTGCTCCCCATGTCGAGCGGCAATCGCGCGGGTGGATTCGGCGTTCGACCGGTCCCCCTCCGCCAGCTCCCGTCCCATCGCACACAAAAACTCCGGGAGCGAATCCCGGAGTTCGTCTCGATGCTCGGCATGTTCAGACGGGCCCGGTTGGGTGACGAGCCCTTCCCAGCGTCCGATGATCTTCTCGGCCGACTGCGTGAGCCAGTTTCCAATTTCTTTCCAGCGACGTAATGGCGCATTGCCCGCACGGGACGCCATGGGGATGTCCATCTGCCAATCGCTCACACTCAAGAGGGCATGGGTCAGACTCCACGGATGGCGGCAATCAGCCGGTTCGGCGGACTCGATTTCGAGAGGTAGTCTGCCGCGCCGCTCTCGCGCATCAGCGCTGCCATCCCCTGGGCGTCGTGCATCGAGAGTCCGATGACGCGAACCTCGGGGAAGTTGGCCGCGATGTGACGGGTTGCCTCGATTCCGTTCATGCCAGGCATCGTGACATCCATCAGGATAACGTCCGGCAGCAACTCGCGGCAAAGGGCAATTGCCGTCGCCCCGTCGCCGGCTTCGCCGACCACTTCGAGGTCGCTCTGCGACTGGAGAAGCCCCGCGAGTCCGCGCCGAATTGCACGCTGGTCGTCCACAAGAAGAACGCGGATTCGCCTTCTTGCATACGGAGTATCCTGTTCCAGATACGACTGCGAGGTTTCGCGAGTGCTCAGCATGAGGCCGGCCCACCGTCTTCCGTTGTGAACTCAATCCACGCAAATTCCCAGAGCGAATTGTGTGCCAGCACTTTACGGGATTTCTTGCCCGCACAGCAGGAGCGTGGGGTCTCCGGACGTTCCCTTACGCTTTCTGTACTTCTCCTGTCCTTTCCGGGGACCATCGATGACCGCTGGTTGATTTGTGACCAGCCTCCCGGGGATGGCTTCGCCTTGACCATCACAGTTAGCCGGTGTCGATCTCTTGAACTCCCCAAAGCTTGGATTTTGAGCGGATGAATCCACGAAATTCAGGGACTGGTGGAGGGAAGCTCACCAATTGCAGAATTTCCCTCCGGCCCGCGCGGTACGGGTGAGCCCGCCGCAAGAACGGCATTCGAAGGTGCAGGCACCACCAGGCAGGAGGGAACAGGAGTGAAAGCGTGCGACCTTTGCCAGGGCAGGTCGGCCCCTGATCGAAGCGCGGCCACTTGCCACTCAGTCTGACAGATCCTCACACGGTCAGCACATTACCGCCATGGGTATTTCGAAAGGCCGACCGGAGACAAGCCGCCTCTCTCTCGGAACCAGCCTGCCTCATCTGCTGACGCGTTTTTGCATCCTGCTGTCTCCGAATGAAGACAATGGGGCAGGAAAGGGACGCGTGCGGCCGTCTTGATTCTCAGGGCAGAAGCGGGATGGGTACCGAACTCCCCAGCTCGAACTGGTCCTGATTGCGGGCCGCTGCGGATGTCCCGCTTCGCAGTGTCGATTGCGGATCGACCAGTGCGGACGGGTAACACCCGCTGCCCATAGTCAGTGAACAGGGCCGGGCACCGATCGACTCTCGCGGCCAGGCGTCAGGGCGTGGAAGTTTCCTGAACTGCCGCTGCCGCGGCGAGTCCCTGACGAAGTACGCACGAATCGGGATCGACCGGGATTCCGCGGCGGTACTGCTCGAGAACCTCGCGCGATTGTTTCGCCAGCATGCGGCGGACTTCGCGGCGCTTGCCGCGAATGCGGGGAATCTTCAGCGTGTCGTACGCGGTCGTCTGGTGGCGCATCCACGCGATTACCGCGGATTCCGCCCGCTGCTCGATCGGAATCCGCTGTGTGCGGGCCACCGTTCCACTGCCGACCGGAGTTGCGTGCCGGGTCACGGCGGCGGCGACTTCGGAAGCCAGCTCCGCATGACAGGGAGCGAACGCCAGAAACGCCAGCACTGCGTCGTGAAAAGAGCTGACGTACTCGGACTGCTGTCGTTCACGGCGGCGCGCGTCTGCTTCCTGCTTCCGCGAATACGATTCGGTGGCCCGCTCCGCTTCGAGTTGCTGCCGGATCTCCTCAATCCGCGATGCGGGAGCCCAGACTCCCAGCGAGAAGATCTTGCGGCCGCGTTTCTGCTGAACCGTCCAGGTCGGGCCGGCCGCTTTCACCCGCCGCGTCAATGCCGCATCGCCCGGCGGCAGGAGTGTCCAGTCGGCCGGTGGCCGCAGATGTTCTCCGTTCGGGGCGATGACAAGCCGTTCTTCCGGGCCGGGGGCGACAATCCGTGTCTGATCGGGCATGAGATGAGTCGCGAAGCTGAAGATTGCAGGCCAAATGATCCGATGGGGGCCGTCCTTATTCGCAGCCCCTCAGGCCTTGTGACTGGCGGCTAAGATCGGAAGCGCAGCGAAAAAAGATCCGCGTCCTGCATCACAAACCGCAGGCGGATCGGCTGTCCGGCGAGACTGCTCAGGTCGCTTCCATTTTTCCACGAGACAATCCGTTCGATCTGATCTCCCACAAGCTGCGGGCAATCTTCCAGAGTGTAACCGGGCAGGGGGGCTCCCGCTGCCGACTGCAGTTCGACGCGGAGCATTCCGGCCGCGCTGGTGGAGTAATTGATTTCGAGTTCCCGGCCGTCGAATGTCAGCGGTTTGGTGATCAGTTCGCCCCCTTTCCAGGGAGCGTTGACCGAGGTGAAACCGTCGAGACGCAGCGTGTACCGCCGGTCTCCAATGACAAAGATCGACATCTCGGCGGGGCCGGTTTGATGAATCCCGATGGCGGCGTAATTCGAACGGTTGCCCCAGCCGTCGGGGCCAACGCCAGGACGTATAAACGCTTCCATGAACGTGCGGTCAAAGCGATTCCCGCCGCGCGTCGACATGAACAGAATGTCGGTAGTGGCGCCCCGATTGGCCATGAAGCGGGTTGGAGTCGCCACGTAGATGTGCGGTGCCCGGAAGTAAGGCTGCGTCACGCTTGTGTAGAGATGCTCGCCGGGGACATTCGCTTCCATCATCACCGGTTCGGTCCAGTTCACGAAATCCTGCGATGTGGTTCGGGCGATCGCCCGCACTCCCTTCTCGATGCGGCGGAAGTAACAGACATAACACGATTCCGTCTCGGACCAGAAAGCCGCATTCTGCGAATCGAAGTAGCGCCCCCACTCCTCGGGGATGACGGCTTCTTCCCGCAGCTTCTTCCAGTGGATGCCGTCGCCCGACACAAACGCCTTGAGACCTCCCGGCCCCCGCTTCTCGCGAACATCCTTCTGGTGCGGCTGAAAAGCCAGCCCTCCGAGTGCCTTGTAGCGCTCTTCCGCGGGAACTCCGGGGCAGGTGTCGATGAACGGCGTGAAGTTGTGATTCACCAGGAACTCGTCCGCGAGCACGACATTGCCGTGGGGATAGCGTTCGACCTCATACAGTCCCAGGTTCGGTTCGATCCAGTGGATTCCATCCCGGCTTTCCGAATAAAGCGTGATCTCGTTGTCGTGGTACGCCTCGATGCCGTGCGTCTTCCATGTGATTCCCGGCAGTTTGTCGCCGCGGCTGTACATGCGAAACCGGTCGCCATCCTTCAGGATCGTTCCATAATGCCCCTGCGGTCGCGGCTGTTGCGCCGGCGAGGCAAGCTGCGGCGAGTGCAGCTTCAAAGACACCCCTTCGAGCGAATTGATCAGGAAGCGATCGACGAACAATTCCCGGCGGGAGCCGATCGCAAGCGCCGACTGCTCGTTCCCCGCGCCCGGAGACGCAAGCATTCCGACGAGAGTCAGGGCAGTGAGCATCGAACGGAATGCAGCGGGCATCACAGCGATTCTCTGACAGAGAGTTCACAGAGGGACAAACACTCCTCTTGCCAGCATCCGGGAACGCGGAACTGCGGACGCAGGAGATGGCCCGCGGCTTCCCTCATCTGCATTACCTGCGAGGATCGCGCTTCCACCAGTCAGGGCCTTCGCGAAGTACCGCGGCATCGTGGTCGATTAACCGTTGCCGCAATTCCGCGAACTTCTCCGGATGCTTTGCCGAGAGTTCGGTCGTTTCGCGAGGATCTTCGGCGATGTTGTAAAGCTCGAAGGAGGTCAGGTCGTCTGAGCCGATGATCTTCCAGTCGCCAATCCTCAGCCCGACCCGCGAGGCTTCGGGGGCCAGGTGGTTTCGCCAGTAGAGCGGCTGTGTCCGTGTCATCGGTTTGCCGGCAAACAGCGGGAGGAGACTCGCCCCGTCAATGGTGCGGTCGGACGGAAGCGGAATATCGACGATGTCGCAGATGGTCGTGAAGATATCGGAACCGATCACCGGCTGATCACTCTCGGTTCCCGCCTTGATATGCCCCGGCCAGACGAAGATGCCGGGGACACGAATGCCCCCTTCATAGGTGTGCCTCTTGCGGCCGCGGAGCCCGCCGGTCGATCCGCGGGTTCGGCCCTTTGTGCCGTCCCCTTCCGGCCCGTTGTCCGAAGTGAAGACGATGAGCGTGTTCCTGTTGGCTCCCATCTTTTCCAACGCATTCATCAGCTTCCCGAACGCGCTGTCGAGCTGGGTGAGATTGCCGTGGTGCTGGCGGATTCCTTCATCCTCAATGTCGGCATACTGCTCCAGGAATTTCGGATCGGTCTCGATCGGTAGATGCGGCTCGTGCGTCCAGACCGTCATGAAGAACGGCCGCTTCTTGTCCTTGCGGTTTGTCAGCCAGTCGATCCCTTCCTGCACGACGAGGTCGGCACTGTTCCCCTCGAGCGGCCCCACCGCCTTGCGATTCCGGGCGAAGTTCACCGGGTTCACATGATTGGGGGCCGCGTTGTTCTGGGTGGCGAACCAGTGGTCGTATCCATGATCATCGGGCTGTGGCTGCTGGTCGCTGTTGAAGTAACCGTTGAGGTGCCACTTGCCGGTATGACAGGTGTCGTAGCCGCGTTCCTTGAGGAGTCTGGCGATGGTGATTTCGCTCGTCCGCAAATGGACTTCATGATTCTCGGGAATCCAGCGATAGACGCCGTTGCGATAAGGCGTGCGTCCCGTGAGAATCGCCGAGCGCGACGGCGAGCAGACGCCGCACGCCGCGTAACACTGTGTCAGGCGCAGCCCCTTTTTCGCGAAGGCGTCGAGGGAGGGAGTTTGAATCCGCGGATGGCCGTAACAGCTGAGGTCTCCCCAGCCCAGGTCGTCAGCGAGGAACACGACGATGTTCGGCCGCTCGGGCTCTTTCGCTTCCGCTGCCGTCAGCGCGGCAGATGAGAAAACCAGAAACAGGGAAAGGACCAGGCAGGCTCGGCGGATCGTCATGAAAACAGTGCTCCCCGATGGAATGCGGGCAATCGGTGCAGGGCGGATACCCTCTAACGAGTACCGTCTCTCGTGTGGATGATCCCCCTCTCGCCGCGCGAGTGCAACTTTTTTCTGCGGATGGGCCATCTCCACAGCGAAATGTCGCGGGCAGAGTGTGTAGGAGTCGTGAAAGTGGCGGCCGTAGTGCGTTTCGAGCCGGTACACTCGTACCTCTGGGGTTCGTGCGATACTCTGGGGGGCACCAATGACAGCGAAATCCCCAGTCCGCCGCGGCGACACTCGCTCACGCCTCGCGGACGCAGACCTCACGAGGCTTCCCCATGAAAATGCTGCATCGATCCGGATTCCTTTCCCTCGCGCTAACAGGCGTGGTGATTCTCTGCGGGCAGTTCGCAGCCGCCGAGGAGAATGTGTCTCTTCCGAAAGCCTGCATTGACGGCACTGGCCCGGGATGGCGGGCGCTCGGAGAGGAGGACTTCGTCAACGTGAATGGCGAAGCCGATACCTGGACCTGGAAGGACGGCATGGCCTACTGCACCGGCCAACCGGTCGGCGTGATTCGCTCGCAGAAGATCTATCAGAACTTCGAGCTCGTCGTCGAATGGCGGCACGAGAAACCGGCCGGCAACTCGGGTGTCTTTGTCTGGACGCCGGAAAGCTCGCTGAAAGACCTTCCTCCCGGCCGCTTGCCGCACGGCATCGAAGTCCAGATCCTGGATCACGGCTTCGCCGAGCAGTACGAAAAGCGCACCGGCAAGAAGGGAGACTGGTTCACCACGAACGGCGATGTGTTCGCCGTCGGCAGCTCGAAGATGACTCCCTTCCCGCCGGTGTCTCCCAACGGAAAACGCAGCTTCCCCTCGAAGAATCTCACCAGGGGGGCCGGCGAATGGAATCACTATTACATCCGAGCGATCAACGGCGAAGTCCGCTTGTGGGTGAATGGTGAGGAAGTCTCGGGCGGCACCGGCTGCGAGCCGAACAGCGGCTACGTCTGCCTCGAATCCGAAGGCTCGCCGATCCAGTTCCGCAACATCCGGATTCGCGAACTTCCATAATCAACTTGAGGCCGTGCTTCAAAACAATCCGGGCCGCAGCGTCTCGTCCTGAGTCGCTGCGGCCCTTTTTTATGGAAAGTCACGAAGACGCAGATCACCTGTCGGTTTCGCTCGGAAGTGTCCGCAGCTCCACCTTGCGGAACTCGACGGGGTGACTCTCCGACTGCAGCGAGATCGTCCCGCCGGTGAGCAGTTTGCCTCCCTGTTTCTCGATGAGCTCGCGGGCGTGGGCATCCCGGTCGTCGAGCTGCGGCTCGCTGTATTCGAGCACCGGCTTGCCGTTGACGAGATGTCGGATCAGCTTGCTGCCGCGGACTTCGATCTCCACCGTCACCCATTGATCTCCATGAAAGGTGTCAGATTCGGAGTTCGTGCAGTGCCGGGTGACCAGTTCGCCCTGCATGAAGACATTCGTACCGGGGGTGCAGAGATTCGCGGTCGAGCGCTTTGCCGAGCCGCCTCCGCCGAGAAGCTGAACTTCGATCGACGCGGGAAACTCCTGGTCCTTGCCCATCGTGGCGGGGCTCTCGCCGTGAATCATCACGCCGCTGTTGCGGACGGCCCAGCTTGGCCCGCCGGGGACCTGTTCGCCGACAAACCGATACTCGACCCGCAGGACATAATGCGAGAACGGTTCCTTGTAGAAGAGGTGCCCGAAACGGTTGCCGAACTCCTCGTACTGGTCGTAGGCGACTTTCAGGACTCCGTTCTCCACACGGAACGTGTTGCCGAAATTCTCACCGGCATCGTAGCCGCGAATCTTCGGCGTCCAGCCGTCGAGGTTCTTGCCGTTGAAGAGCGGAATCCACTCGCTACTCTCCGAAGGGGCATCGGCACCTGCGGGTTCCGCTGCCCGCGTTTGCTCTGCGGCGACAGCAAGCAGGAAAACGAAAGAGAGTATCAGGTAGAGGCGATTCATGGGGGACTCCTTGAGGAGAGCATTGAGTCTCATTGACGGTGTTATCATCACGTTGCCTTCGTGCGTGTCTGTTTTCAAATAAAAGGCGGCCGTGTTCTTCCGCACCGGGAGTTCTTCATCCGGAATGAGAGACTCCCCGGACAAAGCCGCGGCGTCCAGAGTATCGCACGCAGGCAAGGCGCAACAGACTGATCGCAAGGAGCCTCCTTCCGGACCGTCGAGATGAACTTGTTGCGACGGCAGCGCGGCCGTCGGTATAGTCGACGGGACGATTCCTCTTCCGCTCCTTGCTTTCCGAGTGGAGGCTTCCATGCGGTGCTTGCGTCTTCCGTTGCTTGCGGCTGCGCTGTTTCTGGGATTCGCTGGCCCGGTTGCCGAGGCCCAGCAGGTCATTCCCCACGGGCAGAGCAAACCACCCGGGCCGCCGCTGTCTCCCGAGGAAGCGGTCAGGAAGATGACGGTCCCGGAAGGCTTCACGGTCGAGCTCGTGGCGAGTGAACCGGATATTGTCAACCCGGTCGCGATGACCTTCGATGAACGCGGCCGGATCTGGATCACGGAAAGTCTCGAATACCCGCGCAGCGCCCCCGGTGCCGGACGCGATCGCGTGAAGGTCCTCGAAGACACCGACGGCGACGGCCGCGCGGACAAATTCACCACGTTTGCCGAGGGATTGAATATCCCGTCGGGGATTGCCGTCGGCTATGGCGGAGTCTGGGTGGCCAACGCACCGGACCTTCTCTTCCTGCAGGACACTGACGGCGACGGCAAGGCCGACAAACGCGAAGTTGTTGTCACGGGCTTCGGCCGGACCGACACCCACGAGTTGCCAAACTCGCTGACCTGGGGGCCTGACGGGTGGCTTTACGGCCTGAACGGGGTGTTCAATCACAGCCACATCAAGTACCGCGGCAAGGAGTACAAATTCACCTGTGCGCTGTTTCGCATTCACCCCCGCACCCGGGATTTCGAGATCTTCTGCGAGGGAACCAGCAACCCGTGGGGCATTGCGTGGGACAGCGAAGGGAGTGCGTTCGTCAGTGCCTGTGTGATCGACCACCTCTGGCACCTCGTCGAGACCGGCTATTACCACCGGCAGGGGGGCCCTTATCCACCCTTCACCTGGAAAATCGGTTCGATCGTCAAGCACAAACATCAGAAGGCCGCCTACTGCGGCCTCCACTGGTTCGACAGCGACGCCTATCCCGAGCAGTACCGCGAACGCCTCTTCATGGGAAACATTCATGGCAACTGCGTGAATACGGATGTGCTGGAACGCGACGGTTCCACCTACTTCGCCCGCGGCGAACCCGACTTTCTGTCCGCGAACGATCCGTGGTTCATGCCGGTCGTGCAGAAGACGGGCCCCGATGGCTGCCTGTATGTTCTCGACTGGTACGATCAATATCATTGCTATCAGGATGCCCGTCGCGATCCCGAAGGGATCGATCGGCTCAAGGGACGCCTCTACCGCGTTCGCTACCGCGGCACTCCGCGCGTTAGCGGATTCGACCTCGCGGAGGAAAGTGATCCGCAACTCATCGAACGGCTGCACAGCCCAAATGTGTATTTCCGGGACATTGCACAACGCGTCCTCGCCGAGAGAAACGATCCGGAGACACGGGAGAAGCTGCAGACGCTGGTGCTCAACGAACAGGCTCCGCGCAAGGCACGGATGCACGCACTCTGGGCGTTAATCGGCGGCAGCAACGGACAGCTACATCCTCAATTCCACCTGCAGCTGCTGTCACATGCGGACGCATCGTTGCGTGCCTGGGCGGTTCGTGCCGCCGGAAATGCCCGCCATGTCGAACCCACCCTCCGTGAGCGCATCGGGGCAATGGCGACAGATGCCTCTCCCGACGTTCAGCTGCAGGTGGCGATTGCGGCGCGCAAGATCGAGGGCATCGACTCCCTGCCGCTGCTGCTCGAAGTGCTGGCACATTGCGGCAACGACAAGCTGATTCCGCACATCGTCTGGCAGAATCTCCATCCGCTGCTCGAAGAGGAGAGCCCGCGCTTTCTGGAGATTGTGTCGCGGCCCGAGATGCAGTCGAACCGCAACATCGCCACGCTGATGCCCCGGGCGGTGGAACGGATCGTCGGACGCAAGAACTCCGATCCGCGTCCCGTCGTGGCGCTCTTCCGACTGCTCGCCGAAGGACGCCGTTCCGAGGTGGCGACAGCCCGGCAATGCCTGGCGATTCTCGCCGGGCGCGTGCAGACAGGCGAGATCTCAGGCCGGCCGCTTCTCGAATTGAGGCAGGCAATTCAGCCGTTGCTCCTGCCAATTCTCCGGGACGAACAGCATCCGCTGCGGCTCGACGCGGCGCTCCTCGCGACCACCTGGAAGGACTCGGTTGCCTTCGCGGCCGTGCGGAGTGTGCTGGTGGGGACGGATCATCCGGACGAACTGCGGCTCCAGGCGCTCGACGCATTGATTGCGGCCGGCGATACTTCGCTGCTGGAAACGGCTTCGAAGGCGCTCGCCGACGCGAAAGCGAATACACCGGACTTCCGCGGCCGGCTGATTGCCTCACTCGGGCGGCTTGAAGATCCGCGTGTCGCCGACGTCGTCCTGGCGCATTACCCGCAGATGGAGCCTGCGCTGCAACCACGGGTCATCGAACTTCTGACCGATCGCGTCTCCTGGAGCCGCAAGTTGCTCGACGCCATCGGCAGGAAACAGATTCCCTCCGATGCACTCAACGTCAATCAGGTCCGCAAGCTCCTCGCTTCAAAGGACGAGGAGTTGGTGAAGCTCGTGACCGCCACCTGGGGCACTCTCCGCGACGAGCGAAATCCGCAGCGGGAAGAAGTCATTGCCGCGATGCGGCGGCTGATTCGACAGAACCCCGGTGATGCCAAAGCGGGCAGGCTGGTGTTCGCGAAGGTTTGCGGACAGTGTCACAAGATTTACGGAGAAGGGCAGGAGGTCGGCCCCGATATCACGGCGAACGGCCGCAGCTCGTTCGAGCAACTTCTGTCGAACGTGTTTGACCCAAGTCTCGTGATCGGGGCGGCATACCAGTCACGCATCGTCGTGACGGACAAGGGACGCATCCTGAACGGACTCGTCATCGAGGACAGCGAGCAGAAGCTCGTCCTGAAGGTGCAGGGGGGCAAGCTCGAGACGATTCCTCGCGAGGAGATCGAAGAAACGAAGCTCAGCGAACTCTCGATGATGCCCGAGGGGCTCGAAAACCAGCTCAAGCCGCAGGAGATTGCCGACCTGTTTGCGTTTCTGACACTCGACCGTCCGCCCGACGATCCGAATGCGAAGCAGTTGCCGGGCGTGCGGGCCGTGGTCCCGCGATCGAGTGCCGAGCCCGGCGAGTTCTCAAGCATCCTGCAGGAGGTCGCACCGGGCTTCTCGGTCCGCGAGAGTGGCGAGGGGGGACTGTCGCTGCTCGCCGAGCACCTGGGGCGTCCCGGTGTCGTCCGCACGCATCCGGTTCGCCCCGGCGTTCCCTGCATCCTGAAACGGAAAGTTGATGTTCCCGCACAGGGGCGAACCCGCTTGCTGATGGAGGTCTCACACGATCCGCGAGGCGATTGGCAGCTGATCGTGAAAGCGAACGGCAAAGTCCTGCACGACTCGGTGATCTCCGCGAGCAGGACCTTGAAAGGCTGGGCCGACGTGACCGTCGACCTCACCCCCTTCGCCGGAAAGCCGGTGGAACTCGAACTGCACAACCACCCGAACAACTGGTCCTTCGAGTTCGGCTACTGGGGCCGCGTCGAGATTCTTCATGAACCATGACGTATCGGCTCGTCTGCCGGGACACGAAAGCATCGCTGGACGTCGGGGGTGGATGCGGCTATGACTTGACTACTCGGCTGTAGACTCAGGGCCGCACGAACCGCCCGTTGATTCCGGAGATGAGCGTTGATGTCGTCGATTGATCCACTTGCCATGCTGCGTCCGTGCCGCCCGATTACGGGAATGTCGGCAATCCTGCTTCCGTTTACTGCGGGCGGCGAAGTCGACTGGGACGGGTTCTCGCAGCACGTCGCGCGGACGCGGAGTGCGGGGCTGACGCCGGCGGTCAACATGGATACCGGCTATGTCAATCTGCTCGATGATGCGACACGTATCGCCGTCTTGCGGAAGACCCGCGAGGTTCTCGCCGGCGGAGAGTTCGTCGCGGGAGCGTTCGTCCGCGACCAGCCGGGCGCGCGATTCGATGCGGACACTTACCGTCGACGGATCGACGAGATCCAGGAGCACGGCGGCACTCCGGTCATTTTTCAATCGTACGGCCTGACCGGTCAGGGCCCGGATGAGATCGTGGCGGCGTATGCCGAGCTGGCGCGGAGCTGCTCACGCTTCATCGGCTTTGAACTCGGCCAGATGTTCGCGCCGTTCGGACGGATTTACGACCTCGAGACCTGTCGCGGACTGATGGAAATTCCGCAGTGCCTGGGGGCGAAACACTCGTCGCTGAGCCGCGAACTCGAATGGGAACGCCTGCAGCTTCGCGACCAGGTGCGGCCGGAGTTTCGCGTCTTCACTGGAAACGATCTGGCGATCGATATGGTGATGTACGGCAGCGACTACCTGCTCGGGCTGAGCACATTCGCTCCCGACCTGTTCGCCCGCCGCGACCAGCTCTGGGCCGCCGGTGATCCGGCGTTCTATCAACTCAACGATGTGCTGCAGTACCTGGGCTTCCTCGCCTTCCGGAATCCGGTGCCGGCGTACAAACATTCAGCCGCGCAATTCCTGAAACTGCGCGGCTGGATCGGCTGTGATGCGACGCATCCCCAAAGCCCCACGCGGCCGGAAAGCGACATCGCCGTGCTCCGGGAGATCGGCATCCAGCTGGGTGTGATCGATCGCTGATCGGTAACGGCCCTGCCGGTTGATGGTGGACGATGCTGCGAACGAGGACGCAATCAGCGTTCGAGCACTTCAATTTTCGCTGCGGCAAAGCTCTGCTTCGCCAGTGGAGAAACGCGCCCGGCGACGAAGAACGTCGTCGGGGTATTCGGATGATCCCGGCGATGGGCCGCGATCGCCTCCATCACCTCCGGGGTGTTGGTGATGTAGTCGGCGGCGGAAATGATCACCAGCCCGCCGCTTTTCGTACGGGCGAGCGGCAGCCCCAGGTTCTGAATTTCCTCGACCGGATCCCGCTGATTCAGCTCATTGAGCATCTTCAGCTCCTGCAGCACGCTCAGCCCCTCTGATTCGGTCGTGGCCTCGATCGCGCGCTCGACGAGAACCGGCATGTTCCTCACATGCCGCAGTGAGCGCAGTTGCTGCAGGATGAGCAACCGCTGAGTTGTCGTGTAGCTGATTTCCCGGCAGAACTGCTGCCGTACGTGATCCGGAACGCCGAAACCGGCCAGCTCTTCATCGATGTGATTGTTGATCTCGTGGGGGGCCTTGGTCGCCACCATCTCCTTGATCTCGGCGGTCGTCGGGAGCAGTCCCAGCCCGGGCAGCGCCAGCCCGAGGCCGACCTTCGTCGCGAATCCCCCGAGCCCCTTGCGGAGGGCAATCCCGTCCAGCAGGCTCTTCAAGACTGGATTGGTCGTCTCCGGATCGCATCCGACTTCCACCGCGAGCCGACGGCGATTCTCGCTGCCGGCTCGGCGGTCGGCGGGATCCAGCTTTCCCCGCACCATCCGCTCGAATCCCTTGGGAGCCCGCAAAAGCGCTCCCTGCGGCTCGGTCAGCAGGATTTTGATGCCCTGTGGAGTGTTCCGGACCGTCTGGAAGATCCCTTCGATGAACTGCGGATCCTGGGCAAGCTGCCGCGCGTTTTCGATCGCATACATCTCGCGCAGCCGCAGTTCAAGCATGTTGAGCCCGTGGACGGGGATGACGCCCCATTCGGTGTTCAGGTTGAAGCGATATTTGTAGTTCTCGACCTGCACGAACTCATCGATCGTGTAGTTGGGGCCGCGGAGAATGTCGGAGACCAGCAGGTCGCTCGCGCGAAAGGTCGGGGCGGGTTCGGCGGGGACAGGCTTGTCGCACCAGGCGCGACGGGCGCTGCAATCGAGAGTCAGGAGTCCGAGAAGCAGCATCGTCGAGATGCCCACGAGAGTCATTCGCATGTCAGGCCTCCTTGTGCATTCGCGATCGCCGTGGGCGGGCCGCGTCGGCGGACTTCGTCAGATCGTCATGATCATGGGGAGGGGCCGCGTGAGCGTCGTCTCGGACCGGCTGGTGGAGTTCACAGCACAATGGACTATCCCGCGGGATGTTCCGGATGGTATGCCGATCCGCGGACGAGGGCAAGACGAATTGAGGGACTTCCCTCCGGGCGCAGGCTGATCTCTGCCCCGGGCGAACGGGGGAGAATCGCCTCGCGGAGAATCAGGGGGCTGGGACGCACACCGGTGAGCAGTTGGATCGGCCTCGGGGAGGTCGTTCAGGCCTCTTCGTCACTTTCGGTCTCGGCACTGCGTGCCGGTTCGCGCACAAACCGGTAGCCAACCCCCCGGACCGAAAGGAAGTGCCGCGGATGGGCAGGATCGGTCTCGAAGTACCGCCGCAGACGGACGATGAAATTGTCGACGGTCCGTGTACTCGGACTCGCTTCCAGCCCCCAGACATTGTCGAGCAGCTGCGCACGGGTCAGGACGGCTCCTTCATTCGCGAAGAAACACCGCAGCAGCTCGAATTCGAGGGGGGTGAGCGTTCGTGGTTCTCCCCGGACCGTCACCTCGTGCCGCGTAAAGTTGATCCGCGCCCCGTTGAACTCGTAAATGTCATCCACCGAATCGGGAGCGTGAATCCGCCCGCGGCGGCTGAGCAGGTTGCGAATCCGGCTCATCAGCTCCGCCAGCTCGAATGGCTTCATCATGTACTGGTCGGCCCCCAGGTCAAAGCCCCGGGTGCGGTCCTCCGCGAGCGTCCGGGCGCTGAGAATCAGCACCGGCACCTGAATGTCGGCCTTGCGGATGCGTTCAAGAACGGCATAGCCGCTCATCTCGGGAAGCATCAGGTCGAGGATCACCAGATCAAAACCCTGCGGATTCTCCTCGACGAGCTTCAATGCGGAAGGCCCGTCACCGACCAGGATAGCCTCATAGCCTTCCGCCTCGCAGTTGTACTTGACGGCGATGCCGATGTGCCGCTCGTCTTCAACGATCAGGATTTTCTTCTTCATGGAAGGCATTCGGACCTGCTGTTTCGTCCGTTTCCCAATGTCAGCCATTCACTGGCCGGCCGTTGTTGATCGGGCTCCGCCGGATCGGGGGTAAATCGTGCTGGCGAACTTGATCGGTCTCCGCGGTATTTCCGTCATCCCCACCGGCGACATCCGAAGCTGCTGCGTCTGAAGTCCGCGAACTCCGGACCATCACCTTATCGGCACCGGGCGGGAAAATGACTTCGGTCCTCGTGGCAAACGACTGAATGAGTCAGTGAGCGGAGACGGTGCTGTCCTTCGGAGTGATGCCGGTGCTGTCATCTGTCGAACCGGAGGGGGGCGGGGCGGCGCGTCCTGGCAGCTCGACCTCGAATGTCGCGCCGCGGAGCGGGCCGCGGCCGTGTACCTGGATCTTTCCCCGCATCTTACGCACGAACTGCTTGACAAGGTAGAGTCCCAGCCCGGTTCCTTTCGCGGTCCGTTCCAGTTCGGAACCACCGCGGACAAACCGCTGGAAAATCTTGCGACGGAGCTCGAAACGAATCCCCTTGCCATTGTCCGAAATTCGGATCACGATGCGGTTATCCCCCTGAACGGTCACCTGCACTTCCACCCGTGGCGGTTGCCCCGCGTATTTGATCGCGTTGTCGACCAGGTTCATCAGCACCATTTCGAGATCGTGCGGCGTCGCCAGGACCACGCACGGCTGAATATCGAGCGTGATGCAATCGGGTGAAATCTGGTAACGCCGCAAGAGCGTGTCGACGCATGAGCGGAGCAGCGGCTCGACCGGAATTTCCTCGGTCGGGGGCTCCTCTGTCCGGTCGTGGCTCAACCGGGCCGCTTCGAGAAGATGGTCGATGAGGGAATCAAGCCGCTCGAGATCCTCGAGCATGAAACGGTGGAACTCGCGCTGCTGTTCGTGGCTCACCTCGCGCATGTCGAGCGTCTGGAGGCAGAGCTTGATCGAGGCAATCGGAGACTTTAATTCATGCGTCACACTGTCGATGAAATTCGCCTGCCGGCGGGTCAGTGCAACCTGCTGGATCGTGAGCACGAAATAGAGAATGACGCCGATCAGGACCAGTGCGAAGAAGACGACTCCGATCGTCAACAGGGTCCATTGATTGGCGGTTGACTGGCCGATGATCCAGAAGACCAGCAGCGCGATGATCAGCACGATCAGGACGACGCCCAGCGTGATCGGCCATTTGAGGGAAGAACTGCGGATCATGGAGAATTGCGAGCGAGCGGAGGAGCTCCGCTGAAAATTGCCGTGGGAACTGACCTGAGGTTCGCCGATAGCTTACAATGGCTGCCGACTCTGCAACAAGGGGGGCGGTTTCCGGCCCTCCCCTGGAATTATGGGGCCGCGGGCCCGCCGTTCCAGTGTGACACCCTCCAAGCCTGCCGCCTCGACATGTCCCGGAACGACCTCTCCCGCGGTGTTTTCTTATCCGTTCCGCCAGCGATGATCGCTGCCGTTGTGGTTGCGGCGGTGTGGCCGGGATTCAGTCCGACGACTTCGTTCGGCCAGTCGGGAGCAGGGGCGGCCGCGGAAATCTCGCTCGATGTCACCTTTCCCTATGGCGCCCCGCCGATCGATTACTTCGGAGCCGAAACGGACGATCCGGTCGCCCGGTTGATGCGCCGCCTGGACGCGGGAGAGACGCGTCTCGACCGCGACCCGCAGTTCGGCTATCTCCCCGGCGTCCTCGAAGCTCTGGGAATCAGCACCAGATCGCAGGTGCTGGTTTTCTCGAAGTCGTCGGCGAACGTGCGGCTCATCAGCCCGAAGACCCCTCGGGCGATTTACTTCAATGATGATGTCTACGTTGGCTGGATCCCGGAGATTTCCGCACTGGAGATCTCAGCCGTCGATCCACACAAGGGGGGCATCTTTTATTCCCTCCCTCAGGCGGACGGGAAACCGCAATTTCGCCGGGAGGAGAGCTGCCTGCTCTGTCACGCATCAAGCGGATCGCTGAAAGTCCCCGGCCACCTGCTGCGATCGTTCACCACTGACCTGAACGGCCAGATGCTCAGTGGCTATTCGCGGATTTCACACGACACCCCCTTCGCGAATCGCTGGGGCGGCTGGTACGTAACAGGGACGCACGGGACGCTTTCGCACATGGGAAACCTTGTTGGTGAAGAGGCGGTCCAGCGGCACCAGCGCGAACCCGCGTTCGGCGGCAACATTACCGACCTCGCCCCGTTCTTCGACCTGTCCAGGTACCCCTCTCCACACAGTGACATCGTCGCTCTGATGCTGCTCGACCATCAGGTGCAGCTGCATAACCTGCTGGCGCGTTATCACTACGAATCCCGGCTCGGGCGGAGCGAAACCGTCCTGGAGGCGCTCGTCCGCTATCTGCTGTTCGTGGAAGCCGCACCGCTGGAAGGTCCGGTTCGAGGTACATCGGGATTCGCGGAGTGGTTCCAGAAGCAGGGGCCCCAGGACCGGCAGGGACGCTCGCTGCGACAGCTCGACCTGAAAACCCGGCTGCCGAAGTACCGGCTGAGCTACCTGATCTACTCCCGCGCATTCGACGGCCTGCCCGCGGAAGCCAAGGCCCGGCTGTACCGCCGTCTCCGGGAAGTCCTGAGCGGAAAGGACGAATCGCCCGCGTTTGATGCGATTCCGGCGGACGAACGGAGAGCGATTCTCGAAATCGTCCGCGAGACAAAGGACGATCTCCCCGACGAGTGGGCCACAAGAAACGAGGACCAGGAGCCGTGACGGTCTCCCGCATTGCGACAGTCTCCGCACCGCGTGTAAGTCGCCGCACGAGCGGGTGAATGCGATGGCAGCGAGGGAGAAAAGGCTGCATTGCTCCATTTCCCCGCTTCGCGTTAAACTACGCGCTTCGGGTTTTCCCCTAGAGGGCGGCCCGAACTCCAGAATGGATGCGACGGCAGGTTCCCCGGTTGCCGATTTACTCACCTCGGATGGTGTTCTTCATGAGTGGTTCTTCATGCCTGCGAGCGCGGCCTGGTCGGATTCTTCTCTTGATCGCCGCGTGGCTGCTGGCACCCGAGTTTACGTCGGCCGACGACCTGATGCGGGTGAAAGTTCCCGACGGGTTTGAAGCGGAACTCTTCGCCGATGATGAGCTCGCCCACGACATCTTCGCGATGACCATCGATTCGCGGGGCCGCGTTGTCGTTTCCGGCCCGGGATACGTTCGCATCCTGATCGATGAGGACGGAGACGGAAAGGCGGATCGGGCCCAGCAGTTCGCCGATGGCCCCGCGACCGGGGCGCAGGGGATGTACTTTCATGGGCGCGATCTCCTCTGCACGGGAGACGCGGGGCTGATCCGTTACCGCGATGCCGACGGCGACGACCGGGCCGACGGTCCCCCCGATCTGTTTCTCAAGCTCCGGACCGGCGGCGAGCACACAGCGCACGCGATCCGCAAGGGGCCAGATGGCTGGTGGTACCTCATCGCCGGAAACATGACCGACATCACCGCCAGTTACGCGACGCTGTCCACCTCTCCGGTGCGGCTCCCCGAAGGGGGCACCCTGCTGCGGTTGAAACCGGACCTGTCGGGCGGGGAGATCGTCGCCCACGGGATGCGGAACGCCTACGATTTCGATTTCAGCCGTCAGGGGGCGGTCTACACCTTCGACAGCGACGATGAGCGGGATGTGTCGCTTCCCTGGTATCGGCCGAACCGGGTTTTCGAACTGCTCCCGGGCATGCACGCCGGCTGGGTCTCGACCAGCTGGAAACGCCCGGATGACTTTCTCGACATGCCGCCGGTACTCGCGTCGCTCGGACGCGGTTCGCCGACCGGCGTGGTTGCCTACCAGCACACACAATTCCCCGCGCCGTATCGCAATGCCCTGTTCGTCCTCGACTGGACCTTTGGACGCGTCTGGGCACTGCCGCTGCAGCGTACCGGAGAAGTCTGGGAGACGCAGCCGATCGATTTCATGACGGCCCACGGAGAGTACGGCTTCGCTCCCACCGATGCTGAGGTCGGCCCCGACGGCAGCCTTTATGTCAGCGTGGGAGGACGAGGCACCCGCGGTGGTGTGTTCCGCGTGCGCTATGTCGGTGATCGCAAAGATCCCGCGAACGACGCCAATGATTCGGACGCGGCACCGGACGAAGTCACGCGCATTCTCGATGCCCCGCAACCGCTCTCCAGCTGGTCGCGTGCAATCTGGGAACCGCTGGCCAGAAAAGTGGGGCCGGCCGTGTTTGAACTGCCGGCCCGCGATCAGAACCGCTCCGCGTCGGCCCGCTGCCGGGCCATTGAGGTGGCAACCGAACTCTTCGGCGGGCTTTCCTCGGCGACCGCCGGCGAACTGGCCCGCGCAGACTCACCAGAAGTGCGGGCGCGGCTCGCGTGGTCACTCGGGCGAATTCCGCCCGGCGACCTCTCCGACGAAACCCTCGCGCTGTTGCTTCGCGACCGCGATCCGCTGGTTCGCCGCTGCATCTACGAAGCACTGATCACACAGCCGGTGCTGCTCGAACGCTGTGTCCCCGCCGACCTGGTCCAGGGCCTGCGGGATCCGCAGCGTTTCGTCCGCGCCGCCGCGGTCCGCGCCATCGCGGATGCAGGGGATGAGTTCTTCGCACGTATCGGGGAGCAGGTGCGCCAGGCCGACTGGCGTGCCGCACTCTCGTATGCGGAGGCCCGTCAATTGCGTCGCAGCACCGGAGCGCCGGCACTGAACGCCTACGCGGTCGAAGTCGGGCGGCGAATCCTCGAAGCCGATCATCCGCTCGAGTTGAAGCGGGACGCGGCCCGGCTGGTGCAGATCGGCCTGGGGGATCTCGGCAGTGGGGGGCGGCTCCCTCCCGCGTTTGACGGATACTCCTCGCCGCTCGATCTGGCGCCTTACGAAGTTGAACTCGACCCCCTGAGACTCACTCTGGCGAAGCTGTTTCCCTCCGGGGATGAAGCATTCGATCGCGAGCTGAGCCGCCTGGCGGCGATGGTCTCGGTCTATAGCGTCGAGTTTCTCGCGAACGTCGTGAACAAGATCACTGCCGATTCCGATCCCGTCGAGGATATGCATTACCTGTTCGTCGCGGCGCAGATTCCGCTGACGCGGGCGAATGCCCAGCAGGTGGCGATTGCCCAGGCACTCCTGAACCTCGAACCGAAGATTCGCGCCCGGAAAATGGCGCAGGATACCAACTGGGACGATCGCATCACGGAACTGTACGAGGCACTCGTCGAGAGAGATCCCGTCCTTCCGGAACTGCTGATCATGCAGGAGGACTTCGGCCGGCCGAGCCACGTCCTGTTCCTGAGCCGCGCGCCTGAAGAACTGCTTCCTCGGGCCGTGCAGGCCTTCTCGACCCAGGTGGCGAAAGATCCCGAGTACCCCTGGAACAACGACGTCATCTTTCTGTTTGCCGCCGGAAATACCGATGAGTTGCGGGCCATGATCCGCAGGCAGTACGACAATTTCTCGGTCCGCAGCGCGGTGCTGATGACGCTCGCGGAGAATCCTGACGAGCAGGATCGGGCGAAGTTCATCGAAGGGCTGGATTCCTCCCAACTTGAGGTTCTGGCCGCCTGTGTCGGCGCGCTGGAGAAGCTGAAACCGGGAACCGATGCAGCCAATCTCGTCCCGCTCGTTCGCACGTTGCGGCGACTGGGGAATGATGATGCCGAGTACCCGGTCCGCGATCGCGTCGCGCAACTGCTGACCGCCTGGACCGGCCAGCAGTTCGGCTACGTCGCGGGAGATGCCGGCAAACGTCCGCAGATTGAAGTCATGAATGCCTGGACACGCTGGCTGACCGAGACCTATCCGAATGAAGCGAGCAACCTTCTCGGTGGCTCTGCCGAGGATCTCGACAGCCTTCACCGCCTGCTCGCGGAGGTCGACTGGAAATCGGGTGATGTCGACCGCGGACGGGAGCTGTTTCAACAGCGTGGATGTGCACAGTGTCACGGCGGAAGCCGCTCGCTGGGGCCGGATCTTTCGGGAGTCGCCGGTCGATTCTCGCGCGAGGATCTGTTCATCGCGATCGCGCTCCCTAACCGGGACGTGTCTCCGCGGTATCAGACAACGCTGATCGAATCAGCCGCCGGAAAAGTCTACAGCGGCCTGATTATCTACGAGTCGGCCGACGGCGTCACGCTGCGTAACAGCACGAACCAGACGTTCCGGTTCGAGGCGGAGGACATCGTCACCAAGCGGCGGCTGAATACGTCCCTGATGCCGACCGGGCTCCTGAAGGATTTCACACCTCAGGACGCCGCGGACCTGTACCGCTATCTGCAGACTCTTTCGCCTCCGGGAAATTAGGCGAGAGACCGGAGGCTTTCGGCTCGGGAAGGGGGAGTGCTCCCCTCAGGCTCCGCGGTGGGAGTGTTCCTGGATCACTTCCGCATAGATTTCGCGGAGGCGGCGGCTCATCGTCTGGTGTCGGAACTGCTCGGTGAAGCGCGCCCGACCAGTCGCTCCGAATCGTTCCCGCAGCTCAGCATCGGCGGCAAGGCGTTGAATCGCTTCCGCCATCTGTTCGATTTCCCGGGGAGGCAGGAGGAACCCCGTCTCTCCGGAAATCACCACCTCCCGTGCCCCGTCAACGTCGTAGCTGATGACGGGCTTGCCCGAAATCAGCGCCTGCGGAAGCACGCGTGCCAACCCTTCGCGCAGGCTGGCATGCACAACGATGTCGGAAGCGCCGATCAGCTCCGGCACACGCTGGCTGGGGACGAGGCCGGTGAAGACGAAGCGCTCTGTCAGCCCCGCCTCGGCGATCTGTCGCTGGAGCTCTTTTCGCAGAATACCATCGCCGATAAAGAGAAAACGCAGGTCGGGGTTGCTGCGGGTCGCGATTCGCGCTGCGGCGATCACATCGTCGTGCCCCTTGAGTTCAAACAGCCGGGCAATCTTCGCGACGACGATATTGCTCGCGGCGAATCCAAGCTCGCGCCGAACTTCCTCCCGCGGACGCGGCGGATTCAGAAACTGCTCGACTTCCATGCCGCTGTAGACCGTCTCGAACTTCGAGGCCGCTGCAACACCGGCGGCGACGTATTGCTCTGTCATTGCATCGCAGACACTGACGAGCCGGTCACAGCGGCGGGCCGCCCATTGTTCCGCACGCCGGAAGAGTTCGTAGACCACGCGGTTCTGATGCGGGTGAAAGGCCGGGCCATGGATCGTGTGGACCACCGGAATGTCCAGCCTGAACGCCGCGGCACGCCCGAGGATGCCGGCCTTTGAACTGTGCGTGTGCACCACATCGGGATGAAGTGCCTTCAGCTGGCCGAGCAGGGCGGTATAGCTGCGCCAGTCACGCCAGGGGTGAATGCTCCGCCGCATTTCCGGGATAATCCGCACATTGATGCCGGAGGCCTCCGCCCGCTCGATCAGACTTCCCTCCGGTCCGATTGCCGGACCGGTGATGAGAGTCACCTCGTCCTGCCAATCGCGGTGTTGATCTTCGCAGCTGAGCAGAGTGTTCTCCTGCGCGCCGCCGAGGATCATGCGGGTGATGATATGCGCGATTCGCATCGAGGATTGACACTCCGGTTACAGAAGCAGAAATGCGATTGTCACGATGACGGAACGAGCCCGGCCAGACTCACGAGATGCCGCTGCCGCATCCCGGCCACATCGGCAGTCGGCGAGCCGGACAACCGCCACGCGTTCAGGTTGTCCCTTCCTCGCTCGCAGGAGGCTCGTAGTCCACCTGGATGAGATAAAGCCCGTGGGCGGGGGCGGTGTCACCGGCGTCCGCACGGGTGCCGTGCGCGAGAATCTGTGCAACGGTTTCCGCGGTCCACTTGCCCCGTCCGACCTTGAGCAGCGTTCCGACGATGGTCCGTACCATATTGTAGAGGAAGCCATCCGCCACGACGTCAAAGCAGATGAAATCACCGCTGGGGGAGAATGGCGACGAAAGGGCTGCGGTCTGTCCCCAGACGGGCCACACGGCCTGCCGCGACACGGTCACCTCCATGACAGTCCGCACGCTCGTGCTGCGGTTCGGCCAATGCGATTCGAAGCAACGAAAGTCGTGAGTCCCCACCAGTCGCTGCCCGGCCTCATGCATCGCCTCCACGTCCAGTTCCCCGCGGATCTGATAGGCATACTGCCGCAGAAACGGCAGCGGCGCGAGGCTGTTGTCGATCACGTAGCGATAGCGTTTCCGCGTCGCGTGATAGCGGGCGTGAAATGATTCGGGCACATCCTCGGCTTCGAGGATCGTGATGTCATGCGGAAGAAAGTTCTGCAGCCCGCGGCGAATATTGTTGCAGGGAATCCGCGAGCGGGTCAGAAAGTGTGCGACCTGGCCGACCGCATGGACGCCGGCATCGGTCCGCCCGGCGGCGATGAGCGGACTGCGCTCCCGGGTCAGGCGGGCGATGGCTTCTTCAATCTCCGCCTGCACGCTTGGCCCGTTCTTCTGCACCTGCCAGCCACGATAGTTCGTGCCGTCGTATGCGATGCGGAGGCAGATATTGCGCATGGTCAGTGAAAGGCCGACGGAAAAACGTCGAGAGACTTACTCGCCCGCTTCGGTCACGGCGGGAGTCAGCGTGCGCTTCCACTCCGCGAGACGTTCGAGGACCGCGTCCCGGCCTCCGGAGCCATAGCTCACGAGAGCCGCCACCGCGTTCCGCGTGCCGAGGATCTGATAGACATCTTCGTCGATCCGGTCGCAGGCGGCCTGAAAATCCGCGAGCGGGAGATCGGCCAGGCGACATCCCTTCGATTCGCAGAGAGCGACCAGCTTGCCGACCGTTTCGTGCCCTGAGCGCATCGGAACGCCGCGGCGGATGAGGTACTCCATCAGCGTCGTCGCATCGAGAAAGCCTTCTTCCAGGCGGGCGTCGATGCGCTCCCGCTGAAGGACCGCCCCCGCCACAATCGCCGGCGCCAGCTCAAGGCACGCCCGGATGGTGTCGTAGGCATCGAAGAGCGCGATCTTGTCTTCCTGCAGGTCGCGGTTGTACGCCAGCGGCAACCCCTTGACGAGCACCAGAAGCTGCTGCACGGCGGCAATCGCCCGGGCCGATTTTCCGCGGATCAGTTCCAGCACGTCCGGGTTCCGCTTCTGCGGCATGATCGACGAACCGGTCGTGTAAGCGTCCGGCAGCTTCAGAAAGCCGAACTCGGTGGTACACCACAGAATCCACTCTTCCGCCCACGTGCTGAGATGGGCGGCAATCAGCGAGAGGCAGAACACGAACTCGATCAGATAATCGCGATCGCTCGAAACATCGAGGCTGTTGCCCGCGACTTCCGCAAAGTGGAGCAGGCGGGCTGTTTCGTAGCGGTCGATCGGCAGCGAGGTGCCGGCGAGTGCCGCCGCTCCCAGCGGAGAGACGTTCACCCGGCGTCGGCAATCGGCCAGCCGCTGACGATCGCGGGCAAACTTCTCGCAGTAGGCGAGCCAGTAATGCGGAGCGAGCACCGGCTGCGCCCGCTGGAGGTGTGTGTATCCGGGGAGCACCACGTCGAGGTCGCCGTCCGCCCGGGCGACGAACGCCCGCTGCAATTCGAGCAGCAGGTGATCGATGTGATCGATTGCATCGCGGACGTAGAGCTTCAGGTCGGTCGAGACCTGGTCGTTGCGGCTGCGCCCCGTGTGCAGTTTCCGGCCGACATCCCCCAGCCGCGCGATCAATGCGCTCTCGATGTGCATGTGGATGTCTTCGAGCTCGGTGCGGAACTCGAATTCGCCCCGCTCGATCTCGCCGCCGATTTCGTCGAGCGTGCTGACGATCGCATCGCGTTCCTCGGCGGTCAGGAGCCCCACCTTTGCGAGCATCGTGGCGTGCGCCTGCGAGCCGCGAATGTCGACGGCGGCCAGGCGCGCGTCGAAACTGATCGACTCGGTGAATTGTTCAACGCGAGAATCGGTCGCCTGTTCGAAGCGACCTCCCCAGGCTTTCGCGGCCACGCTCTTCTCCGGAAATCGGACGATCTTGCGGTAATGCTTTGCTGCTCGGGAGTTACTGTAGACGCTGACCGGGGGAAGTTCAACCGACCGTGAAAGCCGAAACGCCCGCCCGAGATGCGCTCATTGATACTGATCGCAGCGGAATTTCTTCAGCGGGACGCAAGAAAATCTTTCCCATTTTGACAAGCACCCGCAAAGCCAGGTAAACTGCAATAATTGTAATGAATGCAAGGGTTGACGTGTGATTCCCAATTGAGGCGGAAATGATGAATATCCGGCGCTTCCTGCTCGGCGGCACAGTGGTCTGGCTTGGCCTCGCCTGTTTCGCGGTCCCCACGACGGGACTCGCCCAGGAGAAGGAAGCGGAAACCACGCCGCCGATTCTCATTCGTCCCGCCAACTTCGATCCCGACGACGAATGGGCATACACCCGGCTGCGGGGAAATACGCTTCCCGGCTACCGTGCCGACGGACCGGTCTGGAATGCTCCGCCGCTGGCGCTGCAACGCCAGGGAGTTCCATCGGCACCGGCTGCGGAAGGAGAACAGGGAGAGAATCAGCCCGCCGCCGCGGCTGTGGGCGGGTCGGTGATCGTCCCCGGTCCCCTGATGACTTACGCGGAAGCGTACAATGCGATTGAATTCCGCCGTTCGGAATACGAGGCCAACCCTGGCTATCGCCACGACGCGGCGATGGAACTGATGTTCGGCGCGATGCGGCCCACGACCATCGTGAAGCACAACCTGCCGTACTTTTCACGCTATCCCGACAATTACCTGTTCCCGATCGGCGTCCATCCCGGCTTTCCGGGATTGCAGTTCTTCTCCGGCCTGAGCTCGTACGGTCCCGCATACTGGCGCGGTCTGCTGCCGTAAGCTCTGCCGATGCGGGATTCATCTTCGCCGGCGATCCGGAGGAACAACCCGAGCACTCCTCTGGATCGATTGAAGATGAACCTTCGCTGCGCTGCTCACAGTCCGGCCGCTGGCTCGCCGCGGTCAGAGGCGTGAGTTACTCATTCGGAAACGCGGCGGGACTGGTGCCGAGCGCGACAATGCTGCACGCGAGAATCACCGGCAGACCGAGTTCTTCCGCACGCGCGAGCAGTTCATCACTCTCGCTCCCCGGATTGAACCACACCTCGCGGGCTCCCTTGCGCTGAATCTCTTCCAGCAGCGTGATCCCCACATGGGGAGGGACGTACATGCTGATGCGGTCGAGCTGTTCGACCGGCACATCGGTCACACTGGGATAGGCTTTCAGCCCCTCGACCTCAGACAGGTTCGGGTTGACCGGATAGACTTCGTAGCCCTGCTGCAGGTGCGCCCGGACCGAGATGTTGCCGTACTTCCTGCGGTCGTTGCTTGCACCGATGATCGCGACGGTCGGCTTGCTCATGAGACGTCTTCTCCCCGTTCGCCAGAAAAGCGGGCGGTTTCCGTCATGCTCGAATTTCGCAGCACGACGGAAACCGCCGCGTGAACACCGAGAACGCTGTCGTCTCCCGTCGCGGTCGTCGATTCTTCGAGGACGGAATGCGATCGCCGTTACGGACGGTTCGATTTCAGTCCGGCGACGAATGCGTCGTAGCGCTGCTGGATCGCGCTCACCGTCGGAGTTTCTCCCGCGGTGACAATCACGCGGTACCGCATCGCCAGCGGTGCGTCCTTGTCGAGCGAGGCCTTGAAGAACGCCCCGAATCGTCCGTAGGGCCGCTCCGAGTAGAGCGACGGTTTCGGCAGCGACGGGTCTTCAAAGTATTCGACGGTGTACTGCCGACCGTCCAGTGGGTAGGTCATCGCAAACCAGTTCAGGTTGATATGTGCGGGGGGATCTCCCTTGTCACCGACCTGAATGGCGTCCGGCTGCTGGGGGAAGTCGGCGGGCCGCAGGAAACGGGCCGAATCCTTCTCGGCGACGTCCTGGGCGGCGCGGAACTGGAAGCCGGCGTGCTGGCGGTCGCCGTCGAGCTGGATCGGTCCGCGTTCACTCTGCAGGTTCGTCGACCAGTCGATCTGCCAGCCGTAACCAGGCTCGCCCGCAGAGTCAATCTTTGTGACTTTCAAGGTGCGCGTCTCGACGATCACCGGTTTGCCCTGCGCATCATTCCAGTGGATCTCCACCTTAAAGAGGCCGGACTTATCGTTCCCTTCGAGGGCGAGGAACTTCGCGTGCCGCTGGTGTGCTCCCTTCGTGCAGTGCCAGAAGTCGAGCGGGCCACCTTCGAAGCGGGTGATATTCCAGCCGACATACAGCCCGCGGTGATGCGTGTACTTTCCACCGGGGCCCTTGGTGATGATTGTGTCGGTCCCCGGGCCGAAGACGTGATGATACACCTTGTAGGTGTCGTGCGTCCGTTCGGGAGTCGAGGTGTCATACGCGTACATGTAGCGGAGCACCGGTTGCTTTCCGTAGAGCAGATCGGCGACTCCCTCGGCGTCGTTTCTTTCCCAGTGAAACCCGACCTGGCTCCCGGAGGTCTGGACCTCGGCGATGGTCGGCGCAGGAACGGAAAGCAGCCCGAACGAGAGGGCAATCAACGGGAACATCAGGCGACATCGAAGCATGGAGACCTCGTTGGAGCGGGAAACAGGCGAACAGGTTCAAAGCAGAAGAGCGCAATGCGCGGGGCGGCCCGGTGGGAACTGCATCCAGTCGTCCCCCGCAGGGTGGCCGACATTATACCCGCCAGTTGCCCGTACTCGCTACCGGCGCAGGCCGCGCACAATTGTCCGCTGGGGTGCTGCTGAGGTCCGTCATCGGTCGCTGGCCAGCTTAGGGCGACGACGGATCGTCCCCGCTCGTTGAAGGCCCTCTCCGAATGGCCTACAATTCCGCAGGCTTCCCGAGTCATGTCCCCGTTCCGCTTCCACTCCGCACCACGAGTCGCCGATATGTCTTTCGCAGCGAGTCTTTCCACCTTGTCCGACACCAATGACGCGCTGGAAGCGGTCTGCCGTGCGGTGAACGAGCAACTCGCGGGAGCGACGCCGAAGCTGGCGTTCCTCTTCGTCTCGCCGATGCATGCCGACGCCTTCGAGACCCTCGCGAAGAGTGTTCAGGAAGCGATTGGCTGCGAGCATCTGCTGGGGTGCACGGGGGAATCGATTGCCGGTGGCGGGGAAGAGATCGAAGGCCAGGCCGCCATCAGTCTGTGGGCGGCGACCCTGCCCGGCGCAGAACTCGAATCGTTTCACTTCACCTTCCACCGCACTCCGGACGGCCTGTTATGCGAGGGATTGCCTCCGCTCACGCGGGACGAAGGCGAACGGCCGAATGCAGTGTTCATCCTCGGTGAACCATTCAGCTGTGCGATCGACAGCCTGCTCGAGAAATTCGAAACCGATTTGCCGGGGGTGCCCATCTTCGGCGGCATGGCGAGCGGTGGACAGGCTCCCGATGAGAATCGATTGTTCTGGAACGGTGAGAGCTACACGCGCGGTGGAGTCGGTGTGGTCCTGCGGGGCGGGCCGCGGATTCATTCTCTCGTTTCCCAGGGATGCCGGCCGGTGGGAACGCACTTTGTTATCACGCGCGGCAGCCAGAACGTCATCCACGAACTCGGCGGGAAGCCGGCCATCGTCCGTCTGCAGGAAGTCTTTGAATCCCTCAATGAGGCCGATCGCGATCTGATTCAGCGCGGACTGCACGTCGGCATCGTCATGAACGAATATCAGGAGAAGTTTGAGCGAGGCGACTTTCTGATCTCCAATGTTCTCGGTTTCGATCAGGAGACCGGAGCGATTGCCATCGGTAACCTGATCCGCACGGGACAGACCGTGCAGTTTCACGTCCGCGATGCCGAGACCGCCGATGAAGAGCTCGTGCACCTTCTCGCGCAGCGGCGCGAGGCCCATGCGGAGTTTGGCGCGGCGCTGCTCTTCACCTGCAATGGTCGCGGCACCCGGCTCTTTTCACGGCCGAACCACGACGCAGAAGCCATTCAGGTGCTTTGCGGGCCGCTCCCGCTGGCGGGTTTCTTCGCACAGGGGGAACTCGGGCCGGTCGGCGACAAGAACTATATTCACGGCTTCACGGCCAGCATCGCGCTCTTTGAACAGGCTTAGTCGGCCTCCGACACGTTCCTTCATTTGCCGTTGTGCGTCTCTATGGCAACCGGGATTGGGCAGAGGACACATCAGGCCGCCGCGACTTTTCCAAACAGCCACGCTTCTTGCGACAACTCATCGACGAAACGGAAGCTCTATGAACGATGAATTCGACCCCGATGATCCCGAGAGCGTGAATGAACTGTGGCAGCGACTCTGGGATTCGCGGCTCGATGCGCTGGAAGCGACGCTCGGCACCGCGGACGACTCGGTCTTCGAAACCCCGATCCCGTTCTATCTCGGCGGTGGCGCGAGCGTCCTCACGTTTCGCCAGCACAATGCCGGAGTTGCATATGTGACCGCCGACATCATCGGCGACGACCAGGCCGAGCCGAACGAAATGGGGCAGTACGAGCTGATGCTCTGCCTCCGCCGGGAAGCGAAATGGGCGCCTCAGCTTCTGTGCGAGCTGGCGCAGTACACGCGTGAGGCAGTGCTTGCTCCCCGTGACACGATGGATCTCGAAGCGGCCCTGCCGCAACCGACGCAGCTCGCGGCCTTCGTGTTCGTCCCGTATGCGACGATTGAAGTGCTCGACGCGCCGGCCGGGCTGCTGCTCTGTCTGGGGATCACCGCCGACGAACTTGAACTTTGCCACGCGGGCGAGAACGGCTACGACGATCTCCTCGCGCGACTGAAGGCAGCTGACGTCTATCCCTTCACCGATCTGAAGCGGAAATCGGTCCTCGCATAATTGCGAGGACCGTGCGGAGAGCCGGATTCCTGGCTGCTTACGACGCGTTTTCGGTCCGCCGCGTCATCAGCGAGACCACCACGAGCACAACAAATCCGAGCGGAATCGTCACGATGCCCGGCTGGCTGAACGGGACAATCGCATCCTCGGCCGCGTATCCATAGATGCTGTGATACGTGTCTCCGCTCAGCAGAATCCAGGCGAGCGAAGAAATCATGCCGACGGTGATCGCCGCCGTGATTCCCTGCTTCGTCGTGCCCCGCCAGAAAAGCAGCATGACGAGCGACGGCAGGTTCGCCGAAGCTGCGATGCTGAAGGCCCAGCCGACGAGGAAGTTCACGTTCATCGTCTCAAACAGGATGCCCAGCGCGATCGCGATGACACCGACGATTACGGCGGCAATCTTTCCCACGCGAACTTTCGAGTAGTCGTTGAGCTCGAGGTTGAGGACACTCACAAGGTCGTGGGCGACCGCTCCACTCGCCGCGATGATGAGCCCGCTGACGGTTCCCAGTACTGTGGTGAACGCAATCGCCGAGATGATGGCGAACAGCCATTCGTTCATGCTTCTCGCGAGCAGCGGGGCGGCCATGTTGCTGTTCGTCACATCGAGCGCGCCGCTCGTCATGGCGCCGAGGCCCATGTAGAGCGTCAACACGTAGAAGAAACCGATGCTGCCGATACCGACAATCGTGCTCTTTCGGGCGCTCGCCTGATCCTTCACGGTGTAGTAGCGGATGAGGATGTGCGGCAACGACGCCGTCCCGCAAAAGAGTGCGAGCATCAGCGAGAGGAAGTTCAGCTTGTCGGTCAAATGGGGGCTGCGAATCCCCTGGAAGGCCGGGTAATTGCCGGGTTGCAGCACCGCGCTGCCGAGGGTTGGTTTCGGATAATAAACCGTTGTCTCCGTCTCATCCTCTTCGCGGACCGTCTGTGAACCCCAGAGGATCACTTCGCTTCCGTGAAGAGTCCGGAAGAATTCCAGCGGGCCCTGCGGGCCGCTGCGATCCTTGCCGCCGGGAAGCGCGGCAAGTTCTCCGACCGGCTTCAGGACAAGTTCCCCTTCACCGGTCCCCCGCGGCAATCCATTGATCAGGACTCGGGCATCCGGCGTCCTGGTGACGGTTTGTGTTGCATAGACTCGCTCGGCGGACGTGGTGCCCTCGACCGAAACCTTGCGGTAGGTAACCACCTCGCCCGTCTGATCGTTCCGGATGCGGACGTAGGGCAGTTCGGCCCAGGGGCCCTCGGCCGGCAGTTGCGTAAAGCCGTCGCCGAGTTTTGCCTGGGCAGCCTCGTAACCCCGGTCGACACCGGCCTCGGTGTGTGCCTTCGCGAACTCCCCTTCGGTAAAGCCGCGATTGAGAATCATGATCGTCAGCACGGTGCTGAAGACGACCAGAAGCGATCCTTTGAGGAACTGCACGTAGGTGGTGCTGACCATGCCGGCCGTGACGACGATCGTGATCACGACCGATCCGACCAGAATCACGCCGACCTCATGAGGAAAGCCGAGCAGCGGCTTCACCAGCGCCCCCGCCCCCACCATCTGCGGAATCAGATAGAAGAGGCTCACGATGAGCGTGCTGATCGCCGCCGAAAGCTTGATGCCTCGCGAATGAAAGCGGCTGTCGAGCGCGTCGGCGAAGGTGTACTTGCCCATTCGCTTCAGCGGCTCGGCAATTACGAAGAGCGCCACAATCCAGCCGGCGAGATAGCCGATCGAGTACAGAAAACCGTCATAGCCGTAAAAGGCAATCATTCCGCAGATCCCCAGGAACGAGGCCGCGGAGAGATAATCGCCTGCGAAGGCGAAGCCGTTGACAAACCAGTGGATCTGCCCGCCCGCGGCGAAGTAGCCGGAAGCCGATTTCGTCTGCCGGGCGAGATAGAAACTCAGCCAGAGCGTGAAGCCGACGAACGCCGCAAAAATGACGACCGACAGCGACGAGGGGGAATAAATCACGACCGGTCACCTCCCGGCGGGAGCTGCTGAAGATCTTCGGCACTGGCGCGACAGAGCCACGCGTAGACGAGCGCCAGCCCGAAGGCGGCGAGAATCAAACCCAGCCCGTAAAGGATCGCCAGATTCACCCCGGCAATCGGAGTGCGTTCCATGACTTCGCGGGCAAAGGCGTTCAGCAGCATGAAGCCGCCGTAGAGCAACAGGTAGAGCACAAACAGAATGAGTCCGTATCGTGCCCGGCGGGCGGCGAACTCTTCGTTTTCCGGCTCTTCCGTTTCGATCGGCACATGATCGAATCCGGGCATATGATCTCCTCGAAGCGGCAGGTTCCTGGAAAATTCCCGGGATACGGGCGGAGACAGGAATCTGCACAAATACCACGCCATCGCCGCCGGAGCAACTGTCAGCCGTGTGGATCTCGGGTTTCCGGTCGTCGGGGGCGTGGCTCTCGCGCACACTCACTCTTCGGGGAGGGAAGATCGCCCACAAGTGCTCTTGCCGGTTTCGCCGCTTCGCCAGAGAATCAGCGCCACCCCGAGCCGGGGGGGAAACTGCGGGATCTGTCCAGTTCAGGAGGAGCATGCATCGTGACCGGGTTGTCACCACAGCGGATCATGGAGACCGGCTTCGGCTACGCTTCGGCGAAGACGTTGCTGAGTGCGATTGAGCTGGAGCTCTTCACCCGCCTCGCCCAGGGGCCGCTCGACCGCGACGCGATTCAGGAGCAGCTTCAACTGCATCCGCGGAGTGTCCGCGACTTTCTCGATGCACTCGTCGTACTCGGCTTCCTGGAGCGGGAAGGGGACGTCTATCGGAACAGTCCCGAAGCCGACCATTATCTCGACAAACGAAAGCCATCGTACATCGGCGGCATCCTCGAGATGGCGAACCAGCGGCTTTACCCCTTCTGGGGGCGGCTGACCGAAGCCCTGAAGACCGGCAAGCCGCAGAACGAAGCCGCCGACGGCGACCCCGATTTCTTCCGCGCGATCTATGCCGATCCGCAGCGGCTGCGACAGTTTCTCACGTCAATGAGCGGACTCAGCCGCGAGGCGAACCGGCAGATCGCCCGGCGAATTCCCTGGTCTCAATACAAGTCCTTCGTGGACGTGGGGACCGCACAGGGAGACCTTGCCGTCCAGATCGCGCTTGCCAACCCGCACATGGAGGGAATGGGCTTCGACCTTCCACAGGTCGGGCCGATCTTCAATGAGTACATCACCGGGCAGGGAGTGGCCGACCGGGTGCGGTTTGTCGAAGGGAGTTTCTTCGAGCAGCCAATTCCGCAGGCGGATGTCGTGTTGATGGGACACATCCTGCACGATTGGGGAATGGACGACAAACGGATGCTGATCCGCAAGGCGTACGACGCACTCCCGCCGGGCGGACTGTACGTCATCTACGAGGCGCTCATCGATGATGACCGCGAGAAGAACGCGTTCGGCCTGCTGATGAGCCTCAACATGCTCATCGAAACCACCGCCGGCTTCGACTACACCGGTGCCGAGTGTTCCGAATGGCTCCAGGAAGTCGGCTTTCGCGAGACGCGCGTCGAACACCTGATCGGCAACGACTGGATGATCGTCGGCGTGAAGTAGCCTCGCTGTCTCCGGCTCCGCACTTTCTGCCCCTGCGGCAGGGGAGGGGAGTGCCGATCCGTCAGCCGATCAATCGGCGGCGGCCGGGGGCGCCTTCTTCGGCGGGGTCGCGAAGAGCGACAGGAGGATCAAAGGGGCCGGGAGCAGCGCAAACGCGGTCAGCACCAGGTTGTGGTTGCCGAACATGTCATGGGCCGCGCCGGTGAAGATCGGCCCGAGACTGGAGGCAGCCACCATCGTGGTCATCTGCACCCCTCGAATCTTGCCGAGGTGCAGGCGGCCGAAGTATCGCGCCCACAGCGGCTGGCTCGCTCCGAAATAGATTCCCTGTGCGAAACCCATCGCGACGCCGGCGGCGTGTCCCATCCAGGGCTCGCTCATCAGGCGCAGTGTCGCCATGCTGGTCGAGAGGGCGGCGATGCCGATCGCCAGAAGGACATTCGTCGGAAGCCGGTCGGCAAGGGCACCGCCGAGCAGGTGCATCAGCGCAAGACTGACTCCGAATGAACTGACCATCTGCACCGAATCGAGCTCCGTCAGGCCCCGGTCGAGGAAGATCGGCACCAGGCTGAAGAAGACCGCGGTCATCTGCATCCCGAACAGCGACATCCCCGACATCACGATCCAGAAGGATCGCGTCCATAGCGCTTCGTTCAAGGTGAAGTTGGCGTGCTCGGGTTCCACCGCCACGGGGCTCTCGGCGGAGACCGTCAGGTTATCCAGCGATTGGCCGACCTCCTCGGGGCGGTTGCGGAAGAACAGCAGCACGAGCGGCAGCGGGATCGCCCAGACCAGCAGTCCCAATGTTGTGTAGGCCCCCCGCCAGCCAAACTGCTGCACGAGCCAGAGGTTCAATGCCGGAACGACGGCGATCGCGCCCGCCATGCCGAGATTGCGGATCCCCTCGGTCATCCCGAGTTGCCGCTGGAACCAGAACGAGAGCGTATTTCCGCTGACAAAGGCGAGCGTCCCCGGGCCGAGCATCCGCAGCAGGAAGAAGGCCGCCAGCAGCGACCACCAGCCGGTGGCCTGTGAAGTCACGAGGCAGGCGCCGCCAAACGCCAGGATCGCGGCGATCATCATCACCCGCAGGCCGAAACGATCCATCAGGCTGCCGACCCACGTGATCGGAATCGCCGCCAGCAGCGTCCCCAGCATATATGCAGTCGCCAGCTCGATGCCCGAGAGTTGCAGATCGGCCCGGAGCGGCTCATTGAAAACTGAAACGCCGAACGTCTGTCCGGGCGAAGTGGCGATCATCCCGATCGTGGCGAGCCCCAGCATGACCCAGCCGTAATAGAAGCGGGAGGCGGCATCCGCCGGGGAAACAGGCAGCACACTCTCAGGACGCGGAGTGAGAGGTCTCCCTCGCAGGCCCCATCGTTTGCGGGGTCGGGTACAGCGTGGCGTGGTCATGCGGAAAGAAGTCCAGCATGGAGATCAGGCGGGAAAGCGAGCGGCGATCCAGGGCAGGGCGTGCGATCGTCGTCGGCGGTGTTTCCTTCCACCGCACACAGGGAGCCGACATCCCGCGAAAAGGTTCGCGAAGTTGGTCGGGGAATCCCGGCCCCCAAAGTCGGAACAGTTTTCGTGCCGCTTCGAGATTCTTTATATCCCGTGCCCGGCAGACCGGACAATCCCCCGCAGGAAGATTCTCTCCCGGTTCCGGTCGAATTAGCGACTGGCCTGCATGGACTCTATCCGCCGGCCCGGGAGGATACAGAAAGAATCACTGCTGGCTGTTCCGTGGACTCGTCAACGCTCCCCGCGCAATCATTGCGCAGCACTGCTCGCGCTGTCAGCGGCTGACCACAGCGCCGGATCCGTGATCAGGCTGGCTGCGCAGCGGCAAACTCGCGTACGACCGCCAGAAACTCCTCCGCCAGCGGGGAGAGCGGGCGATGCTTCCGCCAGATGACGCCCAGCGTTCGCGTCGGCCGCTCCCCTTTCAGCGGGAGGTATTTCCGCCGTCTGGACTTGTCGGCGTCGACCGCCATTCGCGGCACCAGCGAGACTCCCTGGCCGAGCGCCACCATCTCCTGAACGGTCAGCAGCTGGGCGCTGTGGCAGCGAATCGCCGGCAGACAGGTCCGCTGCTTGCAGAAGCTCACGATCTGCTCCCCCAGGCAGTGGGCTTCGCTCAGCAGCACGAAAGGCTCGTCCGCGACCTCTTCCAGTGCGACCTGCCGCTTCTGCGCGAGCCGGTGATCGGCCGCGACAGCAAGGAGAAGTTCCTCGCGGAACAGGGGTTCCACCTTCAACTGATCCTCGCGAACCGGCAGTGCCAGCAGTCCCAGGTCGATCTCGCCCTCCAGACAACTGCGGATCGTGTAATCGGTCAGGTTCTCATAAACGGCGACTTCCGCCCGCGGCGCCCGCCGGGCGAACTGCTTCAAGAGCGGCGGCAGGAGATACGGGGCGACGGTGGGAATCGCTCCGACCGCGACCCGCCCCGTCTCGGAGGCTTCGCTCATCCGCTGCTTGACGTCATCCACGGCGGCCAGAATCGCCACGGCCCGCTCGTACAAAATGCGTCCCGCATCGGTCAGCCGCACCTGACGGCTGCTGCGGTCGAAAAGAGGACTGCCGAGTTCCTTCTCCAGCTTGATGATCTGCTGGCTGAGCGAAGGCTGCGCGACAAAGCACTTCTCGGCGGCGCGGGTGAAATTGCCGAGCTCGGCGACGCAGACGAAGTAACGGAGCTGATGAAGTTCCATAGGAGAATACTATCATACTGATAGGAATAAGATATTTCACTTATAGATGTGCGCGGCCTAAGATGCAATCGAGACATTCGTGCTGCAACCGTCACCGACGGCGGCAGCACGAGAAATGGACCACTCACGACCGGCCAACCACAGGAGCGAAGCGATGTACTACACCGTCAGCGCTCGGCTCAAGACGGAGCGGGCAGGCGAGTTTCTCGTCCGGCTTGCCGACGGAAGCATTCAGCGGCAGGAGCCCGACGGCGAAGAGATCGTCGCGTCGATGCAGCGCGCCCGCGTCGATGAGACGGGGATCGTCCGCTGGAGCGAAGTCTGCTACTGCCCGACTCCGCTGCAACACGAACGCGAGACCGTTTACGACCACTTTTTCACCGACCTCGAGACTCAGGAAGCAGTCGCATACGTGCACTTCGACGGCGAACCCTTCCTGGACTATCTCCAGCGTGCCGCGAAATCGGAATGAGTTTTCCTGCTGGCCTGGTAATCCCTCGATACCTGACGGAGTCGGTATTTCCGCAAAATTGCCTCTTGAGGATTCGAGAGGTTCGACTCACCTGTTTTCGGCTGACTGCTTTTTCAAACCACCGGGAGATTCTTGAATGACCGCACGCGTGGGCGCTCCGGCGCCAGACTTCGAAGTCCAGGCTTATGTTCGCACCGAGGACGGAACCGACAGCCAGTTTCAAACAATCCGACTCGCCGACTACCAGGGTCGGTGGCTGTGCCTGTTCTTTTATCCGCTCGATTTCACGTTTGTCTGTCCGACCGAAATCGTGGCGTTCAATCGGGCGCTTGAGGAGTTCGAGGGGCGGAACTGTGCCGTGCTGACCGCGAGCACCGACAGCGTCTATTCGCACAAAGGATGGTGCGACTCTCACGAAGATCTCGCCCGGCTGCGGTTCCCGATGCTCGCCGACATGTCGCATCGCCTGGCTGCGGATTATGGCGTGCTCGATGCGGAGCGGGGAATTGCGCATCGCGGAATCTTCCTGATCGATCCCGAGGGGATTGTCCGCTGGATGGCGGTCCACGACTTGAACGTCGGCCGCAATGTTGACGAAGTCCTGCGCGTGCTCGATGCGACGCAGACCGGCGAACTCTGTCCCGTGAACTGGAAGCAGGGGCAGTCCACGCTGTCCGTCAGCACGTAAAGCCGGACGGGCTGACACCGGAGAGTAATTCGGGAAGCGCGGACACGGGCTTCATCGGCTGGACGACACTGCGGAACCGGGAACGAAAGCGACAGTTCCCGGTTCCCCTGGTCGGCTGCAATCGTGCGAATCGACTAGATCCGGTCGAGCGAGTCGATCCAGCGGGCGATCCGTTCGACCTGTTCTTCGGGCGGGTAGCTCGTGTCCCCCTCGTCGCGTTGATCGAGGATGACCGGGAACTTCAGGTTCTGCAGGCCGCGATGTGTCGCCTCGATAGCGGGACGCCGGGGATCTTTCTCACCGACCAGCAGGTAGAACTGCTGGCGAAGCTCGGCCTCGTTGTCGGGGGGCGCGACGAGCAGGGGGGCCGCCGACATCGCAGCACCATCGAACAGTTCGCGATACTTGAACATCAGGTGCCAGGCGAAGTTCGCCCCGCTGGCGTGACTGTGGAGCACGACGCGCGAACGATCGATGGAGTAGGTCTCCAGGAACTGCTGCGTAAGATCGTGGACGAACTCCTGCTCGGTCGTCTCCCAGCCGCTGACCTTCGCCGCCTTCGGAGCGAGAAGGATGATCCCCCGTTCATCGCAGAGGGCCTTCCACTGCTTGATCATCGCCGCTTCCATCGTGTCTCCGCCGGGATGGATCCAGACGACGAGAGCATACTGATAGGCGGGGTTGTAATCGTCGGGCACATAGGCCCAGTAGTCGTGCTCGTGAGCTTCGAGTGTCGCGGTGAAGCGGCCGGTTTTCGGTGCTTCATCACCGGCGGCGGGAGCTTTCTGCGGCGGAATCAGAATTCGCCGCAGCGACTCGGGGACACTCTGGGGCAGCGAACCGAGTTCGATTTCCTGCGACTGCTCATCGTCGCCGCGGAACGTCAGTGTCGCCTTCTCTCCCGGACGGATGCGGCTGACGAGGTCTCGCAGCATCGCGGCATCGGCGATCTCGGTCTCGTTGAATTTCGTGATCGTCTGCTCTTCTTTCACGCCGGCTTTCGCCGCGGGGCTCTCGGGATAGACGTAGCGGACCCGCACGCCAGCCGTCTCCGGCTGTTCGGGATCGGGCCGTGCGGGAAGAATTCCCAGAAATGCCGACTCATAAGGGACGAGCTCAGCGGCCAGCTTGACCTCGGCACGGATGGTCTCCTCGCCGCGTTTCACGGCGATCGCGAGCATATCGCCGGCGTACTTGTTCCCCAGGACATGTTTGAGCTGCGCCTGTCGAACGACCGGCTTCCCGTCGAGTTCGATGATGACATCATCAACCTTGAGCCCGGCTTCCTGCGCGGGGGAGCCATAGCGGACGCGATCGATGGTGGGGGCCCCGTCAAACAGGTCGCGACCGCGAAGACTGATCCCCAAAAGCCCCGGAACGAGGTCTTCTCCCGATTTGAGCCGATCGAGTGAAGCGTGGATTTCCGCCAGCGGAATCGCGAAGCCGATCCCCGAGTCGTACCACTCGACGCCGGCGACTTCCTCGGTTCCCTGCGGCGAGAGGGGGACGAGAATCCCCAGCGTCCGCCCTTCGACGTCGATGAGCGGGCCGCCGTAATTCACCGGCGAGACCTTGGCGTCGGTCTGAATCGCCTTTCCCCAGATGCGTCCCAGGGCACTCACGATGCCGATCGAGATGTTCGGCTGCTCGTCCTCGTAGGTCCGTCCGAGTGCGATTGCCCACTGTCCGACGCGATAGCTCTCCGCGGGAGCAGCCACGGCGGGGGTGAGATCCTTCGCTTCGATTTTCAGCAGCGTCAGCATCTTCGCCTTGTCGGTCGCGACCTGGGTCGCCGGGAGCCGCCGCCCGTCGGGGAGGGTGACCAGGATGGAGGCCGGCTTCGCCGCGAAGTTGAAGGCGCTCGAAATGACATAGCCGTCCTCCGAGACGATGACGCCGGTCGTCGGACCGGTGCCGGCGAGGATCTGCCCGATTCGGTCGAGCCCCCCCACCGTTTCGATTTTCACCACCGACGCGGACGCGAGCGCCACCGCTTCCTTGAATCCCTGTTCTTCGAGGGCTTCGAGCTCTGCACGCGGCGGCAGATCGGCCCCCGACAGCGAATGAGGCGCGAGCAGCAGGGCGGGCAGGATGATCAGGCAGAAGTAACGCTTCATGAGAACAGGCCTGCAAGGAGAGGCAGTGACGTCGTATTCAGAGCGACCGCGCGGGCGATCGGGTTTGCGAACGCGGGAAATCAACGCATTTCCTTTCGCTCGACCGGCATTTCCACTGATACCAGTGCGCCGCCGCGGCGGACAACCATGCGGAGCAGGTCACCGGGCTCCAGCTTTCCGAGGGCCTTCTCCAGATCCTTGGATGAGGGAACGAGTTTGTCGTTGACGAAGAGGATCAGGTCGTCGGGCTGCAGGCCGACCTTTTCGGCCGCCGATCCGGCGATGACGTGATCGATATAGGCCGGCGTGCGGAAGAGAACATCCGGAACGGGAACAACGCCGAAGTCGATGGCGGCGTACCGGCCGGGATGGTCCTCACCATCTTCGTCGAGCGGATTCGTGGGACGGCTTTCGAACTTGCCGGTGATGATCTCGCGAATCGGCGTCTGCAACTCGCTGAGCGGAATCGCGTAGTTGATCCAGGTGTTGCTCTCGGCGTTCTTCAGCTC